>ERZ857693.145-NODE-145-length-101127-cov-24.959841_pt1 | contig 101127 bp, 100 predicted proteins | sample MGYA00519765_ERZ857693 | MGnify/ENA primary metagenome ERZ857693 (study PRJEB31778, sample SAMEA3449354) | human gut metagenome | biome: human gut; feature: human-associated habitat; material: faeces | place: United Kingdom | collected 2010/2012 ... | reverse complement strand
AGGAGAACAATATGAAAAAGAATAAGGGTATAACCCTAGTTGCGTTAGTCGTTACCATAGTAGTTTTGTTAATTCTTGCAGGATTAAGTATTAACTTAGTGCTAGGTGATAATGGTATTGTAAAAAAAGCACAAGATGCAAAAACAAAATCTGCAGAAGCAAGTGAAAATGACTTAAAAGGAATGAATGGTTTAATAGAGCAAATGGAAAGCACATTAAATGGAAGTGGAAATGGAGGAAAGACAGAACCAGATACAGTTCCATATTTACCAAGTGATGATTTTCATTATGATACAAGTACAAGTGTAGATACAGGATTAGTAATACAAGATGCAAATGGAAATGAATATGTGTGGGTAGTAGTACCCAAGAGCTTGTACAGTAATACAAACTATAATTCAAATAATGCAAAAAAGCCTTCATCAAGTACAGATTATGCAAATATAGAATATTGTTTGCAACAGTACACGGCAATATATAGAAATGGAACAAGTTATTCAGACACACATGTAGCTGATAACGACAATGTAGGTTGGTTTGCAGATGCAACAGCATATAATAATTTAAAAAACAGTATGTTAAAAAGTGTATATGAAAATGGAGGATTTTATGTAGGAAGATATGAAGCTGGAATTGCAGAAAATAGAACAAGCAAATCAGCAACAAATTCAGATGGAAAACATACAATAGAAGGAATGCCAGTACCAGTAACAAAAGCAGATGCATACCCATACACATATGTAACAAGAACACAAGCACAAAATTTAGCAAGTAATGTAAATTCAGGAACAAAAACAAGTAGTTTAATGTTTGGAGTGCAATGGGATTTAGTGCTAGCATTTATGCACAATAAAGGAAATATAGCGGATAGTACATTAACATCAAATAGTACAACAATAGGAAATTATTATAATTCAACATTTGATTTAAACAGAGGAAAATATGCACAGTATAATAAATTAGGAAATCCATGGAATAATTTTGATAGTGCATTAGGCTCAATAGTAGTAAGTAATGAAACTACAGGAAAAATGAAGAAAATAGAACAAAGTTCATATTCTAATGGTATATTATTAACAACAGGGGGAACAGAACGAAGTAATGTAATGAATATCTATGATATAGCTGGAAATGTATCAGAGTGGACTTTGGAAAAAGCTTCCCGCACCAGCGATCCGTGTGCTTTCAGGGGAGGCAATTTTACCGATGCAGGCTCAAGCATTGCTGCAGCTAGCCGCCGCAGCAATAGCACTGACTACAGCGACAGCACCCTCGGTTTCCGTGTTTCACTTTTCTAGGAAAAGCTGAACGCTAGAGACGAGAAATTTGAAACAAGAGGAAAAAATAAAAATGATAACAGAAAGCTATAAGAAGTCTCACGCCTCGCATAGCGAATGGAATACGATATGTGGAAAATTTTAAATGTCACCCATTAACGTAATTTTTTTCCCCATATTTTATAGTAGGATAAGATCTATAAAATATGAGGGAGAATTTTTTTGTACAGAATATATAGCAATGGATAAGAAGAATATTTAGTATGCAAGCACTCAATAAAACAGTGTATTGAACGAATACTTATAAATGGATACATAGAAGATAAGGTTGTAAAGGCAAAATGTATAAATATTTATTAACGGATATATTTTTTATATGTGATAAGACTAAAAATAGAAGTAATTTCTACAAAATATTATAATAACAAAATAATTAAGAGTAAATTAAAAGGAATGTCCCATGTTCAATACAGAGAACATTCCATGTTAGTAGTCTAATTTATACTGACCAGCTTTTTGAGTTCAGTACAATAATCTTGTGGTTTTATAAATACAAAAAACACTAGATGTACAAGTGAATTTTTATTTATTTTCTTCATCTTTTCCATTTGTTTCTATAATTGCACTTGCTTCTGCAACAATTTTGTCATCTTTTTTTGAGTCTTTTTTAGGCTCTATAGTCGAATGAAAAATTGCATATACAATCATTCCAAGTCCTAACATAGCTGTTAGCAATGAAACAATGCTTCCTAAAACAGGAATTAGTTCTAATACCCAGATTGCTAAAACTAACAGCATGCTAAACAATAGGGTAAATCCTTTAGTATTTTTGTTAATTTTTTGACAAATTATTTTAGCCATAGCAATTGCGACTAGTGGTGTTGCAACTTGCATAATTATAAACAAGTAAACAAGCAATAGCACGATAGAAGGTAGTATTCCTAATATTGTGCAGAATAGTAGTAAGCATACAAATGGGACTAGAATTAGTGCTAAAGCACCATATCCAAATGTAGCTGCTAATTTGTTTTCAACAATTTTTTGCTCTTTATCTGCAAATTTTGGCATTGCATATACAACAATTAAAACTATAACTAAAGAAACTACTAATAAAGTGTATAAATTATTTAATTTTTCTCTAATAATATCTTTTGGCTCAATTTTAACTTCTTCTATTGGTTTAAATGATGTTGTACCAGATACAATGTCTTCTGAAATTGCAGCAGCTCTTGAAGAATAAGATAAATCTCCTAAAATAACTGCAGAATCAGATACATATATTTCATCGAATCCAAAGTTTGCATTTCTTCCGATAGTTCCGCCAAGTTTTAATGTACTACCACCAGCTGTGATGTCTTGCATAACTCTAGCATTGTTATTAATAGTTAAATTGCTAGATATAGAGAATACATCAGATACTGTACCATCAATTGTAACGTTTTCTGCACAAACAAATAAAGTTGAATTAATAGAACCAGTAGTTTCTATTTTTAAGTTTTGTGCAAGTGCAAAAACATTTCCAGAAATATTACCACTAATAGTAAGATCTTGAGCCATTACAAAAACATTTCCTTCAACAGGATAGTCAATTGTAACAGAAGAATTTGCTAAATACAATGTTTTTGAAACAACGTTTGAAGTAGCTTCTAAATTTTCGTCAACTAGCATAATTCCTGCTTCGTTATCTGCTTTTGTAATTGGTGTTTCATTATCTGCAAAAACAACAGATGAAAGTAACACAACTAAAACTAAAGCAAAAAATAAAATTGATTTTAATTTCTTTGAAAATTTCATAAAATTTCCCCTTTCTATATGTAATTTATAAAAACACTATATAATTAAAATGGCTAAATGTCAATGAAATTTACAATAATTCTTTAATGGGCATTTATCACATTTTGGATTCTGAGAAGTACATAAATTTCTTCCATGCCAAATAAAAATATGGTTAACATCTTTGTAGTATTCTTTTGGAATTACTTTTAATAAATCTTGTTCAATTTTTGATGGCTCAGTTTCTTTTGAGAATCCGAGTCTATTTGCAATACGTTTGCAGTGTGTATCTACTGCAATTCCTTGTGGCATATTAAAAGCCTCCAACATTATAACATTGGCACTTTTTCTCCCAACACCGGGAATAGTCATAAGCTCTTCCATAGTCTGTGGAACAACGCCATTAAAATCTTTCATGATTTTTTCGCCGGCTAATTTCAAATTTTTAGCCTTATTCTTATAAAAGCCACATGGGTGAACAAGTTCTTCTAATTCATGGATATCAGCATTAGCAAAGTCTTGCGGAGTATCATATTTTGCAAATATAGTTGGAGTTGTCTTATTTACTCGTTCATCAGTACATTGGGCAGATAAACAAACAGCCACCAACATTTCAAATGGGGTATTAAAATCTAGACTACACTTTGCGTCTGGGTATAATTCTTTTAAAATTTCTATAATCTTAATTGCATTTTGTTTTGTCATAAAGAGTCCTTTCGTATTTTGATTTCAAGGAAAAATAATTAGAAACTTATATAATTTTTCCAAAATAAAGCTCTAATCTTAGTACAGTAAAATGTACAATAAATAATTTCATTTAAAGCTCAGCTCAATTATACAATATTTTTCAAAATAAATAAATAGAAGCACGTTTATGTAAAACAAATAATATTATATAAAAAAGGAGGTAATATATGTTTGAAGCATTAAAAAAGACTATAGGAGTTTGCCTTATTGGAATAGGCTTGGGAATATTGCTTGTGTTATTACTTCCAATTACAGGATGGCTATTTATAATAGGTTGCGCATTGTTTATATTAGGTGTTGCGTGGTTATTCTGCAAAAAGTAGCAAAATAGTAGTTTAGGTTGAGAAATAATTACATTTTGGTTTCGTTAAATTACATTTATAACAACATACACAAAGTATGTTCCATTACCTTTTAAATTTTGCCAAAATTTAATTTTTTCAAACCAGATTTGTACCTTGTAGGGAGGAGTGTGATTAAATATGAAAATTGTGGTAAAAAAGGTGCCAAAATTTTTAAGAGGCTTTGTTAAATTAATATTCGGATTGAAAGAAGAATAATACATATGAAAAAATAAAATGATGTAAAAACAAGACTACTAAAAAGTAGCCCTATTAAATACATCATTTTATTTCTGTATAATAATTTATTTCGTTTATTCAAAATAACAATAATCGTCAGGACCAACTAAATGGAACGACGATTTTTAATTATGCTCTGTTTACTTTTCCAGAACGTAGACATTTTGAACATACTTGAATTGTTTTTGTTTCTCCATCTACAACAGCTTTAACGCTTCTTAGATTTGGTTTCCATGTTCTAGAAGCTCTTCTACTAACATGAGAACGTGCTATACTAATTTTATTTCCGTGTGATACTGCTTTTTCACAAATTGCACATTTTGCCATAACTATTGCACCTCCTATTGATTTACTAAAATCGACTATTAAATATGATATCATAAAATTATTAAAAAAACAAGTCTTTTACATTAAAAAAACAGGTTATATAAAATATTTTTTTAAAAATTCATTTATTGTATTAAAAATGCTATATTAAATATAGACATTTGAGGCGAGAGATGAAAAGTTAAACAGATTTATATTTGATAACAAGTATTAGACTGTTATTTTTTTATCAATTATATATACAATGAATAAATATAGTATTTTTACTAATAATACTAAAAAGGATTTTTTATGTGGAAAAAGATATTAGTAGGTTTAATTGTTGGATTTATTAGTGGAATGTTTGCGTCTGGTGGAGGACTTTTATTGATTCCAGCATATATTCATTTTTTCGATTCTTCAGAAAAAGAGGCAAGAGCCACGGCTATATTTTGTATATTACCAATGGTGTTAGTTACAGCAATATTTTATGGAACAGGTAACTATATAAATTGGAAAACTGGAATACTGTGCTGTATTGGTGGAATTATCGGTAGTTTTATAGGATCAAAATTATTGGCTATATTAAAAGGAAAATATTTAAAATTAATTTTTATTTTATTTCTAATTTATTCTGGTATAAAAATAGTGTTTTTCTAAAAGACTATAGAAAGGTGGAAGGCATGAAATGTTAGAAATAATTATTGGAATTTTAGCAGGTATATTTACTGGTTTAGGAATGGGTGGAGGTTCTGTATTAATCTTATTTTTAACATTATTTTTAAATTTAGAACAACACATAGCACAGGCAACAAACTTGTTGTTCTTTGTTCCATCTGCATTAGTTTGTATTATTATTAATACAAAAAGAAAATTAATCAACTTTAAAAACGCAATGTTTTTCATAGTATTTGGAGTAATAGGAGCTGTTTGTGGAGCAGTAGTATCAAGGGATATGCCAGTTGCAAAACTGCGAAAACTTTTTGGATTATTCCTATTATTTATAAGTGCATATGAAATATATTCCTATTTTAAACTGTATATAAAAGGTAAAAAAAGACAATACTAAACTAAAAAGGAGGTAATTACATGAAATTTATTGAAGGAATGCTAGTTGGAAGTATGGTTACAGTAGGTGTAACAATGTTTTGCACAGACTGGATATCAAAAAGTGACACAAAGAAAATGATGAAAAAAGGAAAACAATTTGCAAGAAAAATGGGGTTAGTTTAAATATAAAAATCATAGAAGGAGCGGAAAAATCCATTCCTTCTATTTTTCTCTATACTAAAAATTGCTGTAATGTTATAAAAAATATCAAGAAAAGTTTACATTTATATTTAGGCATAGTATAATATTAATAGAAAAAAGAGAAAATATAATTTTTTATGAACTATTTAGGGAGGGATAAAAATGATTAAGGAATTAGTAATGGAAGTAACGAATTCACTTCCAGATACAGCAACATTTGATGATATTATTGAGGCAATTTATACAAGGATTAAAATTGAGAAAGGGCTGAATGCAGTTAAAGAAGAAAAAGGATTATCTACAGAAGAATTACTAGAGGAGATGAAAGCATGGTAATTATATGGACGACTCCAGCAGTGAGCTAGAGGTAATTCATTCTCGTCAAGATACAAAACAAAGGTTAAAATATATAAAAGAGGAATTAAATTAAAATCATAGAAGGAGCGGAAAAATCCATTCCTTCTATCTTTTTGTCTAATCAAAAGGCTGTATATTTTTAATATTTAGCCTTAGTTTTCTGCAAGATTATTGTTCTGATGATGCTTCTGAATCTCTATTGCAACATGGCTTTTCATCGCAAGATTTTCCTGGCTTTCCTGGTTTCCAATCGTCTTTCTTGCAATCCATGTCAACACCTTTTAAGCATTCACCCTGGCGATGGCATTCAGTACATATTTTTGCGTGTTTTACGTTGTTAACCCAAATTTCAACTTCATAAAGTCTGTTAGCACAAAGTGGTCCAAATACGAATTCTCCATTGTCATCAGTAAATGTGTGAGAAACAGGTTTTCTAATGTCTTTTCCCATTTTACACTCAACTTCTATAAGTTTTACAACAGCGTCTTTTACAGGATCTTTGTAGCAATCTCTAACTATACCATAAATAACATTTCTATTATCTTCTGGCAAAGTTATATCAAGGTCATATTGTTTTCCTCTTTCTATTACTCCGTCAACATTGACAACTGGGCAAATATTCTTATCATACTCCATAATTTATTCTTCCTTTCATTTAATTAGCAATTATTGCTTTATATATATTATGTAATGGTAATATTTTTGTTACTGTTGCATTAGCGTTGGTTTTGCCATATAATCTGTTAAGGTTGAAGAATAATTACAATTTTGACTAAGTCAGTTTTCATTTTCAAAATTTAATTATTTTCCAATTTGACTTGAATATGGAAGGAATAAGATAAATATGGATAATAGACCGATTGGAATGTTTGACTCTGGAGTAGGAGGACTAACAGTTTATAAAGAAATACGAAAGAAATTTCCAAATGAAAATATTGTGTATCTGGGAGATACGAAAAGTTTCCCGTATGGAAGTAAATCTAAAGAAAGCATTATAAATTTAACTAAAAATGGAATAAATTTTTTGATTTCAAAAAATGTGAAAGCAGTAGTTATAGCTTGTGGCACAGCCACGAGTCAGGCTTTAGATGCTGTAAAGGAATTATATGATATTCCGATTATTGGAATTATAGAGCCAACAGCAAAATACATATCGAAGAATAAGAATATTCATAAAGTTGGTGTTGTTGCAACAGCGGGAACGATTAGGAGCAACGTTTGGGAAAAATCTATTTTGAATTACAATAATAATTTAGAAATTTTGAGCAATCCGTGCCCGTTGTTAGCACCGATGGCAGAAGAGGGATGGATTGATAACGAAATAGCAAAATTGACTGTACATGAGTATATGAAAAATTTGCATGATGTAGACGCCTTAGTACTTGGATGCACGCACTATCCGTTATTTACAGAGCTATTTAAGAATGAATTGAGAACAGATGCCGAAGTTATAAACACTGGAACTGTAATTGCAAATCAGCTTCAAAATCTTTTAGGAGAAAATTTATTGAGTGGTTCTAAAACAGGAAAAACAGAAATATATTTAACAGATACGGAATGTAATTTTATATCTGTGGCGCAAAAAGTATTATCAGAAAAAGAAATTAAAATTAATAAATGCTAAATTAACAAAATTTTGAAAAAATTTTTGAAAAAAGTATTGATTTTTTAAATTTCTTGTATTACAATTTAATTGAAGTGGTAGAAAGTGGTACAAAGTGGTGAAAAAGTGTTAGCGAGGTGAATAAAAGTGTTAATTGGAGAATACGAACATTCTCTTGACGCGAAGGGCAGATTAATAATGCCAGCCAAGTTAAGAGAGGACATGGGAGAAAAATTTATACTAACAACAGGTTTAGATGGTTGTTTGTTTGGATTTTCTATGTCTGAATGGGAAAAATTCGAAGATAAATTAAAAGCACTACCAATCACCAACAAAAACGCTAGAAACTTTGTAAGATTCTTTTTATCAGGGGCTACAGAATGTGAATTAGACAAACAAGGAAGATTTTTAATAGCAGGAAAACTTCGTGAAGTTGCAAAATTAGACAAGGATGTAACAATAATCGGAGCTGGTACCAGAATAGAAATCTGGGACAAGGCAAAATGGGAAGAACATAATAGTGAAGAAAATCTTTCTATTGAAGAAATAGAACAAAACATGGAAGATTTAGGTATATAACTTTTATAAGTTTATATAGTCTTGAACAAAAGAGAAAATTATAAACAAATGATAAAACATTAAAATACTAAAGCCAAATGTGAACAAAAGAAAAAATATTTTCAACTAAAAAAATGTATCCAACTAAAGAAAACTAACCTACACCAAAAGAAAACACAAGATGAAATCCAATTCAAAAGATTAAATATTTTAAATTACCAAAGCTAAATTTAGTAGAAACTAAAGATGGCTATAAATTACCACTAAAGATAATTAAAATTACGAATGATGGAGTGAACAAATGAAGTCCAAAATACTAATGAAAAGGATAATAAGATAGCACTTGCCAGTTGGTATGAATAATACCAACTGATTGTACTATATAAAATTTTAAAAAGTAGAGGATAGAAACTTGGAATTTAAACATACCCCAGTAATGCTAAATGAATGTATTGAAGGACTTAATATAAATCCAGACGGAATATATGTTGATGGAACTCTTGGAGGAGCCGGACACAGCAAAGAAATTGTTAAAAGGTTGTCTAAAAAGGGAATGTTAATTGGCATTGACCGTGATGAGGAAGCTTTAAAAGTTGCAAAAGAAAATTTGAAAGAATTTCCAAATGTAAAATATGTTCATGGTAATCATGATGAAATAAAAGAAATCTTAGAAGAATTGAATATAGACAAAGTTGATGGAATTTTGTTGGATTTGGGAGTTTCGTCATATCAATTAGATGAGCGTAATAGAGGATTCAGTTATTTAGGAAGCAATGAACTAGATATGAGAATGGATCAAACGCAGTCATTAACAGCAAAAGATGTTGTTAATAATTATGACGAAGAAAAACTTGCCAATATTATTTTTGAGTATGGAGAAGAAAAATTTTCTAGAAATATTGCAAGAAATATCTGTAAATATAGAGCTGAAAAAGTTATAGAAACAACAGATGAACTTGTGAAGATAATAGAAGAATCTATACCAAAATCTAAACAAAAAGACGGACACCCTGCAAAAAGAACATTTCAAGCAATTAGAATAGAAGTAAATAATGAAATAAAACCATTGTATTATACTGTTTTAAATTCTATTGAATGTTTAAAAGAAAATGGAAGACTATGCATTATAACATTTCATTCATTAGAAGATAGAGCAGTTAAAAATGCGTATATAGAAGCTCAAGGACATTGTACATGCCCAAAAGAATTGCCATATTGCGTTTGTAATTATAAATCTTATGGAAAAATAATTAACAAAAAGCCAATAGAGGCAACAGAGCAAGAAAAAGAAGAAAACTCGAGGTCGAAGAGCGCTAAGCTTAGAATATTTGAAAGACACGAGAAAAAATAAACCTAAAGAAGAAAAGAGGTGGGGAATAACTTATGGCAAACTATGGAGGCTATGGATATCAGTATGAGACTAGCCCAAAAAAATTACAGCCTGAATATGTACCAACAAAAAAAGCTAAGAAAAAAACAAATGTAAAGCCACAAAACACAAAGAAACCTAGCAAACAGCAAAAGAATAAGTACAATTATAAACCAGTAGTTTATATTGGTCTTGCTTTTGTTATGCTATTTACCATAAGTTATAGATACTCACTAATAAATGAAGAATATAATTCAAAAGAAAACATAAAATCAAAAGTAAGTGCGGTGCAAAAAGAAAACGAACAATTAAAAGTAAGCATAGAAAATAGCTTAAATTTAAGTTCTATCGAAAAGGCTGCACAAGATAAATTGGGAATGCAAAAACTAGATAATAGCAACAAAATCTATCTAGACTTACAGAAAAAAGACTATGTAGAACCTGCATCAGAAGAAGTAATATTAAATGATAATTCTTCTTGGTTCGAAAAATTAATAAAAAAATTAACACAGATTATTAAATAGATAATACTTATTTGAGAAAATAGGTATTATCTTTTTTGTTAGGTCATATTCAATGGAAATTCGAATACATATAATTAGGTGATTTGTATGTTAAGGGATTTTTTGAATATTAAGAAATTAAAAAAACAAGAACAGAATAGTAGTAGAGATGAGAAATTAAATAAAAATTTATTACATAGAAAAAATAAAAATAAGAATAAAGCAGAGAAAAGGTTAAAAAGAGCATCTAAGATGAAGAAATATCAACTAGAAAAGACTGGTGAAATTTCTAGAAAGAAGAGAATTAGAATAGCTCTTTTAATTGTTACTACCGTTTTTATGGCTTTAATAATAAGGGTTGCATGGATTCAATTTCATAATGGTGATAGTTTGCAACAAATGGCATATTTACAACAAACGTTGGATAGAAAAATTAATCCGAAGAGAGGAACTATTTATGATGCAACTGGTAAGACAGTACTAGCAACTAGCAGTAGTGTTGAAACAATTACTATAAATCCAGTAAACATATCTAAAGAAAATAAGGAGAAAGTTGCTAGAAAATTTGCCGAATTGTTTGAATTAGATTATGAAAAGGTTTTAAAAAAGGTAAATAAGAAAACTGCGATAGAAACGATTGCGAAAAAAGTTGATAAAGATAAAAGCAATGAGCTTCGTGTATGGATGAAGAATGAGAATATTACATCTGGAATTAATATTGATGAAGATACTAAAAGATTTTATCCTTTTAATAATTTAGCTTCGCAAATAATAGGATTTTGTGGTAGTGATAATCAAGGACTAGCGGGGATAGAGGCTAGGTATGATGATGTTTTAAATGGAGAAAATGGCAAGATTTTAAAGATGACAGATGCCAAAGGACTTGATATTAGTGATGTGTCTGAAAATTATGAGCCTGCGAAAGACGGAAATGATTTAGTACTTACTATTGATGCAACGATTCAAGGAATTGCAGAAAAATATTTGAAAGAAGCTTGTATAGATAATGTGTGTACAGATGGTGGAAACATATGTGTAATGAACCCTAAAAATGGGGACATTCTTGCAATTGCAAGTTACCCAGATTTTAATTTGAATGATCCGTATACTATAAATAATGAAGAACAAAAAGCTAATTGGAGTTCTATGACTGCAACTGAACGTTCAAATGCACTTCAGGCAATGTGGAGAAATAAGGCAATTTCGGATACATATGAGCCAGGTTCAACATTTAAACTAGTAACTGCATCAACTGCACTACAAGAAGGGATAGTTCAAACAACGGATAAAGAAGGCGAGTTTTGTTGTGTTGGCTATATTGATGTGGCTGGAACTAAGATGAAATGTTGGAGATATTATAGACCACATGGACCTGAGAGTTTAAGGCAAGCACTTATGAATTCGTGTAATCCAGTATTTATAGGGTTAGGAGAAAAGATAGGAGTTACTAAATATTATGAATATTTAAGAAAATATGGATTCTTAAGTAAAACTGGAATAGATTTGCCAGGAGAAGCAACAGGAATATTCTTGGCAGAGAAAAAAGTTGGACCAGTAGAGCTGGGAACAATTGCATTTGGTCAAAGATTTGAGGTAACACCAATACAAATGATAACAATGGTTTCTACAATAGCGAATGGAGGCACATATATAAAACCAAGAGTCGTAAAACAAATAATAGACAGCGAAACAGGAGAAGTAACAAACGTAGAAGTAGAGAAAAAAGACAGAGTAATATCAGAGGAAACGTCTAAAAAAATGCTTAGTATGATGGAAAGCGTTGTTGCAGAAGGAACCGGAAAAAATGCTCAAGTAAAAGGATACAGTATAGGCGGAAAAACAGGAACATCAGAAGATGGTGTAAATACAGGAAAATATGTAACATCATTCATCGGAACAGCTCCAATATCAGACCCAGAAGTGTGCATATTAATAACATTGTACAATCCAACTGGGGAAGGCGGACATCAAGGTGGAGGAGTTGCAGCACCAATAGGCTCACAAGTACTAGGAGAGGTACTGCCATATCTAGAAATAAAAAAAGATAATGAACAAGAAGAAGAAAAAAAGGAAGTTGAAGTTCCAAACATAATAGGAATGACAGAAAAAGAAGCCCAAAAGGCATTAGAAGATGCTGGATTACAACTAGAATTTAAGAAAAGTGAAGAAAAAGAAACAATAACAGACCAATTACCAAAAGCAGGAATAAAAACAAAAAGTGGTACAATAATAATCGCCCAATAGGGACGCCCCTTTTTGAGCGATTATTATTGTAACTTGCAAGAAACAATAAAATTTCGGTAGGCACTCTTGGCCGTCGCTGAATGGCTCCTCGAAAGGCGAGCTTGACCTTATTTTTCAAAATTTAAAATTGTTTTCTTGCAATGTTTTTTAAATTTATTTTCGACCACAAAAGGAGCCATCCATTGGTCAAAATTTATTCACCTTTTAATTCGTTTTGACAAGTTCCTGTTTCAAAAATATCTTTAATATTTTGGCAAGTATCACTTGCAATTTTGTTTAATGCTTCAGATGTGAAAAATGCTTGGTGTGCAGTTATTATAACGTTTGGCATAGAGATTAATAGTGATAAGTTTTTATCTCTCTTATATGAACTAGACATATCCATTAAGAAGTAATCTTCTTCATGTTCGTATACATCTAATCCTACACCGCCAATTTTTCCAGTTGATAATTCAGCTATTAAGTCATCTGTGTTAATTAATCCACCTCTACTACAGTTGATTATTATAACTCCTTCTTTCATCTTGTCCAAAGATTTTTTATTGATTATATGCTCTGTTTCAGGTGTAAGAGGGCAGTGAAGTGATATTATATCAGATTTTTCACATAATTCATCGAAGCTAACGTATTCGAATCCTAATTCTTCAGCTGCTTTTTCATCTTTGAATAAATCATATGCAATAACCTTTGTTCCAAATCCTTTCATTATTTGGATAAATACTTTTCCAATTTTTCCAGTTCCAACAACTCCGACTGTTTTACCATGTAAATCAAAGCCAACAAGTCCTTCAAGTGCAAAGTTGTATTTTTTTACTCTTTGATAAGATTTGTATATTTTTCTGTTGATATTTAGTAATAGGGCGGTGGCATGCTCTGCAACGGCATATGGAGAATATTGTGGAACACGTACGGCTCTAATGTTACCAAGATGTTTTAAATCTACATTGTTGAATCCAGCACATCTTAGAGCTAATAATTTAACTCCACATTCATTTAAAATATCTAAGGTTTCTTTATCTGCCTTATCATTTACGAAAATACAAACAACATCATATCCTTTTGCAAGTGGTGCTGTTTCTGCGTTTAATCTTGACTTGAAATAAGTAATTTGATAATTGTATGTTTTGTTATACTCATCAAATAATTTCTTATCGTAATCCTCAGTATCAAAAAATGCTATTTTTATCATAATAAATCAATTCCTTTCTTGCTTAATCTTCAGAAAATAGAAGTGTTTTCTAAATTAAGCCACCTATTAGTATATTACCAAATTTGGTAAAAATCAATACAAAAATTTACAAAAAATAAAAAATCCCATACTCTCTTATGCAGAGTGTATGGAACTTTATGAGGACTTACAAAGTATTAGTCTTTTGCAACTATATACTCTACGGTGCTATTGGATTTTACCATGCACCAGTTTTGAGTACGAATTTTTTCGCCAGGTCGAAAAGCAATCCAAACAGGGCAATAGCCATAGGCCTCGATAACAGTAGGCTGATGTGCAGATACCTGAAGGTTAAAGTTACGAACAGCATCGACACTGGGAGTATAGTTACTCCGAATAACAATAAGGTCACAGTTTTCAGGGGCTTCTGCAACTACTTGCCGTAACCATTTTGTGTGAGCCTTAACGTTAATGTTAGCATAAAGCAAGTAGAGACTGGAAAAGTCCAGAATTTTTTTGACGTCTGCTTCGAAAACATTAACAGCCACATCTAAATTGGTAAATGAAAAATACGGTTCGGGTTCAACCTTTGCTAATTCAGGAAACTCACATTCCCAGTTAGTAGCTAAAGTCTTTCGATATTCATCCCACTGCTTTTCCCGAGCAGACATTGCTTTGGCCACCATGAAATATGCTGCTTTTGCGGCATTCAACTTTTTTAAGAATCGATTCTGCTCTCGCGAAAGAACGGGAACGCTGATGTTATTTAGAGCCAATTGTGTTTCAAATGTTCGCATTGAAAAAACCTCACTTTTTGTGTGATAGCAACAATAGGAAAAATTAATCCTCATTGCAAACTATCATTTTGCAAATAACGTACATTTACAGTATAGCATATTTTATGTAAATTTGCAAACTAAGAGCGTAAAAAAATATTGAATGAAACTACACAAGAGTATTTCTATTAAAAATCTGGAAATTAAATTTAATTATAACTTTAAATATTAAATTAATCTTTTTACTAATTTTCTACATTAACGAATATAATGTACTATAAATTTTTTAGAAAAAATGACTATAACCCTATACAAATACGTTTTTTAATTATATAATGTTAAAAGTAAAGTTGAAGAATGACAATGTAAATATTAATCCAATAAATTCGGAGAGGAATGGTAATTATGAATTTAAAGAAAATTTTAGTCGGAATAGACGGAATTAAAGCTAAAGGTGAAATTGATAGAGAGGTTACAACAATAGAAAAAGATTCCAGAAAAGTTGTTGAAGGAAGTATGTTTTTTGCAATTAAAGGCTTCACAACAGATGGAACACAGTATATAAATAGTGCAATAGAGAAAGGTGCAAAGACTATTCTTGTTGAAGAAACAACAGACATTAGGAGTTTAAATATACCAGAAGATGTAACTCTTATTGTTGTGCCAGATGCAAGATATGCGATGGCAATTTGTGCATGTAATTTTTACGATAATCCATCAAAAAAAGTTAAGCTAATTGGAGTTACTGGAACAAAAGGCAAGACTACTACAACATTTATGATTAAAGAGATTCTACAAAAGCAAGGAATTAAGACTGGATTAGTTGGAACTATAGCTGTTTATAGTGGAGATAAGAAGTTGCTTGACAGTGATAGAACAACTCCAGAAAGTATAGAACTACAACAATATTTTGCACAAATGGTTGAAGATGGTTGCCAAGCAATTGTAATGGAAGTTTCTTCACAAAGCTTGAAACTAAACAGAGTTGCAGGATGTCAATTTGACATTGCAGTATTTACAAACTTCTCAGAGGACCACATAAGTCCAAAAGAACACCCAAATATGCAAGATTATTTCGAGTCTAAATTAAAGTTATTTAAGATGTGTAAATGTGGGTTTGTAAATATTGATGATTTACAAGTTTGCAAGGTACCAAGTTTAGTACCAGATTGTGAGATAACAACATATGGAATCGACAATGCATGTAATTTACTTGCAAAAGATATTACAATTACAAATTCATATGTAGATTTCAAGGTTAAAATTGGAGATAAAAATGAAAGAGTAAAAGTTGGAATTCCGGGAAGATTCAGCGTGTATAACAGTTTAGCTGCAATTAGTGTTGCAACAAAATTAGGCTGTTCTGCAGAAAATATAAAAGATGCTTTACTAGAAGTAAGAGTACCAGGAAGATCTGAACTTGTAAATAACAGCAAAGATTTAACAATTATGATAGATTATGCACATTCTCCAGAAAGCTTGGAAAACATACTAAATGCCGTAAAATCATATACTAGAGGAAGAGTAATTTCTGTATTTGGTTGTGGAGGAGACAGAGATACAACAAAAAGGCCTATAATGGGTGAAATATCAGGAAAAATTGCAGACTTTACAATAATTACATCAGATAACCCAAGAACAGAAGACCCTCAAACAATAGTAGATGAAATAGAAACAGGAATAAAAAAGACTAAAGGAAAATATGTATGTATAGTAGATAGAATAGAGGCTATTAAATATGCAATAAATATGGCTAGCAAGAAAGATATAATTGTACTTGCAGGAAAAGGACACGAGCCATATCAAGAGATAAATGGAGTAAAACATCCATTTGATGAAAGAATAATAGTAAATCAAATAATCAAAGGAGAAATATAAAATGGCATACCAAATAAAGATATTAATGTTGGCATTTGCTATAGCATTTGTAATATCTCTAATAGTAATACCAATATTACGTAGAAGAAAAATAGGGCAACAAGAAAGAGACGATGGTCCAAAGTCTCATCTAAAAAAACAGGGGACTCCTACAATGGGCGGAATAGTAATGATTTTAGCCATAATAATAATAGGAGCAATAGTATTTTTAAAATATTCAAAATCCATAGATGCATCTGAACAGACAATGGCTAAAAATTTAATACCACTAATATTAGTAACAGTTGGGTTTGGATTGGTAGGCTTTGTAGACGATTTTAAAAAATTAATCTTAAAAAATACAGAGGGGCTAAAACCACGATATAAGATGTTTGGACTGTTGATAATTGCAACTGTATTTACAGTGTATTTAACAAATGTAATGCATATTGGAACTGATTTAATAATTCCATTTGCGAAAACGTCAATTACATTGCCAATTTGGCTATACATACCATTTACCATATTTGTTATGCTTGGAACTACAAATGCAATTAACTTAACAGATGGAATAGATGGATTAAGTACATCTGTTACAACAATTATATTAACATGTTTAACTGTTATAGGAATAATTTTTGGAGTTAAAGAAATTGTTATAATGGGAGTTAGCTTGATAGGAATATGCTTAGCATTCTTGCTATTCAACTTACACCCAGCAAAAGTATTCATGGGTGATACTGGCTCACTATTCTTAGGCGGAGCGGTTTCTGTAATGGCTATTTATTTGAAATTACCAATTTTATTATTAATAATTGCAATAATTCCAGTGTTAGAAACTTTATCAGACATAATACAAGTTGCACACTATAAAAGAACTGGAAAAAGAGTATTTAAGATGGCACCATTACATCATCATTTTGAATTATGTGGCTGGAACGAAAATGCTATTGTTTCAGTATTTAGCATAATAACATTAATAGCATGCATGATTGGTCTAGCCGCAATATAAAATTGAAAGGACGAACAAATGCAAAGAGAAAAAAAGAAAGTTAAAAGATTTTCAAAATTCATGAATAATAAAATGGATTACATTTTATTTATAACCGTATTAATACTGCTATCTTTGGGTGTTGTTATGGTTCTTTCGGCGAGCGCACCATCTGCCCTTTCGTCAACAGGAAAAAGCTATACTTATTTTTTAAAACAATTTGAATTTGCTTTGGCTGGAATAGGATTAATGTTATTCTTTTCAAAATCTGATTATAGATTTTTAAAAAAATATTATAAGGTTATATATGTAATATCTGTTGCAATTTTACTTTTAGTTTTAGTACCGAAACTTGGAAAAAGTGTTAATGGTGCAAAAAGATGGATTGAAATAAAGGGAATAGGGCAGTTCCAACCATCAGAATTTACAAAAATAGGTTTAATAATATTTTATGCAGGATATTTATCAGACCACAAAAACGATTTAAAGCAATTTGGAAAAGGATTTGTATTGCCTATGGCATTTTTAATTCCTCCAATTGCAATATTGTACTTTGTTCAAAACCATTTAAGTGTATCTTTGGTTGTAGGTATTGTAACCTGTGTAATGATGTTAATGGCTGGATGTAGGCTGTTGCATTTTATGTTTGCTGGTCTGGCAGGAGTCGCGGGAGTAGCCTTAGTAATAATAAGAGAGTTATTAAAAGGTGATGCTAGTGACTCGTTTAGAATGGATAGAATTATGACATTCTTTGATCCTTGGTCTGATGCGACAGGAACGGGTTACCAAATGGTACAAAGTTTGTATGCGATTGGTTCTGGAGGATTGTTTGGAGTAGGACTAGGAAACAGTAAACAAAAATATTTGTACATACCAGAACCACAAAATGACTTTATATTTGCAATAGTTGCAGAAGAATTGGGTTTTGTAGGTTGCGTTACAATTATATTATTATTTGCAATTTTTGTATGGAGAGGAATCGTAATTTCTATGAAGGCACCAGATATGTTTGGAAGTTTGCTTGCAATAGGAGTTACAACACTTGTAGCAACACAAGCAATAATCAATATCGCAGTTGTTACAGCATCTATACCAACAACAGGTATGGCACTTCCTTTTTTCAGTTACCGGAGGAACCGCACTGTTAGTACTACTGGTTGGAGTGGGAATTTTGCTTAATGTGTCAAGGGCAGGTTCAAAGGTTTAGAGCTTGAAAAATAATTACAATTTTGGCTATGTCAAATTTCTTTTCGAACGCGGTTACATACACAAAGTATGAACTTTTGCCTTTGAAAATCATTTTCTTTGCCAAAATTCAATTTTTTCCAAACTAAATAAATCGAATAAAGAAAGGTGTAAGAAATGAGAGTAGTAATTGCTGCGGCTGGAACTGGAGGACATATAAACCCAGGAATAGCTATTGCCAATAAAATAATGGAGAAAGAACCACAATCAAAAATAATTTTCATAGGAACTGGTAGAGGATTAGAAAAAGATTTAGTACCAAGAGCAGGCTATGAGCTAAAAACAGTTGAAGCATATGGAATTAATAGAAAAATCAATTTAGATAATATTAAAAGATTATGCAAAACCATAAAGGCTGTTGGTCAAGCTAAAAAGATATTAAAAGAGTTTAAGCCTGATATAGTCATTGGTACAGGCGGATATATATGTGTTTCTGTGTGTATGGCAGCAAGCCAGTTAAAAATTCCAATAATATTGCATGAAAGCAATGCTTTTCCAGGAGTAGCTGTAAAGGTAATGGCTAAAAAAGCAGATGAAATATTGCTAGGCTTCGAAGAAGCAAAAGAAAGAATTTCAAATGCAAGAAAAATAGTTGTTACTGGGACACCAACGAAAGTAAATTCAAATAGATTAAGTGATGAGCAAAAATATAACTTGAAACAGGAAATGAAATTGAAACAAGATTTGCCAGTAGTATTATTTTTTGGTGGAAGTCAAGGGGCTCAAAGCATAAATAATGCAATACTCGGAATAATAGAAAATAGGCTTAATGAAAAGTACCAAATAGTTTGGGCTGTAGGACCAGGAAACTATGATGAGGTAAAAGAAAAACTAAGAATTAAGAATATAGATATTGATAATATAGAGAATACAAAAATATTACCATACATATATAATATGCAAGAGGTTATGGAAATGTCAGATTTAGTTGTGTGCAGAAGCGGAGCAATGACTATTACAGAGATTGCTACGATAGGAAAACCTGCAATATTTATTCCATATCCATTTGCAACAGAAAACCATCAAGAATACAATGCAAAAGTATTGGAAAAAGTTGGTGCTGCAAAAATTATATTAGATAAAGAATTAAATTTTACAAAATTAAATAACACGATAGATAATATTGTGAAAGACACGGAAACCCTAAAAACAATGGGAGAATCGGCAAAAAAAGTTGCAAGAGCTGATGTAGAGGAAAACATATACAAGGAGATTTGTCGAATTGTGTCGAAACATGAAACACGAAATAACTTGCCACCAGAATAATCTGGTGGTATTATATTTTTTTAAAGGGGATAAGTAATTGTAAAAAATTTCAAAATTTTAATAGCATATGTACTACTAGTTGATAATAGAAGTATTATCAAATATTTTCGTTTATCAAAATAATTAATTTTACAATACTAAAGTTTCCTCTAGGAAAGGTTGTGATTTAATATGAAAAAACTATTTGGAGAAGCTAATATTAATGTAGAAAATTTTAATGAAGCAGAAAGAAAACAAAAAATAAAGGTAAAATATTACAAGCTGACCGCCTCAGAAGTAAAAGAAGATGAGAAAAAATTTGGAATTGCATTAGTAAAAGAAGAAAATGATGGAAAGAAAGATGTTATAACAGAAAAGATAATAGAAAGCCACTTATCAAATAATGAAAATTTAATAGATAATTTATTAAAAATACTCGTAAATTACCAAGTAACACCAGTTACTACAGGAGATATAATATCAGATTTTAAGAAATGTCCAGAATTAATTTTTAGTATGACAAAGTAAGAAATGAGTATATGTGTTAAAAATAACTTACAAAAATTACGGATATGTGTTCAAATAGACTTTAAAAAATTACGGATATGTGTTTAAATGCGCTTGAAAAAATCACGGATATGTGAAAAGATTTGAAATCTATTGAAAATTAACGCTTCAAAAACTTGAAAATTAAATAAAATTACGCTACAATATATTGATGAAATTAAATTTGAAGAAAGGGTTAATCAAGGTTTATAGATTTTTTATAAGATTGATTATACGAAAAAGTTAATGGCAGATAAATTAATTATTGTTGAGTCGCCTGCAAAGGCTAATACTATAAAAAAATTCTTAGGTGGAAATACGAAAGTAGTTGCATCTATGGGGCATATAAGGGATTTACCCAAATCTAAGCTTGGAGTTAATATTGAAAATGATTTTGAGCCAGAGTACATAAATATTAGGGGAAAGGGAGATTTAATAAAATCTTTGAAGAAAGATGCCAAAAGTGCAAAAACTGTGTATCTTGCAACCGACCCTGATCGTGAAGGAGAAGCTATTGCTTGGCATTTGGCTCATATTTTGGAAATTCCAGAAGATAGTGTATGTAGAGTTACTTTTAATGAAATAACAAAAGAAACGGTACAACAATCTATAAAAAAACCAAGAAAAATAGATATGAATTTAACAAATGCACAACAGGCAAGACGTGTGCTTGATAGAATTGTGGGTTATAAAATAAGCCCATTATTATGGAAAAAGGTAAAACCAGGGCTATCTGCAGGAAGAGTTCAATCTGTTGCAGTAAAGCTAATTGTAGATAGAGAAAATGAGATAAGAAACTTTGTACCAGAGGAATATTGGAACATTTATGCTATCTTATTAGATGAAAAGTCTAACAAGGAATTTGAGGCTAGATTGTATGGCAAGGGAAGCAAGAAAATAGAATTACATAAAAAAGAAGAAGTTGATGAAATCCTAGAAAACATAAAAGACGGAAAATACATTGTAACAGATGTGAAAAGAGGAGAAAAGAAAAGAACTCCAGCTCCACCATTTACAACAAGTACTATGCAACAAGAGGCTTCAAGAAAGTTAGGGTTTACACTAAAAAAGACTATGTCTGTTGCACAAGGATTATATGAAGGTGTGAAAATTCCTGAAAAAGGTAGTGTAGGACTAATTACTTACATGAGAACAGACTCTACAAGAATTTCTGAAGAGGCAAGAGCTGCCGCAAAAGAGCAAATAAGCAAAACCTATGGAAGTGAGTATTACGAAAATAGGTATTACAAAAAGAGTAGTGAAGCACAAGATGCCCATGAAGGTATACGCCCAACATATATTTATATAACGCCAGAAAGCATAAAAGATTCACTTACAACAGACCAATACAAATTATATAGACTTATTTACAACAGATTTTTAGCAAGCCAAATGTCAGCTGCAGTATATGATACAATAAATGTTGATATTAAAGTAAACGATTATGTATTCAAGGCAAGTGGCCAAAACCTAAAATTTAAAGGATTTATGACTCTATATGTAGAAGGAAATGACAATGGACAAGAGGAAGCAGATTCAACATCAATTCCAGCATTAGAGGTAAATCAGGAAGTTAAAAAGAAAAAATTGAATGCAAAACAAAGCTTTACAGAACCACCAGCAAGATATACAGAAGCAAGTTTGGTAAAAGAGCTAGAAGCTAAGGGAATAGGTAGACCAAGTACATATTCTCCAACAATTACAACAATATTGGAAAGAAGATATATAGAAAAAGAGAAGAAACAATTAGTTCCAACAGAACTTGGAGAAGTTGTAAACAAATTATTAACAGAAAACTTTGGAGATATAGTAGATGTTGAATTTACTGCTAAGGTAGAAACCGAATTTGATGAAGTTGCATCTGGAAAAGAAGAATGGAAACAAATATTGCGTGATTTCTATCCACCATTTGAAAATGAGCTTGAAAAGGTAGATAAAGAGCTAGAACATGTAAAACTAGAAGATGAAGTTTCAGACGTACAGTGCGATAAATGTGGAAGAATGATGGTAGTGAAAATGGGAAGATTCGGCAAGTTTTTAGCATGCCCTGGTTACCCAGAGTGCAAAAATGTAAAACCATTCGTTGTAACTATAGATGAACCATGCCCAGTATGTGGTGGAAAAGTTCAAGTTAGAAAAACAAAGAGAAAAAGAAACTACTACATATGTGAAAATAATCCAAAGAGCTGTAATTATATATCTTGGAATAAGCCTAAAAAAGGAGAGGTTTGGACTCCAGAAGAAGTAAAAGAAGAAGGCAGTACAACTACTAAGAGAGCAAGAAAAACAACAAAAACAGCAAAAACAGCTACTAAGAAAGCAACAGTGAAAAAGAAAACTACGAAAAAAACTACAACAAAGAAGGCAACTGTCAAGAAAAAAGAATAAGATTTTAATAAAAGCATCACGATTATATTGCATTCTGAAATATAATCGTGGTGCAATTTATTTTGCATAAATGGGAAAATTTGATTTATGTAAATTTATTTGGTATAATATAGGAAGTAGTCAGTATATAATCCTAGTTAAATAATTTTATAAGGAGGTATTTTCTAATGGCGGCTACTACATCAGAACGTGTCATCATTATGAAACAAAATTTCATGATGTGGCATAACAAAGGGTATACGATACCAGAAATCGCAAAAAAATACGATGTGTCTTTTTGTACGGTTTATAATCACTTGCAAGAAATTGCAGATGAAAACAACACTACAAGAGATGAACTTCTAAAACTTGTTCGGACCGTAAAGGGAGAACGCAAATGGGAGCAGGAGGCTCGTAAAGTACAAATTGATGTGAATAAAATGCAACAGGATTTTGAAGATTCAATTCAAGCAGTTGATAAGATTTTAAAAACAATTGGTGGAACCCTTAAGGAGGAAGAAGAGTAATGAAGAAGATGTCATCAAAAGACCTTCATGTTGCATTGAAAAACCAAGCGACAGAAGAAGAACTTATGGAACGGTATGGTGTCGACAGCTCAGAAGAACTGTATGAGGTAATGAGCAAAGTGACTCCGGGAAATTTTGAGTACTTTAAGAAGGAGATTAAAAAGAACCAAAAGAACCGGTTACGCAAAGATGCCAAAAAGGAGATGGCTCTGGATAATCAGAAAGAAGATGAACAGAGCGAAGTCACAGCAGAATCTCAGGAAAGTTTATATGAACAGATTGAGTTAACTAATTTTGAAACCTTAACCGACCAAAGTTCAGAAGATGAAAATGGCACAGTTGGTAAAAACATGGTTGATGATACGGCTATGGAGAAACCGACTAATGATGAGCCAAAACCTTCACTAAACGAATTGCTTGAAGCAGAGAAATTTTTAAGCGATAACTGCGTATCATTAGAAAAAGAACACAACGCGTTAATTAATGCGAGAAGGGAAGACGTGAAAACGCTTGTTAACATTAAGAGAACTTTAGAGGAACTCAAGCGTTTACTGCAAGCAAATCAGAACAGGTTAACCACTGTTTTGGAGAATTATAACAGTAAGGCAGAGCAAATGCTAAGAGTTTCCTCTGAAATTAGTGCATGCAAGGAAATGCTTGCCGATACTCGCGCACAGATTGAAGAAGCCCAAAAGCTCAAGGTTTCCGTTTTCTCAGGTGGAACTATCGAATGCGAAAATGGAGAACTTGAATATCCGAGTGAAGCAGAGATTTCGCAGTTGTTTCCTACCCTTATTCTGCTGGCCGCAGCAGAAGAGCTTACTATCAAGCAAATTAAGACAGTTGCAAAACTTGTGTTGATAGTTAAGAGAATTGACCAAAAATATGAACTCGAATTTGACAGCGATTTAGTTCAGAAGCTCTATGAAGCTGCCATCGCATAAACCTAAAGCATAGAGCAACAGTAACTCTTTTGCAAAAGAGTGCGCCTCAGGACATTTCCTGGGGCGCATTTTTTAATATGCAACTTATAATAGTTTAACCAATAAGTGAAGCCTATAGTAATGTACATTGATTAATACTTGATTTTTCGTAAACAAAGACATAAAAATATCCTTAAGTAATGAAATTAAGGAATTTTTGGAGAAAAATGGTGTTATAAAAAATAACAATATTAAAATAGATAATGAAAAATATTCTATACAAGATATACTAGGAGAATATAGTGATAAATATATTAGTAAATATGTAATAGCTGGGTATTGGAAAAATTATGTATCTGCAAATCCTATTAAACTTTCTGAAATCTTACCATTGCATGAAATTATAAATATAACGTTTGCAAGAGACTCAGGAAATAGTAATGGGAGTTTGAACTTTGAATTAAACGAATACTTGTATGATACTTTAAGATATTCAAAAGATGAATTTAAAAAAGATATAATATCTTTACAAAATAGAGGGAAAAAGGTTTTGATATCTATTGGTGGAACAAATGGAGGAAACATATGTATAACCAATGATGATGAAGCAAATAATTTTGCTAGTAGTTTAATAGAAATTATAGATGAATATAATTTTAATGGTATAGATATTGATATTGAAACTGGAAAAATAGATATAAATTACTTTGAAAAAGCAATATTAGCTATTTCTAATAATTATGGAAGTAACATAATGATAACTCTGAATTCATCATTAACTGGTATGAGAAGCGCAGATGTAAATAATGGAACTGATAATACGTGGTATAAGTTTACAGCAGATATGGGAGATACGTTATCAATTGTATCTGCTAGGTATTATAATTCTGGAACACAAAGAGGTTATGATTATGATACAACATATTCAAGAGAGCAAGGAGTGTAAATCAATATTTTCAAAATTTAATGAATTGAAAGAACATAAAAATCGTGAAAAATTTTTGTTTAGAAAGATTTTTCGCTATTTTTATGTTAGAGTCTTTGTATGTAAGAATACTAAGCTAATATAATGTACTAAATTGCTCGTGCTTCGCAATTGTCGGAGTAAGATACAACAAAAACTCTTGACTGCTAAGCTTAAATAAAATATAATAAACAAAGTTTACACGAGAAGAATTAAAATTAGATATAGAACATGTATGAGGAGCATTAGAAATGAAAAAAAATAATGGTATGGGAATAATAAAATTAATTTTGATGGTGGTTTTAATAGTGGTTGTGGTTGCAACTGCTGTGTATTTTACACGCAAAAAATATAGAGAAGTAAAAGCAGAAACTATAAGAACTGATATGTTACAAGTTCAATGGAAATTAAAAGACTATATTGATAAACAGACCGTAAAAGGAGAAGAAAAGAAATATCTTGGTACTAAAATTAGCGAGATGCAAGATAACGAAATAATTAAAGATTTTCTTGCTAAGAATATAATTTCAGAAGAAGAATACGATAAATATTATGTTTTGCAAGACGAAAATTTGGCAGAAGCTGGGCTAGAAATTACAAATTACGAGGGCAGTTATTTCTTAATTAATTATAATACATATGAAGTAATAGATACAAAAGGATATAATAAATCTGATGACGAGATATTGTACAAACTAACTGATATAAATAAGAAAGATGATGAGAATACAACTTCTGAAAATAACAATGTTATTGAAGAAACAACAGAAAGTGATGATGAAAAGGAAGAAGAAGAATAAAATCTTATAAATTGATATATAAACTAAGAGAGGAAAATAGAATGAAGGAAAAAGAAGAACAACGATTAATTCAACTAAAAGCGATAGAAGAAGAAATTCATAATTCTGGAGTAGAATATATATGTGGAATTGATGAAGCAGGGCGTGGACCTCTTGCAGGACCTGTTGTAATTGCTGCAGCAATAATGCCAAGAAATTCTATGATTGAAGGAGTGAATGACTCTAAAAAGGTATCGGAAAAGAAGAGAGAAGAACTATATGAAATTATAACAAAAGAAGCTATTAGTTATGGTGTTGGAATTATAGACCAAAAAGAAATTGATAGGATTAATATTCTAAATGCTACTAAGGAAGGGCTTACAATGGCTGTAAAAGAGCTTAATCCAAGACCAGATTTGATAATAGTAGATGCATTAACAAAAATAGATACTGATGGGATACCATATCAGTCTATTATAAAGGGAGATGCTAAATGCTATTCAATATCTGCAGCTTCAATAATTGCAAAGGTTACAAGGGATAGAATTATGAGACAGTGGGATGAAATATATCCTCAATATGGGTTTGCAAAACATAAAGGATATGGTACTGCAGAACACATTAAAGCTTTAAAAGAATATGGACCATGCCCTTTACATAGGGAATCGTTTATTAAACATTTTGTATAAAAGAGGAAGAAAGAAATGAACATTTTAGATATAATTGAAAAAAAGAGAGATGCGAAAGAATTAAATAAGGAAGAAATTGAATTTTTTGTAAAAGGATATACAGATGGTAGCATACCAGACTATCAAGCTGCTGCTTTAGTTATGGCAATTTACATAAATGGAATGACGAAGGAAGAAACAACTAATTTAGCTTTAGCCATGGCATATTCTGGAGATGTATTAGATTTATCTGATATTGGAGAGGTCGTAGATAAACATAGCACAGGTGGAATTGGAGATAAAATCACATTAATTCTAATGCCAATAGTTGCAGCGTTAGGCGTAAAAGTTGCTAAGATGTCTGGAAGAGGACTGGGAGCAACCGGCGGTACAAAGGATAAACTAGAGGCAATACCAGGATATAGAACAGAGATTGGAATTGATGAATTTATAGAAAATGTAAAGAAAATTGGAATAAGTTTAATAGGTCAAACTCTAAACTTAGCTCCAGCAGATAAAAAATTGTATGCTTTAAGAGATACAATTAGTTGTACTGCTAATATTCCACTAATAAGCTCTAGTATAATGAGCAAGAAAATTGCAGCAGGAGCAAATAAAATAGTTTTAGATGTAACCTGTGGAAGTGGTGCATTCATGAAAACAGTGGGAGAAGCAAGAGAATTGTCTAAGACCATGATTGACATTGGAAAGCTAGTAAATAAAGAAACTGTATGCATAATAACAAACATGGATCAACCTTTAGGAACAATGGTGGGAAATACACTTGAAGTCATAGAAGCAATAGAAGCTTTAAAAGGCAATATGCAAGATGATGTAAAAAATGTTATACTAGAATTAGGTGCTTATATATTAAAACTAGATGGAAAAGGAGATAACATTCAAGAAAATAAAGAGAAAATTGAGCAAGTAATATCAAATGGAGAAGCATATAGAAAATTTTTGCAATTAGTTGAAAATCAAGGTGGAGATATTAGCTACATAGAAAATACAGAAAAATTTACAAAGGCTAAATATAAAATGCCAGTAGAAGCGGTAAAGAATGGATATGTACAAAAACTAAATGCAGAAGATGTAGGAAAAATAGCAATGCATTTAGGTGCAGGCAGAATGAAAAAAGAAGATAACATAGACTATGCTGTTGGAATAGAACTACTAAAAAAAGTGGGATGCCAAGTGGAACAGGGTGAAACAATAGCATACATATATGCCGACGATGAACAAAAAGGCAGAGAAGCCGTAGAAAAATTGCAACAAACATATGAAATAGGTGAACAAAATGTGGAAAAAGTTGCAGATATAATTGAAATAATTGAATAAATTACAAAAAGATATCATTTTATAAAACTTAACATGTCGTGCTAGGTCGGGCTATTTAGCCTTCAAAAAGTGCACTTCCAGTCTCTTTTTATAAAATGATATCTTTTTTTCCGTATTTTTATAAGGAAATATTGTGTATTTTGTTTGTTTCTGAGTTTAATCCTAAGTTTGTTAAGGTAGTGTATACATTTTTATCTTGTAAAAATCTATTTACATTTTTTAAAGAAACTCCAGTAGATTCTGCTAAAGATTCAACAGTTACAGAAGAATCGGCCTCACTTAAAAAAGTTTTTAAATGGTTTATTTCATGTTCATCTTTAGATTGACAATTAGGGCATACTGAGTTTTTTGAAGCAAAAAAGCTTCCACAACGTTCACATCTATTTAAATTCATTTGTTACCTCCTATGAAAAATATTAATTTCAAAAGAATTCTATCATAAAAATGTCAAAATATAAATAGAAAAATCAAAAAATGTAGAAAATGAAAAAATAGTTATAAAAAATCTAAAAATGTGATAAAACACCGTCGAAAACCTTCTAAAAATGTGAGAAAACTTAAAATTTCAAAAAAAGCTTGATTTCTAGCTATTTGTTTGATATAATAGTTTCTGTTAAAAATACGCACACAAATTCCAGTTTAAAAGCAGTGCTTTTGTAAAATCTATTTAAATGCAAAGGTTCTTTTAAATGCTAAAGATTTGTGGAGGGTAAAAACTAAAAGGAGGAAAAAAAAATGGCAGTAGTTGCAATGAAACAATTACTAGAAGCTGGTGTTCATTTCGGACATCAAACAAGAAGATGGGATCCTAGAATGGCTGAATATATATTCCAAGCTAGAAACGGAATTCACATCATCGATTTACAAAAAACATCAAAAAAATTAGACGAGGCTTATGCTTTCTTAAAAGAGCAAGCTGAAGAAGGAAAAACAGTTCTATTTGTAGGAACAAAGAAACAAGCTCAAGACTGCATGAAAGAAGCAGCTGAAAAATGTGGTATGTACTACGTTAACCAAAGATGGTTAGGTGGAATGCTTACAAACTTTGCTACAATCGAAAAGAGAATTGAAAGATTAAATCAATTAGAAAAAATGGAAGAAGACGGAACTTTCGAAGTATTACCTAAGAAAGAAGTTATTCTTTTAAAGAAAGAAATGGATAAACTAGAGAAAAATCTAGGTGGAATCAAAAACATGAAAGAAATGCCTGGAGTTTTATTCATAGTAGATCCTAAAAAAGAAAGAAATGCTATATTAGAAGCTAAAAAATTAAACATTCCTACAATAGGATTAATCGACACAAACTGCAACCCAGATGATGTTGATTACGTTATCCCAGGAAATGATGATGCTATAAGAGCAGTTAAATTAATAGCTGATACAATGGCTAATGCAGTAATCGAAGGTAGACAAGGAGAAACTCTAGAAGTTACATCAGATTCTGAAGATGCTATGGAGACAGAAAAAGCTACAGCTCCAACAGATATGGAAGAAGTAGTTGAAGCAGCTAGCGATGCTGAATAATTTATAGTTTATAAAAATAATTAATAAACAATACCAAAGGGGTAGGGCGGCTGCCCTATCCTTTAATGTTTGACTCTAGTAAAATTGATAGGTTAGACATAAAAAAAGAATTAAATCGCCCAAAAAGGGGCGTCCCTAATGGGCGAAAAATAAGGAGGATATAAAATGATAACAGCAAGCCAAGTAAAGGAATTAAGAGAAAAAACAGGTGCAGGAATGATGGAATGCAAGAAAGTTTTAACAGAGACAGATGGTGATATTGAAAAAGCAATGGAGTTATTACGTGAAAGAGGAATAACAAAGGCTGCTAAAAAGGCATCTAGAGTTGCTGCAGAAGGATTAGTAGGTAGCTTCATTTCAGAAGACGGAAAAGTAGGTGCTATAGTAGAGGTTAATGCTGAAACAGATTTCGTAGCAGAGAATGCAGAATTCAAACAATTTGTTAATGATGTTGTAAAGCAAGTTGCTTTAAATAACCCAGCTGATGTTGAAGCTTTATTAGAAGAAAAATTCATGGCAGATCCAGAAAAAACTGTTAAAGAAGCTTTAATAAATAAAATAGCTACAATCGGAGAAAACATAACAATAAGAAGATTTGTTAGATACGAGACAACAGATGGAACATTAGGACAATATGTTCACGGAGCTGGAAAAATAGCTGTATTAGTAGAAATGAAGAATGCAGATGCAGAATTAACAAAAGACATTTGTATGCAAATAGCTGCTTCTAAGCCAGAATTCTTAAACAGAGAACAAGTTCCACAAGAAAGAGTAGACAAAGAAATGGAAATACTAAAAGTTCAAGCTATGAATGAAGGAAAGCCAGAAGCTATAGCTGAAAAAATGGTACAAGGAAGAATTGGAAAATTCTATTCAGATATCTGCTTAGTAGACCAAGAATTTGTTAAAGATATGGACAAAAAAGTTGGCCAATTATTAAAAGAAAAGAATGCAGAAGTTGTTAGATTTGCAAGACTTGAAAAAGGTGAAGGAATAGAGAAAAAAGAAGAAAACTTTGCTGAAGAAGTTGCAAAACAATTAAAATAGAATAAGAATTAAAAATAACAAAAGAAAGTTGAAAATATTGAAGAAAAATTCAATATATCAACTTTCTTTTTTATTGTATTTTGTATTGCTCTTTGCTCTAGAAACTGGTATAATTAGCATGTAAAATTAACAACAACACAGAAAATAGATTAAAAGAAATTATAAATCAATTTTGCTGTATGTACATTAAAATAAAGCGAGGAAGGAAATTAATTAATGAAAACATCTGAGAAAAAAGAGGTAAAGGAAAAAGCAAAAAAAGAAGATTCACAAAAAGTTAAGAATATAAAATTTCATATACTTGCAATTTTTTGCATTATAATTTTTTGTGCATCAATTTGTCCTGTAACAATGCAAAATGATACGTATTATACGATAAAAATAGGTGAACACATAATTAATACTAAAACTGTGGATATGCAAGACCCATTTTCATGGCATGAGTTACCATATACATATCCTCATTGGGCTTATGATGTAATGATTTATTTGATATATAATTTAGGAGGATTTTTAGGAATTTTTATATCAACAATAGTATTTGCGTGTATATTAGGTATTCTAATGTATTGTACAAACTGTAAAATATCTAAAAACAAACTAATTTCGTTTGCAATTACAATTGGTGGAATGTTCTTGATAAAAGATTATATAGCAGCAAGAGCACAACTTGTAACATTTATATTGCTTGAACTTACAATTTTATTAATAGAAAATTTCTTAGAAAAGAAAAAAGTAGGCTATGCTATTGGAATTATAGCTATATCTACAGCAATAGCAAACTTACATTGTGCTGTATGGCCATTTTTCTTTGTAATATTCTTGCCATATATTGCAGAATATTTAATATTTACTGTAATTGATGCTCAGCCAGTTTACAGAATAAGAAAAAAATATTATGATGTAAAAATAAAAAATTACAATAAGAAAATAGAAAAAGAAGCAATAGAAGAAAATAAAAAAATATTAGATGAAAAATTAAAAAAAGTAATAATAGCAAAAGAAAAATTTGAAGAAAAGAATGCAAAAATATTAAAAAATAGAGAAGCAAAAAGAAAAGAACCATATAAAATAAGATATAACAAAAATAAAAATGCAAAATGGCTTATATTAATAATGGCTATATGTGTTCTAACAGGGTTATTAACACCATTAGGAGATACACCATACACATACTTATACAAGACAATGAAAGGAAATACAACTAAGAGTATAAGTGAACATTTGCCATTAACACTAATAAATAATAAAGAAATGTTGGTTGTACTAACTGCAACATTAGCATTATTGATTTTTACAGATACAAAAATAAGATTAAAAGATTTATTCATGTTTGCAGGTTTAACATTATTAATGTTTATGACTAGAAGGCAAGAATCTATGCTTGTATTGCTCGGAAGTGCTGTTTTAGCAACATTAATAACACAGTTGTTTATGAAATATGACTCAAATGGATTAAAAGAATTCGAAGATATTGCAGTATCATCACTTGGAACTATTGCAGTTGTTTTACTAATTGTACTACTATCTGTAATAGAAATAAAACCAAAATTAGATGATAAATTTGTAAATCCATCAACATATCCAGTTGATGCAGCAAAATATATTAAAGAAAATCTGGATGTAAATTCAATTAAATTATTTAATGAATACAATTACGGAAGTTATCTATTATTTGAAGAAATTCCTGTTTTTATAGATTCAAGAGCAGATTTATATGCACCTGAATTTAATGGAGTAAAAGGAAAAGACGGAAAATATGAAGGACAAGATATTTTTTCAGATTATATAAATACTTCAAATATATCTAAATATTATGAAAATACATTTAATACTTATGGAATTACTCATGTAATTTTATATAAGAATTCAAAGCTGAATATATTCTTATCAAGAAGTGACAGATATAAAGAATTATATTCGGATAAAAAGTTTGTAATATATGAAAGAGACTAAAAATGACGGAAAAGAAGAAATTTAAATTAAGCATAACCATTTTAATTATTATTGCAATAATTTTAATTGACCAAGTTAGCAAAATATTGGTAATAAATTTTGTAAAGCAAGACGTTGGAATAATTACGTTAATCAAAAAAAGTGAAGAGATAAAGATTGATGATGTTATTATTTCTATATTATCTGACTGTGTTGTGTTTACAGTTATAATCAAGTTTTTAAAAGAACAAAGCAAATATATGTCCACAAAAGTGAAATATTCACTTGCCGTAATATTAGGCGGAGGAATAAGTAATTGCATAGATAAGATTTGGAATGGAGAGGTTATAAATTTTATAAAAATAGGAAGATTGCCTTCGGTAAACATTGCATATATTCTATATATTATAGGCTGGATTTCATTCTTAATATTTATGGTAAAGAACACTTTGAATATTAAAGCAGATTTGAAAAATATAGAAGAGAAAATACGAAATATTGGAAGAGATTAATTGAAAAGGAAGATAAAATTGGAAGAATTAATTGTAAAGGAGAATAATCAAAAAAGACTAGACTCTTATGTAACAGATAAACTAAGTAAATTGTCTAGAACAACTGCTCAAAGGCTTATAGAAGAGGGAAAAATTCTAGTAAATGGAAAAAAGCAGAAAGCTTCTTATAAACCTGAAGAAGGAGATGTAATAAGCATAGAAATACCAGAAGCAAAAGATGTTGAATTAAAAGCACAGGATATTCCTGTGCCTGTTGTATATGAGGATAATGATATAATTGTTGTAAATAAGCCAAAGGGAATGGTAGTTCACCCCGCAAATGGAAATCCAGATGGAACGCTTGTAAATGCAATTCTCGCAATGTGCAAAGACAGTCTGTCCGGAATAGGTGGAGAAATAAGACCTGGAATTGTACATAGATTAGATAAAGATACATCTGGACTTCTTATAGTTGCTAAAAATGATGAGGCTCATATGAATATGAGTAAGCAGATTCAAGAAAGAAAGGTTACTAAGAAATATATTGCATTAGTTAGAGGTGTTGTTGCCGAAGATGAGGCTACTATAGATTTACCTATTGCAAGAAGTACAAAAGACAGAAAGAAAATGGCTGTTGACCCTAAGGGGAAGAATGCTGTAACACACTTTAAAGTGCTAAAAAGATATGATAATTATACTTTATTAGAATTGAAAATAGATACTGGTAGAACTCATCAAATAAGAGTGCATATGTCTTATATAGGACATCCTGTGGTAGGAGATGAAGTGTATTCTAATGGTAAGAATGAATTTGGGGTGCAAGGACAAATGCTTCATGCACGTTACTTACAATTTAAACACCCGATAACTGGCAAGGAGCTAAGCTTAGAAGCGCCAATACCGGAATATTTTGAAGATGTACTAGAAAAGCTAAAAAATAGAGAAATTGATAAAAAATGAAATCAACTTAAACTTAATTGTATGTAAAACAATAAATAATACAAAAATATAAAAAATTTATAATCTAATCGTATTTTGTATTCAAGTTAGAATTAGTAAAATTAGAAAGGAGTGAAATTGTGGAAGAAAGGTTACAAAAATATCTGGCCAATAATGGAATTGCCGCAAGAAGAAAATGTGAAGAATTTATATTAGAGGGCAGAGTGAGAGTAAATGGCAAAGTTGTAACAGAACTTGGAACTAAAATAAATCCAGATAAAGACATAATAGAATTTGATGGTAAAAAAGTTGAAAAGGTAGAAAAACATGTATATATATTACTTAACAAACCAATTGGTTATGTGACTACTGTGAAAGACCAGTTTGATAGACCAACAGTGCTGGATTTAGTAAAAATAAAAGAAAAAGTACTACCTGTGGGCAGATTAGATATGTATACATCTGGAGCATTAATGCTTACAAACGATGGTGATTTCATAAATAAAATCACACATCCAAGTCATGAAGTGGAAAAAACATACACTGTAACAGTAAAAGGAATTGTAACTCAAGATGATGTGGAAAAATTGAAAAATGGTATAGAAATACCAGTTGATGAAAAGAGTGAGGAAACATTTGTTACAAGTCCAGCTAAAGTAAAAATTCTAAAAACAGATGAAGAGAAAAATTTTTCAAGATTGCAAATAACCATTCATGAAGGCAAAAATAGGGAAGTAAGAAAAATGTGTGAGGCAATAGGTAGAAAAGTACTTGCTTTACATAGAAGAAAAATTGCAGATTTGGATGTAAAAAATCTAGAAATAGGAAAATGGAGATATTTAACAGATAACGAGGTAAAAAAGCTATTAGAACTTGACAAATAGACCAAAATGTGGAAAAATAGATATTGTAGAGTACTAAATTGTACTTTATAAATTATAGGGGGAATTAGAATGATAGAAGATTCAGAAATAAAAACAACAGTCTCACCTTTTGCGATAAGACCAGGAGAAATTAAAGTGTTTGATGGAAAAGATGGTTATGTATCAATGAACCAAATAATCCAAAAAATAAATGTAGGTCATATAAATGATTTACATTTTAGAATAATGGAAATTGTTAATGAATATGAGTTTATAACATCTAGACAGTTGTTTAAATTATTAGAAAAAGAAAAATTTGAACTTAAATCACAGGATAAACTAAACAATAAACTAGAACAATTAGTTAAATCAAAAATATTAACAAGATATTATTTCAATTCAGAAGATGGTAAGGGAATATACAGAATATACTGCCTAGAAAAAATGGGAAAATATTTATTAAATTCTAGAGGAGTAGAATGTAAATGGCAACCAACAGATAATACAAAACCAGTTGCAATGATAAAGAAAAGATTAGCAAGCAATCAACTTCTAATTTCTTATAAAGAAAAAGTACAAGCTTTTGATTCATTCCAAATAAAAGTACCTATGAATGCAAAAATACTTGGAAAACAATTTAAAGCTACTGGTGGTAAAGTTACTCTAAGCAAGAATGGAAAATCAATAGATTTCATTTTTGAAGTAATTCGTAGGGAAGATGATTGGCAAAAAAAACTTGCAGATAAAATGAAATTGTACAAAGACTTCTATGAGAACTTTGTAGCAATGGATTCTGGGTTTAAAACAATACCACAATTAATTTTACTATGTGAAGATGAAAAGCACATGGCGGAAACATTTAGAGAAATAGTTGTAAATGGATTAGGTATAGATAAACTAAATCTATATTACACAACAGATTTACGCCAAAATGATAGCACACTAGAACACAGCTTGGCTGAATTTAAATTAGACCCAGTAACTAATAAGTATAAAATGGAAAATGTAGATATAAAATTATTAGGATAAATAATAATGCCTAAAAGAATGCAAAATGGAGACGGAGCAAAAAATGCTTCGTCTTCTTTGAAGTTAAATATATTATTTTAATGAAAAAAAGAACGAAGCATAGATATTTTTGCCCCGTTCTTAAAATTTATTTATTGTCTGGTTTCTTAAAGTTAAATACAATTGCATCTTCGCTGTCAAATAAATATTTTGAATCAGATGTGTCTGTTTTTATTGGATCAACTTCATCAGGAATATCATCATTAAAATGATAATTCTTTAAAGTTTCTTTTTTTCTTTTTGTTTCTTTTTCGTCTTCGTATTTATCTTCAGCTGAATGTGAATCAAAACCTGAATTATATCTTTCAAATGGATATTCTTTTGACGCCTTAGGCTCATAATATGTTGCAGATAGGAAGCTTAGATTTACTACACCAGTATCGCTCTTTCCACCTAAGTTTCTTAGCTTATACATAGCCTGCTTAAATTTCAAAGCTTGGATTTTTCCAGGTTGATATTTTATCTTATTTTCGTATTTTATTCCAGTAAGTTTAGGGTCATATTCGCCTTTAGCTGTATCGTAAGAACTTCCAAATGACCAATCTTTCTTGTCACCGATTTCTTTTGACCACCACTCGTTGTCTTCAGGAGCATTATTTCCAAATACGAACTTATTAGAACAATTAGCGGTTATTATTTGTCTATGTTTCTTGTTTGAACCTTTATCTAATTGACCTAAGTTTTGTATAGAAACTACTGTTGAAACTTTATACTTTCTATATAAAGTAAACAATGAATCCGTTGAATTTCCAACAAAATCTGCAAATTCATCTATGTATAAGAAATGTGGAACTCTATCTTTTTCTATTCCAGGACGTCTTAATACAGAATACTGCATCATCAATATACAGAATAGGCCAAATGCTGTATGAATGTTTGGACCTAAATCACCACGTCTTGTACATACAAGTGTTACGTCGGCATTTTTTAATGCATTATCAAAGTTTATAGAATTTCTTCTATTACATAATATGTTTTTAACTCCAGTATATCTTAGTAAACTATCTAATTGTGCAGTAGCATGTGTTATAAATTTTTCAGTATCTTCTCTGTTTGGAGCAGATGCATAGAAATTTCTTTCAAAATAATTTAGCAATGAAGAATATTTTTCTGCAAGTTCATCGTCTTTTTTCATTTCTTCACATAATTCTTCGATTAATTCAAAATGTGTGAAACAATTTAACATATCTTCAAGATTTGGTAAATCATCATCATGAAGTCTAGGATATATTTCTTTTAATAATATTGCTAAATTTTCAATTGCTTGGTTTGCAGCGTTTACTCTGTATGCAAGCTCTACATCTAAATTACTATTGCTTGAAGAATATAATCCTTTTAAAACAGTAGAAATTGCAACAGCCGTTTGAGTTGCATCTTCAAGAGCAAAAGGATTTAAGCCAACAGAAGATGAGTCATTAGGATCTATTAAATTGAATTTCATGTTACGTGCTTTTAGCACTTTTTTAATATGATTTATAGACTCAATATCAGGAGAAATATAGGTCAAACCTAAATTTCTGTAAATATAATTATTTCCAGAACCAGCTATAATCATTTTTTTCATATATGTATTATAAACATTAAGTTTATTTTCTTTTGGTGTTATCATATTTAAATTGAAATTAGCGTTTATATAATCATTTGAGTATGGGCAATTTAAAGTAGCAATTCCAGTTTTTAATGCAGTAAATCCCATTTCTTTTGATATTTCTCTAAAGAAATATTTTTTATCGATATCTTTTGCAATCATTGGCTCAAACAATAAAGATGTTTTTCCAGCACCAGAAACACCACATACTAGTGTAGGGTAAAATCTTTTCTCTTCAGCTATTTTAACTGTTTTACCATTTACTTTATCTGTTCCAAAAGACATCTCACAAGTATAAGCACCCCAAGAGGCAGATTTATCAGCAAGGCTAATTCCTTTATAATCGTAAATTGATTCATATATTGTTTTGGTATCGTGTACTGTCATTAGTAACCATTTTATAACAGGATAGAATGTTGTTAATGGTAAGTACAGAGCAACCGCGGAGAATGCTGGTTTAATCAAATTATAAAAGTTAGATGCGATGTATGAAAAGTTTGGTACTGATAAGAATAACATCCAACCAAATTGGTTTGTAAATTGTGTAAACATCGATACAATCATTATATAAATACTGATTAAATACACATCAAATAGTGCTAATTTAGATTCATCTGAGTCAACGAACTTAGATGAACACGAAAATAGAAATGCAAATACCGGGCAAGCAAGTGCTAGGGTATAAGTAATTGGCCCCCAATATGAAACTGCCATTCCTGTAAAAATCATCATAAGCATTTCTACTATTCTGTCTACAACTAAATAAGCACTTATTAAAGTTAGTACATATGTTAGAAAAGTATTTCTGTCTGTTTTTAGATATTTTAAAAATTTGTCTATTGCTTTCAAAAGATTCACCACTTTCAAATTATTTCATTTATTAAAATTTATACATATCTATTATCCTATAAAATGAAGAAAAAAACAAGTATTTTGAGCAATTTTATAAGCTTTTTTATGCTAAAAATTTATTAAACTTACAAATTAAGTATAGTAATTATTTTATTGAATATATTTTATAAATAAGGGGAAGGAGAACATATGTCTAAGGAAAAAAAGCAAAGTTTCATGCAAGGAATTATTACTTTGATGTTTTCACAAGTTTTAATAAAAATTTTAGGTTTATTTTATAAATTATATTTGACAAATAAAAATGGTTTTGGAGATGCTGGAAATGCTATTTATAACAGTGGATTCCAGATCTATGCACTACTGTTAACGATTTCTTCAATAGGTGTTCCAAATGCTGTTGCAAAACTTATTTCAGAAAAATTATCAGTGGGAGACAATAGGGGAGCACAGAAAATTTTTAAAGTAGCGTTTGCCTTTTTCTCTGTAGTCGGTTTTACAGGTTCAGCATTATTATTTTGTGGAAGTGATTTTATTGCAAATGTATGGCTTCAAATTCCGGAAGCAAAGTTAACACTAATAATACTTGCACCATCAATTTTCTTTGTTTCGTTAATTTCTGTTTTAAGGGGCTATTTTAATGGGCACGAAAATATGAAACCAATGGCACAGTCTCAAACAATAGAACAATTTACAAAAACAATATGCACCGTTGCTATAGTTGAGTTAATATGTTTTTTTATGGGAAATAAAGATACTACAGCTGTAATGGCTGCTGGAGCAAATTTGGCAACTAGTATTGCCACCTTTATTGGCTTTATATATTTAATATATTTATATAATAAAAAAGAAAGATACATAAAATTTAATAAGCCAAAATATCATAGGCAAGAAAGAACAGTAGAGATAGTAAAGAAGATAATAATAATTGCAATGCCACTTACTTTTAGTGCAATTTTAGGCTCACTAAATAAAAATATAGATTCCTTTACAGTTGTAAGGGGATTAAAAACATTTTTAACAGAAGAACAAGCTAAAATTCAATATGGGATACTAAGCGGAAAAATAGATACACTCGTAACTTTTCCTTTATCATTTAATATTGCACTTGCAACGGCTTTGGTTCCAGCAGTATCGGCTGCAAAAGCGAGAGGAGACTATAAGAGTATAGAAAAAAGGGTGTCTTTTGCTATACTTATTACGATATTAATTGGACTGCCATGTAGTGTCGGAATGGTAGTTTTCGCAAAGCCAATTTTGCAAATGTTATTTCCAAATGCAAGTAGTGGAGAATTTATATTTCAAATAAGTAGTATTTCGATTGTATTCATTACATTAGAACAAACTATAAACGGTGCTCTTCAAGGACTGGGAAAACTTAAAGTACCCGTAATTGCACTTTCAATAGGAGTGTCTATTAAGCTAATTTTGAATTTAATATTAGTAAAAGTAAATCCAGATTCATTCGTTTTGGGAGGAGTTGCTGGTGCAGCATTTGCAACTGTAATGTGCCATGCTATTTCCATGTTTATTAGTTTGATAGCATTGAGTAAAAATATTAAAATAAAATTTGATTTGTCGAAATATTTTATAAAACCAATTTTAGCAAGTTCATCAATGGGAATAATTCGGAATATATACATATAATTTACTAAAAGGTATAATTATGCAAAATATTGCTATAATATTAACAATAATATTTGCAATAATTGTTTATGTAGTAATATTAGCAATTACAAAAATTTTTAGTAAAGATGAATTATACATGTTGCCATTTTACAGCAAATTTAAGAAAAATAAGGTCTGTAAACCTTGAAAAATAAGCATTTTTGAAAATAGAAAACCGCAAACCCTTGAGATTTAACACTTTTATAAAATAAATTTGAAAAAAAAGAAGGATTTTATCAAACCTTGGCGAATAATGTAAGTAGTAGATGCAATAATTATCTACATATACAATCTTATTAGGAGGTAATTTAAATGAACAAATCTGATTTAATCGCAGCCATAGCTGCTAAAACAGAATGCACAAAGAAAGATGCAGAAGCAACATTAAACGCATTTGTTGACGTTGTTACAGAAGCTTTAGTAAAGGGAGACAAAGTTCAATTAGTTGGATTTGGTTCTTTCGAAGTTAGAAAAAGAGCTGCTAGAAAAGGAAGAAACCCACAAACTAAAGAAGAAATCAAAATACCAGCATCAAAAGCTCCAGTATTCAAAGCTGGAAAAGCTTTAAAAGATTTAGTAAACAAAAAATAATTGAATTAATATAGAAATATGAATTCATATGAATACATGGAAAAAATCCATGTATTTTTTTTGCCTAATTAACATAAAATTTGCTTTTTGCGAGAAAAAATGGTATAATAAGGTTATGTACGTTTATAAACACTCGACTCCCAGGTAGCTGGGAAGGAGGAAAGAATGTTCAAATTGTTAAAAACACTATTCTTTGGCAAAGAACGTGAAGTTCCGGAAGGCTATGTACTCCAGAAAAATGTAATGGGGAGACAGATAGCCAAAGGCAACTGTGGGACAATCTGCTGGATTCCCAGTAGAAGAACCAAAAATGGTACGGAAATTCCTGGCTTTTGGAAGGAAATCGAAGATCTGTATGTGGTCGAAAGGAATGGCCACAGCAGAAAAATGCGCGAGAACGAAATTTACAGTTGGCGAAAGTATTTTGAAGAGTAACTTAGGAGGATTCAATGATTAAACAGCTCGGAGAGGAAATGGGACTCAGATTCAGAGATGAAAAACGTAAAAGAGAGCCATTGCCTGAAGGCCCCAAAGGTTTTATGGTATACCGTGGAATTTACGGAATCCCATTTGCAACAAATGGAAAGCTAAGGGTAAGCTGGATACCATCGTCGACATTGCCAAAAGAGATGGGTGGCAAAGAAATGCCCGGATATTGGGCAGATGTTAATGGAAATAACAAGGTGAACATGAATGGAGATGTTGTTCCGGCAACATTGGAAGAACGCCTCCAGAGGGCACTTAGAAGATTTTAATTAATATTCTGAGTGCAAAAAGTAAGAAGATGTGAGTGAAAGGTACTTACATCTTCTTATTATATAAAAATTGGAATAATTTGCCAAAAACTGAATATTATGTTATAATTTATAATATAAAATATACAGAAAGGAGAATCATAATATGTCGATTGACAGTATGACGAGAGCTTTGTAGAGCAGGTGCTAAGCGTAAAAAAAGAACTATTTAAAGGAGACTGAAAAAATGATAAGCTACATGCACGTAATTTCAAAAAATCCCAATTTTGTGATAGCAGAGGTGGAAATGATCTGGCTTGAAGAAAGCCAGAAAAAAGACTACATCACAAGCAATGTCAAGAAAACGCTCGTACCCATGAACAAATTTGTGGGGATGGCAAATTCTGTACAGGAAGGAGATGTTTTCTCCGTAATCCACAATGAAGGTAGAATTGTGAGGGTGATAGAGAAAGAAATTGAGGCAACGAAGAAGATGGCTGCCTTGAAGAAGAAAGTTGTAGTGGCTTAACACTGCATAGGCGGGGGATATTATCCCCCGCCTTTTGCTGTAAATAATTTTCCGGCTATGCCGGTGGTAACATAGGCTTTTAGGCGTTATGAGTAAAAAGCCCCGGCTTAGCCAGGGGATAATTACTCAATTTTATTGAGAATAAGCAGAAAATATGATATAAATTATAAAAACGAGAAAGGAGAAAATAACATGAAAGCTTTAGTTATATCAGATATACATGGTTCTGGATATTATGCCGACAAAATAAGAGAAATAGTAGAAAGAGAAAAACCAGAAAAAATAATATTATTAGGAGATTTATACTATCACGGTCCAAGAAACGATTTGAGCCAAGAATACAACCCAATGAAAGTTGCAGAAACATTAAACTCAATGAAAGATAAGCTATTAGTCGTAAGAGGAAACTGTGACGCAGAAGTAGACGAAATGATTTCAGAATTCAAATTCAATGACCACATATTAATAGAGATAAACGGAAAAAAATTCTACTTCACACATGGACACAAATACAACATAGAAAACATTCCTTATGACGATTTCGATATAATGATTTATGGACACATACATCAAGGATTCATAGAAGAAAAAGAAGGCTTGATATTTGCAAATCCAGGGTCAATATCATTACCAAAATGCAACACAGCACATAGCTACATCATATTAGAAGAAAACAAGATAATATTAAAAGACGTAGATGGAAAAGTAATACAAGAATACGAATATAACAAATAATTGGAGGCGACATAATGATTTTATTCAGCAAGGAAGAAGGACTAATAAAGGCGACCGGCATAAGAAAACTAGATGGAGCTAGAGATGCAAACTACAAGTTACCTCACATAGCGGTAGGAGTATTTTCAGAATATTTATTAGACGATATTGTAGAAAAATTTGAATGTATCAAGGTTGGATTTATTAGTGGTGCTAACTGCAATCGCCCAGTCTATATTATGAAATATGAAGACATAAAAATAACATTATTTATGGCAGGTGTAAGTGGACCATGGATAAGTACAGACATAGAAGAATTGAGTGCGAACGGAATAGACACGTTTATAATTTTCGGAAACTGTGGAGTACTAGATAAAAAAATAGAGGACTGTTCGATAATAATTCCCAATAAAGCATTTAGAGATGAGGGAACAAGTTATCATTATGTACCAGATTCAGAATCCATAGAAATGAACAAGGAATACAAAAATATATTTAAACAGGTGCTAGATGAAAATGGATATAAATACGAAGAAGGTGCAACTTGGACGACTGATGGATTTTACAGAGAGACAAAAGACAAAATAGAAATGTTTAAACAAAAAGGTGCCGTTTGTGTAGAAATGGAAGGCGCATCAATTGCGGCTGTTTGCGAATATAAGAAATTAAAATACTTTACATTCTATTATGCTGGAGACAATTTAGATGCAGTAGAATGGGAAGAAAGAAGCTTAGGACAGCTAACAAGTTTTGAAAAGAAAGCCAGAGTGCCATATTTAGCATTTGAATTAGCAAGAAAAATAGAATTATGTAGTGAATGAGAAAGGAAAAAGCTAGCAATGAAGGTTTTAATAGGAACAAATAATAAGGGAAAAGTTGAAGGTGCAAAGCAAGCGTTTGAAAAATTTTACGAGAATGTAGAAGTAGTAGGAGTATCTGTAGATTCAGGTGTTAGTGAGGAGCCTGTGAATGATGAAATATATCAAGGAGCAAGCAATAGAGTAAACAATTTGATTAAATATGCAGATGATAACAATGTAGAAGCGGATTTCTTTATAGGAGTTGAATCTGGAATTACGAATAAACTTGGAAAATGGTGCATTATTCAAATAGCTGTAATCAAAGATAAAAATGGATATGAGAGCTTTGGCACAGGTCCGGCATTCCCAGTACCGGACAAATATGTAAAGGAAATCATAGATACAGATCTAGGAATCGTAATGGACAAAATATTTAATGGGAATGGGCTAAAAAATGAAAAAGGAGGTATAGCTCATCTTACAAAAGATGTGGTTACAAGATATGATTTAACAAGAGAAGCATTTATAATGGCATTAACTGAATTTATAAATGGAGACATTTGGAAAGATTAGAAAAAGTAAAGGAGGAAAATATGTTACATAAAATGAAATTACAAGAAGATCCATTTGAAAGAATAAAAAATGGAACAAAAACAGTAGAATTTAGACTGTATGATGAAAAAAGACAAACTATACAAATTGGTGATGAAATAGAATTTTCAAAATTACCAGAATTACAAGAAAAATTACTAGTAAAAGTAATAGACTTATATAAAGAAGAATCTTTTGAAAAGCTATTTAAAAAAGTATTTGTGGGAGAAGATAAAGAAAAAATAATAGAAAAAGCAAAGTCGATGAACAGATTCTATACACCAGAACAAGAAAAAGAATATGGGGTAGTAGGAATAAAAATAGAAATAATAAAATAAAAGGAGGAAAAGAAAATGGCATACGAACCAGGAGATTTAGCCATAAAAATGGATGGCTACAAATTAAATATAAGATCGGTTGGTATTATTATACATAACGGCAAGGTTTTGCTACATAAAAGAAAATCAGCAGATTATTATGCATTGTTAGGTGGACACGTGAGAATAGGAGAAAGCTCACAAGATACAGTAAAACGTGAGATGCAAGAAGAACTAGGAAAAGAAATAGAAATAACAGGATATATATCAACAATTGAAAATTTCTTTGAACTAAAAGATTTAAAATACCATGAAATCATGTTTGTATACAAAGCTGAATTTTGTGATGAAGAAGATAAAAAGATAGAACACGCAATGGAAAATGTAGAAGAGGGCGGAGAAAGCGATATTCACTATGAATGGATTGATATAAACGACTTAGAAAAATGTCACTTAAAACCGCAAAAAATTATAGATGTTATAAAAAATGGAGAATATCCTGTACATTTAATAAATGAAGATTAATATAAGCAAAAGAGTGCAATAATTTGCATTCTTTATTTTTTTATAAATACATATTGACATCATTACGTAATGATGATAAAATAATAATCAGAGAGATGAAAAAGTAATCAAGTTTCAGGAAAGGAGAAACCAAAATGGAATATAAGGTTTCAGAACTAGCAGAAAAAGCAGGCGTTACGAAAAGAACTATACACTACTACATAAGTAAAGGATTGTTATTACCTCCGGAAGGAAGCGGAGTGAACAGTGTATATAATGATGAACATCTAAACAGGCTACTTCTCATAAAAAAATTACAATCAGAGTATATGCCATTAAATAAAATAAGAGAATATATCCTAGAAAACCCAACAGCAAAGATAAGTGAATATAGTTTGGAAAATAACGATGAAAAACCAATGTTAAAATTACAAGAAGAAACTTCTGAGTACAATAGTGAAAAGATCAAGACACCTAGAAAAGAAATATACATCAGAGAAAATGTATGTGATATATTTGAAATGAATTATTCACAAGAAAATGGTGAAAAATATAAGCATATTATTGAAAATGTAAAAAAATATGTAGAAAAAATGTTAGAAGACTAGAATTATATAGAAGGGAAATAAAAAATGAGAAATGTAGATTTAAGAGAGTTATCTCTAAAAAAAGTAAAAATAACAGGTAATGTAATAGGAAAATTTGGAGCATTTGAAATTGAACAGATGTACAAAAGAAGTTCTAGAAGTTGGATACACATTTCCAATAGTAGAAACTGCAACAGTAGTTGGATTTGAAATAAAGGTCGGAGATAAAATACTAAAAGGAAAATGTAAAGAAAAAAGTGAAGCAAAAAGAGAATACCAACAAAACATTGTAAAAGGTAACAGTGCTTACATGATGGAACAGGAAACTGCAAATATATTCAAAATATCAGTTGGAAAAATTGATAAAAACGAAGAAGTAACTGTAAAGATACTATATATAGATAAATTTGAAATTATAGATAATAATATAGAAGTATTAATACCAACACTTGTAACGCCAAGATATAAATCAAATGTTACAAACAAGTTAATATATGGAAAAACTAATTATACAGTAGATTTTACTATAAATATAGACAAAACTTTAAACGTAGAAAACATAAATTGCCCAAGCCATAAAATAAACATAATAGACGAAAAAAACATAAAAGTAGAAAATTATGATTTATCAAAAGACTTTAAACTAGATATAAAATTAAAAAATGAATTATCATCAAAAGCAATTATATCAAAAACAAGAGATGGTAAAGACATGTTATATCTATCATTCATGCCAGAAATAGACGATGTATACGAAGATAGCGAAAAGGAGTATTTATTCCTAATTGATATATCTGGTTCGATGATGGGTGTTAAGCTAGAAGAAACCAAAAGAGCAGTAATCGAATGCTTAAAGCAATTAGACGAAGGAGATAAATTCAACATAATTGCGTTTGACCATGAATTTGAAGTGATGAGTGCACATGCAATAGAATATAACGAGAAAAATATGCAAGAAGCGGAAAGATATATTAACAGTTTGCACGCTGCAGGAGGTACAGAAATACTAAATCCAATAAAATTTGCATTATATGAAAATACAGAAAAAGTAATACTGCTATTTACAGACGGTCAAGTTGGAAACGAAAAACAAATAATAGATTTTGTAAACGAACATGGAAAAAACAGTAGAATATTTCCATTCGGAATAGATTCAAATGTAAACTCATATTTTATAAAACAGTTGGCTAAAGCTGGTAATGGTAAAGCAGAATTAATACAACCAAACGAAAAAATAGATGATAAAATAATAAGAACATTTGCAAGAATACAAACACCAATGGTAGAAGACATACAAGTAGATTATGGACAAAACAAATTAGTAGACGAGATAAAAGAAGAAAATAGTCTATTTAACTACGAATTCTTTAACGTATTTGCAAAAATAGAAGAGATAAAAGACGACATAGAATTAAAAGGAAAAATTTTAGGCAAAGAATACACATGGAAAATTGCTAAAGAAGAAATAACTAACACTGATGTAGACCTAGAAGTACTATTTGCAAAACAAGAAATAGAACGTTTAGAAGATTACATTAAAAATACATACGACTACGAAAAAATAGAAAATTACAAGAAAATGATAATAGACATAGCTGTAAAATACAATATAAATTCTGAATACACATCTTTTATAACAGTATATGAAAGAGAAAATAAGCTACTAGATGTACCTCAATATCAAGAAACAACATTAAGTAACAAGTTCATGTTTGATGCATTTGAAGGAATAGATGCAATGGATTATGAATGTGAAGAAAGCCTTTCGGGTTCAGATCAAAGAATTTTTAATACTTCGAATTTATTTGGAGCTAGTGCTGATACTCATTCGGTAAAAGGAAGCACTAAAGGTTCAGGAGCTCTTAATATTCCAAGTTTTATGAAAAAATCTAGAGTAATAAGTCCAAAATATGAAGAAGCATTGCGTTGGGATGCAAAAAACCATGAAACAACAGAATTATTAGATGAAAAAATTAACGAATATTACGAAAAATTTATTAAGCAAGAAGAAAAATCAATATTAACATATTTACTATATGCATTATATGATTTTACAAAAGGAGCACAAAAAATTGATTATGAAAGATTAGTAAAATTCTTAGAAGCACACAAACAAGAAATAAGAAAATCAGAATTATATATGCAATTAATCTGCAGATACTATGAAGACATGAAAATAGATTTTACTGATAATCGAGAAAAATTACTAAACATTATAGACGAAGATTACAAAAAATTAATTTTAACAAATGCAAAAATAAAAGTATATAAAAGTGTAATAACAGAAAAAGAAGTAGAGCAAATTATAAAAGAAAACAAAATATCAGAAAACATAGATAACGTAATTTGGTATTTATATAGCAAAATGGTTATACATTTTTAGAAAAAGTGATATAATGTTGAAAAAATAATAGGAGAGAAAAAAATGGAAACAACAGTATATCTAATAAGACATTCAGTAAGACTTAACATGAAAAACAACATAGAAAGTTACAATACGACTCAGGAAAGCCTAATAAAAAGTGAGAAAATAATACTAAGCGTTACAGGAGAAAGAAGAGCAGAAAAGTTGAGCAACGAAAAAGAACTGCAAAACATAGATGTAGTGTACGCAAGCAACTGCGTAAGAACGTTGCAAACAGCAAAATACTTAATGGAAAAACAAAATCTTAAGGCAAATCTTGATGAAAGACTAGACGAAAGAAGAACCGGAAAACCAAATGACAAAGAATATCCAGATTGGTACACAAGACAATTCCAAGACGAAAACTTCAAAACAGAAGGCGGAGAAAGTCAAAAAGACGTAAGAGAAAGAATGGAATCAGTATTCAATGAAATTGTAGAGAAAAATAAAGGCAAAAGGATTGCAATTTTTACACATGGAAATGCCATGACCTTTCTACTCATGAAATGGTGCAAAGTAGAAAACGTAGCTCCAAACAAAGAAATAACACTAAGCTACAATGGAAAAATCATCTTTAACAAAAGACTAAATTCACCTGAGGTATTCAAGTTGACATTAGATGAAGAAAATAATGTAAAAAATATAGAAAACATAGAATTTGCAGACTTAGAATTTGATGACTTTAATGTGTAAAAATTGAAAGGGAAGTTATTTGCGGAAACTATAAAAAATAATTCCAAAATTAAATAATTAAACAAATATATATAGAATAATTTGTGTAAAGTTACCAAAAAATTTCTGATATACTCGTAAGATAAAATGGAAGTTTTTACTGGAGCTAAAAAAAATAAACTAAATATTAAAAGGCTGAGCTTAATTCTGCTCAGTCTTTTCGCCTAAATCTTGCGTAAATCTTAACAAATATCCATCTGGGTCTTGTATTAAAAACTCTTTATTTCCTAATATTTTATCATCTTGTCTATACCAGTTTTCTTCGATATCAAAAGCAATTGCATAATTATTTTCTTTGAAGCTATTATATATTTCATCAAGGTAGTCAACTTCTAATTGAAAGTTAATTCCATTACCAAAAGGGTATTTCAATTCTCCGACATCCCACTTATCATTATCAGACAATTCTTGTAGCATAAATTGAATATTACCCAAAGATATGAATGCAAATTTATCCTCAGGTCTATCATATTCAACTTTAAAGCTAGCCATTTTATAAAATTTTAAGCTATCTTCCAAATTAGTTACAGATAACTCTGGAATATTTTTATTCCAATTTATATAATCTTTAGACCTTAGAATTATACTTTCAAAATATTGCTCTTGAAAGTCAGTCAATACTTTAATTTCTTCATTAGTAAAAGTTTTATTTTCTGGAACAACAACTAATTTATCGTCATTGTCATTTGTCCTATGAATTATTGCAATGCACTTTCCGGTGAAAGTTTCTAATGGTTCATAGATTCCTAAAACATAAGAATCTAATTCTTCGCCATCACCACTTATAGTATTAGGAACATAACCGTAATTTAATGGATAAATAAATCCGTGCTTTGGATGCTTGCTACCCATAGGCCTGTCAATTTTTATAGTTATGATTTTATTTAAATATTTTAGATTATTCATGGTTATTCTCCTAACTTTATATTTTTAATAATAATAGATTCTTCATTTTCACCAATAAATTCAACAGAAACTTTATTGATAACAGTTGTAAATTCATAATTGAAATCAGAGAAATCTTTTAAACTATCGGCTTGTCCAAGTGTTATATGAGGATTTACTAAATTTGCCAATCTATCATATTTATTTCTAACTTCATTAATTATATCTATATTGTCAAACTTAGGAAAAATTAATATGTCTCGTTTACCGATATTATTACATTTGAGGCCATCCTGATTTATTATTGTATTTAATATTACCATAAATCTTTGTGGGATTGCAACTGATGGAGAGAAGAGAATGGATTGTTAATAATAATTCAAAATGTAAAATATTTATTAATCTCTTAAAAAAATAAAATGGATTGGATATATAAGCTTTTATACTGTAAATTAAAAAAGTGAATAATATTAAAGAATCATGAAAATAGAATGGACTAAAATTGCTATATTTCTCATAACCCGAAGGTCGTAAGTTCGAGTCTTACCACAGCAACCAAGAATTTAACTAGAGTCGCAAGAGATTGCAGACTCTTATTTTTTGATCATTTTAAGTTACATAAAATGAATTGGGCACCACTTGGGCACAAATCTATATAAAAAGGTTTTTGGTAAACCTTGAATTTTCGATATTTATAAATATATTTGATTAAATTCTATTTGAAATAAAATGAAAAAGTTTCTGCTTAAATTATAAAATATTAAATTGTAAAATTAATTAAAAGTATTTAAGCAGAAACTATCATGTCTTGATTTACTTCTTTATTATTATAATTTTTCATAGAATTTTTTTCATTTCAATTTTTTGTATAAATTTATGTGATAAGCCTCTAATTGGCTTTAAAATATTTTTTTGTATCTTCCCTATAAAGAAGATTATCAAGTTTATCTGATGCCTCTCTGTCCATTCTCGCAAATGCATGGGCATAGATATTTAATGTTGTAGATGTTTGAGCATGTCCTAATCTATTACTAACAGTTCTAACATCTAATCCTTGTGCAATAAGCAAAGTTGCATGTGTATGGCGTAAGCCATGAAATGTAATATGTGGCAAGTTTTTATCTTCTAGGAACTGCCTAAACCATTTTGTAATTGTATCTGGATGCATAGGAGAACCATCCTATTGTACAAATAAACGATTTGTATTTTGCCATTTGTCTCCTAATTTTAATCTTTTTTCTGATTGTTTTCTTTTGTAATCTTTTAAAAGTTTAGTAATTGAATCAGGGATGCTAATAACCCTGTTTGATGTTTCAGTTTTAGGATCTTTTGTATAGATACCAATAGAAGAAACATATTGACTAGCCTGTCTTACAGTAATTGAAGAATTTTTTAAGTCTACATCTTGCCATTCTAATCCTAAAACTTCTCCACGTCTTAATCCTGTGAAAATTGTTAAAAGGATAATGACTCGAAACTTTAATTCTTCACTTTCCAATGCCTTAATTAATGCAATTGTTTGTACATCATCATAGAAATTAATACTTGGCTTTTTAGCTTTAGGTGGTCTTACCCTTGATGCAGGATTATATGGAATCATTTGCTAATATACTGCTTGTTGTAACATAGAATGTAATAATTTGTGATGTTCTAGTACAGTTTTTGAAGATAACTTATGTTTGATATTTTTTCTAATATATGTTGATTCACTTAATTCTTGATATAAATACATTAATTGCATTGGTTGAATTTTTTCTAAATACATGTTGCCGAGATAGGGGAGAATCCTTGACCTTAACATACTTTTATATCTTTCATAAGTTTTAGGAGACAAATTTGGAATAGCATAATTGTTAATCCAAAAATCAGCATAATCTCTAAAACGCATCTTTTTTGCAGATAAGGCTTGTCCAGTTTCTATTTCAGATATAAATAATGCTAATTCTTTTCTAGCTTCATTTTTGTTTTTTGCTTGAACTGTCTTTTTATAGATAATTCTTTTACCTTCTCCTGTGTAGCCACCAGAAACTCTTAATCTATAAGAATTCTCTCCACGTTTTTCGATATTTCCTACCACACCTTCATCACCTCCTTTCATGTGGTAGGGAATAAATAATATAAATATTACTTAAAAAATTTTAATAAAAGTGTATTATTCCAAGATAAATCTTCAAATTCATAGTTATGTTCTGCATTAATTAATTAAGCTTCTAAGAAAACTTTGTTATTTATTAAATTATCATTATATAAACCTAATTTTATTAGGTTTATAGCCTTTAATACATCTTCATGAATGAAATAATATGGCTTATTATTCAATGCACTTATTTTATCTAATATGCCATCTTTTAAAGCTATAAAGCTAGGATTTTCAATAAATAACAGGGACTCTTTTAAAATAGTTATATATGTTAATAAACTATCTTTCCTAGCATCTAGTTGATTTTTATTTATTAAAAAAGCTAAAAATTCATAAATAGCAACATATGTAATAAAACGTTGTAATCCATCATTGAAATTAGTTATAGGTTCCCAATTATTTGAAAGTAAAGTTATAATTAAGGGAAGAAACATCATATCAATAGTAAAAATAATACCCTGTTTAATATATTTAGATTTCATTTAATCACCCTATCTACAAATAATAAGTATTATATTTTCTTACTTACAATATAATCTCTAATTGTATAGTCATTCTTCAAATAAAAGTTTAAAGCACTTTTATTTGGACCAAAAACTTCAATATTTATTCTTTTACAATTAATATTTTTAAAATAAGTTTCTATTTCATTTAAGAGTAATTTTCCAATACCATGACCACGTGAAGAATTTTTTACTATTAGTTCTAATACATTACCTGTTTTAGCACAAGCATTTGTTAGTTTGTCTATTTCGTCATTTGGATTTACAGCACCAAGAACTAATCCTATAATTTTAGTATCTTCAATTGCTAAAAATATTTTTCCATCTTGTTTGTTAATAAGATCTAAATCCATTTTAAAGTAATTTTCGCGATAGTTATTTGATAAAATTTGAGTATGCCAATCATCTATATCAATAAGATAATTTTGTAAATCAACTAATAAGTCCTTTATTTGCTCATCATATATCGAATCATATTCTATTATTTTCATTAATACCACTCCTATATTATAGATATTTTATAGTACTTGCTATTTTAAAATAAAATTATTATTATTTTGTATTAAATTTACTGTTTCTTCAATAGATAAATTAGTTGTATCTAATATATTGTTAATATCGTAATTTCTATTTTTAAAATTATTTAATAATGTAATACAACGTTCTTTCATTTGACAATCTTCAGGGCGTTCTTTATCTCTCAAAAGTAAAGTTGATTCATCTACTAATAAAACAATAAATTTTATAGTATAATTTTTAAATTCATTTTTTAATAATTCTAAATTTTCTGGTGTAATTATATAATTAAATACTACATCAAAACCATCATCTAAATAGATTCTAATTGTATTTATGCATATTTTCCAAAAAGTTTGTAAATGATTTCCACTTTTCCAAGCTGGAATATATCCACCAATAATTTGATGATAAATTTCATCACCTTCGATTAAAGATGACTTATTAAGTTTTTGTGCTAATATTTTTGATACAGTGCTTTTACCAACTCCAGCTGGACATGTAATTACATATAAATTAGGCATTTTTAAACCTCCAGATAATTTATTTTTTACATTTATGCTTACTGTCAGGCAAATAAAATTTATTGCACTCAAAACAGTAATTTGGAATATTACCATTTTTTATATCCAAAAACAATTCATAATACATTAAAGAAAGTAAAGATTTATAAGAAATACTTTCTACAATTTCACCTAAATCAGTTTTTACAAAACGTTTTCTAATTCCACCAGTTCTACAAGAAATTTGCTCTAAAGTTTTTTCTAACAAGCTATTATCACAAGATAAGTTATAAACTAAACGGTGCATTTCTGATAAATAATCCATATAACAAGATATAGGTTCAAAATATCCTGTTATTTTATATTCTTCTAATATTGAATTAAAACTATCTTTCCCAGAAAAGTCAACTGTTTTAAAGTTTAAATCAAATTGAAATAAAGAAGGGTTATAATAATTTGTATCAAATATTCCTAATTCAAATGGTTTAAAGATTGGAAAAGAAACATTAAACTTTTCATTTGTAGATTCATAAACTTCTCCAAAGAAACCATATTTACATGCAAAATTATAAATAGTTTTATAAAAAGTTTCTCTATCTGTTGCATAAGAATTAATATTTAAAAACTTTAAATATATTCTTGAATTTTTTTCTTTTTCATCCAATGGATTAAAGAATATAATTTTAGAATCTTTGTTAGGACCATAAACTTCTTTACCAGTAAAAGAAGAATATTTTATGGGATTTTTTATTTTTAACCATAATGGTTTTTGACTAGGTAATATATCAATATAATCTTTTAAAGTTTTAAAACTATATTCACTAACTAAAGAATTAGTTTTTCCAGTTAAATATCCAACAGGTACATTAAAAAAGTTAGATAATTTATTTAAAACTTCAAATCCCGGTGTGGAATTATTTGATTCGTAATTTGCGATGATTGATCTTTTTTCTCCAATAGCATTTGCTAATGCTTGTTGTGTAATACCTTTATTTTTTCTTAAAAGCTTTAATTTTTCACTAAAATTTGTATTCATCATAAACACTCCAATATATTTTTATGAGAACATTATAAAACAATAATTTACATTTGTAAATAATTAAAACAAAAAAATAAAAATGTATTGACAAAAAACAAAATATAAACAAAATGTTTTAAAACAAAACAGCAATGTTTTTGTTTTAAACAAATTAGATAGGAGGTGATTAGGCATGGATAATGAAAAATTAAATTCAAATACAAAAGAAAAAAGAGTTTTAGATTCAGTAGAAGCAGCACAATATTTGGGTATTTCATATTGGTTAATTCGTAAATTAGTTAGAGAAAAGAAAATACCATATTACAAACAAAATTGAATCTAAAACATTATTTACAAAAGAAATTCTAGACAAATACATTCAAGATAGTCTAGAAGAACCAAAGAAAAAAGTAAAATATAGTTTTGATGATTTTTAAAATTAAAAAATATTTTACTAAAAAGGTGGTGATTACTGATGAAAGGGGGAAAGAGATATTGGTTTAAGTTGTACAATAATTTTTTTGACAACGAAAAAATCAAGCAAATCAAAAGAAAAAAAGATGGAGATAGGCTTATTGTAATTTTTATAAATTGTTTAGTAATAGCAGCAAATTGTGAATCTGGAGGATATTTAAAAATAAGTGAAAATAAGTTTTTTACCATAGAAACATTAGCACATCATATGGGTAGAAATCAGAAAAGTATCAAGAATGCATTAGATATTTTCCAGGAATATAGCATGATAGTACAAGATGAATATGGCTATAAAATTAAAAATTGGAATAACTATCAAAACTTACAGGAGAAAGGGATAAAGGATAAAAAAGAATCCACAAAAATAGGAAAAAATGTGGATACAGAAAGAGAAAAAGAAATAGAAACAGAAGGAGGTGAATTTTATGCAAAACAGAGTTATGGAAAAATCAAAGATTTTATATAGTGTAGAAGAAATCTTGCAAAATGGTTATCCAATAAAAGCAAATATACCTGAAGATACCAGATGTAAATATTGTAATAAAGTTTTAAAACCAAGAGAAATATTAAATCCAATAAGCAAAACCATAAATGTATTTATAGAAAACGAAAAATGCAATTGTAAACAAGCAATAGAAGAAAGGAATAAGGCAAAAGAAATGTTACAAGAAGAATTGATGAAACAATATGAGAATTATAGAAAAGAAGAATACAACAAAAAAATAAAACAATATTATGGAACAGATTTTATAACAGCACAATTTAAACAAAAAACTTTAGAGAATTTTATTACAAATGAACAAAATTCAAGAACGAAATTAGCAGCAGAGAAATTTATATCAGATTTCAAAAACTTCAAGAATGGTATTATATTTGAAGGAAAAAGTGGAACAGGAAAAACACACATTTCAATGGCGATATGTAATGAATTATTAAAAGAAAATACGCCAATAATATTTGGAACATTAACAGAATTAGTAGATAAGTATGCTAAATTTTATACAAATCATACAGAAAGTGATCTAACAAAATTATATACAAAAGTAGATTTATTAGTTATAGATAATTTGGAACTTGAACCAATGAATGATTGGTTGTTATCTAAATTATTTATAATTATAAATGAAAGAATATTAAATGAATTGCCATATATTATTACAACAAATTATGACAGAGGTAAGTTAAAACAAAGATTAAGCATACCAAACAAAGTATGTGAAACAACAAATTCTATAATATCAAGATTATATAATATGTGCTACAGAATAGAATGCAAGTAGAAAAAAGATTATAGAATATTAAAATTGAAAATAATGTAGCTATTTAATAGTGATGAAATATAAATTGGGAATAGTTTGGAAATTTATTGTTTTATTATTTAACTTTATTTTAGAATAATAAAAAATTTAGAATTAAAAATCGAAATGTAATAATATTAAGTTTTTCAAACTAGCAAAAGAAAAATAGCTAAGTAAGGAGATAAAGATGTTAGAAAGAAAAATTGCAACATATGATAAAACTAATTTTAGGAAAAGACTAAATGAGTTTTTAGAAGTTGCAAAAATATATAAGCAAGACGATTTGAATGAACATAATATTTATCAAGTTTTATATAAAACAGAACAATTTAGAAATGCAATATATAAATGTATAAAACTAAAAAGACCATTAATAGTAGATTCACCATTGCCAGGAAAAGAAGATGGAATAAGTGAATATGAGAGTAAATATTCAGATGAAATTTTAAAAATAAGGATTAATGAATTGTTGCCACCAGTAAGAACACCATATAATAATAAAAGATTAGAGAATACTTGCCAAGCAATAGGAGAAAAGTACAAAGGATTATTCACTAATAAAGAAGTTATTATTAGAGTGCAAGTAAGTGTACCAAGAAATAATTGGGATATAGATAATAGAGACTTAAGATATATTTTGAATGGATTTGTTTATGGTGGACTTATTACAGATGATAATATTAAATATGTAAGTTATATGTTAGAAGGAATTAATGACAAAGAAAATTATATAAAAATATTTATTGGTGATAAAAGGAATATTTTAAAAATTTGTAGTATAAATCCAAAAGAATATTTTGGAAAAGTGTGATTATTAATCAATTTAAAAATATCCAACCAGTCACACTTTTGGAACTTTCAAAAAATCACACTTTTAAATAAATATATAAAGGCCTAAAAATAAACCAAAACTGACATTTTTTATACTTGAAAATTGTACATAGGTAGGGAATACATAACAGAAAAAACATATAAATACATGTCAGGACGACTGGAGGCACAAGATGTTAATCTTGTGTCTTCTGTCGCATAAAAGTAAGTTGGAAGATAGATGGAAATGTAAAAAAGGGAGGAAGTGATTTAAGTGGAAAAAGAAAAGAGGATATGTTTAAGGAATAGAGATTTCAATTTTATAAGGTATTTATCTGAATATGGAATTATAACAAATGAAAATGTTAAATTATTTTATGATTCAAAATATTATTATAAAAACAGATTAGCAAGTTTAGCAAAAGGTGAGTTTATTGAACGAGTATATGGAAAAGTTGTATTAGGTAGAAAAGGGAAAAGCTATTTAAATAAAATAGGATTAGGTTATAGAAATATAAATAGAAATGAAACATATAAAAAGAGAATGGAAAGAATTAGTGATGTATCTTGTAAAGTACAATTAGCCAGATGGTTCTTTGAGCCAAGTTGGAGGTGTAGTGTAAATACTTATACAAAAAGAGGTAATAGATTTATTGGTGTCATGTCGAGAGAAAAAAGATGGTGGCAAGAAGCTGATGAGGATTTTTACCCAAGATCTTATATAGTTTATTTTCTGCATAAAGATATTACACCAAGAGAATTAAAGTATATAGACAAAGAATTAGAAAGAAATAAAAATGATTTTAAGGGTGCAATTATATTTATAGAAGATGAATGGCTCCTAAACCATCCAAAATTCACAAATATAAATTTTAGTGAGAATTATATAATTCTATATCAAAAAGAAATATGGGATATATTCAAAAAAATTTTAGATGAAGATTATATGAAAAATAGGATAATTAATATATTTGGAGAAAATATTTATAGAGTAAAAGGATACATATATGAAATATATTGCAAAAAGGAAGAAGAGCTATATACATATATTTTTCCAATGCCTTTTGTTGATTTTAGTATTATGGATTGGATTAATTATATGGTAGATAGTAGCATTCATGGTGATATTAATTGCAAGGTTGTTTGTAACGAATTTTGCATAGAGGAGGTTAGAAATTTCTTGAAGGATAAAGTTGAAGTGATTTGTCTGATGGAACAATAGAAGAAAATGGAAAAAATAATACAGAATCATTGAGAAAAAAGTCGTTTTATGGTATAAATATATTGGATAAATAAAAATTAGAGGTGCGAAAGAATGAAAGAAGAAGAATTAAAAGATTTAGAAAAAAAATTATGGGAAGCAGCAGACAAAATGAGAGGAGCTGTACCTGTTTCAAGTTATAAATTTATAGTATTAGGATTAATATTTTTGAAATATATATCAGATTCATTTGAAGAAAAATATCAAGAATTAGTTGAGGAAGGATATGGTCTAGAAGAAGACAGAGATGCTTATGCAGCAGAAAGCATATTTTATGTACCAGCAAAATCTAGATGGGAATATTTGAATGTACATTCAAAGGATAGTAATATTGGTCAAATTATAGATGAAGCATTAGAAGAGATAGAAAAAGAAAATCCAAGTTTAAAAGGTATTTTAGTTAAAGAATATAATAGCCCAAACTATAGAAATGTTAATTTAGGTGAATTAATAGATATTTTTACTAATATAAAAATTGGAAGTAAAGAAGCACAAGACAAAGATTTATTAGGTAGAATATATGAATATTTTTTAGGACAATTTGCATCAAATGAATTGCAAAAAGGTGGAGAATTCTATACACCAGCTTGTTTAGTTAGAACAATGGTAGAAATGATAGAACCATATCAAGGTAGAGTATATGACCCATGTTGTGGTTCTGGAGGTATGTTTGTACAAAGTTTGAAATTTATACAAAGACATCAAGGAAATGTAAATAATTTAAGCATATATGGACAAGAGAAAAATCCAACAACTTGGAAATTAGCAAAGATGAATTTAGCAATAAGAAGTATAGATGGAAACTTAGGAAAATTTGCAGATGATACATTCCAAAATGACTTACACAAAGATTTAAAAGCAGACTTTATATTAGCAAATCCTCCATTTAATATATCAGATTGGGGACAAGAAAAATTATTAAATGATACAAGATGGAAATATGGAATACCACCAAAAGGAAATGCAAACTATGCATGGCTAGAACATATGATTTCTAAATTATCTATAAACGGTAAAGCAGCAGTAATATTAGCAAATGGAGCGCTATCTAGTGATACAAGTGGAGAAGGTGAAATACGAAAAAATATACTAGAAGATGATTTAGTAGATTGTATCTTATCAATGCCATCTAACTTATTCTATACAGTTACAATACCTTGTAGTATATGGATATTAAATAGGAATAAAAAGCAAAAAGGAAAAACATTATTTATAGATGCTAGAAATTTAGGAAAAATGGTTACAAGAAAGTTAAGAGAGTTAGGGAAAAACGATATAGCAAAAATAGCAGATACATATCACAGTTACCAAAACAATGAAAAATATGAAGATGTACCAGGATTTTGCAAAGTGGCAACAACAGATGAAATAAAAGAAAACAACTATATATTAACACCAGGCAGATATGTGGGAACAGAAGAACAAGAAGATGATGGTATTCCTTTTGAAGAAAAGATGAAAACATTAACATCAGAACTAAAAGTACAATTTGAAGAGTCTCACAAGTTAGAAGATGAAATTAGAAAGAACTTGGAGGCGATAGGGTATGAAATATAGTATTATTTTTGATACTAATGTTTTATTTGTAAACTATGATAAAGGTGGAGATTTTACTAAATTTTATTTTAATTCAACATTTAGTAATATCATAAATTATATAGAAAAATCAGACTTATATGAGAATTTTGAAATATTAATACCATCAGTAGTATGGAAAGAAATGAAAAAGCAAAAAATAGATGCATATTTTAATAAAAAACAAGAGTTAGAAAGTAAAATAAATAAAATAAAAATTCCAGAAATTACAGTGAGCAAAAAAAATGAAATTTATGACTATGAAACATATATAGAAGATAAAATTACTGAATATAAACAAGAATTAAAGAGTAGCATTATTGAAATTAAAGAAATATCATTGCCAACAAAAGATGTTTTTGAAAGTATTGTTCAAAGAGCATTTAATAAGTTACCACCTTTTGAAGGACAAAACAAAAAAAGCGATAAAGGTTTTAAAGATGTACTACTTTGGGAGTCAATACTACAATACAAGCACAATAATATGAATAACAAAATTGTGTTTTATAGTAATGATAATATATTTAAAGAATATTTAGAAAATGAATTTCAGAGTATTTTTAAGGATAAAATAGAAATAACAAAAAATGAAGAAGAAATCTTAAAAATATTAAAACAAATATCAAATATAAATGATAATTATTTATATATTAAAGATGATATAACAGAATTAGAAGAAATAAGAAAATATTTAGTAAGCAAAGTTTTTAGGGCAAAGTTGTTAGAAGCTTTAATATCTATAAATGTATATAATGATGTTTATACTATAGAAGATATAAATAATATAAATGTTCAAAACATAGTTCCGAGAGATATAGAAAATGTAAGATATTATGATGCAAAATTAGAATGTAATGTATTATTTAATAAAATAAATGGAGAAGTAGAGGATATTATAGAAAAGAGAGAATGTATAGACATAAGTTTTGTTTATAACGAAAATAAAATAGAAAATATAAGTTATGATTACAAAAATTTAAGTTTTGATGAGGGATAAAAATGAAGTATAAATTGAAAGATATAGCGGAAATTATTGCAGGGGGTACACCATCAACTAAAATGGAACAATATTGGAATGGAGAAATAGCTTGGATAACTCCAAAAGATTTAGCAAATCATTCAGGAAGATATATATCAAGAGGAGAGAGAAACATAACTAAAGAAGGGTTAGAAAATAGTAGTACAAAATTAATGCCAATAAATTCAGTACTATTCACATCAAGAGCACCTATAGGATATGTTGCTATTGCTAAAAATCAAGTTTGTACAAATCAAGGATTTAAAAGTTTGGTGTGCAAAGATTCAATTTGTTATTATATGTATATATATTATTGGTTGATTTATAATACAGATTATATAAAATCTAAAGCGAATGGATCTACTTTTCAAGAAATTTCTACAAATGTGATGAAAGAAATAGAAATAGATTTACCAAGTATAGACTATCAAAAAAAAGTAGCTAATATTTTAAAAAAAATAGATGAAAAAATAGAGTTAAATAATCAAATAAATGATAATTTGTTAGAGGTAATAAAGACATTATATACTGAGAAAATCAAAAATAATAATGATACTAATTTTGAATATAGAACACTAGATGAATTTTGTAATATATTTACTGGCAAGAAAAATGCAAATGCTAGTGAAGAAAAGGGTAAATATAAATTTTTTACATGCGCACCAGAGCCATTAAATATTAATTCATACATATATGATGGACCAGCAGTAATAGTAGCAGGAAATGGTGCATATACAGGAAGAACAAATTTTTATAATGGAAAGTTTGATTTATATCAAAGAACATATGGAATAACAACTAATAATGATTATATATATTTATTTTATGCAATGATATATACCGATTTACAAAATGATATTATGGGTGGTACACATGGTTCAGCGATACCTTATATAGTTATGAATGATATTGCTAAATTTAAAGTTAAATACCATAAAGAGATATTTGATGAACTGTCACAAAAAGTAAAAGTATTATTACTTGAAATTAAAAGTAATGAATCAGAAAATGAAACATTAATACAAATAAGAGATACACTTTTACCTAAATTAATGAATGGTGAAATAGACTTAAATAATATAGAAATTTAGTTATACAAATAGTTATTAGTTGGAGGAAAAGAAAATGAATGATAAAATATTATTAAATGACTTATTGAGATTTGAAAGTAAAGACTTTGAAAATATAAGAATTAGATTTTGTATGAAAAATTATGAACCTAAATATGCAATAGATGATTATAAAATTGATCATGATAAGGTAAATGAAGATTGGTTTTTGTGGAGAACAAATAAAAGAAACTTTAAGGTAGGACAAATTGCAATATGTTTAGTAAGAATTTACGATACTAATGAATGGTTACTTACATCAATTAAGGAGATTGTTGAAGAACTAGACGTAAGAGATAAAAAAGGGTTTATAGGAAAAGAGCTTGAACAATATAAAAAATATTTTGGAAAGATATTAGTAAAATTTGACAAGAATTTTCAACAAGGATGTGTCAAATATACTACAGTTGTTAATAGATTGGAAGTTATTGATATAAATTATGATTTATAATAGTTACAAGTTAATAAAAAATTCAAAATAATGTTAATTAAAAGAATTATATAAGGAGAAATATATGGACAAGTTAACAGCTGATTTTGAAAAATCATTATTTAATGATTCAATAGATATTATAGGAGACTACATTGAAATAGGTATAGATTCTTTTATTGAAGAAGGTATATTAGAGGAAATACCATTTGTGAAATCAATAGTTGGTGTATTAAAGATAGGAAAAAACGTTCATGATAGAAATCTATTAAGGCAAACACTTATATTTATTAAGGAATTTAATAGTGGAAATATATCTAAAGATAAATTAGTTGCATATAAATCTACAATAGAAAATAATCCGAAAAAATGTGAAGCAGAATTAGGAAGAATATTATTGTTACTAAATAATTTTATTGATATTAAGAAAAGTATAATGTTATCAAGAATATTTAAAGCATATATAAATGAAAAAATTAACTGGAATACTTTTTGTGATTATGCTGAAGTTATCAATAGAATATTTATGGAAGATGTAGAGTTATTATTAAAAATATACAATGATGAAAAAATTGAATTAAATGGAATAAATATAAAATATAAAATAGGTAGATTAAACTCTTTAGGAATTATTAATGTTGTATATGCAAATACATTGGAAACGATAAGCAGTTATAGTAAAGTAGAAGTAAATGAACATGGTAAAATTTTTATAGAAATAATTAAATGAAAATATAAATGAGGAAATAAATATGTTTAATAGTTATGATATAAGCTTAATAAAGAAAAATGAGAGTAGAAAATATTTTGAAGATGTTTTGCAATCATTCTATTCTAAAAACTATAGAGCAACAGTATTATTACTATATAGTTTGTTGATAGATGATTTATATTATAAACTTATATTAATGAATGACCGAAAATATTATAATTTAAATGAAGAAATAGGAGTAATAGATAATTTAAATAATGCAAAAAAATATTCTGATATAGAAGAAAAAATATTTGATACATATAAAAGCAAACATATATTGAGTCATGATACTATTGATATGGTAGAATATTTTAAAAAAATAAGAAATAAATGTGCTCATCCAGCATATTTTAAGGAAGAAAAATATGAACCATCACAAGAAGAAGTTAATATGTTTATAGTCAAAATATATAAAAATATTTTAATAAAAGAAGCTTTTATTAAAGATCCATATTCTATTATAAAACCAGAGATAGAAAATAAAGAATGGGGAAGTATAATAGATGTCAATATGGGATATACAAAACATGAAAATAATTATATACCATTTAAATTGAATTTTACAAGCAAATATTTTGAAAAATTAAGCGATAACAATTTTCAAAAATTATTTGGAGATTTAATAAAAGTTATAATCATAAAAAATGGAGAATGGGAAAAAACTTATCAATATCAAAATATGATGCTAATGGAAAGTTTATTAGAATATTTGAATTTGCAAGGAAAGATGAATCTACTAGAGAATTGTTACGATTGGGCAAGAATACAAGAGGAATGCATATATGATGATAACCATAAAGAAGTATATCAAAATGAATGGTTTGCCACAACATATATGTTAAAAATACTAACATATAATAATTTCTTTATACAAGAGCTTAGGGCACAAAATGAAATAGTTTATAATAAATTGAGTAATGAAATTTTAAAAGAAAAAAAATATGTATTAAATTATTGGAATTTGTTTTTTAAATTTAAAGAAGAACTATGTAATAAAATAAACAATGTAGAATTACAAGGAGAATTGTTGCAAGAAAGTGATTTTATCGATAATAAGAAAATAGCTATAGAATATTTAGAAAATATATTTAAGAATATTCCGACCACTAGTGGATTTACAATTGCTGATAATGCATGCGATTTGCTAATAAATTGTATAGATAAGTATAAATTAAACAAACAAGACATTGAGAAAATTTTACAAATTATGAATACTAATAGTCAAATATTTTTTAATGCAAGAAATAAAAGTAAAAGCCAATTTGAAATGATAAAAAATAAAGGTATAGATATGTCAGAATATAGTAATTTAAATTAAGAGAGGATTAATGAGTATGTTTAATGAAGAAGTTCTAGAAAGAATAACTTTAGATATTTTATATGAATTAGGATATGAATGTATAAATGGATACGAAATGGAAAGAGCAGACTATTCCAGAGTAATATTAGAAAATGATTTAAGAAATGCTATTCATAAAATAAATAATAATGTTACAGATGAACAAGTAACAGAAATTTTAAGACAAATAAAAAATCTAGAATACAATAATACTATTTTAAATAACAAGCAATTTACAAAATATTTGCTTGAAGGTTGCCAAGTGTCAATTAATGAAAATGGAGAAACAAGATATAAAACAATCAAAATAGTAGATTTTAATAATATTTCTAATAATGTATTTAAAGCAATAAACCAATATACAATCATTGAACATAGTGAAAAAAGACCAGATATAATTATATTTATAAATGGTTTGCCTTTAGTTGTAGTAGAACTAAAAAGTACAGTAAGAGAAGATGTAAAACTAATTGATGGATATAATCAATTAAAAGGATACCAAGAAGTACATATACCAACGTTATTTTATTATAATCAATTTATGATAGTAAGTGATGGAGTACAAGCAAGAGCTGGAACTATAACAAGTCCATGGAGTAGATTTTCTGAATGGAAAAAGATAGAAGCAGATGATGAAGTAACAGAAAATATGCCAACACATAAAACTCTATTCTATGGAATGCTAAGAAAAGACAGATTATTAGATATTATAAATAATTATGTATTATGGAGTGAAGATAGCAAAATATTATCAGCATATCATCAATACTTTGGTGTAAAAAAAGCAATAACAAGTACAGAAAAAGCAATAGATAACAGAACAGGAAAAGCAGGTATTTTATGGCATACACAAGGTAGTGGAAAAAGTTTCTCAATGGTATTTTATACAGGTAATATGATAAAAGTATTAAAAAATCCAAGCATAGTAGTTGTAACAGATAGAAATGATTTAGATAATCAATTATTTACTACATTTGCAAAATGTTCAGATTATTTAAAGCAATCTCCTGTTCAAATAGAAAGTAGAGAAGATTTACAAGATAAATTAGAAAATAGAGTATCAGGGGGAATATTCTTTACAACTTTACAAAAATTTGAAGTGGAAACTGGTTTATTTAGTAAAAGAGATGATATATTAGTATTAGTAGATGAAGCTCACAGAAGTCATTATGGAATAGATGCAACAATTAAATTTGATAAAGAAAAAATGAAAGCATATAAAAAGTATGGAACAGCTAAATATTTACATGAAGCATTTCCTAATGCTACTTATATAGGATTTACTGGAACACCAGTGGAAACAAAAGATAAATCAACTAGCAATGTATTTGGACAAGTAATTGATACATATGATATGACACAAGCTATAATGGATGGTGCAACAGTTCATATTATGTATGAAGCTAGAATGGCAAGAGTAGGCTTAAATCAAAAATTATTAGATGAAATAGATGATTATTATAATATGCTTGAAACTGAAGAAGGTGTAGAAGACTATAAAATAGCAGAATCTAAAAAAGAAATGGCTAAAATGGAACAAATTATAGAAGATCCAGATAGATTGGAAATGATTGTTAAGGATATTATAAATCATTATGAAGATATACAAACATCAGTTGCAAATAAAGCAATGGTAGTTGCATATTCAAGAAAATCTGCATATACAATGTATAAGAAATTTTTAGAGTTAAGACCTGATTGGAAAAATAAAGTACATATGGTAATAACATCTAATAACAAAGACAATGAAGAAATGCAAAAAACAATAGGTTCTAAAAAAGATAAGAAACAGTTAGAAGTAGATTTTAAAGATATGGATTCAGAATTTAAAATAGCAATAGTTGTAGATATGTGGCTTACAGGATTTGATGTGCCAGGTCTTGGAACAATGTATGTGGATAAACCAATGAAAGCTCACAATTTAATGCAAGCAATAGCAAGAGTAAATAGAGTGTATAAAGACAAACAAGGTGGATTAATTGTTGATTATATTGGGCTAAAGAGATGGTTATTAGATGCATTAAAAACATATACAAAACGAGACCAAGGAAAGATTGTTGATAATAGTGAATTAGTAAAAGTTTTAATGTATAAAGTAGAATTAATAAGAGATTTATTTAAAGGATTTTACTATGGACATTTTGCTACAACAACAGATAGTGATAAATATGAAATTATTATGGCTGGAGCTAACTGGATGCTAAAAACAGAAGAAATTAGAAAAGCATTTATGAGATACAGTTATGATATAAAAAGTTTATATTCATTATGTACAGGGGAATTATCACAAGAAATAAAAGATGAAATATTATTTTTTGTATCAGTTCGCTCTTTTATATCAAAACTATCAGGTGGAAAAATTGATGTAAAAGAAATAAATAGTAATGTAGCAAAAATGTTAGAAAGAGCTATACAAGATGATGAAATGCTACAAATTGGTGAAGTGCATAATAGTAATCAATTATCAATATTAAGTGATGAAATATTAAATAAAATTGCTAAGATGAAAAAGAAAAATATAGCAGTAGAAATATTAAATAGAGCATTAAAAGACTATGTAGACCAAGTTGGAAAAGAAAATGTGGTAATGATGGAAAAATTCTCTACTAGATTTCAAAAAATAGTAGCATCATATAATGAAAGAACAAGTGTAGAAGATATAGAAAAAATTATACAAGAAATGATTAACTTGAAAAAAGAAATAGACAAGAAAATGAAATCTGGAAATGAATATAATCTATCAACAGAAGAAAAAGCTTTCTTTGATGCTTTAGGAGATGATCCAGAAGTTAAAGAGTTAATGAAAGATGAAACTTTAGTGCAAATAGCTAAAGAATTAGTTGAAACAGTTAATAAAAATATGACTATTGACTGGGATATAAGAAAAGATGCTAGAGCTAGAATGAGAATTGAAATAAAGAAGTTACTTATAAAATATGATTATCCACCAAACAAAAGTGAAAAAGCAGTACAGACTGTAATAAGACAAGCTGAATTGAAATGTAAAGGAATAAAATAGAAAAAAGATTAATAAGAATTAATTAAAAAGGAGAGAAAAGTGGCTAAGGTATTATATTTATTTAATTCAAGTGGTGAATGGATAGCATTTAAAATAGGAAAATATTTATATAATAAAAATGCAGATTGGATTGGATGGTTTCCTTGGGATAATAAAATAGCAGTTTCAATAGAGGGAGAGTATTTAGGAACGATATATAAAGAAAGAAGGTTGTTATACAATAACAGTCAACCATATTTGGGTTATCCAGGATATCCAGGATATCCAGGATATCCAGGATATCCAGGATATCCTGGATTTATAGGGTATTGTGCATTGAGCAATGGATTAACAGATGTTCCAAAAAAATTTTTGAAGGAGGATAACAATGGATAGCATAACTGAAAATTCAAAGATAATTTTACAAACAGCGAAAGATACAGTAGAGTCTTTTTTTAAAATGTATGAAGAAATAGATGATAATGAAAATAAAAAGCAAGATTTATTACGTGCTATAATATTGTTTTCTTGTTCAGGAATTGATGCTGTAATTAAGCAATTAATAAATGATGCTTTGGAAACAATAATTATGATTGATGATGGTGCAGAAAATAATTTTAAATCTTTTGTTGAAAAAAAAATAAAAAATAATATAGAAAATAATAATTCAAAACTATTATCAGAAATATTTACAAGTGATAAAAAACCAAAAGAAACATTGATACAGGTATTAAAGAAAGAGCTGACTGCAAATAGTTTACAAAGTGCAGAGGAATTGTCAAGGGTAGCATCATTTTTTAATATAAAAACAATGAATATAGAAGATATAAAAAAAGTTTTTTATGTTAGAAATCAAATAACACATGAGATGGATATAGATATGGATTCTGAAAATTTAAATAGAAGAGTTAGAAACAAAGAACAGGTAAAAGAGTATTCAAGAAAAATTTTTGAATTGGCAGAACATTATATTAAAGATGTTGATAAAAAATTACAAAAGAAACAAGAGGAATAATAAGAAAATAATATAATGAATAGTATAAAGAATTTGGCTAAAACAGGTGCAAATAAATATTAAAATAAATTATTCTATAAGAACACAGTTAAATATTAAATTCTTTTATAGAAAACATAAAAAATACAGTCAATAAAACTTTCTTTTTTGGAAATAATATGATATAATAATATTATAAAGAAAAGGAGAGTTTTTATTATGTTAGGAGAAAGAATAAAAAAATATAGAGAAGAAAAGAAAATGACTCAAGCAGAAGTGGCAGAAGTATTAGGAGTAAAGCCAGCTACAATATCTAAATATGAGGCAGAAACTTTAGAACCTAATATTGAATCATTAAAAAAGTTAGCAGAATTATTTGAAGTTTCAGTTGATGAATTATTAAAAGAAGATGAATTTGATGTTGCTAAAATAAATGTATTAGAAGTCTTAAGAGAGCAAAAAGAAATGAAACTAAAAGGAAATTTATATCATAATACACAGATAATTTTTGCGTATAATACAAACCACATTGAGGGAAGCAAACTAACAGAAGACCAAACAAGATACATTTATGAAACCAATACTTTATTAACAGAAAAAGAAACAATTACAAATTTAGATGATATTATCGAAACTGTTAATCATTTTAAATTAGTTGATTATATGCTAGATGTAGCAGATAAAGAGCTAACAGAAGGAATGATTAAAGAATTTCATAAAATATTGAAAGAGGAAACGTCAGATAGTAGAAAAGATTGGTTTAATGTTGGGGACTATAAAAAGTTAGCAAATGAAGCAGGAAACATGAAAACTACATTACCTAAAAATGTACAAAAAGATATGATAAAACTGATGCAATGGTATAATTCATTAGGAAAAATAACAATAGAAAATATAATAGAATTTCATTATAGGTTTGAATGTATTCATCCATTTCAAGATGGAAATGGTAGAGTTGGTCGAATAATATCTTTTAAAGAGTGTTTAAAAAATAATATAGTACCATTTATTATTTTAGATAAAGATAAATTATTTTACTATAGAGGCTTAAAAGAATATAAGACTGAAAAAGGATATTTAATAGATACTTGCTTAAATGCACAGGATCAATATAAAAAGATGATTAAATATTATTTAAATTAAAATATTATAATTGGAGGAATATATGGAATTGAAATCTGATATTGGTGCTAAATCTGCTTGGAAAGGTTTTTCATCTCAAACATTATATATAGCATATAGACTAATGATTTTAGAAGATGAAATGGATATGTACCCAGAAACAGTTGAAGATTTAATGATAAAAAAAAATGAAAAAATAAAAGAGTTAATTCAAATTAAAAATTTAAGTAAAAAATTAAGCTTATCTGATTTAAAACCACAAGAAGAAGACTCCTTTTTTAAAAGAGTATTAAAATATAAAAAAGAAAATGTAATAATAAAAGTTGTATCTTTTGGAGATATAGGAGAAGAATTTCAAGGTGTTATAAAGCATAATCAAAATGATATAGACAATTTTAAAGCAAAGATGTTGAGTTATGGCTATACATTAGAAGATGTTAATTGGATATTAAAAAGTCTAGCAATAGAAAAAGAAAATGAAGAATGTCTCGAAAAAGAAATTTATAATAAATTAAGAGAAAATTTTAAAACATCTATTGAATCCAATATAATTTTTAACAATTTAATTAATTATATTAGCAAATTGTCTAGATATACAGGAATGACTAATAGAAAAATTTGGAATATTGAAGTAGATAGAGTAATTAATGATATAATGAGTATAAAAGGTATGTATAATCAATATGGTAGAACAATAGTTAATTTAAGGGAGTATAAAAGTCAAAAAGAATATGAACAGTTAGAGAAAGAATATAGAATGGGAATTGATGCTAGACCTGATCATATTAGAAATAATTTAGATATTTATAGAAAAAAATGGATTAACAATATAAAAAGTGCATATAAAGAAAAAAATGTAGTTCTTATAAGAGGAGCTTCTGGACAAGGCAAGTCAACATTAGCATATAGATATTTGTTAGATAATTTTAGTGAAGATTTTATTTTTGTTATAGAACATATTACTGACTCGAAACAAGCAGAAGATATTGTATTAGCACTTAATGGGTTATTCAATTCGGAAAGAGGAGAGACAATAATTTATATTGATGTTTCTCCATATGATACTAATTGGAAATGGATATTAGAACAGATAGATAAAAGAGGAATAAATTTAAAAATATTGATAACTATTCGAGAAGAAGATTATAGAAGAACGGATTTAAATTATGCAGGACTCAAAGTACAAGAGATAGAACTTAAATTAGAAGAAGATGAAGCAAGAGAAATATATAATTTATATGGTGGTTCAGACAAGTATTTGAATTTTGAAGATGCATGGCAAAGCTTTGGAAAAGAAGGACCTTTTATGGAATTTATATATTTATTAAAAGAAAAGCAAACATTAACCGAAAGATTAAAAATGCAAGTGGATAATATTATTGAAAAAGAGAATGATTCAGATGAATGGCTGAAATTTTTATTAATAGTTTCTTATGCAGGAAAAGAAAATTTTCGTATAGATTTAAAAATGATAGGTAATGTAATTAAATCAAAAAATATGAGCAAAATGTTAAAAAATTTAGAAGAGGAATATTTAATTAAAAATAATTCGAATTATATTATATCAACACATGCATTAAGGGCAATGATATTAGTAAATATAATAAAAAGTAAGTTATATTATGATGAAAATAATTTAATAATTGATGTCTTGAAATGTACTAAAGATTATTGCCCAATATTATTAATAGAATATTTATATAACAATGTTGAGAAAGCTGAGTTATTAATCAGTACTATAAAAAATGAAAAGAATTATGACTGGTCTACATATGCAACTATAATTAATAGTTTACTTTGGCTAGATACATTTGTATTATATAATAAAAAAACACAAGATATTGAATTAGGAAATAAATATTCAAATGACAATTTTATAATGCTTTTTGTACAAGACTGTACAGGATATATAAATGTTAACAGAGAAGAAATTTTAAAATTATATGAAAAATTAAACTTTGAAGCAGTTCAATCAATTAAAAATGAAATTAAATTAGAAGGATTTAAAATTGATTATTATTATACTGACTTGTTTATTAAAAATATTAAAGATAATATTGAAAATAAGAATGTATGTAGTGAAGATAATTTATCTAATGTAGGTTATGTATTATTCTGGATGGCGAATCGAAATGTTTTTATAAGTAATTTAAAAATAATTCAATTGGATTATTCAAAAATAGATGAATTACTAGATTTTATGGTTGGGCTACAGGTACAGGATTTAGAGAATGATTATAATAGAATTTTAGAAAATATAAAAAAAATAATTATTAAAAGATATAATATTGTTTGGATGAAGAATAATCAGAAAGAAATATCAGTTAAATTTATAAATAAATTAGATGATGAATATGATAGAAGTCTTTATGATAGAACTATGGAAGTTGTATACTGTATTAGAAGGTTATATTTCAAAAAACAAATGTATAATGTAAAAATGATAGGTACAAAAATAATAGATGGCCTAGTGATTCCGGATACTAATAAAACAATTCAAGCAGATAAATTAATAATTTCATGGATAACAAATATTAATAGACAACTATCGGAGTTAGATGACTATAAAAAGCGTAAAAATGACTGGAAAGAATATAAGATAGCAATAGATGAAACTAATAATTTATTATTGGAATTTGTAAAAAAATATAATATAGCTTTGGATTATTTTTATAGGAGAGCTAACATTTCAAAATTAGCAGATGAAGAATTAAATAATTTATATAAGAACATACTTATAAAGAGTAAAAATATGTATAAAGCACCTAAATGTACTGTTAATAAATATGGTATGAGTAACGAATTAAAATCTTTTAGTATCAGAGAAAAAAATAATAAAATTGTATACGAGAAAAATAAAGAAGTTTATAGAAAAAAAGAAGTCAGAATAGAAAAGTTATTTTTTGATTATATTTGCGATTTTCAAAATTTTTTTAATCAAAAAAATAGTGTAGTGTTATATAAAATAAAAAAACAAAAAAATGAAAATATTAATTTGTCAACATTTAATTTAAACCAACTTTTAAAAGATTTCTTAAAGTATAATTGTGAATATAAAAGATTGTTTGAAAACAATAACATAAATGAAGAACTTTATAAAGAATTAAGAACACTAGCATTATTTTGGGAAATATTTGCTAAAGATGATTTTAGAAACAATAAAAGTAAATTATATGAGATAAAACTACTGCAGAAAAATAAAGACAAAGAGTTTTCTAACTATATATCTAAATATTTAAACAAAAATAAAATTATACTAAATAATAAAACTTATTTTGCTGTTGATGTTTTTAAAATAGAACAATTTTTGAATAATTTGTATGAAAATTATAAAGGAACATTTAATGATATAGCAAATTTATATAATGATTTTTTATTAGAAGAATATCAAAATCAAAAAAATAGTGAAATAAAAATAATATACATGGTGGATAATAAATTAACCAAATTAGGTTCGACTATAAAGCTTAAAAGCATTTCATATATTAAAAATATAAACGATTTAATTAAATTGCAAAAACCAGAAAAATATTATAATTTAATTATAGAGGAAGATAAATTCGTTAAGGATGATTCATTTATGTATAATGCAGTCATAGCTGCTGGAAAAATTGAAGGAATAAAATTAATCTATAATTATATTATCTCTGTGAATGAAGAACTAACAGCTTTAAGAGAGATATTGATTGAAACATATAAAAATTGGTGCGATGAAACAAGTAAGTTTTTTGAGGAAGAAATAAATGAAATAATAAAGTGTTGTGATATAACTTTTAGAAAAGTAAATAAAAATCCAGACTATATTCAATTTACAGACAAATATAAAGAATGTTTAGTTAATTATAGGGAAATGTCAAAAGAAGTTGTTAAACAAAAAGATATTTCTAATTTTTTAAGTGTAGATGACTTAAAGGAACAATTTATTGCACTACTAGGTGCGGTTGAGTTATAAAATAAACCATAAAGTTTCCGCACAATTATAGAAAAATTAATATGTAAAAAATATGTTATAATCGATATTTTCACCAATTTGAAAAAAGTATGTAAAAATCCAAAGTTTTTTCAAAATTTTGAAAAAACTTTGGATTAATTTTAACTATCTATCAATACAGCCAATAATCAACTCAACACCATCACAAAAACCATTCCTATAATATTTTTCGTTCCAATAAACAATATAATCAAAAAAGCTAGAATTCAGCAAGTCAAGTTGCTTTTCCACAAACTTTCTATTCTGTTTAGGAATACTGTTTAAAATATTTTCAGAGAAATCATCAAATTTAACAGTATGTTTTCTATCTTCCTCATTAACAAAAGCAAGATCTGTTTCTTCTCTAAAATTTAACCATTCTTTTAAAATATCATCATTAACATTTCTAAAATTATTCATAATCAAGACCTCCATAAATTTATTAAAATAATTGGGCTCAAAATGGGCACACAACTGACCAAAAATGAACCAAAATCACATAAATTTACAAAGTCAAAAAATTGGGCACACCAAATATACCAACAAATACAGTTCAAAACCAGATTTACCAATACTTTTCGAGCTTTACTCATAACCCGAAGGTCATACCAAGAATTGAAAAACCAAGTATTTTACGCTATTGCCATAGATAAAATATAAAGAAAAGCGTTAATATGTATTAAAATAATTAACACAAAGTGATATAATCAAAATGGAATAAAAATATATCTTGAATATTAAAATGTGTAGATAGATAAATTATAAATAATCTTAAGACAATGAGGTAAATTATGAAAGTTTTAACTATAAAGCAACCATGGGCAACTTTAATTATGCAAGGAGATAAGAGATTTGAATTTAGAAGTTGGCAAACTAAATATAGGGGAGAACTTCTTATACATGCTGGTAAAGGAATTGATAAAGAAGCGGTAAAAAGATTAGCAAAGTATCTGCCACAAGAATTGCCACAAGGTAAAATTTTAGGAAAAGTAACATTAGTTGATTGTATAAAGATGACACATGAATTCAAAGAAAAATTATTAAAAGAAAATAGTGATATTTATACAAAAAGTTCTTTTCAAGAAAATTATGGCTGGCAATTAGAAGACGTGCATGTCTTTAATGAACCAATAGATGCAAAAGGTCATTTGAGCTTATGGGTTTACGACCTTGAAAACGAGAAATAATTCCCAGAGCATAAAGAAAGTTTAAAATCGAGCAGTCTCAAACAATTATTTAAATAAAAGAGGAGCATAATTATGGAGAATAAAATACAGCAATTTAAACAATTAGTAAAAAAATGTGATAATATTGTATTCTTTGGTGGCGCAGGTGTGTCAACTGAAAGTGGAATTCCTGATTTTAGGAGTAAGGACGGTTTGTATAACCAGCAATATAAATATCCGCCTGAGACAATACTAAGTCATACGTTTTTTATGAATAAAACGGAAGAATTTTTTAAGTTTTATAAATTAAAGATGAACTCGTTAAAATATCAACCTAATATTACGCATATAAAACTTGCAGAACTTGAAACCAAAGGTAAGTTAAAGGCGGTAATAACGCAAAATATAGATGGTTTGCATCAAAAGGCTGGCTCTAAGGTTGTATATGAATTGCATGGTAGTGTACTACGAAATTATTGCATGAATTGCCATAAATTTTATGATGCTGAATATGTGTTTAACAGTGATGGCATTCCAAATTGTAGTTGTGGCGGAATAATAAAGCCAGATGTGGTTTTGTATGAAGAGGGATTGAATGAGGAGACAATCGAAAATTCAATATATGCTATTCAAAAAGCTGATTTATTGATTGTTGCCGGTACGTCACTTACTGTTCAACCTGCGAGTGGTTTAATAAATTTTTTTAGAGGCAGAAATCTTGTATTGATAAATAGGGATTCAACTCCGTATGATAATAAGGCGAATCTTGTTATAAATGATAGTTTAGGTAAAGTTTTCTCGAAATTATAAAGCAGCATAGGATAAATTATTTTAAACATATAAAAAGGATCAAAGGAGCAAATTATGAAGACTTTAGATGAATTGATAGCAGAAAAAATATTAGATTTAGTGCATTATGCACTATCGAAATTTATAAAACCAGATATGACTTTGAATAAAGTAAATGAATTAGATGTACAAGCAATCGAGAAATTAAGACAACAATATGGAATTGAGGCTGTAATTTTAGATGTTGACGATACATTGCGTAAAGAGATGAGAGATATTCCAAGGTGTAATAAGGAATGGATTGAAAGTTTGAAGGACAAGATAAAAATTATAATTGTGAGTAATGGCGTGGATCAGAATATAGAGAAGTATTTTAAGGAAAGTGGAATAGATTACATAGGTTTTGCTTGTAAACCATTAAAGAAGAATTTTTTGAAAGCTTGTGAGAAAATGAATGTAAAGCCAGAAAATGTGTTAACGGTTGGAAATAGTTTGTTTGATGATATCTATGGTGGAAAAAGAAATAAGATGAAAACAGTGCTTGTAAAAGAAGTAGAAGATAATGAGAGATAACTCAATAAAAACAAATAATACGCTAAATTGAGCTTGTATCAATAAAAGTGGAAGAAATATGAATTTTGTGTGATATAAGCTAAAAAGGCATTTGACAACACCTTGGAGAAAACTTTTGATTTAGATTTTAAGAATGTTTAATGTCCATGCGAAAGTGGTACAAAATAAAAAAATTTAACCCTAGGGAGTTAATTGCGTGAGGTATTTCTCAAACTAATAATACTATATATTCCATAATATTATCACCAAGTTTTTCTAATTGTGATTTTACATATTCAATATTATTACCAGAAACATTATTTAGAATATTTGTAGAGATTTCATCAAAATAAAATGCTTTTTATCGTATTTGCAAGTAAGTGAGTCAAGTTTTTCTTCTATAAAATCCAACTATTTTTTTAAAATATCATTGCCAACTTTTCTATAACTTCCCATAAGCTACCTTCTTAAAATTGTTGTTGTTAATCACTTATTATTCATGAAATGTTAAGCATTATTATGAAAAATGTAGTATAATCTTTTGGTGAAAGGAATGTGATAATATGAATCATGATGATGAAAAAAATTATTTTGAATTATTTGCTCTAAAGATATTAAAAGAGTATCAAAATGTAGATATTGATAAATTAATACATGATGAGAAACCAGATTGGCAAGATATAAAAAATAGCATAGGAATTGAGATTACAAGGAATAGTACAGGAACACAATTCTGGAGTGAATTAGAAAAAGTTAAGAAATCAATTCCAGATAATAGTATAGAAAAATTTAATAATAGATTTAGAAAAAATGGTGGTAGTGTTATTCCAATTGAACAAGCAAGAATAATTTTTAATGATAAAGAAGTAAAGGATAGTTTTGAATTTAATGATAAGTATTTATACATAATTCCTAGCTATAATGATGACTTTTCTGAAATAAATAAAAGTTTAACTGAGAAACTTAAAAAATTAAATGATATTTATAAAGAAATGCAAGATAATAGATTATTTATTTTTTCTCCTATATATGCAACTGATAAAATGATTGAGAATGAATTACAGAGTATAATAAAAATTCAAAGTGAAAAGAAGAGAAAATTTAATATAGTATATGTGTGCTTATTACGTAAATTAGTAGTATTTAATATTAAAGAAAATAATTGGAAGTGTATCCAAATGGATAAAGATGTTTTTAATAAATTATCAGAAGGAGCTAATAAAGAGGTTATATCTCAAAAGTAATATTTAAGGATAGCAACTATAAAAAGTTCATTTAATAGGTTATGCCAATCAACATATTTCCCTTACAAATCTCTAATTTCTTTATTTGAAACGGCATAAATAAGTTCATTCACCCTGCCAATATCATAAATCTTATTATCAAAACAATATTTTAATGTAATATTAACATAAGAATTTTGAGGCAATGAATAAGCTGCTGAGTGTAGCAAATATTCAAATTGAGAAGTTGTTAATTTTAATGCAAAAGCAAATAAAACAATGGTTCCGAAAGAAGGATGATAGCTTTTATTAGAACGTATTTTTGAAAAAATTCGTTTATCAATAAAAGCTTTTTTGTATACCTGGACATCTGTAAGATTAGATGAATCAATATAATGAAAAAGTAATTCACTGAAAGTTTTTTCGGTGATTTTTTTATTTGTAATAGATTCTAATATATAATCTTCTGAAGATTCTCGAAGTGAATTTTTAGTGGAATTTAAAGAATTTTTAATAATATCATTTTTGTAATAGCAAAATAATGCTAACAAATCTTCTGGAATAATTTTAGTGTTATATAAATAAACCATAATAACCTCCACAAATATTATAACATAATATTCGTGAATTGGTAGTGTTTTAGGGAAAAGTCGTCTTAAGAGTGACCTAAATAGATTAGAAAAGTGTTATGATATAGAAAAATAATAAAATGGGAGGTATAATCAATGGGGTTAGCATTGGTTGTTGGAGTTGCAACGAAAATTGTAGTAGAAAAAGAAAATTATTATGAAGGAAAATGTACAAAAGAAGAGATATTGGAAGATTTAAATGAAGAATTAAAATTTGATTTGTATGATATTGAAGAAGACGAGCAAAATGTAATTTTTTACATTAAAGAAGATGTTTTTGTGAATAATATCTGTAATCTACTATTATCAGAAACCAAGGACTATGAATGGAAGGGACACGAGAAAGAAAGATTTAATCTAATATTAGCGAATATACAAGCTATGGATAGTGTGGAAAAAATGAAAAATATTGTAAAAGAAGAAGGCTCATATTTTTTGCATATGATGAGTGGTTGTTGTTTAGAGACGATATCATATATAAGTAAAAGGAAGTTTACAGTATATGCAGAATTATTAGTTTATAATATGGCTTATAAAGTTTTCTTAGAGGCTTATTTTGAGTTATTTAGTTATCTGAGAGAAAAGATTCAAAGTGCAATAGATAATCCATTAAAAGATGATGTGTTTTTAATGGTTACAACAGGTTAATAAGCAACAAAATTAATAATGTAGAGAGAAAATGCATGGAAATATACTATAAGATTGAGAATATATAAATAACGAATGAGTATTTTGTTTAATGAAGGAAAAATCTCTGAAATAGATAACAAAATAACAAAGTAATAAACTAATATCAGTTAGAAAAGCACTAGAGCTATGTTCAATACGAATGTGGCTCTATATTTTATTACATGAGTAAAAAAAATGAATGTGAAGCCGGAGAATGTATTAGCAATTGGAGATAGCTTGTTTGATGATATATATGGTGGAAAGAGAAATAATATGAAAACTGCACTTGTAAAAGAGGTAGAAGAAAATGAGAGATAAGCTTTGAAGTGCACACCAAAAGTGTCTAATTTTTTGGTGGCACTTCATTTATTAAATAAAGTATATCTCTCATTTTTTATGATAGTATCATTTATTTGAAAATGCTGTCGAATTGTGTCGAAGAGAAAATATATTATAAAATCCACAAAATATTGATTAAATATTTTTGATATGATATTATTATTTCCAATAATTACAATATAAAATTTACAGAAAATACAAATTGGGAGCATTAATGAATGTAGAAAGATATTTAATTTTAATTAAACAAGAGGACAAGACTGCTGATGTTATACGATATGAATATCAAAGTGGTCTGGTTAATGTTATTTTTAAGACATCGGATAAAATATATTCGTATGATAGAAACGATTTTAAGTTTTATAAAGACCCAAAGGAAATTGATGTAGACCAATGTGATGTGTTTGTATTTGGTGGCCATACATTTAATATAGATATGGTTTTTGAATTTTCTGAGTACTATAAGATATTTTTTAAAGACAATACAACGAGGATTGTTCCACGACATCAAGTTAAGTTGGTGCCAAAGAGTATAAATCACGTTATTTCTACGAATAAATTTGAATATTTTAAAGATATTTCTGAAATTGTTAGTATAAAAACCGAAAATGGAACTGCGATTCTTACGAATGAGTATAACAAGATAAATTGTATTGAAAGTGATACAGTGTTGTATAAGTATTTGAATCCAAGCGAAGGTATTACAAGAAATGTGGAGGCAAAAAGAACAATTATATATCCATTTGGTTCAAATAGCTCACAATTTACAGCTGTAAGGGAGGCTATGGAAAATCAGGTTAGCATTATTGAAGGCCCTCCTGGTACAGGAAAAACGCAGACTATTTTGAATATTATTGCAAATATTGTTAGAAGCGGAAAGACCGTTGCGGTTGTTTCTAATAATAATTCTGCAACGGAAAATGTATATGAGAAATTAAGAAAATATGATTTGGATTTTTTATGTGCGAGACTTGGAAAGAGCAGCAATAAAGCGGATTTTATTGAGAACCAAACTGGTATTTATCCAAATTTTAATATTGAGTTAGAGAATAGAAAAGAAGTAGAAGAGCAAATTGATGGCTTGAATAATGATATTATAAAAATTTTCTCATTACGAAATGAAGTGGCAATTTTAAAAGATGAACTTAGCCAAATACAGACAGAGCATGATTATTTTAACAGGCAAGAATATGAGGTTTTGAAAGATATGCCAAGAATAAGAAGCCTTGATAGGATATCTGCAAAACAGATTATGGATTTAAAGATTGAGTGCGAAGATTTAGAGGCAAGAGATGAACAAGTTAATTTATGGTTTAAAATAAGGTCAGCATTGTTTTTGGGAATAGGCAATCTAAGATTTTATAATAAGGATGTAAAATATTTAGCAAAAGTGTATAATAAATTGTTTTTTATTGTGAGGGAGCTTGAGATAAAAGAAAAAATTAATCTTTGCAATAGACAACTAAGAGTTTTAGATTATAAGGAAAAACTAAGCAATTTGACAGATTATTCTATGAAGATTCTTAAGGATTTTGTTAGAGTAAAGTATAAAGGCAAAATGCAAAGGCATATTTTTGAAATGGCAGATTTTACTATAAATCCAGAAAAATTCAATAGGGAATATCCAATAATTTTAAGTACTACTCACTCCATAAAGAATTGTTTTAAGTCGAATTACAAGTTTGATTATATTATAATGGATGAGGCTTCTCAAGTGGATTTGATAACCGGGGTACTCGCAATGTCTGTGGCAAAAAATGCGGTTATTGTTGGTGATTTAAAACAGTTACCAAATGTTATTACGAATCAAGATGTGGCTAAAATTGAGAGACTGTCTAAGAAATATAATGTTGAAGATTGTTATAATTATTTGCAAAATAGCTTTTTATCTTCTGTAAGTAAAACTATAAAAGGTGCTCCAGATACAATGCTTAAGGAACATTATAGATGCCACCCTAAAATTATAGGGTTCTGCAATAAAAAGTTTTATGATAATCAACTTATAATTATGACAGAAGATAATGGAGAGAAAGATGTATTAAAAGCCTATGTTACTGTAGAAGGAAATCATGCTAGAGGTCATTATAATCAAAGGCAGATTGATGTTATAGAACAGGAAGTTTTACCTGAACTTGAAGAAAAAGTATCGTTTGAAGATATTGGAATAATTTCTCCATATAGAGAACAAAAGCAGAATTTGCATAAGTATATAGATAATATACAAGTTGATACTGTACATAAGTTTCAAGGAAGAGAGAAGGATGCAATAGTAATAACAACTGTTGACAATGAGATTAGTGAATTTGTTGATGATCCTAAAATGCTAAATGTTGCGATAACACGTGCTAAAAGGTACCTGAGAGTGGTGGTTTCGGATAATAAAGAAAATGAAGGAACTAATCTTGATGATTTGATAAAATATATTCAATATAATAATTTTGAGGTGAAAAAGAGTAAGATAAAATCTATATATGATTTATTATATAAGCAAAATATGGAGCAAAGGCTCAAATACTTAAAGGGTAAGAAAAGAATTTCTGAATATGATTCCGAGAATATTACATATAATTTTATCATGGATTTGATAAAAGAGAAGAATTTTAATAATCTTGATGTTGCTGTTCATGTTCCACTATCTGATGTGCTTGAGGAGTTAGAAAAATTGACACCAGATGAATGGAAATTTGTAAACAAAACATGGACTCATATTGATTTTGTTATTTTTAATAAAATGGATAAGAAAACAGTGGTCGCAGTTGAAGTTGATGGATATTTTTATCATAAAGAAGGAACGATGCAAGAAAGAAGAGATAAAGTAAAGGATAAAATTCTAGAAAAGTACGAAATTCCGCTAGTTAGACTTGGAACAATGAAATCTGATGAAAGGAAAATGTTAGAACAGAATCTTGAAATGGTGTTTTCAAAAAGCAAAAATTAGAAAAAATATATATTTAGGAGGTATTATGTGTACAGCTACAACTTATAAAACTAAAGATTTTTATTTTGGACGTACGTTAGACTATGAGTTTTCATATGGAGACGAAGTTACGATTACTCCGCGAAATTTTAAGTTTAACTTTAGAAAAATGGGAGAGATGAATTCGCATTATGCTATTATTGGAATGGCTTATGTGATAGAAGATTACCCATTGTATTATGATGCAATAAATGAGAAAGGGCTTGGAATTGCTGGACTTAATTTTGTTGGAAACGCAGTCTATCATGATGAAAAAGAAGGGAAAAATAATGTAACTCAGTTTGAGTTTATTCCGTGGATTCTTGGGCAGTGCTCAAGTGTTGATGAAGCGAAAAAGCTTATTCAAAATATGAATTTTTTGAATGAGCCTTTTAATGATAGGTTGCCACTTGCTCAATTGCATTGGATTATTGCTGATAGTAACAAAGCAATTACTGTGGAGTCTGTGGCGGATGGAATAAAAATATATGATAATCCAGTCGGAGTACTGACTAATAATCCGCCGTTTGATAAGCAAATGTTTAATTTGAATAATTATATGCATCTGTCAAATAAATCACCAGAAAACACGTTTTCTTCCAGACTGGATTTAAAGAATTATAGCCGTGGAATGGGAGCGATTGGACTTCCAGGAGATTTATCTTCGCAATCTAGGTTTGTTAGAACAGCATTTGTTAAGATGAATTCTGTTTCTGGAGATGGAGAATTAGAGAGTGTTAGCCAGTTTTTCCATATTCTTAATTCTGTTGACCAACAGAGAGGTTGCTGTGATTTAGGGGATAATAAATATGAAATAACTATTTATACATCATGTTGTAATGCGACAAAAGGGATTTATTATTATACAACTTATGATAATCACCAAATTACAGCTGTAAATATGAATAAAGAAAATTTGGAAGGTGACAAGCTTATAAGATATCCACTTATAAAAGAAGAACAGATTAAATTACAAAATTAGAACTTTTATAGAGAAGCATAGAGGTAGGATTGAAAATTTTTAGATTTGTTCTTAAGAATATACGGTATATATTTCGCTATAGCGAAAGCTACAACAAAATATGATAAATAAAACAAAAGAAAAAGAAGGCAAGTGCTAGTAGGCATTTGCTTTTTGCATATAAGACTAATGGTATATAGTGCTAATATAAATGCTGATTAATTTTATGATAAATGTATTGCAAATTTTCCATATAACTGGTAATATATTTAATGTAATTATTGATTTATAAGGTAGGTTTTTCTATGACAATACTAGGTTATGATGTTAGAATATATTTTTTGTTGTTTATGATATATGCTGTGGCAGGCTGGATAATGGAGGTTACATGTAAACTTATTCAGTATAAAAGGTTTATAAATAGAGGATTTTTAATTGGACCTTATTGTCCGATTTATGGCTATGGAGCCCTTCTAATAACCTTTTTATTAGGAAGATATAAATATGACGCACTTGTGCTATTTGTTATGGCGATAGTCGTATGCGGAACTTTGGAATACTTGACCAGTTTAGTAATGGAAAAAATGTTTAAGGCAAGATGGTGGGATTATAGCCAAAGAAAGTTTAATTTAAATGGACGAGTTTGTTTAGGAACAATAATTCCTTTTGGAATTTTGGGATTAATGGTGACATATGTAACAAATCCTTTTTTACTAGATAAACTAGAATTAATACCAGAGATGTGGTTAAATATTGTGTCTGGAATATTATTTGCAATTTATGTGGTTGATAATATTGTTTCTGGAGTTGTTATTAAAGCAATTAAAAAGGCTGATATTACTGCAAGTAAAGAAACTGATAATACAGAAGAGATTACTAAGAAGGTAAGGGAAATTTTACAAAGCAAGTCTGCATTACATAGAAGATTGGTGGATGCTTTCCCTAAATTGCAAGCTGTTAAGATAAAAATTAAAGACCAAACAGAGAAAATAAAGAAAGAAGCAATTAGGCAAAAAGAAGAAATAGAAACAAAGGTTGAAGATACAACTAAGGCGATTGCTGAAAAGGTAAGCAATGCTGGTATAACTGGAAAGAAGAAAAAACAAATTAAAGAAGAAAATGGAAAAGATAATAAAGGTGCTGAATAAAATCGGCATCTTTTTTGTGCCTATAAGTTTGCATTGCGAATAATTAAAATTGCATAAATTTTTCAATCTTGGAAAAAATATGTAATAAATGTTTTAGAAGGAGCGGGAGGAAAAATTATGCAATCTTTTTGGGAAGAGGAGAGAAAAAATTATAAAGAATATGAGAGTATAAGAAATGATATGAGGGCCTCTGTTTGTGTTATTGGCGGAGGACTTACGGGTCTTACAACAGCATACTATTTAAGCAAATATACTGATGTAATTTTATTAGAAAGAGACAGAATTTGTAGTCACACGAGTGGAAAAAATACTGGAAAAGTTACAAGTCAGCATGAAGTTTTTTACAGATATTTAATAGATTCACAGGGAAAAGAATTTGCAAAAAAATATTTAGAGGCAAATCAAAAAGCAATAGAAAATATTAATAAGATTGTGCAGGACGAAGGAATAGATTGTGACTTTGAAAGAGAGAATTCATATGTGTTTACGACAAGAGAGACCGATGTTGATGTGCTAAAAAAAGAAAAAAAGTCGATAGATAAGCTAGAAAAAAACTTATGCACATATGTGACTAAAACCGATCTTCCAATGGAAATTGCGGGTGCAATAGAATTTAAAAATCAGGCTAAAGTTCATCCTGTGAAATATGGATATGGACTGGCCAAATGTATTACTAAGAATAATAGTAGAATATTTGAGAATTCTCAGGTTACAGATATAAAGAAGTCGAATGGAAAGTACGAAATATATGTGAATAAAAATAAGGTTACGGCAGATTATGTAGTAATGGCAACGAGATATCCATTTATAAATATTCCTGGATATTATTTTTTGAAGATGTATCAATCAACATCTTATGCAATAGTTGCTGATGTAAAAAGAGAGCTATTTGATGGAATGTATATAAATTACGAAGTCCCCAATATGTCTTTTAGGGTAATCGAGGATAATGGAAAGAAATTACTATTAGCGGTTGGTTATGATTATAAAACTGGAACGGAGGAATTGAAAAATGGATATACGAGGCTTGAAACAGCTGTAAGAAAAATGTATCCAGATGCGGAAGTGTTATATAAATGGTCTGCAGAAGATTGCATAAGCCTCGACAAAATCCCGTATATAGGAGATTTTTCTGTTACGATGCCTAATGTGTATGTGGCAACAGGGTTTAATAAATGGGGAATTACATCATCAAATGTTGCGGCAAACATAATAGCAGATAAAATATTAGGAAAAGAAAATGAGTATGAAGATTTGTTTAAAGCAAGAAGAGTAGAACCAATAAAGAATAGAGTCGAAGTAGGAAATATGTTAAAAGAAGCCAATAAATCAATACTTATGAGTAGGTTTAAAATACCAAAAGATGAAATAGATGATATAAAAATAGGAGAGGGCAAGATAATTGAAATAGATAATAAAAAGGTTGGAGTGTATAAGGCAAATACTGGAGAAATTTTTAAAGTAAAACCTATTTGCACACATCTGGGGTGTGAGCTGTACTTTAATAATATAGATAAAACTTGGGAATGCCCATGCCATGGCTCGAAATTTAGCTATGATGGAAAATCAATAGAAGTACCAAGTAATAAGAATTTGGAATGATTGGTTTTAGGGTGTGGTTTGTGAAAATAGGGCGGCAGAAAATAATCGACTGAAATTTATTGACTAGAGGATCCTTAAAATGTATAATGGTATTACTAACATATGAAGGGGATTTTTAGAATGCAATCAAGAAGTGAGAATAGAAAGAAAAAACAAGAAAAGCAAAGAATTATATTAGGAATTATAATTTTAATATTAGCTATTTTAATAACGATAATAACTGCAAGTATAATTAGTAAGAATACTGCGAAAGAAGTTGCCACAAAGGAACCAGAAAGTTTAGCGGATGAATTCGTAAATAGCGTAAATACACAAAATTTTGAAGAAGATGTAAATGAAGAGATTATAGAAAATATTGTAGAAGAGAATGAAGTAGTTGAAAATACAGTAACTGAAGAAAAAGCTAAAAATACGAGTGGTACAAAATATAGATTAGAAGTAAATTGTAAGCAAAATGTAGTTAATGTATATGAAAAAGATGAAAACGGAGAATACAAAAACTGTGTAAAGGTAATGCTTTGTTCGGTTGGCTTTGCAACCCCAACGAGCGGAACTTATTCACTAAAAAAATATGGTGGATGGGAATGGAAAGGGCTTCAAGGTGATGTGTATGGTCAATATGCAACACAAATAACTGGAAATATATTGTTCCATTCTGTACCATATACTGAGAAATATAATAATGCAAGTTTAGAATATTGGGAGTATGATAAATTGGGTACTTCAGCTTCTTTGGGTTGCATAAGGCTTACTGTAAAAAATGCAAAATGGATATATGATAATTGTGCGGCTGGAACAAAAGTATATTTTTACAAAGATTCTAACCCTGGACCATTGGGTAAGCCATCAGAAAGAAAAATTTCTGGAGACAGTGAGGTAAATAGTTGGGACCCAACTGATCCAGCTTCGGACAACCCTTGGAAGGAGTATGATATTGCCAAAAAGAATGATAAAGAAAACACAGAAAGCAATAAAAATAACAATATTGAAAATAAAATAGAAAATAAAATAGAAAACAATGTGCAGAATACAGAGCAAAATACAGAAATGCCAGGCAATACGGAAAATACTGAAACAAATACAGAAATAACAAATAATACAGAGAGCAATAAAAATAATGAAAATTATCAGACTGGAAGCAATACTACAAATGCGGAGATTGAAAATAATGAAGTGGCAAATTATATAGAAAGTGATAATGACTAAATATTGTTGAAAAATAATTACAATTTTGACTACGTCAAAGCCCATTTAAAACGCGGTTACATACAAAAAGTATGCGCCCTTGCCTTTTAAATGGGCCTTTTTCTTGCCAAAATTTAAATCTTTTCCAACTGAAGCTTTAGCTAAAAGCAAAAATTAAAAATCTAAATTTTTTAATATAAAAGTTTAATTTTATTACCATCACGGCTTATAAATCCCTCATCTACTAAACATTTGAGCTCACGCATCATTGCACTTCTATCTACGCTTAGGTAATCGGCGAGGCTAGTCATTGAAATTGGAAGTGTAATATTTTTAGAGAAGTTTTTACTAGAAAGAATAGAAAAATAAGTAAGTAATTTATCTCTTATAGATCTTTTTGAGAGGATTTCTATTCTTGTATTTTGGTGTACTGCCTGTTTTAATATAAGTTCTAGCAGGCTAGATACGAGTGTTGTGTGAAATTTACAGCTGCTTCTACATTTTTCGTGTATGTCATCATACAAGAATAAAAGCACTTCACACTTATCCATTGCTAAAACAAAAAGTTCGTGGTTGGTATGAACAGGGTAGAAGGCTTCACCAAAAATATCTGTTTCAACAAAACTCTCTATTATATCCTTGTTTCCGTTTAAATCATATCTAATTAAATCTGCTTTTCCAGAAAGCAGTATGCAAATTTGTTTTCTTTTTTCTATGTAAGTTGTAATAATACTACCTTTTTCAAAGGTCTTACGTTGAACCTTAATACAATTACAAGAAATGTTTTCAATTATATCTGATATTTCCATTAACATTGTCCTTAAATTTGTAAATAAAATTTACTCAATTATACTTCAAAAACGTTGCATTTGCAACAGAAAAAATAAATTGTTAAGGTATAATAGTTATGAGATAATGTTTTTTAGGTAAGTTATGTCGATGTGGGCAGAAAAATGTTTTGCAAATAATACTGCTTAGTTATATTAAAAAATATTATTTATAATGAAACTAAAGAGGCAGTAATTTAGGTAAATCCAAGGAGGAATTTATGAAGGTTATTAAGAGAGATGGACGTGTAGTAGATTTTAATAGAGAGAAGATTGCAATTGCTATTGAGAAGGCAAACCAAGAGGTTACAGAAAAGGAAAGAGCAGATAAGCAAGATATTAAGGATATAATAAAATATATTGAGTCACTTGATAAAAAGAGAATTTTGGTTGAAGATGTGCAAGATATAATAGAAGAGCAACTTATGGATAAGAAAAAGTTTAAGCTTGCAAAAAAATACATGATTTATAGATATAATAGAGCGTTGGTTAGAAAGAAGAACACCACAGACGAATCTATTCTTGGACTCATAAAAAATCAAAATATGGAGATGTTGGAAGATGGAACACGTAAGAATGCTGTGCTTGCATCTTCTCAGAGGGATTACATAGCTGGAGAGGTTTCTAAGGATTTAACGAAGAGACTGTTGTTGCCTGAAAAAATAGTAAAGGCTCATGAAGAAGGAGTACTATATTTTCATGATATGGACTATTTTTTACAACCAATTTTTAATTCTAGTGTGATTAGTATTGGAGATATGCTTGACAATGGAACAGTGATAAATGGAAAATTGATAGAGAGCCCAAAAAGTTTTAGAGTTGCTTGCACGGTCCTTGCACAAATTCTTGCAACAGTTGCGTCAACGCAATATGGTGGACAATCAGTAGATATCAGTCATTTGGGCAAGTATGTTAGAAAGAGCTATGAAAAATTTAAGGAAGAGTTTGAACAAGATTTAGGAGGCAAGCTTTCAGAGGAAATATTAGATAAAAAGATAAAAGAAGAAGTAACGAGTGGGGTACAAACACTTCAATACCAGATAAATACACTAATGACTACAAACGGGCGTAGTCCATTGGTTTCATTATTTATGTATTTAAGAGAAGACGATGAATACATAAAAGAAAATGCACTTATAATAGAAGAAATTTTGAAGCAAAGAATTGAGGGAATGAAGGATTCAGAAGGAAAATATATTAATCCGGAATTTCCAAAGTTGATCTATGTAATTGATGAAAATAACTGCTTAAATGGTGAAAAATATGATTATTTAACACAGCTTGCATTAGAATGTGCAAATAAGACACAAGAACCAAGCTTTATATCGGCTAAAAAAATGCGTGAAAATTATAGCGGAAATGTCTTTTCGCCAATGGGCTTTAGAAGTTTTCTAACTCCATGGAAAGACGAGAATGGAACATATAAATTTGAAGGAAGATTTAATCAAGGTATTGTTAGCATAAATTTACCACAAATTGCAATCGTAGCAGATGGTGATGAAGATAAATTCTTTAGCTTGCTAGATGAAAGACTGGAATTGTGTCATGAAGCATTATTGTGCAGACATTATGCTTTGCTTGGTACAGTAAGTGATACGAGCCCAATACATTGGATATATGGTGCTATAGCACATTTAAAATCGGGAGAAAAAATCGACAAATATTTGAAAGATGGTTACTCTACAATTTCGTTAGGATATGTAGGAGTATATGAAGCAACAATGATGATGAAAGAAGTTTCTAACACTGAACCAAATGGAAAAGAATTTGCTATAAAGATAGTAAAGCATTTAAAAGAAACTGTTGAAAAGTGGAAGAAAGCCTCTGGCTTAGGTTTTTGCTTATATGGAGAAACAAGTCAAAAGGTATGCAAAACATTCGAAAGAATAGACAAAGAAAGATTTGGAGTAATAAAAAATGTGACAGACAAAGAAAAATATACAAGTTCGTACCATGCGAGTGAAGATGAAAAAATAGACTATAAAGAAAAACTAGCATTCGAAAGCGTATTTCAAAAATTATCATTGGGAGGAGTTGTATCACAAATTCCGAGCGAATATATTGGAGAATTAAGTGATAAAGAAGAATTCATAAAATTTGTGTATGATAATGTACAATATTTGGAGTTTACAAAAGAACTCAAAAAATAACTAAAATTAATGTGTTGATATAATAAACAGACTGTAAAAAAGTTCAAAAAAAATGAGTGAAGAAATTCGCTCATTTTTATTTCAATAGATTTTTTCATGTTGTCCTTGAGTCATACATTCTTAAAATTAGGGTCATCTAAAAATAACATCTACTGAGCCTTTTTATCATGCTTATTCTTATAGTATGTATTTTTAATAATATCTAATTCTAGTATACGAATTTCGATTGAGTCTATCAATATTAAATCTGGGTGACTTATATGAAAAAAATTTTCTTTAATGAATGAAATAAAAATTTAAAATGTCATTTATTTGTCACTTTGATATTGTATTATAATTTCAGTAAAAGAAAATTTGAAAAGAAAGGAAAATATAATGGAAATTTTAAGAGTTGAAGATTTAGTTAAGACTTATGGAAAAGGTGAAAATCAGGTTAATGCAGTTGATCACATTTCATTTTCGATAGAGAAAGGAGAATTTGTTGCGATTGTTGGAGCTAGTGGAAGCGGAAAATCTACATTGCTACATTTGTTAGGTGGAGTTGATAGACCAACATCAGGTAAAGTGTTCATAGATGGAAAAGATATCTATTCGCTGAATGACGATAATCTAGCAATATTTAGAAGAAGGCAAATTGGTTTAATCTATCAATTTTACAATTTAATACCAATATTAAATGTAAGAGAAAATATAACACTGCCATGTGATTTGGACGGACAAAAAGTTGATGAGAAAAGATTAGACGAACTAATAAAAACATTAGGATTAGAAAAAAGAGAGAAGCATCTGCCAAATCAGTTATCTGGAGGACAACAACAACGTGTATCAATAGGAAGAGCAATGATAAATAATCCGGCATTAATGCTAGCAGATGAACCAACAGGAAACTTAGATTCAAAGGCGAGTGATGAAATAATATCATTACTAAAATTATCAAACAAAAAGTTTAATCAGACTGTTGTAATAATTACTCACGACTTAGAAATAGCAAAAGAAGCAGAGAGAGTTATAACAATAGAAGATGGAAAGATAATAAAGGATGAGAGGAATATATAATGAATGTTTTAAATAAATTGACTAAGAAAAATTTATTGCTTAATAAGAAACGTACTATTGTTACGATTATTGGAATTATGCTTTCTACTGCGCTGGTTTGTGCGGTTGCAGGATTGGTCACGAGTGCACAGCAGACGTTTGTAAATCTTATTAAGAATTCTGACGGAGATTATCACATTTCGTTTTCGAATGTGCCACAGGAACAGCAAAAATATATTACTCAAAACAATGCGGTTGATAGTTATTATACTACAAAAGAGCTGGGATACAGTGAATTCGAGAGTATTCAAAATGAGGATAAACCATATATTTATGTGTTTTCTATGAATGAAAAAGCTTTCGAAAAAGGTGCATATAAATTGATAGAAGGTCGAATGGCTCAAAATGAGAATGAGATTGTTATTCCACAACATTTAATTGATAATGGTAGAGTTAAGATTAAAGTTGGAGATAAGATTACTTTAAATGTTGGAACAAGAGAACTAATGGACGGCAGTATGCTTAATCAAAAAAATCCATATCTAGCAAGTTCGTCAAAAGAATATATATATCAAGAGACTGGAAAAGCCGGAGACAACGAAGATTATGAGGAGCAAATTGTTGATGGACAGGAAAAAGAATACACTGTTGTTGGAATAATGAAAAGACCTAATACGGGTGTAGAACCATATACAGCACCAGGCTATACGGCAGTTACATATTCAAATAGTGGAACAGCTACAGCCAACTTCTATGTAACTCTAAAAAATCCAAAAGAATATGAAAATGTAAAGAATCAAATAAAAAACACAATAGAAGCGGAAACTAAGAATGAAATTGAAGTAGAAGTTAATGCAGATTTATTAAGGTTCGAAGGAGTTCTTAGTGAGAGCACCTTAGGAGTTCTATATGGAATTGCAAGTGTTATTATAGTAATAATAGTTGTAAGCAGTGTGTTTGTAATAAGAAACAGTTTCAGTATTTCTGTATCTGAAAAAACAAAACAATATGGAATGCTAGCATCTGTTGGTGCAACTAAAAAACAAATAAAAAGAAGTGTTTTATTAGAAGGATTATATATTGGTGTAATTGCAATTCCACTTGGAATTTTATTAGGAATTGTCGCAATAATAATTTTATTATGGATAGTAAATTTATTAATTGGAGACATGATGGAAGGTACAGAATTTGTGTATAATGTACCAGAAATGGCAATTTTAATTTCAGTAGTAATCTCTGGCATTACAATATTTTTATCATGCTTAATTCCTGCAATAAAGGCATCTAAAATTCCACCAATTGAAGCAATACGTGGAACAGATGATATAAAGATAAAGACGAGAAAAATAAAAACATCAAAATTAACGAAAAAATTATTTGGAATAGGCGGAGTAATTGCAAGCAAAAACTTAAAAAGAAATAGAAAAAAATACAGAACAACAGTAGTGTCGCTAGTTGTAAGTATATCAATATTCATAGCACTTTCATCATTTTTAACTTATGGACAGATGATGACAGGTTCATATTATACAGATTTGAGCTATAACATAGCCGTAAATGGTGGAAATGAAGCATTATATGAAAAAATTGCGACATGGAGCGGAATAAATAGCTACAGTTATTCATACCAGACTAGTGCTGAGATAGACGTAAACAAATATGGAACAGACTTTGCTAAAGAAGAATTAGAAAATAAAAAACAGATATATGAAGAAGACTTCCCAGAAGATGTTGGAAAATATGAGTATAATACTCTAGGTTTGACAATTGTTATGGTTAACAATGACTACTTCAAGTCATATGTAAAAAGCCTTGGAATGAACGAGAAAGATTATTCAAATATAGCAATACTTGGAGACGATATGATGCATTATCTAGGGCAAGGAAAATCTAAGGTTGAGCATTATTTTAATGTTAAAGCTGGAGACTTAATGGAAGTTACTATGGATGATGAGCAAAAGCAAATAAAAATTTCTAAAATTACAACAGAAAGACCAATGGGATATGAAAGTTGTTATACAGAGGGAGGCTACTTGTTTGTATCTGAAGATTATCCAGTAGTTACTAAAGATAAGAGTGAATTAAATAGTGGAAACTTATGCATAGATGCCCAAAAACCATCAGAAATAGAAAATAAACTAACAGACCTTAAAAAAGAGGGCGAAGAATTTGAAGATATAATGATAACAAATTTAGCTCAATTTGCAGACCAACAAAAAAGAATAATAATACTTGTATCAATATTCTTGTATGGATTCATAGCAGTAATCACACTAATTGGTGTAACTAATATATTCAACACAATAACAACAAACATGATATTACGCTCAAAAGAATTTGCAAACCTAAAATCAATAGGAATGACAACAAAAGAATTTAACAAAATGATAAAATTAGAGAGCATAATGTATGGAGCAAAATCATTGCTAATAGGAATTCCAATAGGGCTTTTAGGCTCATATGAAATATTCAAATCGTTTACAAATTCGATAGACTTTGGATTTATAATACCATGGCAAGCAATAATAATTTCTGTAATATTTGTATTTATAATAGTAGGACTAACAATGAAATATTCACTAAATAAAATAAACAAGCAGAACATTATAGAAACAATAAGACAGGATAATATATAAAATTTGTAAATATATTAAAAAGGACTGGATTATAAGAAATTCGGTCTTTTAGTTTGAAAAAAATTTTATATAACTGATGATATTCTGAAATTAGTATGCTATAATGTAACAAAAAAGATTTTCGCCCAATAGGGACGCCCCTTTTTGGGCGAAGAAAACAATAGACATATATTATGAGTATTTTCGCCCAAAAAGGGGCGTCCCTATTGGGCGAAAATCTTTTAAAAGTCACAAATGAATGATAAATTTAATACAGAAAATGAGGATAACATGGAAAAAGAGAAGAAAAGCAAAATAAAAAAAATATTAGTTAATCTGACAATATTTATATTACTTATAATTTTAACATTTTCATTAGTGTTGAAAGACCAAGATGTTTCACAAATATTTAGTGTTGCTGCTAAGGTAAAAAAACAATATATTCTATTTGCTGTACTTGCAATGAGCATTTACATTTTAGGAGAAGCTGTAAATATTACGAGAATTTTGAAAGAACTTGGTGAAAAATCAAAGCTTATAAGTAATATCAGATACACACTAATTGGATTTTTCTTTAGTGCAATAACTCCTGCTGCAAGTGGAGGACAGCCAATGGAAATATATTACATGCATAAAGATGATATTTCTGTTGCGAATTCTACTTTGGCACTATTAATGCAACTTTGCAGTCTGCAAATAGTTACAATAACAGTAGGTACTATAAGTGCTGTAATACATTTTGAGGTACTAAAAAGTGGATTAATTTATTTATTAATACTTGGAATTATATTGAATTCAAGTGCTTTAATGTTATTGATAATTGCAATTTTTTCGAAGAAACTTTCGGAGGGATTAATAAAAATTGTAGTGAAATTACTAAAATTCTTCAGGATTCCGAATGTTGAAAAGAAACAAGAAAAACTTGAAAAAGAATTGGAATCATATCAAACAAGTGCAAGATACATAAAAGAACATAAAATATTAATGTTAAAAACTGTGATAACAACTGTTGTACAAATGATAGCATATTATAGTGTGCCATATTGGATTTACTTAGCATTTGGATTAACTGAATACAACATATTTGAAATATTAACATTGCAAGCAGTGCTATATGCTACAGTGTCCGGAATTCCATCGCCTGGGGCTGTTGGAGTAAGTGAGGGTGGATTTTTAGGAATATTTAAAAACGTATTTCCAGAGACAATAATTAGCAGCGCAATGCTTCTAACAAGAGGAGCAAATTTCTATTTATTTATTATAATAAGTGCGATAATTGTTATGATAAGCACATTTAGAGAGAAAAGAATTGAAAAAAAGCAAATGCAAGAAACGGAAGTTTTAACAGAGAAAAGTGAAAAATAATGAACATAAACTTTACATTCACATATAATATAAAAGAGGTGTAAAACTTATGGCGTATTCGGAAAGAGAATTAATTGCAAGAATGATACAATGTGAAGCTGGCGGTGAAGGAGATAATGGAATGAAGGCCGTGGCAAGCGTTATAATGAATAGAGTAAATGTCCCAAACGGCGAATATGCAAGAATTTCGCAGGGGGGAAATATTAGAAACATATTATTTCAACAAGGACAATTTGACTGTGCAAGAGAAACTATACGTGGAAGCTATAACAGTCAAAACATATACAACATGACTCCGACAGATGTGCATTATAACATTGCAGATTGGGCATTATCAGGTAACAGGCTAAATGAGATAGATAACTGTTTGTGGTACTTAAATCCATTTAGACCAACGTGTGGAAGCACTTTCCCAGCAAATGGTTCAGGAAGTTTGCATACAAGGCTGGGCAACCATTGCTTTTACAAGCCAACACCTCTATATAATAACACTTAAAAAGAGGTATTGTTGAAAGATTATGTGGATTCAATTTTTTTCAACTGACAAAAGTACCTTGATGGAGGAATGGTAAATGGAAAATAAAGAAATAGAAAATAGACAGTTGCTAAATCCAAACCAGCAAGATAATTGGCCAGAAACCTTGAAAAATCCAATATATACACCGGCATTTTTACGTGAACAAATAGGAAAATTGATGCGTGTTGAATTTTTAATTGGAACAAATAATTTAGTTGATAGAATTGGTGTACTAGAAGATGTTGGAGCAAGCTATATTTTGCTTCGTTCATTTGAAAATGATAGTTTAGTTTATTGTGATATATATGCAATAAAATTTATCACAATATCAACAACAGGAATATATGCAAATTATCTGCAAATGGGCAAATATAATAGAAATACGTATTATTAATAGTAGAGAAATAATTTATATTTTAATATAAGTTATTTCTTAAAATTTATAAAAGGGGAAATGAATGAAAAAAATTTTATTGGTAGAAGACAGTGAGGCTATTCAGAAAGGGCTAAAATATTCATTAGAGCAAGAAAAATTTGTAGTAGAACTTGCAAGTGATGTAAAGACTGCTAAGGACAAGCTTGCCAAAAGTGAGTTTAACCTAATAATATTAGATGTAATGCTTCCAGATGGAAGTGGTTTTGAACTGTGCAGAGATATTAAGAAAAATATGACGACTCCTATATTATTTTTAACAGCAAAAGACGAAGAACAAGATGTTGTAAATGGGTTTGATTTAGGAGCAGACGATTATGTCGTAAAACCTTTTAGACCACGAGAGTTAATATCAAGAATAAATAATATTTTAAGAAGATATGAAAAAGAAGAAAGCAATAAACTACAGGCAGGAAATGTAATAATAGATTTAGATGCATCCAGAGTATATGTAGGCCAGAAAGAAATTGTATTTACAGCACTTGAATACAAAATTTTAGTACTGTTGTTCTCTAATATGGGAAAGACTGTAACAAGAGAGAATATTTTAGATAAAATCTGGGATGTGGCAGGAAACTTTGTAAACGATAATACGCTTACTGTTTATGTAAAAAGAATAAGAGCAAAACTCGGAGAAAATGATGTAATTAAAACTATTAAAGGAATTGGGTACAGAGTTGAAAAGTAAGCAGGGAGTGAGAATAAATGGAAAAAGTTAAAATTGCAATATGCGGAGCATGTTTAGTAATTGTTGCAATATTGGGATATTGTTATATTTCAGAAAAGCAGAATGAAAAATATGAATATATAGTAAATTCAGCAATATCGAATATAGTTGATACAGTAATAGAAAAATATCCAGATGTAAGAGAAGAAGAAATATTGAATATATTAAGAAACACTAAAAATAACAAAACCAATATATTAAAAAAATATGGTTATTTAGATAATGAAAATTATATAAAAAAATTAGAAGATGAAAAAAATGTAGACAGAAAAATAAACATATTATATATTTCAATATTTGGAATTGTAATTATATTAATTGTGATATATTACAATAATAAAAAAGAAATCAGAATAAGAGAAGTAAATCAATATTTAAATGAAGTAAACAGAGGCAACTACAAGCTAAAAATAGAAGAAAACGGGGAAGATGAAATATCAAGGTTAAGAAATGAATTGTATAAAACTACAATATTATTAAGAGAAACAGCTGAAAATAGTGAAAAAGAAAAGGTGAGCCTAAGTAATTCTTTGGCAGATATATCACACCAAATAAAAACACCAATTACATCAATGAGAATAATGCTAGATAATATAGAAGACAATCCAAACATGGATAGTAAAACTAGAGTAGAGTTCATAAAAGAAATAAGTAAACAGGTTGACTGGATTTCTTCTTTGGTAGTCTCATTACTGAAACTTGCAAAATTTGATGCAGGAGCTATTGTAATGAAAAATGAAGAAATAAATGTAAGGAACTTAATAGATAAAGCCGTATCAAATTTAGCAATAATATTAGATGTAAAAAATATAAAAATAATTTCTAATATAGACGAAGCGGCTACAATAAATGCTGACTACAATTGGCAATTAGAAGCAATTACAAACATAATAAAAAATGCTGTGGAACATAGTAGTGATAATTCTAACATTTATATAAATGTGGAAAATACGAGTGTGTTTGTAAAAATACAGATTAAAGATGAAGGAGAGGGAATAAGTAAGAAAGACATAAATCATATATTTGAAAGATTTTATAAATCAAAAAATAGTTCTGAAAATAGTATTGGTATTGGACTTTCGCTCGCAAAAACAATAATAGAAAAAGCAAACGGATATATCAAAGTTGAGTCGGAAGAGGGAAAAGGAACAATGTTTGAAATAAAATATTTGAAATAATATTTATAAGTTTATATCAGAAAACTAATTTTAATAAAGCCTATAAATTTGAAATAATGTTAATTCAAATTTATAGGCTAATTATTAATCTATATGTTTAAGAAACAAGGCTAAATTTTCAAGCGTTGCACAACCAAGTTTTATTTCTTCATCAGAATAACCTGAAAGTTTTTTAGAAAGGTTTAGAGTAGAATTAAAATCTTTACCAAATAGAATATAATCAGCAGATAAACCAGTCATATCACAAAGTATCTTCAATTTATCAACAGACAGGGTGCCTTCACCACGTTCAATCATGCCAAGATATTGTCCAGAAATACCGAGCAAATCTGCCATTTTCTGCTTCGTCATATTCATATTTAAACGTATATTTTTTATTCTTAATCCTATTTCTTTTCTTAACATAATAAAACATCCTTTCTTTCTCTATTTTAATAGATTTTAGTTTGAAAAAATTAAAAATAGATGACAAAAAGCAGATAGAAGATGTGGTAAAACATGACAATATATGATAGAATATGTCGAAAATAAGAAGTAGAAGGTGATGTAGAAATGAAATTGATATTAATTGAAGATGAAAAGAAGGAACAAGATAAATTTAAAAAATTAGCCGAGAAAATGAATGATGTGACATTTGTGAAGATAACAAACTCAACAGAAGAAGGCATTAAATGTCTAAAGGAAAATGATATTGATGGAGTAATCTTAGACTTAGAACTAAATTCAGGTACTGGAAATGGATTTGAGTTTTTAGAAAAGCTTAAAATTACGAAGCTAAGTAGAATTCCCAAAATTGTTGTAACAACAAATGTATATTCAGATTCAGTATATGATTATTTACATCAAAATAAAGTTGACTTCATTTTCTATAAGAAGCAAGAAAACTATAATGTGGAAAATGTAATAAACACGTTACTATTACTTAACAATTATACAAATACAGCATCTACAGATATAAAAGAAATAGAAGAAGAAAAGGCAAAACAAGAAAAACTAATAGCGGAAAAGGTAAATTACGAATTAGATTTAATAGGTATAGCATCACACTTGCAGGGCAGAAAATATTTATTTGATGCAATAACATATTTGTTATCTGAGGAAGGAGAGAATAGTCAGGTTTCTATAAATCAATACTTGTTATCAAAACATAAAAGACCTACAAGTACTATAAATAGAGCTATGCAAAATGCGATAGTGCGTGCATGGAGAGTAACTGCTATTGAAGATTTAGAGAAACTTTATACAGCACACATAAATTATAATACTGGTGTACCAACACCTGTAGAATTCATTTACTATTATGTAGATAAAATAAAGAAAGAGATCTAAAAAAAAGAGTGAGTTTTTATATAATGTACAAAGTGGAGTTGACACTGAAAAAAGTGTGTGTTCCAACAAGGACTTTATATTAAAATTACACTCTTTTTTAGATTAAGTTTTATCTATTGGTAAAAAAATCCATAAAATTTAAGAAAAAAGTGAAAATTTTGTGCGAATGAAATTGTATAAAATGTTATAGAATTTCAAAATTTACACATGATGTTCGCCTCTAAAAACCACTCGTATCAAGGCACTCGAGTGGTATCTTTTTATTGTAATAAATAAAAAGATAGGTGGTGAACAAAAGATGAATTGGGACGAAGTACTTGAATGGCTAAAACGTATGATGGGCCTTAATGCTTAATTGTAAAAAGATGTAATTATTCTGTAATGGATTGATTACATCTTTTTTTTATTATATAATATGTGATATATATATTATAAAGGATGTAAAAATGAAAATAGAAATTGTGATCGATACAGTAATAAAAATGTTTATAATAAATCTTTTTGTATTTATATTGTTCTTTAAAATAAGTAATCAAAAATGTAATTATTTAAAAATTTTTGTGGGAAGTGTAATGCTTTCTGTAATATATGTAATTGAAAAGAACTATATTAATGATGATATATTTGTGTTAATTATATCTACATATTTAATGCAAAATGTGTTTTTATGGATTATATTAAGTAATAAAAATTGCATTATTGTTGGCAATTTTATTTCTAATACAGTTGTATATATACTATATAGTTTATCTTTGATTATAGAAATAGCAATTAAGATGATATTTAGTATAGAATTTGATATAAGAAATCAAACAATAGATTTAATATTGGCATTAGCTATTGAGGCAATATTTCTAAAATGTATAATGAACTTAAAAAGAATAAAAAATGGGTTATCCTTTTTGAAGGATCAAGTGGAAAATGAGTATTTTGCATTAATGTTTATGGAAATTAGTGCGAATATAATATTTACATATTGCATATTTGTAAATTCTAATGATGAATTTTCATGGAATATATTGGCGATGTTTTTTGTATTATCAATTATTATGGTTATAATGATCCAAAGAACATTGGCTTTATATTACAAACAAAAGCTTTTAGCTAAGAATATTGAAGATTATAAATCTGAAATTGCTTTGAAGGATGCTCAAATAAAATCTCTATCTGATGAAAAGTATAAGATTAGCAAGTTAAATCATGAATTTTACAACAGACAGAAGGCTTTGATACATAAAGTTGAAGAAATAACGAGTATGAATACCGAAATAGCAGATGAGTTAGATCTCTCTAAACAAATAAACGATTTAACAAAAGAGTACACAGATAAAGCTCAGGAGATTAAAACTTTAGATAAATTACCAACTACAGGAATAGTTGAAATTGATGATATGTTTAAGTATATGCAGTCAGAGTGCGATAGCAAGAAAATTCAATTTAATCTAAAAATTAATGGAAATATTTATCATATGATAAATAACAAAATTCCACAAAGTAGATTAGTTACTTTGATTGGTGACCATTTAAGATATGCGATTATTGCAATTGATTTTAGCAATAATACTTTCAAGAGTATATTAGCGGTGCTGGGAGAGAACAACGGAGTTTATGAGTTTTGTGTATTTGATACAGGTATAGAGTTCAAAATTGATACATTACTAAATTTAGGTTTGAAACCTGCAACTACACACAAAGATTCTGGAGGTACTGGCATCGGATTTATGACTACATTCGAGACTATGAAAGAAACTAAAGCGAGTCTTATAATAGATGAAATGCGTGAGATGAGCAATACCGATTATACAAAATCTGTAACAATTAGATTTGATGGAAAGAATGAATATCGTATAAAATCATATAGAAGTGATGAAATAAAAAAGAAAATGAAAGACAATAGAATTATAATTGAAAATAAAAAAGGAAGTTCCACACAGTGGAACTAAAAAAAAAAGTTGTCTTTCGCTATAGCGAAAGAAGATGGAAAAAATATTGAAAAACAGGCAAATGTGTAATAATTTGTTGCACGATTTTGCTTGTTTTTCTATGTTTTGAGATATATAATTAATGAACTTACAATAGATAAGCATCTATTTAAGGATTAACGTTAATATATTAGAATTCTAAAAAATTTTATCAAATTATTATTAAATCTAAGAATTTAATTTCTGTATTCGCTATAGCGAAAGGTTGAATACCAAACTTTATATTAAAACAATTGTGATCCAAAGAGAAATATTATATTGAGAACTTCCAGATAAAAGTATGAAAGAAAATATACAAAAATTTTACTTATTAGTTGAAAAACAGTAAATAAGATGGTAAAATGGAAAGGAAGCCAATGGACGATTTACAAGAAAATAATATTAGAACAGAAGAACAAAAAGTAAAAAGACTGCCACTAACATCAGATTATGTCTTTAAAAGAATATTTGCAAGAGAAGAAAATAATTCAATGTTAAAGGATTTTTTAGAGGCAATTTTGAATATACATATAAATAAAGTAGAAGTAAAAAATCCAGAACTAACGCCAAATATGGCAGATGAAAAACTTGGAATATTAGACTTAAAATTGGATAT
>ERZ857693.120-NODE-120-length-109533-cov-65.167915_pt1 | contig 109533 bp, 79 predicted proteins | sample MGYA00519765_ERZ857693 | MGnify/ENA primary metagenome ERZ857693 (study PRJEB31778, sample SAMEA3449354) | human gut metagenome | biome: human gut; feature: human-associated habitat; material: faeces | place: United Kingdom | collected 2010/2012 ... | reverse complement strand
GAAAGCCCCACCAAACCTCCCCCGTGGGGAGGCTTTTGTTTCTCGGTAGTTAAAGTAGTTATAGGAGTTATAGGAGTTATAGTCAAATGCTTTGTAGATTATTATCATGACTTCATTGTTCCGGCTGATTTGCAATTGTCGTGCAAGTGAGAGCAGAAGCAAATCTCATAATCACTACGTTTGGTAATGTGCCGGCGGATCTGCGCTCCGCCGGAATTAAATATAAGGATCTATGATCCGATAAAAATACCGCTGTATTATAAAAGTGAGTAATGACAAACGAGGTTCGATGTTTACTAAAAGAAATAGGAAGTAATCGGATCATAGATCCTTATATTCAATTCCGGCCGATTGCAAATCAGCCGTAGTTACAGGAGTTATCGCTCACTAAAGTGAGCTAGTAGTTAGAGTCAAATGTCTTGTTGATTCTTATCATAACTTCATAATCACTACGTTTGGTAATGTGCCGGCGGATCTGCGCTCCGCCGGAATTGAATATAAGGATCTATGATCCGCTAAAAATACCGCTTCCTTATGAAGTGAGTAATGAAAAATCTAATGCTAAGTTTGCATTAAAAGTATGAGGTGATGTCAAATAGGAAGTAATCGGATTAAAAAATTAGCTGCGCTGACCTTCGGTTCTTATACTCAATTCCGGCGGAGCACAGATCCGCCGGTACAATAGTCTTGTTGGTCATTGTCGCAAGCACTATGTGAAGTCATGATAATAATCTACAAAGCATTTGACTCTAACACCTGTAACTCCTTTAACTTCTAACAACCACTTCCATAATCTGTGGCTTACTTACGCGACTATCAGACGGACATAATGGCTCGCATCATTGACGAATGGCAAAGATGCAAGAGCGTGATGGTGCAGATGCCTACGGGCACCGGCAAGACGAGAGTATTGGCTGCACTCGTGAATGAAGAACTAAACGCTAATAACGAAACAACAGGACGGACGCGTAGCGTGTGGATTGTTGCACACAGACGGGAACTGGTGGAGCAGATAAAGGAAACGGTAAATCAATTCATAATTCATAATTCACAATTCATAATTTATAATTGGGTTAAACCGAACGATGTTTCACAATTAGCTAACGCTGAACGACGTTTCATAATTGGGTTAAACCGAACTACGTTTCATAATTGGGTTAAACCGAACGACGTTTTACAATTAGCTAACGCTGAACGACGTTTCATAAGGCATAATTGGGGGAAACCGAACGATGTTTCACAATTAGATTGTGGCAAACGTTGTTCAACGCCTATAAATAAGCACAAGGCAAATCATAATTTTCCATTATCCATTATCAATTCTCAATTGTCTTACGCCAGTAAGATCCATGTGTTGTCGATACAATGGCTGGCGAGACACTGGGAGGACGTGAAGGACGAGATGCCGAGTATGATAGTGATAGACGAGGCTCACCATGCGCTGGCGGACACTTACGCCGAACTGTGGCGAAGATACCCGGAGGCTAAGAAGCTGGGAATGACAGCCACGCCATGCAGAATGAACGGCAAGGGATTTACGGATCTGTTTGACAAGCTGATATCAGGATGGAGCATTGCGGAGTTTGTAAGACGCGGATATCTGTCAGTGTTCGACTATGTGTCGATAAGACGTGAGAGCGAGGAACAGAGACTGATAAACGAACTGAAAAGACGGAGCACCGACGGCGACTACCAGATAAAGGAGATGAACGAGAAGCTGAACAGGCAGACGAGCATCGAAAGGCTGTATGACGCCATGAAACGCTATGCCGACGGCAAAAAGGGCATTGTGTACGCCATAAGCATTGAACACGCCAGAAACATTGCGGAATACTACAGCAGACGGGGCGTGAAGGCGGTGGCGATAGACAGCAGGACGCCGCGGGCGACACGTAAAGCCTTGGTGGACGACTTTAAGGCGGGAAGAATAAAGGTGATGGTGAACGTTGACGTGTTCAGCGAGGGCTTCGACTGTCCTGACGTGGAGTTTGTGCAGATGGGCCGCCCCACCCTGTCGCTGGCTAAATATCTGCAACAGGTGGGCCGCGGACTGAGAATGAGCAAGGGCAAGGATGCGTGCATGCTGATAGACAACGTGGGGCTGTATCGTGTGTTCGGACTGCCGACAAGGGAACGCGACTGGCAGGCTATGTTTGAAGGCAGGATGACGGGAAAGGCGGAGACGGAAAGGCGTGGCAGGCAACTGGCTGAGACGGTACGGACTGCAGACGAAGAGACTATAGGAAAGGACGAAATGGAAGTGGTGATGAACTACGAAAGGCTGCTGACATATATAGAGAAAGCCAAAGACGGAGACGAGACGGAGGCTAAGGCACTGACGGCATACAAGGACAAACGGAGCGGAACATGGGGCCTGAAACGCGGCAGGAAGATAACGGCGAAGGCACAATATGCGAAGGTGTTTGACATAAAGGACAACATGGCTGCCGTGAGATTCGGCGACATGCGCGTTGGCGTGGTTGACGGCGACGGTAATGTGATGATGAGAATAGACAGATACAGCGGCATGAGGTTTGTGAAGAACGACTTCGTAGAGGTGAAAGACAACGGATGCAAGACGTTTTATATTGACATAAGGACAAACAGACTGTACAGGGAGAAGCCGGAGGTGATGGTATTCGGAGGCGTGGAGATGCTGAAGATGGGCAGAACGCTATACAGCAGGACTAAGGATGTGTATGTTAACGCTCAGGGCATAGGACGCGGCGAACTGGCATGGCGCGGCTTTTATCTGGAAATACCTGACAGCAACGTGCCGGAGACGTGCCGCAAGGCTGCGCTGACGCTTAGCACGGGCTACGAGACATCGGCATGCGTGATTGAAGGTGACGAGGAAAGAGCATACTGGTGTTGCGGCAGACTGGCTGACGGAAGTATTATTGCGGCTGACAATGACGGACGCTTCTATCACATGGCTAAAGGCATGACGCCTGAACGGATAGACGGAAAGGACGACATGGAAGCCCAGCTAAAAAGACTGAAGACGGAAGCCAGCGCAAGGGCTGCGGAAAAGAGACTGAAAAAGGAACAAGAGGAACAGGAACAAAGGCTGAAAAGACTGGAAAGGATAACCGACGCGCAACCATTTAAGAGCGGAACGAAATGGGGACTGAAGTCGGGCGACAGAGTCGTAGTGCCGCCGAAATACAGAATGATAATGCCGCCGATAGGCAAGCTCTGTGCCTTTGAGGACAGTCCGAGACAATGGGGCGTAATGGAAGTTGACGGAAAGGTGGTGGAAAAGGCCAGATATATGAAAGTGGCAATAGAAGAAAACGGCACCATGAAACTGACCGTGATACCGGGAAAGGTGATTACAAGGAGGAAGTGAAAGCCCCACCAAACCTCCCCCGTGGGGAGGCTTTTGTTTCTCGGTAGTTAAAGGAGTTAGAGGAGTTAAAGGAGTTAAAGTCATATGCTTTGTGGATTCTTATCCTGACCTCATAAGCACTACGTTCGCTAATGTGCCGGCTGATTTGCAATCTGCCGGAATTGAGTATAAGGATTTATTTAATCCGATAACTTCCTATTTCTTGTAGTAAAATATTGAATTGACTAACGTCGAACTTCGTTTTTCATTATTCACTTTTATAATATAGCGGTACTTTTAGCGGATCTCATAAGACAGCGGTATTTTTAGCGGATCAGGAGATCCTTATACTCAATTCCGGCCGATTGCAAATCAGCCGGAACATTACCAAACGTAGTGCGTGCGCTTCGTCGATTATTGTCAATTGTATTACATTGAAAAGAATCAACAAGGCATATGACTCTAACTACTAGCTCACCTTTGTGAGCGATAACTTAGCGTAGTGCGTGCGATAAGAACCAATAAAGCTAATGTGCCGGCTGATTTGCAATCGGCCGGAATCTAATATAAGGATCTTTGATCCGATTACTTCCTATTTCTTGTAGTAAAATATTGAATTGACTAACGTCGAACTTCCTTTGTCATTATTCACTTTCGTTATACAGCGGTACTTTAGCGGATCAGGAGATCCTTATACTCAATTCCGGCGGAGCGCAGATCCGCCGGAACATTACCAAACGTAGTGATTATGAAGTTATGATAAGAATCAACAATGCATATGACTCTAACTACTAGCTCACCAAAGTAAGCGATAACTCCTGTAACTACTTTAACTCCCGACTTGAAAGCACAGATCCGCCGGTACAATGGCAACGTAGTGCGTCTTACGAAAGTGAAAAGTTAAAAGTGAAAAGTGAAAAATCCAAATGTATTGTGGTTTCTACTTGTAAGCAATACGTTTGCATTTGGATTTTCACTCTTCACTCTTCGTTCTTCACTTAAATATGCTCCTAGCTCACATTAGTAAGCGATAACTCCTGTAACTACTTTAACTCCAAAGTCCTATGCTAGCTTGTCATTCGTTTTTTCACTTTTAATTTTTCACTCTTTAATTGCGCTTTTGCGCCTGCTCTTCATTTATTATGCTATACGATTAAAACTCGGAAATGGTGGGGCGACCTTCTAGCCAGGCTATCATGTTTAAGACTAAGAAGTTCCAATTCTGGAAGCCTTTATTGAGCACCGGCTCTCCGTTTTCAGGCAGGTAATACTCATGTAACGCACCGAAGCGCTCGAAGTCGCGGCCAAGCAGGATAACGGTCTTTTCAGCCAGCTCACGGGCTTCGGCGGTGTAGCCATAGTTAAGAAGACCACGGAAGACGAGGTAGTTGACATTAATCCATATTGGTCCCTGCCATGACGAAGGATTACCACTGGCACGAAGATTATACATCTTCTCTAACGGAGACAGTGAACGGATGCCGGCAGGGGCATTGAACGACGTGGTGTCACGATAATGAAGACGGACTATGTCAGCAGCCTGAGACGGCGTAGCTATGCCTGCCCACATGGACATAAAGCCACTCCACACGCTGAAACGCTGGATAAGGCAGTCGTAATTACGCGGCTGACCGACATGCAGATAGAGGTCGCCGGGATTAAGACCGCTGATGGCCGGCTTCTCGACAGGCAACAGATTGAGGTCGACGCTGTAATAAAACTTGTCGCGCGGGTCCCAACAGTGCTCCTGTATCTTCGACTTCAAGTCGGCTGCCTCTTTATCATACAGAGCCGCTATCTCGCCCAAACTGAGACATCGGGCTATGTAGGCCATGGCCTGCAGTTCCTTATACATAAGGGCGTTGAGGAATATTGAGCCGGAACTTTCGTGGGGACGATAAAACGTGCTGGGATCGTTGTCTACGCCTATAGCCTCATCAGTTTCCCAATAAAGAAGACCTGTAGCCTTATGGCGGTGGAAGTTCATATATTTAGACACAAAGGCCTGCAAATAATAGAAATCATCGCGCAGCCACTCAGCATCTCCGTTCATCGTCCTGACGATAAAGGCTGCATGCTGAGCCAGCGTTGGCTTGTGCATATTCGACTTCCAGGGATTACGCTTCTTGAGCATCTCTTCGCGTGAAGGTGCGTTGCGCTCTATCCATATAGGTATCCAGCCGTCCATGCCGCAATAGCTCAACGAATTGAGCACACAGCCGCGCTCATAGTCGAGAGCCTGAATGCTGTCTTTAGGCGTGCCGTTATCGAGAAGAATCTGCCTGAGAGCCACGTTGCTGAGCCATGAGTCCCAGTCCCAAAGCATGTCGAGATACTGACTGCTGCCGGGAGCAAGAAACTTATATTTAAGTGAGCCGCCAGCCTCGCGATACATTCCGCGCATCTCCTTATAGATGTTGCGCTTGCAGATGTCAGCATACTTGCTGACGTTAGCTGCAGTACGCTCGGGCAAAGCGGAACGGAGCTGAGACGAGAATGACAACAAGACAAAGAATAAGGCAAGGCGCAAGGGCATGCGTGAAGGACGCAAAGATGACATGAGAGACGAAACGGACATGAATGTGCGGCAAGAATAGCTGTAAGCGTTCATAACATCTGATTAAGGTTAATTATTTTTTAAGCAATGCAAATATATAGCTTTTCAGGAAAAAAGCAAAGACATAAGCAAATAAAAAGCGACTGTATACAAACTGACGATTTATGGTCAACGGGAAAATATGTCTATATATAGACATTTAACATAAATTAAACGACAAAATCGTCATTGACGAACAAACAGACATTATCTTTGCAAAAAATGTTTTGTAAGAATTATTAAAGAGAATGATAACCCACGATAAAACGTGGAATATAAGAAAAACACCATGAAAGAATTTACATCAAAACTTATTACGTACATGATGATGGTGTGCGTGGCATTATGCACAACAGGATGCGGAAGTGACAGCGACGAAGACGGCACTACAGACGGAACATATGAGGACATGGCTTTAGAAAACCTGAACGGACACGAACTGAAGTTCTATTATGAATATGAAGGAAAACTATACAGGGCCATGGCATTGTATGTAGACAAGCAAGGTACGCCAAACGTGCTGAGCTATTCGGCTGTGCAGATGATAGGCGTAACGAAATATGCATACGTAAAAACGAGCCAGAGCAAGGCGACGGTAAGCATGACGGTGATGTATTATCAGGCATCGCCAGACCCTGAAGGATGGAGCGACCCATGGCACCAATATGACATGGAACTTAACTTTGTGTCGGGAAACCAGGGATATGCCAAGGTTACAACGCAATATAAGACGCTTGTTAACGGTCTGCTGACAACGGTAAAGAAAGACGACCTGTGGTATTTCAAAATTGACAGCGATGAACTGCCAGACAAGACTCTGATTGACATCTGCATAGGCAACAGTGAAGGTAACGACGACGGAGATGGCGAAGGCAACTCTGAAAACGTGGTAACATCAAAGGCACTGAAAACAAAAGTAAACTTTGTGCAGGACGGTGAAAGACCATGTATAGCCGTGGGGCTGACAAAGAACAGCACAACAGGACTGCCTGACAAAACAGGATTCTGCATTGGAACATCACCCAAACCCACTATTGAAAACGCAATAATAAAGCTGAATGAGAATGATGAATGTCTGAACGGTTTTTCACGGATTATCGGCAACAGCGGAACAACGCTGAAACGCGGCACAACATATTACATAAGACCGTATCACAAGACGGGCAACAAAATAATATATTATGAAGAGACATCGGTTGAGACACCGGGAAAGAATTATATACTGACCATTACGCCTACGCTGACAAAGTATTATAACCTTGACTATAATTTAAAGAAGGAAGGCACATATACACTGGGCATTACATGTAAAATGAAAACGGCAAACAGCGACAAATATTATAGAGAAGAACTGAAAACCGTAGGCAAAGGCTCTGGCTCAATGTCTTGGGACTCTTCAAAATCCGGCTACGACCTTGAAGATATCTACTACATAGAATTTAATGCAAGGGACAAAGCTACAGGAATATTGTATATATCAGACATGGCATCAGGAAGAGCCGGCGCAAAGCGCAAACGAAGTTCAGCGTTAGCTAATTAAAAATGAAAAATTAAAAGTGAAAAACGCCTGACGGAAGTGAAGAGTTAAGAGTGAAGAATGAAAAATCCAAATGCTAACGTAGTGCGTGCGATAAGAACCAACAAGGCTAATGTGCCGGCTGATTTGCACGAGTTGTTGAGCACAGCGAAAAATCGGCCGGAAATGAATATCAGAACCGAAGGTCAGCGCAGCTAATTTTTTAGTCCGATTACTTCCTATTTTTTGATTAATAGGTATGAGTCTCGGATCAAAGATCCTTATATTTTTTGCTGTCGGATAGCATATCCGACAGAACATTAGCCCCGTGCCGCCGGTTATGTAGCAACAAGACTAATGTGCCGGCTGATTTGCAATCGGCCGGAAATGAATATCAGGATTTATTTAATCCGATTACTTCCTATTTGACATCACCTAATATTTTTAATGCAAAATTATCATTAGATTTTTCATTACTCACTTCATAAGGCAGCGGTATTTTAAGCGGATCAGGAGATCCTTATACTCAATTCCGGCAGATTTTTCGCTGTGCTCAACAACTCGTGCAAATCAGCCGGCACATTACCAAACGTAGTGATTATGAAGTTATGATAAGAATCAACAAGGCATTTGACTCTAACTACTAGCTCACCTTTGTGAGCGATAACTACATTAACTCCTTTAACTCCCGCCTCGAAAGCACAGATCAGCCGGAACAATAGCAACGTAGTGCGTCTTACGAAAGTGAAAAGTTAAAAGTGAAAAACGAAAAATCCAAATGTATTGTGATTTTCAGCCCGCCTTTTTGTTTTTATTGACGCAAGGCACTAAGCGCAAGCATAGTTCAGCATTAGCTAATTATAAAACAAAAAATATATTCTATAATAAAGAAAATAGAGAATTGGGCATGAAAAAATCCCAATTCTCTATTTTTATATCTTATTGATGCTGCTCGCGAAGAAGGTCGTTGACGGTCTTTACGGGGTTGAATGTTGACAGAGGAACTTCTACGAACACGGTGTTCCAGTTGCTCATAGCACCATTCCACAAGCCCGGCAACTCGAGAGCCTTCAGCTCCTTGCCGTTCTTGCTCTTGCTGCTGATAAATCCTGTTGTCTTGTCAACATAGTCTGGCAGATTGAACGGCTCGCCCTTATAATTCTTAACGGCACAAACGAGGTCAACGGGATTGAAGTGTGTACCCTCAGTGAACATCTTCATGTATTCGGTGTTGCTCTTGTCAATCTGACTGCTCTCAAGTATCTGCAGACTGATGGTGCCGTCCTGATTGTAGGTAAGGAACGGACCTCCGCCCGGCTCGCCAACGTTCTTTACAACTCCGCAGACACGGATAGGACGGTTGAGCTTTGAGCGCAGATAGATAACGAGGTCGGCATCCTCAAGATTCTTGATGTCTGGCTTGCGGCAGCACAGATCGTTCTGAACGAAACGTATGATTTCTTCAATCTGTGAATTGCTATACTCACCGCTGTCGAGCAGGCGCAGATAGCTGAACACCTTCTCCTGCAACGTTACTAGAATTCCGGCAATGAGTTGCTTGTAGGTTACGGTGTCGTTCTTAAGACGGTCTGGCACAACGTTGTCGATGTTCTTTACAAAGATTACGTCGGCGTCGATGTCGTTAAGATTCTGGATGAGAGCGCCATGACCTCCGGGACGGAACAACAGAGAGCCGTCGGCATTGCGGAACGGAGTGTTGTCCGGGTTGGCGGCAATAGTGTCGGTGCTGGGCTTCTGCTCAGAGAAAGAGATATTGTAGTTGATGCCGAACTTGGCAACATATTTGTCTTTCTTCTCAGCCACCTTCTTCTCAAACAGAGCCTTATGCTCATGGCTTACGGTGAAGTGAACATTAGCCTCGCCTGCGCTTGACGCATATAATGCTCCCTCAACAAGATGCTCCTCGAGAGGAGTGCGCACGCCGTCTTCATATCTGTGGAAGAGCAGCAGGCCCTTAGGCAGCTGTCCGTAGTTAAGGCCCCTAGACTCGAGCATATTGGCAACAACAGCCTTGTAGTTGCCGGCAGCAACAAGGGCTGCGATGTCCTTGCCCTCATTCTTTACGCAAGCTGCGTTAAGCTCATCATAGAAAGCAAACTTCTCTATGTTGTCGAAGAATTTCTTTTCGAAGTCAGTACGCGGTTCGTCATAGTCAGCGCCGAGAAAAGCGAACATATCCTTGAACATACGGCTGGCAGCTCCACTGGCAGGAACAAACTTTACGATCTTCTTGCCTTCTGCCTTATAGGCTTCCCACTTTGCGATATAGTCGGCACGCTCACTGTCGGCAGGAGCAATGACGCCACGGCCTATGCCTGCTGCTGCCTCGAGCTTCAGGAAAGGAAAGCCTTTTTTAAACTCTTCGAGTTGGGTTGCTACTTGTTCTTCGGTTATGCCTTTTTCGGCAATCTGCTTTAAGTCTTCTGGTGATAACATAAGTATTATAATTTTATAAGGTTTCAGTAAATCAGTTACAAATATATAGTTTTTTTCTTAAAAAACATAACTTTAGATATTAAAAAGTTATTACTTATTGTCAGAAATGCCTTATTATTTAATTTATTTGAAAGAACATCCGAAAATATCAGGAAAAATGTGTAAGTTTGCATAACAATGTACTCCGGCAGACCATGAAAAGTTGCCGTGCAAAGGCATTATTAACCTGTAAGCATACACGCCGGCACGCATGCTGAAACATGGAAGACAAGCCAAAGCCGGACATTTAAAGATAGATTCATCAACGGCAGACGCCAACAGGCGGCAATGCCCTTAACATACAAGAAGGATATGGCTGAAAAACTGTTCTTTACCAAAAAAGAGAGAAACGACATTGTAAACATAATACGCGGACTGCGCGAGAACGCACACGGCATGCTGAAAAGAGAAGACGAGAAAAACGTCTTCAGGCATCTGAAGACCGCTCTCGAAAACGACCTTATACAGCGCGATGTGTTTGGAATGAACCCCATACTGCTGAGTCTGCAGACCGCACAAATTGCCGTAAGCGAGATTGGACTGAAGCGCGACGGCGTGATGGCCATACTTCTATATACAAGCGTGGCTGAAAACGACAACTCGCTTGAGGAAATAGAAAAGAACTTCGGAAAAAACGTATCTACCATAATTCACGGACTCAGAAGCATACAGGAACTGTATAAGAAGAATCCGGTGATAGAGAGCGAAAACTTCAGAAACCTGCTGCTGTCGTTTGCCGAGGACATGAGGGTGATACTGATAATGATTGCCGACAGGGTGAACCTGATGAGGCAGATAAGGGACACCACAAACACTGAGGCAAAGATGAAGGTGAGCGAGGAGGCAAGCTATCTGTATGCCCCGCTGGCACACAAGCTGGGACTGTATAAGCTGAAAAGCGAGCTGGAAGACCTGAGCCTGAAATATCTTGAGCACGACGCCTACTACATGATTAAGGCGAAACTCAACGAGACAAAGAAAAGCCGCGACGCCTATATAGAAAAGTTCATAACGCCTATAGACAAGAAGCTGAAAGAGGCCGGACTGAAGTTTCACATGAAGGGACGCACAAAGAGCATTCACAGCATCTGGCAGAAGATGAAGAAACAGCAATGCGGCTTTGAAGGCATATATGACTTGTTTGCAATAAGAATAATACTCGACTCGCCGGCTGAACTGGAGAAGATGCAGTGCTGGCAGGTGTTTGCAATAATAACAAACATGTATCAGCCTAACCCGAAACGTATGCGCGACTGGCTGAGCGTGCCTAAGTCGAACGGATACGAGAGTCTGCACATAACCGTGCTCGGACCTGAAAACAAATGGGTGGAGGTGCAGATACGCACAGAGCGCATGGACGAGGTGGCAGAAAGAGGACTGGCTGCCCACTGGAGATACAAGGGTGTGAAGGGCGAAAGCGGACTTGACGAATGGCTCAACAGCATAAGGACGGCGCTGGAGAACAAGGACGACCTGCAGGTGATAGACCAGTTTAAGATGGATCTTTATGAGGACGAGGTGTTTGTGTTTACGCCCAAAGGCGACCTTATGAAGTTTCCGAAAGGAGCCACCGTGCTCGACTTTGCCTACCGCATACACTCTAACATAGGCAACCACTGCACGGGAGCAAGGATAAACAACAAGGCGGTTACATTCAGATACATACTGAAAAACGGCGACCAGGTGGAGATTATGACGTCGAGCACGCAAAAGCCGAAACAGGACTGGGTGAACATCGTGAAGACAAGCCGTGCAAAGTCGAAGATAAGAATGGCCATAAAAGACCTTATGGTGAAAGACGGAGCGTATGCAAAGGAGATGTTTGAACGCCGACTGAAAAACCGAAAGATCGACTTTGACGAGAGTGCCGTGTCGCACCTGATAAAGAAACTGGGATATAAGGAGGCGAACGACTTCTACAAAGACATGGCAGACGGAAGCCTCGACGTGAACCAGACAATAGAAACGTATCAGCAGGTGCTGATGTTCGACAACAACACCGCACCAACGGCTCCGGCAAGAAGTGCGAAAGAGTTTAGCTTTGAGAACCCCAACGAGGAGATTGCCTACTCTAACGACGACGTGCTGGTGATTGACCAGAACCTTAAAGGCGTGGACTATACGCTGTCGAAATGCTGCCACCCGATATACGGCGACGATGTGTTCGGATTTGTAACCGTAAACGGCGGAATAAAGATTCACCGCACCGACTGCCCCAATGCATCCGAACTGAGAAAGCGATTCGGCTACAGAGTGGTGAAGGCGATGTGGAGCGGAAAGGGCAAATCGCAATACTCTATCACGCTGAAGATTATAGGAAACGACGACATAGGCATCGTGAACAACATAACGAGCATTATATCGAAAGAGGAGAACATCATGATGCGCAGCATAAACATTGACAGCAACGACGGACTGTTCCGCGGTAATCTCGTGGTAAACGTGGAGGACACATCGAAACTGGAACAACTGATAAAGAAGCTGCGCAACGTGAAGGGCGTGAAACAGATTATAAGACTATAAGAAGAAAGAGGATGTGGCAGCGATGCCGCACACAATGAAGACATACAAAAGGCCACGATGCCTTGACCATAAAAAGGAAACGGACAAATGCACAGGCACAACAGCCGGCATTTGTCCGTTTTTATATAAATCTTTCTTTAACTTAAACCCATATTAGCCCGCACACAGCATTATCTGTTTTGTGCATTCATGCTTTCAGCCGTCTACTTGCTGAAGAATATGCGGAGCGATGACCTGTTTACGGTTAAAGAATCTGCTGCAGCATGTCTTTGTTCAGGAGCTTCATGGCGTCCTCCTTGCTTATCTTGCCGGTAACATCGATAAGGGCACAATCCTCATCATCCGAAAAAGCGATGAAAAGTTCGGTAACATAGTCGCCCTCACACTTGCCGAATACTTTTATTGTGTCTGACTCGTCAACGAACGAAGCCATGGCTTCATAAGCTTCAGAGTCTATCTCTCCCACCCTGTCGTTGAATGTCTTTATCTGCTCGTCGGTGCCCTCAGACAGCAGGACGAGAGTGCCGCCGTCAAGATTAGACAGGAGAGCCTTGACATTTTCAGGCATGGCGGCAGCCTGCGCAGCAATAAGGTCCTTGCTGAGCGTTATGGTCTGAGCACCTGTAGACTTTGTGATTTCGTTGATTACCTCTTGTGTGCTTTTGGCAAAGCCGGCCATGCAGAACATTGCTGCCAGCGCCAGAATAAACAGCTTTTTCATAATAGTGTCGTTTTGTTGTTAATTATGTCATTTGTTTCTATTGTCAGAGACGTATGACAAGGCCGTCAGTGACATGAAAGATAAAGTTTTTCACACTTTTTATATTATACACACCTCATTCAGTTAAAGCTGCCAGACATGGCGTTGCCCAGACATGAGACATAACCCCCTATCAGCAATCAGGATTTGGGGTAAAACGGACGACGGCTCCGATGACATGTCGTTACATCATTGGAGCCGTCATACATAATGTTATATCGCAGGCAGCTGCACCGTTATTGTCTGTTCTCCTTTATCTTCTGCACGTAAGCGTCGATAACTGCCACGGCAGTGATGTTGACAACATCGCGTACGCTGCACTCGAAGTCGGTGAAGTGTATAGGCTTGTTAAGACCCATCTGGATAGGACCGATAATCTCAGCGTCAGAATTCATTGCACGCAACAGCTTGTATGCGTTGTTGGCACTGCTGAGGTTAGGGAACACAAGCGTGTTGACATCCTTGCCCTTAAGGCGCGAGAACGGATACTTGGCGTCGCGCAGCTTGTTGTCGAGAGCAAAGTTTACCTGCATCTCGCCGTCGATGGCCAGGTCAGGATAACGTGTCTGCATAGCCTCAACGGCAGCATGAACCTGAGCCGGACTGCCTATCTCGTCGGAACCGAAGTTTGAATAGCTTATCATGGCTATCCTCGGCTCTTCGTTGAAGAATCTTACGGTCATTGCGCTCAGACGTGCAATGTCTACGAGCACGTCCTTGTCAGGATGGCGGTTGATAAGCGTGTCGGCCATGTAGAACACACCTTTCTTGGAATTGATGATATGCATCGTGCCGAAATGGTTGTATCCGGGCTGTATGCCGATAACCTCCTTTGCCACCTTGATGGTGTTTGAATACTTGGTGTAAAGACCCGTGATGAAGGCGTCGGCCTCGCCGGTCTCAACCATCATCATACCGAAATAGTTGCGCTCAAACATCTTGTCGTTGGCTTCCTGGAATGTGTAGCCCTGGCGCTTGCGCTTCTCGGCAAGTATGCGTGCATAGCGCTCACGGCGGTCGTTCTGGTTGTCGTGGCGCAGATTTACTATCTCTATGCCGTCGAGATTAAGGTCGAGTTCCTTGGCAAGCTTCATTATACGCTCGTCGTTGCCCAGCAGGATAGGCTGGCAGATGCCCTCGTTCCTTGCCTGTACGGCAGCCTTGAGCATCGTAGGGTGTATGCCTTCGGCAAAGACAACGCGCTGCGGGTGCTTGCGTGCTGTATCATATAGCTTCTGCGTGAGCTTGGTTTCCTGTCCGAGCATCTCGCGCAGATGATTTTTGTATTCGTCCCAGTCGGTTATCGTGGTGCGTGCCACCCCACTCTCTATGGCTGCCTTGGCAACGGCTGCCGACACTTCGGTGATTAGGCGCGGGTCGACAGGTTTCGGAATGAAGTAAGACGGACCGAAAGTAAGGTTGTTTACCTGATATGCGTCGTTAACGACATCGGGCACAGGCTGCTTTGCCAGGTTGGCAATGGCGTTGACGGCGGCAAGTTTCATCTCCTCGTTTATGGCAGAGGCGTGAACGTCGAGAGCGCCTCTGAAGATATACGGGAAGCCGATAACGTTGTTAATCTGGTTAGGATAGTCAGAACGGCCGGTAGACATGAGCACGTCGGGACGGCTGGCCATGGCTTCCTCATATGAAATCTCGGGCACGGGGTTAGCCAGGGCAAACACAATGGGCTGGTCGGCCATCGACCTTACCATGTCCTGAGTGAGCACATTGCCCTTGGAAAGACCGACAAACACGTCGGCTCCCTTGACAGCCTCCTCGAGTGTATGCACGTCGCGGCGGTCGGTAGCAAAGAGTTTCTTCTGCTCCGTAAGGTTCTCGCGGTCGCTGGTGATAACGCCCTTAGAGTCGAGCATCACAATGTTCTCGCGCTTTGCGCCGAGAGCCATATACAGCTTTGTACATGATATGGCTGCCGCACCTGCTCCGTTGACAACAATCTTAACCTTTGATATGTCCTTGCCGTTCACCTCGAGAGCGTTCTTCAGTCCGGCGGCAGATATGATGGCCGTGCCGTGCTGGTCGTCGTGCATCACGGGGATGTCGAGCGTGCGCTTCAGTCGCTCTTCGATGTAGAAACATTCAGGAGCCTTTATGTCTTCAAGGTTGATGCCGCCGAACGTGGGGGCTATCTTCTCTACAGCCTCGCAGAACTTTTCGGGGTCTTTCTCGTCAACCTCAATGTCGAACACGTCGATGCCGCCATAAATCTTAAACAAGAGCCCCTTGCCCTCCATGACGGGCTTGCCGCTCATGGCTCCGATGTCGCCCAGACCGAGCACGGCGGTGCCGTTGCTTATCACGGCAACCAGATTGCCCTTGGCGGTGTATTTATATGCGTCATCGGGAGTTTTCTGTATCTCAAGGCACGGAAACGCAACGCCCGGCGAGTAGGCCAGACTAAGGTCGGTTTGCGTACTGTAGGGCTTTGTCGGTTTAACTTCTATTTTTCCGGGTTTCCCGTTCTTGTGGTATGCAAGAGCGGCCTCTTTTGTTATGTTTACCATAGGCGTTTTCTGTTATCTTATTTTGTATTGTCTTTTACCTTATAACCATTTCACTTTATCATGAAAAGTCATGCAAATGTAATAAAAATAAAGGAAAGCAAATAGTTTTTTTAGAAAAATTATTAACTTTGCAAATAAAATAAGAATAGTGTTTATGCGCAAAACAGGCAACATAACAGTTTATCGTGAAAATCTGAAAACAAGGATACTCGAAACGTCGATGCAGCTCTTCAAACAGAAGGGAATCAGGGCTGTGAAGATGGACGATATTGCCACGGAAATGGGAATATCCAAACGCACCCTGTATGAGATTTACAGCAACAAGGAAGACCTGCTTTACGAGTGTGTAAAGCACGACTCTGAGAAGATGACCAAGCAACTGCAGGAGTATGCCGAAAAGACGGACAACGAGATGGACGTCATAGCCTTCTTCCTTAAAGCCAAGCTGAGAGACCTGGGAACCATCAATCCGCGCTTCTTTCTTGAAACGCAGAAATACTCTAAGATTGTAGCTTTTCTGCAAGAGTATAACGAGAGGCAGCGCGCCAACTCGTACCTCTTCATGAAGAAAGGCATAGAGCACGGATTCTTCAGGGGCGACATCAACTATGACATCGTGCACAAGATGAGCGACGCCGCCATGAACTATGTTATGCAGACAAAGATGTACCGCAAGTATTCGCTGAAGGAGATATTCCACACCTTCATAACTGTCTACATGCGCGGGTGCTGCACAAACAAGGGGCTCGACTATCTGGAGAAGTATATGGACGAAAGCAAGATAAACAAATAGGACACAGACAAGAGAATGACGCTGCGCGGACGGCGGCCCAAGGAGCAGGACAATAAAGATAAGATTCAGGACAAAGCGCAACAGGAGAGCCTGAAATCTAATAAAAATCAGTATACTAAAACAATTCAGCCACATACGCGACCGCATCAAGGAAGCAAAGGAAAATCATAACATCAGCAGAAAACGACATACGCAACCGTGATGTCTCTACACACGGAGAGCATCAGCGCACCCATGAAAAGACATTATAAAATGGTGTGCGACAACGGTCTGTGCATGCTGACATATTGCCGGCATGGCGGACACGGTGCTTACGTTGTGATTTCTGTCAACGCTCCAGAATCTTGCTATTCTAAAATTTCTTTCCGCAAGACGTAAAATTCCGCTGTTTTTGTGTGCAAGCGTAAACTGCTATACTGCAACATGTTGGCACGGCAAAGAGCATCAGTGTGCATTTTTCTGGCACTAAAACAGCGGCATCTTGCCTCAAAATTCACTCATGACACAAGGCATAACGCATGGCAAAAGGTGGCTTTTTAGGATGCAAAAGGCCACAAACGGCAACACGAAAGGCGGCATTTTGCAGACCGGGATGCCACTGGACGCACAAAAGCGGCATATTATCGGGCACATATTTTCTATTTTGTCTGAAAATCCATACAAAGGCAAAATATCATAATGAACTGCATAAGCCTCAATATGCTTACACTTATCAATATTCAAATGTCCCAATCATAAACCAACACTTGCCAAAGAATGGCATACCGTCAATACACACTGAAACTCAGACAGAAGCATGCTCAATATAAAAACAAAAATCCTGCGGATAATAATTGGCCTATTTAGGATAAAAAAGTAACGCTCACACAGGAGCCAAACCTGCATGAGCGTTTCAGTCACTATGTTTAAACAGAATTAAAATATATAAAAACAAAACACTAAAGTTTGTTCATTCCCGGCTTGCAGACCACGTCTGCACCATTGCTGCGGATGACTATGCCCGAAGCCTTGCTGCCCTTTATGTCCATGTTGAGCGCGCCGTCGGGCACATAGAACGTAACATTGTCGAAGAGCACATTGCGGCTGTCGTCTATCACCATCGTGTTGTCAGTGGCCTGTATCTCCATGTTGCGCAGCGTCAGTCCGTCGGCATCGTTGAGCGTCTTTATTATCCTGTTGGTCCTGACACTGCCGTTCTCAAGTAGTACGCCAGAACACGGGATCTCTGGTATGCCGTTGACGGTCATTAGCCTGTCGGCCGACTCAACTATGAAGTTGCGTATGGTTATGTCCTTAACCGTAGGCGTAAGCGGAGTGATGTCGAGCGGCGGATAGCGGCGCGCAAGCTCACCCATATACATCTTTGAACCGAGCAAATCCCACGTGAAAGCCTCGCGCACGTTCACCAGTCTTATGTTCTCATAGGTGATGTCTTCAACGGTGCCGCCGCGGTTGCGCCTTGTCTTGAAGCGGAAGCCCGTGCGTGTGCCGTAGAACACGCAGTCGTGAAGATACACACGGCGTATGCCTCCAGCCGTCTCGCTGCCGCAGGTGATGCCTCCGTGACCGTCCTTGGCGAGACAGTAGCGTATGAGCACATTCTCCGTAGGACGGTTGACGCGCAGTCCGTCTTCGCATCGTCCGGCCTTCAGCGTGAAGCAGTCGTCGCCGCAGTTGAGCGTAGAGTATTCTATAAGCACGTTCTTGCATGAAGAGATGTCTATGCCGTCGCCGCTCGGCACGTCTGTAGAGTTTACGGTTATGCCTCTTATTATCACGTTCTCACAATAAACGGGATTAACGTTCCACAGAAGGCTGCGCTCGAAGGTTACACCCTCAACGAGCACGTTCTTGCAGTTGATGGGCGAAAACGACTTGGGACGGTAGAACGTGCGGCCTTCCTTGCCGTCGCACAGACGCTCTTTGACGGGCATACGGTAGTCGATGTCGTTCTCAACTACGCTTTTGCCGTTAGGAAACTTGCGCATGGGCACGTCCATCGGCGGCCCCATAATCACGCCTTTGCCCGTAAGGGCTATGTTCTTTGCGCCGTTGGCATATATAAACGCACCGGCACCCATAACCTCGACGCCCTCATGGCGCGTGAACACGGCAGGCTGATAGTCGTCCACCTCGCCCGAGAACTCAATCACGGCACCTTCATCCAGGCGAAGCTCCACGTTGCTCTTCAGTTCTATTCTGCCTGAATACCACTTGCCGGCAGGCACAACCACGGTGCCGCCGCCACGTTTAGAGAGGCGTTCTATCTTTTCATTGATTGCAGGAGTTATCTTGCCCGATGCCGAAACGTCTGCCTTGCCCACGGTTTCGCGGCGGTCGGGAAATTCGGGGCGCCTTATCTTCTTCAGCTTGAAGGGCGCTTCGTCTACAGGAGCTATGCCGGCAGGCATTGCAGCTGCTCCTACGTTCTCTTTCTCTGGCACTACAATAGTGTTGCCGGCATCTGCCACGTTGGCGAACACCGGCAACATTAAAATTAATGATAATAAAGATTTTGCGTATCTGTCCATTGTTATGTTTCTTTTAAAGAAAGAACGTAAACAGATTTGATTTGTAACGTTATTTATGCTGACAATTTTCACAGAATGTTTCTATTTTGGTTAATGTTTCGCATATTTTAAGCCAAATCGGTTATTTTAATCCGACCTTATTGTCGTTTTGACATTTAACCGGCTGCCGTTTGATTCTCCGCAAGCACTGCAGGCAATGTCAAGAAAAGGCATACGGCAAGACGCCAACAGAAAGCAATAAGACTGCCGGAAGCCTCAATCTGCAGATAGGAGTAAGACAATGACCGATTTTAGACTTGACGCATTTATCTTCAACATGCATCCTTCAGAAACAGTCTGTAAGGCTGTCAATGTGTTGTTTCAGTCTGTAGGCCAGACCATTATTTGTATAAGGCAGGCAGTGCCCCGGCTGTTTCAACCATGCCAGAATGCATCCGGACTGCACTGCCTTTACCATTATGTATTATCCGCGTGTGGCATACAGGCCGATGGTGGTGCCTGTAAATCCGCCGGCGTTACGTGTCGACAGGAAGCCGGCGTCTACATTGTTCTTCAGCAATTTCCATTCGCCTTTGCCCACTGCATAGTAGAAATCGAACGTCAGACCGCGTGAAACAATCTTCAGGCGTATATCCTTGTCGGCCTTTGCGAGAGCCGAACTTGCCAATATTTCGTCTTTGCCTCCGTCAGCTGTCTTTCTAAGTTCAACGGCCTTGCCTGCTGACGTCTTTGCAACGCAAAGCAGATACTGATGTGTCTCGTCCTTAAAGAGCAGCATGCCTGCGCGCTCGTTTACAGTCTGAGGCTCGAATACCAGACGTGAAGAGCACTCAAACTTATGATGCTGTATGCGGCGGCCTACGTATGCCGGAACGGCTTTCTCGGCAGTTGTGGTCTCAACGCATTTCATTGACAGATAACCGGGCACGGCATTTGTGCTGCAGATAGAGTCAACAGGACCGCGAAGCGAGAACCAGTCGAGCGGCAGTGTCTTTTCAGAGAAATCGTCGTTGTATGCAAAATTACCGAAGGTTACGTTCTTTCCGCGTACAGCTCCCTTTACATTGCCTGTCATAGGCACGGTTTTTCCCTGTTCAAGTATGAGCGGGAAACCTTCGTCAGTCCAGCTTACAGGCAGGAGGAATGTCTCACGTCCAAGATTCTCAAACTTGCCCTCACACGGACGGCATGCAAGGAACACTGCCCACCAGTCGCCGGAAGGAGTCTGCACGAGGTCGGCATGACCTGCACATGTAACAGGGTCTATGCGGTTAGGATCAAGGTCGCGCTGAGTAAGTATAGGATTCTTCTTGGCAGGAACGAAAGGTCCAAACGGGCTGTCGCTTCTGAAAATCACCTCTGAGTGCATGTCGCTGGTGCCGCCTTCGGCCGACATCAGGAAATATTTGCCGTTAATCTTATACATATGAGGACCCTCAATCCATATCGGCTTGTCCTCCGGATGCACGCCCTTGTTCACGAGAATCTTCTCAGGACCAACAGTCTTGTCGGTATTTACGTCAAATTCGCGCACGCGGATAGCCCTGTGGCCGTCGTATTCAGCCTTGCCTTCGGGCTCGTCATTGTTTACGATATAGGCCTTACCGTCGTCGTCAAAGAAGAATGAGGGGTCTATGCCTTTTACGTCAGGCAGACGGATTGGCTCCGACCATGAGCCGAACGGATCTTTTGTCTTAACGAAGAAGTTGCCCCACCCCACGTTTGTGGTTATCATATAAAAGGTCTTGTTGTGAGGATTATACGATATTGCAGGAGCAAAGATACCTGCTGAAACCTTCTGACCGGCAAGAGGCAACTGCGACGGACGGTCGAGGATATAGCTGATCTGCTTCCAGTTTACGAGGTCCTTGCTGTGGAACAACGGCACTCCGGGATAATAAGAGAAGCTTGAAGTTACCATAAAGTAGTCGTCGCCGACACGGCAGATGCTCGGATCAGAATACCATCCGGGAAGTATCGGATTGTAGAATCCGCCCTCGCCTTCGAGCTTCACTTTCTTATAGATGTCGTCATCTCCACTATAACTGAAATAATCGAACAATGCCGTATGGGCAATAGTGGCAGGCGCCTTTGCGGCACTTGCAGCTTGAGCGCCGGCTGTCTGTGCCGAAAAGGCAAGCAATGCAGACGCAAGAATACAGCTAATTTTAGTTTTTTTCATATCTCTATATATCAGAATATTAAAGTTTTTCATGTCCATGCATAGGTCTTCGCCATAGATATGCACCATCCGCTTATGGCTTATGCCGTAAAAGACCTGTACCGAGTACAAAGGTAAAAACTATAATCAATTAGCGCCCCACTATTCGTCACCAATACATTAATATTTGTTTCATGCACATGATTCATCACCATAAAACACATGAAATCAGGACAAAACAGAGATTTTCATACTAAATCTGCAAGTTCAGGAAAGATTAAAGATATGGTGTAAAGTAAACAAAAAGGCGGCGTAATAAGCTTACACCGCCTTTTGTGTGGAGCTGGAGGGATTCGAACCCTCGTCCAAACAGGGAAACCATACGCTTTCTACACGCTTATTCCGGCCTTCGGTTTTCGAGCTGCAGCAAGACCCGGACCACCAACTGCAACCTTATCCCCTAAAACTTCATCTTGAGTGCGGGGCCGCACAAGACTATTTCCGATTTAACCGCACCGCTTTACCGAAACGCTTCGGAACAACAGCTTTCGAGCAGTGTCTCGTCCTGTCACCTTGTGACTGGATTAAGCCGATAATCTACTATGCTTCGATTAGGCAGCGAGAGCGTATTTGTTTTCGCCAGATAAATTTTTGACCGCTGAGATTTAGGAGCCAACAGACGACGCTCCGCGTGCTTACGTACCATTCCAACCCGCTGTCAAATCCGGTCAACCCCAATCTGCCAAACGTGCCGGAGCTACGTTTTATCCGTGCAAAGATAACTCTTTCTGTAAGAATACGCAAATTTATGGCTATTTTTTCAATAATCAGAGAGCAACTAACATTTTTTTCAAATTATTTGTGTTACCTTTGCAACAAATTTGAATATTTGGGGTTATTATAGAGAAACAATATTTTTTAGAAGGTGAACAACGTCTATACGAAAGAGGCGGACTGCATAAACTGCAGCCATGATGCTATGAATGCTACACAAAGGGCAATAAAAAGGGCTTTCGACTTTATATCAGCCTTTTTAGGACTGATTATATTATCACCATTGTTCCTCATTATATATATAATGCTCAAAAGACAAAAGAACGGACCTGCAATATTCTCGCAAGAACGCATAGGATACAGAGGCAAGCCGTTTACCATATATAAATTCAGAACTCTCAGCAAGGCTGAGGACAAACCACAGCTGGTGGCTAAATGTGATGACAGCAACTCGACCAAAACCGAAAGATTTTTAAGAGAGCATCATCTTGACGAGCTGCCGCAGCTCTGGAACGTGCTTATCGGCGACATGTCGCTCGTAGGACCACGCCCTGAACGCAAGTACTATATCGACCAGATAATGGAAATAGACAATTCGTATGTGCTAATATATGAAATGAGGCCCGGACTGACATCTGAGGCGACATTATATAATGGCTATACTGACAGCATGGAAAAGATGCTGAAACGTCTGCAGATGGACATTCATTATCTCGAGAACCGCTCGCTGGCGCTCGACTTCAGCATAATAATGCGTACAGCCGCAAGTATAATTAGTGGCAAGAAATTTTAAGTGGAAATTAATTTAATATGAAAAAATATATCATTCTTTTCTTATTCGCACTGCTGTTGCCTTGTTATGCAACAGCACAATCGTCAATGACAGACGAACAGATACTGAAATTTGTAATGAAAGAAAACGCCGAAGGCACATCGCAGGCACAGATTGTAACAAAACTGATGCAGAAAGGCGTAACTATAGAACAGATCAGGCGCGTAAAAGACAAATATGAACGCCAGGCAAAGAACAAAGGCCTTGGCACCGTAAGCAGCAAAGACACGGAAGAAGATAACGGACGCCAGAGAAAGAATAACGGAAAGAAAGGCTCAAGCAAAAACGACGATGACGAAGAATCACCGCAATACAGAATAAAAGATACAAGAGAAAAGAAAAAGAGCAAATCAAAAGAAGTTGTCTATGACGAGACAAACGAAGACTGGCTGATGATGCAGGATGAACTGAACACATTCATCCCTGACACAACGGCCATGCTGGAAAAGCTCCTTGCAGAAAAAAGAAAGAAAAAAGTGTTCGGACGTGATATCTTCAACAACAAGGACCTTACGTTCGAGCCCAACATGAACATCGCCACCCCGCAGAATTACATTTTAGGCCCGGGCGACGCTGTCTATATCGACATATATGGCGCATCACAAAAAACTATAGAAAGCACCGTTTCACCCGACGGAGAAGTAACAATAGAAGGTTTCGGCCCCGTACAGGTAAGCGGTCTGACCGTGGCACAGGCAAATGCACGCCTGCGCTCTACGTTAGGAGCAAGATACAGCAGTTCGAAGATAAAGCTAACTGTTGGTCAGACACGCTCGATAATGATTAACGTGATGGGTGAGGTGAAGAACCCTGGAACCTACACTCTTCCTGCGTTTGCAACAGTATTCCATGCCTTGTATATGGCAGGCGGTACAAACGATATAGGTACGATGCGTAACATCAAGGTATACAGAAATAACCGACTGGTGTCTGTCGTGGACATCTATGACTATATCCTGAACGGAAAACTCACAGGCAACGTCAGACTTGCCGACAACGACGTCATTTCCGTTGGTCCTTACGACTGCCTGGTAAATATTACCGGAAAGGTGAAAAGGCCGATGTACTATGAAATGAAGCGTAACGAAAGCGTTGGCACCTTGCTGAAATACGCCGGAGGATTTACAGGAGATGCATATAAGAAATCTGTACGCATTGTCAGAAAGACAGGAAGAGAATATTCTGTCTACAACGTTGATGAATTTGACATGAGTGCATTCCATCTTGCAGACGAGGACTCTGTAAGCGTTGACTCTATCCTGCCCCGCTTCTCTAACATGGTTGAGGTCAAGGGTGCCGTGTTCCGTCCCGGAATGTATCAGGTAGGAGGCGACATCAACAGCGTAAAAACACTTATTGAACACGCCGACGGTCTCCGTGAAGAAGCCTTTACTGCACGTGCCGTAATGCACAGAATGAAGAAAGACCGTACACTCGAGGTCGTTCCTGTTGACGTGGAAGGCATATTGGACGGCACCGTTCCTGACATACCTATACAAAACAACGACGTGCTGTTCATCCCGACTAAACAGGAGATGATGGAGGAACAGACAATCACAATACACGGAGAGGTGCAATACCCGGGTATCTACAGATATGCCGACAACGAAACCCTTGAGGACTTCGTCTTGCAGGCAGGAGGCTTAAAGCAGACAGCCTCAACAGTAAAAGTGGATGTGTCAAGACGAATTGTAAACCCGAAGGCACTGACAACCGACTCAGTCATTGCCCGCACTTACACATTCGCCCTGAAAGACGGTTTTGTGATTGACGGTACACCCGGCTTCAAACTCATGCCGTTCGACGAAGTGTATGTCCGCAAGAGTCCCGGCTACTACAAGCAGCAGAATGTTGTCGTTGAAGGCGAAGTAATGTTCAGCGGTACATATACGCTCTCTAAGAAGAATCAGCGTCTGAGCGACCTTATAAAGAGTGCCGGCGGCGTTAACGACCGTGGCTATATTGCAGGTGCACGCCTCGAAAGAAAGGTGAACGAGAGCGAACGCGCACGTATGGAAGCCGTGCTCAAAAAAGCCAAGGAAGAGGCAGAACAGATGGAAATAGAAGCTGCTAAGGAAAACAAGAAAATAGATCTTAAAGACAGCGAGAAAATCAAGAAATTTGAAATACCTGAGTTCTATTCTGTCGGAATAGAGCTTGACAAGGCCCTAGCCAACCCCGGATGCGATGCAGACATCGTTTTGCGTGAAGGCGATAAAATCATAGTACCGCAATATAACGGAACAGTAAAGATAAACGGTGCTGTAATGTATCCTAACACCGTAGGTTTCCAGAAGGGCAAGAAGGCTAAATATTACATTAACCAGGCCGGCGGATTCAGCGAAAAGGCAAAGAAGAGCCAGACATACATTGTTTACATGAACGGCACTATTGCAAAGGTTAGCCAAAATGCCAAGCCAAAGCCCGGATGTGAAATTGTTGTACCTGAAAAGGAAATCAACAAGATGACTATTGCTGAAAAGATGACTATCGGAACATCAGTTGCATCAATAGCAACAATGATTGCGACACTGGCAAATATATTGTAAAAAATAAAAGAAAATGGTTGAGAATATAGAATACAAGCTCAGGGAAATAGACCTGAAAAAGCTTCTTAACAGAATAAAGACACATAAGAAATTATTTATAATAAATCTTTCTGTTGCATTTGTTGTAAGTGCATTCTTAATTTTATGTGTTCCGAGATTCTATGTCTGTGAAGTTAAACTGGCACCAGAAACCACCACTCCAAATATAGGTGGCCTTGGTGCCTTGGCGTCGAGCTTCGGCCTAAACATGTCTAATATGGCAAATCAGGATGCCATTGTGCCAGAACTGTATCCTGACCTGATGGAATCTGCCGACTTTCAGACAAGCATGTTCCCCATTAAAATAAAATCAAATGACGGGAAAATAGAAACTACATATTACGAATATCTTGAGAAGTACCAGAAATCAGCATGGTGGGAAAAGATAATAGGTTTTGTAAAAGACTTGTTTAAAGACGAGGATGCTGAAGGCGGAGCTAGTGCAATGAAAGTCAATCCTTTCAAAATGACAAAGAAGCAAAACGACATAGCCAAACTGGTTGGGCAAAAGATTAAATGTAGCGTTGACAAGAAGACCAGTGTCATCACTATAAACGTTGAGGACCAAGATCCTTTGATCTGTGCCACTATAGCAGACTCTGCAAGGGTAAAACTGCAGCAGTTCATCATAAAGTACAGAACTAACAAGGCACGTATAGACCTGGAGTACACAAAAAATCTGTATCAAGAAGCTAAAAGACAGTATGAACGTGCAAGACAGGTATATGCGGTGTTCTCTGATGCCAATCAAGACTTGGTACTTGAAAGTTACAAGGCAAAACTGGAAGACCTTGAAAACGAGATGCAGCTGCAGTACAACAACTATCAGCAAATAAGTCAGCAGCTTCAACTTGCAAAAGCGAAATTACAGGAAAGAACGCCTGCGTTCACTACACTACAGTCGGCATCTGTACCACTTAAGCCTACAGGCCCCAAACGCATGGTGTTTGTTGCGTTCTGTATGATTCTAACATTCATAGGAACATCTGTCTATGTTTTCAAAAAAAATATTTAATGGTAATGAACGCACAGCTTTAATAAAAAAGAACATTGCCGGTTCCATACTTATAAAAGGCTGGAACTGCATTGTTCAATTATTGCTCGTGCCCATTACATTAAATTGTCTGAACCAATACGAATATGGAATTTGGCTTACCATCAATTCCATTTTGTTATGGATAGACCAATTTGACATAGGCCTGGGAAACGGACTCAGAAATAAGCTTGCAGAAGCATTAGCAAAAGGCGACAAGGAAAAAGCCAGAAGGCTTGTCAGCACAACATTCATGATGCTGATCATTATTGTAATACCCATTGTTCTCATTTTAAGAATAATAATTCACAATATTGACCTTCATTCGCTATTGAACATAAACAGCGCTACAGTACCAAACTTAGAGGGTATATTTGTTATTTCCATTGTATTTGTAGGCATAACCTTTATCTTCAAATTTATCGGAAATGTCTATCTTGGGCTTCAACTTCCGGCAATAAACAATCTCCTAGTTGTTTCCGGCCAGACACTGGCACTGATCTGCATATTTGTTTTGTCGCTAATATATAAGCTCACATTATTCGACGTAGCCTGCATCTACACATTGTCGCCCCTGATGGTCTACCTGATTTCGTATCCGCTGACATTTTGCAGATACAAATATCTAAGGCCTTCATTCAGGCTGTTTGATAAAACAGAGCTTAAAGAACTGTTCTCACTAGGAATATTGTTCTTCATTGTTCAGATATCAGGTCTGATAATATTTGCCTCTTCAAACGTACTGATTACGCGCATATTATCTCCGGCAGAAGTTACGCCATACCAGATTTCATACAAATACTTCAGTCTGACGATAATGGTGTTTACAATCATCACCGCACCGCTCTGGTCTGCAACAACTGATGCGTATACAAAGAATGACTGGAAATGGATAAACAACATGATGAATAAGATGAATAAAATAATGCTGGCGTTTCTCGTTCTTCTGATACTGATGCTCGCATCATCTGAATTCATCTATAAAATATGGATTAGCGGTAAAGTTGAAATAGGATATCTGCTGTCTGCATTAATGGCAATATATATGTGTGTACTTATTTACAGCACATGTTACTCTAACATCCTCTTCGGAATAGGAAAAATACGTCTGATTACAATAATAACAGCGTTAGAAGCTATAATATACATCCCGTTGGCTATATTCTTAGGCAACAGATTTGGTCTTTACGGCATCATCAGTGCACTGATATCCGTTAATCTGATATGCACTATATGCAATAAGATTCAGTTTGAAAAGTTGGCAAACAATAAAGCAACGGGAATATGGAATAAGTAAATAAAGGCAAAATGTTGACAAACATAATAATATTAATATTTGTGTTCGCAGGAATGCTGTCTTTTTTCCTGCTGTCACCCAGATTCTGCTCTTATCTTCCAAAACGTCAGATATTCTCACCATGGAATACAACTCTGATTGTATGGATTATAATTCTCACGCTCTATACTTTTGTTCATAAGGAGCTGTATGCTGTTTCTGAACAATTTGTATATGGCTTAACCATTTGGGTATTTACCTTTGTCATTACATCTGCCGTCACCTTTGTAGTTTTCCCTTCATATAAAAAAAGCCCATGGAAAGTATGCGAAAAGAATGTTGACATAATAACATTAATTACGCTGATCCTTGTTCCTATGGCCGTGTATAAAGCTGTGCAACATGCATTTATGCTCGGTTCGCCCGAAGGCCTGTTCTACACGTTAAGAGAACAGGCTGTCAACCCTGAAGAGAACCAGCTTGGCATTGTAAAATATTTTGTATACGTCATAAACACTCTGCTAATCATAGAAATATGCCGCAGCAAAATAAGGAAATGGCGCATGTTGCTTGTCATATCGCTCTGCTTTCTCTTCTTTATTGCGACAATGGGAAAGATGACATTGTTCATGTACATATTTACAAGCCTTTATCTGCTTTATGAGAAAGGAAGAATATCATTAAAGCCTATATTTTGGGGATCAGTGTTTCTTATTGCATTGGTACCGCTGATGTATATTCTAAGAGGAAGCTCAGACACCGAAACAGATGCCGAGGTTATTGGAGACTTGCTGATAATTTATTCTGTAACATCTATCATCGCATTTGGACAACTGTCTCCATGTTCATCTACCCAATGGGGTGAAGTAACTCTCCGCTTCTTCTATGGAATTTTTGAATCACTCGGATTCAACATAAACACCCCTCCCCCTATCGTTCAGGAATTCTGTACAACGCCTCTGCCAACTAACGTATATACAATAATGTCTTCATACTTCAAGGACTTTGGGTTTACCGGAATTTTTGTATTTGCCTTGATTGAAGGATTAATTATTGGCGCAATATACAAATATTCAAAAACAGGCAACAACCTGATGATGTATCTATATGCCTATATTTTTACATTATTAGTTACCCAGTTTGTTGACGAACAGATATTCCAGGGTTTGTCATCAATCATACAGATGACCGTACTTATCTTTATTTGTCACATCAATTTGAGCTATAATAAGGAGTGATGAAAGATGGATAAATTTACAAGAAACAACAATCCTGCATCAATTGCCGTTGTGGTGGTGATTTACGGGTCGAAATTAACCAGCTGCAACGTATACAATACATTAATAAAAAATAATATAGACAACATAAGCTGTTTGCTTGTTTTTGACAACTCGCAGACAAAACAATACGAAAAGATAGATCTCCCTAATGGGAAATACGAATATGTATGGGATCCTTCCAACCCTGGACTATCCATACATTACAACGAAGCAGCAAGGTATGCCAGACAACACGGATATGAATGGATTTTGTTATCAGACCAAGATACGACATTTCCACCGGAAGCAATGGCTGAATATCAAAAGGCTTTGACGGAGAACCTTGACTGCAGTCTGTTCGTACCCATACACAAGATATCCGGCGACAGATTTCTGTCACCTGTCAGATCGTGTATTTGGAAACAGACGACATGCATAAAACCAGGCATGCATAAAATTAAAGAATATGACATTATAAATAGCGGGATGCTGATAAAAGTCGCCGACTTTATTAAAGCGGGCGGATATAAAGAAGACGTAAGCCTCGACTTTTCTGATTTTCAATTTATTGAAAGACTGAAAAGAGTCACTAAAAACTTCATCGTATTAAACATCGAATGCATACAAGACTTTTCGAATAACGCTGAAGACAAAGCAAAACTTATCAGCCGCTTTAAGAAATATTGCCAAAATGCTGCCAACTTCGAGACCAGAAGCATATATACAAAAGCCAGGATATCGTATCTTGTCTTAAAACATACTATAGCCCTCTCTGTAAGATGTAAGACAACAGAAACGTTCAAAATATTAGTCAAAAGTATAATAAAGAAATAAAGTTGCCATGATTTCAGTCTGCATAGCCACATACAACGGTGAAAAATTCATAAAACAACAATTGACTTCCATACTGGAACAATTAGCCCCCGCCGATGAGATAATCGTATCGGATGATAATTCTAAGGATAATACAAGAAATATAATTGAGGAATTAAATGACGGCAGAATAAAGATTATTGACGGGCCCGGCATGGGTTCACCCACAAAAAATTTTGAGCAGGCACTGAAACATGCTAAAGGAGACTACATCTTCCTTGCCGACCAGGATGATGTATGGAAAGAGGGAAAAGTTTCTACATGTATGAAATATCTTAAAGATTATTGTTGTGTTGTCAGCGATGCAACAGTAACCGACGGGGATTTAAAGGAGACTTCATCTTCTTTTTTCAGGCTCAACAACACAAAATACGGGAAATGGTATAACCTGCTTCTAAAGAACGGATATCTTGGCTGTTGCATGGCTTTCAGAAAAGAACTGCTAAACGCTGCCATACCATTTCCGGAAGACACCCCTATGCATGACATCTGGCTTGGAAATGTCGCAGCATTCAAATTTAATGTATGCTTCATAGCCCAAAGTCTTATTCTGTTCAGAAGACATGGACACAACAGTTCGTCAACAGCAAGAAAAAGCACCTCGTCGTTAAAAGACAAAATAAATTTCCGGTATGCGATATGCAAAGGACTCATAAAACTGTGACGGACAACCGCAATGATGTTTTGTTACATCTAAAATATTCAAAAATTTGCTCAAAATATTTATTTTGATTAACTTCGCATTTAATTTAGAGATGGCTTAACTGCAGACAATTGAGCCTGTCATGATAAAACTTGCCTAATATACAGAAAATGATTAAAGTATCAATAATAACAACTACATATAATAGTGCTGAAACAGTTGCAAGCACAATAGAATCTGTATTAAGCCAGACATATTCTAACATTGAATATTGGATTATTGACGGGAACTCGTCCGACAGGACATTAGACATAATAAAAAAATATCAGGAACGCTTTAACGGCAGGCTGCATTATCTGTCAGAAAAAGACAAAGGTATATACGATGCTATGAACAAAGGCATCAGCAAAAGTTCGGGAGACATCGTCGGCATTCTCAACTCAGACGACTATTTCACATCAGATGACATCATAGAGAATGTAGTAAAGGCTTTTGCTGACAACAAATTAGATGCTGTCTACGGAGACATACATTTCATTGACGGAAGCAACCCCGACAAAATTGTAAGGTATTATTCGTCTGCCATGTTCAAGCCATTTTGGCTGCGCTTCGGCTTTATGCCCGCACATCCGTCATTTTACGTAAAACGTGAAGTTTATGAAAAATGCGGCAATTATTCGTTAGATTATAAAATAGCATCTGACTATGACATGATGGTCAGGCTATTTCATAAATACCAAATTAGAACAAAGTACCTTAAAAAGGATTTTGTAACGATGCGAACCGGCGGTGTCAGCACTAAAAGCATCAAGAACAGAATACTGATTACCAAAGAAGACGTTAAGGCATGCAAACGTTACGGACTATACACGAATATGTTTTTTATCTCAATAAAGTATCTTTACAAAATCTTTGAATTTAAACGCTTTTCTGTAAAATAACTCGGCTGCATGGATTTATAAACGGCAATTTATAATACAGAATATATAAGTCAGCCCAACTGCTCTTTTTTGAGTTCAACTCCATATCCACTTATTTTGTTTTTACGGGCAACAAAAGTTTAATTGCATTTAAACTTAAAAAATCAGAAAGTAATAGACGTATTTTTATTAAAAGTTAGATAAAATACTGCCAATTTCAATAAAGACTGTAAACTAAATCACATCCATAGGTTTCTAATCATTAACCTATTGTTTATGAGTCAAAACTCGGCCACTTTTGATGCAAAAGTGGCCGAGTTTTCTGTTGCAAACAAGTGATTATTTTTGAGCAAACCAGATATTTCGGGCTCGCCGATTTATTTTCTACATTCGGATTACCGCCATTTTGTCAGAATGAAGCCAGCATATACCGAATAACACAAGCTTTGAAAAGACTTATCTACTAATATCCGGCACAATACAAAAAAGAGTATGAACGACATGAAAAATCATACGCGCCCATACTCCGCTTTATTTCTAATTCAAGCCAGCAAACGTCTATCAGTGAGACGGATGCTCCTGAAGATAGTTCTTAGCCTCTATTGCCGCACGACAACCGCTTGCAGCAGCAGTGATAGCCTGACGATAGTGAGGATCGGCAACGTCGCCGGCAGCAAATACGCCGGGCACATTGGTGCAAGGAGTATTGCCTATGGTCTTGATATATCCTATCTCGTCGAGGTCGAGCCACTCTTTAAACACATCGCTGTTAGGCTTGTGACCGATAGCAAGGAAGAAGCCGTCGATAGGCAGATCGTATTTCTCCTCGTCGGGTTCGCCCTTGCGCTTAACGAGGTGAGCACCCTCAACACCGTTCTCACCGTAAAGGCCAAGTGTGTTGTGCTCAAACAGAATCTCTATGTTCTCAGCCTCCTTTACACGGCGCTGCATAACCTCTGATGCACGGAGGAACGGCTTGCGCACAATCATGTAAACCTTCTTTGCAAGACTTGCAAGATAAAGAGCCTCCTCGCATGCTGTGTCGCCGCCGCCAACAACGGCAACAACCTTCTTGCGATAGAAGAAGCCGTCGCATGTGGCACATGCAGACACGCCTTCGCCCTTATATTTCTCCTCGTCAGCCAGTCCGAGATATTTTGCCGAAGCACCTGTGGCAATGATTACAGTGTCGGCAGCAATAACATGTCCGTCGTCTGTTGTCAGCTTGTAAGGAGCCTCGCTCAGGTCAGCCTTAACGATAACGCCGTCGCGCATGTCTGTACCGAAGCGCTCTGCCTGCTGCCTCAAATCCAACATCATCTGATTGCCGTCAACACCCTCGGGATAGCCGGGGAAATTCTCTATCACTGTAGTCTGTGTCAGCTGTCCGCCAACCTGCAGACCGCAATACTCTACCGGATTCAGGTTAGCACGTGCTGCATATATCGCAGCCGTATATCCTGCCGGACCGCTGCCTATGATAAGGCAGCTCACTCTCTCTGCGTTTTCCATATTAATTTATAGTTTTTTTAAAAGACAAAGAAAAGCCAACAATACACCACCATGCCCCATAAGGTTGCACCGCGCTATATCATTGGCTTTTCATTTCATCTTATACAAATATGAATGTATATGTTTTTATTTCTTCAACAGTTCTTCAATCTGCTTCTCTATGTTCTCTATCTTCTCTGTAGGCTCGAAACGTGCCACAACTACACCGTTCTTGGCAACAAGGAACTTTGTGAAGTTCCACTTGATGTCTGCCTTGCTCTTATAGTCGGGATCTGCCTTTGACAGCATATCGTCAAGAATCGGAGCTATAGGATGACTCATGTCCCATCCGGCAAAGCCCTTCTGGCTTGTAAGATATTTGTACAGAGGATCTGCGTCTTCGCCGTTAACCTTCAGTTTCTTAAAGCGGGGGAACTCTGTGCCATAGTTCAGCTTGCAGAACTCATGTATAGACTCGTCTGTGCCCGGAGCCTGCTGTCCGAACTGGTTGCAGGGGAAATCGAGAATCTCAAATCCCTGGCTGTGATATTTTTCATAAAGTTTCTCCAACTCCTCATACTGCGGTGTGAATCCGCACTTTGTTGCTGTGTTTACAATCAGCAGCACCTCGTTGGAATACTCCTTTAACGATACGTCTTTTCCTTTTCTGTCCTTGACAGTGAAATCATAAACTGTTTTCATCTTTTGTTTTTATCGGTTTATATATAAAATCTTCTACAAACTTTATGCCAAACGCTGTGACAACTGTTTATCAGTAAACTTTTGGCATGATATTTTTATCTTCTGCAAACTTACACAAAAGTTTTGAATATCCCACATCCTTTGAAGAAGTTTTTTGAAATATTTATGTAATTGCACAAAGTCAAAAATACCTTTATATCTGTTTCCGTAATACAGGAATATTTACAAACGACGGCAGGCATACCAAAAATAAGGCGGCACGGCTAAGACAAAACTCAAAAAACTGCGCTTTTTATTTGACTTTGCTCTCGCCTTTCACTATCTTTGAATAAGATAGGAGGCGGCTCGGCCAAGACAAAATTCAAAAAACTGCGTCTTTTATTTGACTTTGCTCTCGCCTTTCACTATCTTTGTATAAGATAGGAGGCGGCTCGGCCAAGACAAAATTCAAAAAACTACGTTTTTTATTTGACTTTGCTCTCGCCTTTCACTATCTTTGTATGTCATTAAAAAAACTATATGTGCCAAAAGCCTGATATGAAACAATATGCTAAACACGACGGCTCTGCCGTTACAAAAGACATAAGACCACAGATAAAGCTGTGCCGCAAAGAGGAATTTGAAAATCTGTGGCCACAGATAAACGATATATTCGACAAGGCGCGGCACTATATGCGCCGCAACGGCAACAAAGTGCAGTGGACTAACGGCTATCCGCAGAAACAGACCGTGGCGAGTGATGTTGCCGACGGGTGTTTCTATCTGATATGCCTCAACGGCCGCATTGTGGCATGCTTCTGCATGCGCCCGTCGCCCGAACCTACTTATGCCAAGATATATAACGGACAATGGCCCGACGACGAGCCTTATAACGTGATACACCGACTTGCGTCTGACGGTAGCGTAGGCGGCATCGCACTGCTTGCCATAAGGTTTGCCCTTGACAAAGGCAACCTGAGGGTGGACACTCACGAACTTAACTCCACGATGATCAGTATCCTGGAGAAAGAAGGATTCATAAGATGCGGCACTATTTACGTTGCCGACGGCACCCCGCGCATAGCATTCCAAAAACAAGGAACAAGACATACAAACCAAATAAACATAATGCCATGAACGAAAATGAATATAATCTGCAAAGATTCATCGATGCACAGGAAACTGAATATGCAACAGCATTGAGCGAAATACGCAGCGGAGGCAAACGGAGCCACTGGATATGGTACATATTTCCGCAGCAGAAAGGTCTTGGGCACAGCTACAACTCTGAATATTACGGACTCGACGGCATCGGCGAAGCACGCGCATATCTGGCACACCCGCTGCTCGGAGCGCGACTGCGCGAAATATCAGCCGCACTGCTCGAGCACAAAGGCCGCACCACAATACGAAGACTTATGGGCTCACAAATCGACGTGCTGAAGCTGCGCACCTGCATGCAGCTGTTTGACAGCATATCGCCAGGCGACATATTTGCCGAAGTGCTCGACGCCTTCTTCAATGCTAAAGAGGAATAACCTGTGGCCAGCAATGCGGCAATCAGGGCTTTATCCTGACTCATTACATACCGAAACATATTTAATAAACCATAAAACCAAGCAAAACGATGTTAGCATACACATACATAGAGCGCGGACGGTTTGAACTTAAAGAAAAACCCGTGCCGCAAATTAAAGACGCGCGCGACGCCATTGTGCGCGTAACCCTCGGAAGCATCTGCACAAGCGACCTGCACATAAAGCACGGCAGCGTGCCGAGGGCCGTGCCCGGCATAACCGTTGGCCACGAAATGGTGGGCATAGTTGAACAGGTGGGAGCTGAAGTAAGAAACGTTAAGCCGGGCGACCGCGTTACGGTGAACGTTGAAACGTTCTGCGGCGAATGTTTCTTCTGCAAGCACGGCTACGTGAACAACTGCGAAGACCCCGACGGAGGCTGGGCGTTAGGTTGCCGAATAGACGGCGGACAGGCCGAATATGTAAGAGTGCCGCACGCCGACAACGGACTCAACCGCATACCCGCCAACGTAACAGACGAGCAGGCACTCTTCACAGGCGACATACTTGCCACTGGCTTCTGGGCAGCACGCATATCCGAAATTACATCAGATGACACAGTAATGATAATAGGTGCCGGTCCGACAGGCATATGCACCCTGCTGTGCGCCATGCTCCATAAGCCACGGCGCATAATCGTCTGCGAGAAGTCGGACGAGCGCATCCGTTTTGTACGCAGCCATTATCCCGATGTACTCGTAACCAAACCCGAAGACGCCGAAGCCTTTGTAAGAGCCAACAGCGGTCACGGCGGCGCCGACAGAGTGATTGAGGTTGCAGGAGCCGACGACACTTTCGAACTGGCATGGCGATGCGCACGTCCCAATGCTATAGTTACCGTTGTGGCTCTTTACGACAAGCCGCAGACACTGCCGCTGCCCGACATGTATGGCAAGAACCTTACGTTCAAGACTGGCGGCGTTGACGGTTGCGACTGCGACGAAATTCTGCGTCTGATATCCGAAGGCCGCATCGACACCACCCCGCTGATAACCCACAGCTATCCGCTAAACGAAATTGAAGAGGCTTACCGCACGTTTGAAAACAGGCTTGACGGAGTGATAAAGGTGGCTATAACCGAGAGGCAAAGGCCATAGGCAGCGCATACCTTCACGTTGCCGGCAGGCACAGCAGAAACAGATTATCATGTTTACTTGCCTGCCGCCATCATTCTGATTTTTCTGTTTTCTTATTGATAGGTTAAAATTAAGACTTTCTAAGACACCATAAACAATCAAAGGGGACGTTTTTTGATTCGCTCAAAAAACATCCCCTTTGATTTTCTTAATTCACAAAATATTATTTTTCTGCAAGTTTTTCCTTAAACCATCTAACCACGCGGTCGATGACAGGCTGCTGAAACCAGTACATGTCGCCATGCCCGGCATCTTCAACCTCTACATAGCTTACGTCGTTGTCTGCTTTCTTCAGCGCGTCATATAGCTGCCTGCTCTGCACAGGCGACACCAGTGCGTCTGCCGTGCCGTGCATTATCAGGAACGGAGGCAGTCCCTTGCGTATATGCCCCATCGGACTTGCTTTCATGGCCTTTGCCGTATCGCTAAGAATGCTTGCGCCAGGATAAGAGGCAAACGCCGTTCCGTGAACGAGCAACGCCTCGGTAACGGCCTTCGATGCGTGTATGTCCTGTATCTCCTTTGAATACCCCTCGCCTATGTTCATCAGGTTGCTTATGCCATAAATTGTCGCTGCGGCCTGCACTTCCGAACTCTGGTCGAGATAGTCGCCCTGATCATATTCCTTGTCGCCGCCCGTAACACCTACCATCTGCGCAAGATAGCCTCCTGCCGAATCGCCTATCACGCCTATGCGCTGAGGGTCGATGCCAAACTGACGGGCATGGGCACGAAGATAGCGGACGGCCGACTTGCCGTCGACCAGCAAAGCCGGAAACATGTCGGGCACGGTGCGATACTCTACTGATGCCACCACAAAGCCGGCCTCAGCCAGAGCCATGCGCATCTCTACATATCTGTCGTGTGCTGCCGAAAGAAATCCGCCGCCGGGATAATATATTATGGCCGGTTTTGGCTTGTCCGTACACGGCACGAGCAGAGTCATCTGCAGCGTGCGGTTGTCTGATGCCGATGTTATCTGCGAATATACTATGCCCGTAACGGCATCAATGCGCCCGCGCTCAATGTTCACCTTCATTGTTTCGTGTACGGCCTGCGCCTGTGCGCACACCGGGGCAGCCATAAGAGCTGCTGCCATAATCAAGTGTTTCTTGTTTTTCATCCTTCAGTCTGTTTATAATTCTGCACGAATGCAAAGATACTAAATTAAACGGAGCTTTAAAAACTTACTCCCCACTATCTCGCGCTACACCGGCCTATAAAGCCTTCTGCCGTTATCGCGCCCTCACTTATGCGCGTCTCTCACGGCACGATTCATCTATGAAAGTAGGCTTTTGGTAACATAAAAATAGGGAAATTCCTAAAAACAATATGGATTTATGCTTGCACAGGCAGACACAATGAATTATATTTGCAACAGAATATTTAAAACAGCGAAACAGAATATTAATAATTTAAAGCGATATATTATGAAAAAGTTTACATCTATCTTTGCTATGATAATGATGGCAGCCATGTCATTGACATTCGTAAGCTGCGACGACGACGAATACATAGCCGACACACTGTGGGGCGTTTGGGAAGGCGACATGTACGTAACGAGCGAGTGGAACGGACACACCTACTACTCTTCTTACTCAATCCTGGCCTTCGACAAGGATCCTTACGAGTATGCTTCGGGCACAGGCTACTGGATTGACTATTACAGCGATGCTCCGTGGGACTATTTCGCAAGCCACATAGAATGGAGAGTGAACAACCGCAACATCGAAATTTACTCACGCGAGGACGACACCTACTTCACAATATACGACTACTCGCTATCTGAAAGCTGGTTCAGCGGAACTATCATAGGCGAATATGGCGACCCAATGCAGTTTAGGCTGCGCAAGACGTCATCACCTAACTGGGGTGACTTCGAATGGGGCTGGGACAGCTGGTATGGCTACTCTTATCCGGGCTACTCGCCTTCAACACGTGCTGACGGCAGCAACAACGCCGACAGACCTGTAAGAAAGTTTATGAAGAAGACGGCTGAATAACAAAATCTTTATTATCATATTCTATTCCCCGTAAGCACAGTTGGGTGCTTACGGGGAGTTTTTTATCATAAGACAGCTGTGGCTAAAAGCTTAAACACAAACCGCCTTATGCATATAATTTAATTATAAATTCTCAGTTTTATCATAACCTTATGGATAGCATAAAAAAAGTCATAAGATTACGACTAAAAACTCGGCCACTTTTGATGTAAAAGTGGCCGAGTTACGATGCATAAACGATAGGTTAATGATTTAAAACATTTACGCATGATTTTGCTTACAGTCCACATTAACAATATTATATTTTCAGGCATACGTTAAGCAAAACAATTTAATTTAGTTACGATTTTCAGTGTCTTTTTTCAATAACCGGTCTTTTAGCACCTTAAGCAAGACTAAATACCGAAACCCAATATGAAGTTGGCACCATTATAATTGTCTATGCCGGCTGTGCGCGAACTGATATGGCGGAATCCCACACCGACGTTCATATGTATTTTTCCGCGCCCTAATTTCATCATCAGCGCAGCGTCGTATATAACATTTTTCCATTCAGAACTAAGTCCTGCTGCCACCGTGCCACGCACTTCGAGAGCCACGGCATCTGCTTTACATAAAGTATACCCCACTCCACCTCCAAGAGTTTGTGTCCTTGCGTAGCTTTTCTGTTCGTCATAATGCCCATACAGCGTTTCCGTGTGTAGAAACAAAGACATACGCGGAATAACCTTATAGCCTAAATTTACACTTGGCGAAAGCAGCGTGACTCCATTACACTTAGTTCCGCCACCAATTTCAAAATCTACTAATAACCTGTCGTAAAACTTTTCCGCATTTGATGCGTTCTGCGCCCCGGCTGATGTCATTACAGCCAAAAGCATAAATAACATGATGATTTTTTTCATAATACTTTTTTTTAATTTTGCTACTTCCAAAATTAGTGTTATCCAAAATTACATCCAAACTTTTTCTGCTTATCTTTTCGGGTGTGTTACATTTTACATTTAGGCATAAAGCATTATGCATCAACATTTTAGCGCCTATATTACAGCGTTTGTCAAACAAAAAATGTAACACAATGCAATGATAAAACGTTCATTTTTCTTGCTCGATTGGTATTATTTTCATACCTTTAATCAAAATTCTGAAGCAATGACAAAAATTATACTCTGCCTTATTTTATCCGTTTTAATATTAACAAATTGCAGTAACGACAACGACACACATGAGAAGCTGTCGGAAATAGAAAGACTGCTTGAAAAGGAGAAATATGAACTTGCCATGAATAACCTGTCGGACATAAATGTCAAAAGGCTAAACGAAAAAAACAAAGCATATTATGACTTGCTGATGACGCAAGCAAATTTTTGTCTCGACAAGCAAACAGATTCTGACTCCTTGATTAATGAAAGCATAAGGTTCTATGAAGAAAACAACAACAAGATTTTACTGGCCAAGGCATATTATTATAAAGGCATAACATGCTATCAGAGGGGCAACAAAAGCGAAGGCATAAACTTAATAAAAAAAGCGGAACACTTGGCCAAAGGAACAAGCGACCTTAACTTCATTACGAAAATATACATCAACTTATCTTTTATAAATATCGACACCGGCAATTATCAAACCGGACTAAGCTATGCAAAAAAGGCTCTTCAAACAGCCCGAAAAGCTAACAACAAAATTCTTGTCGCCTTGTCAATGAATAAGATTAACGCAGCATTTAATTGTATGGGGAAGATTGATAGCTGCCTAGTATATTCTCAAAAAACAATTCCTTACATAAAGTATCTTAACAAAAACGACAAATTAGAGGTTCTGACAAACATCAGCATCGGCTTTGTGAATAAAGGGCTGTATGACGAAGCTATCCTTTATGCGAAAAAGTCTTTGGAAATTAAGCCAAATGCGCACGCATATTATATCATAGGCTCAATTTATTTTGAAAGAGGAGAGAACCGGAAGGCATGGCAACTGCTGAACGACGCACTAACCACTAACGGACTTGAACTTAAGGCAGAAGTGCTGTTGTGGATGGCTGACCTTAAAAAAGAAGAGGGAAAATATAAAGAGGCATCTGAACTTGAAGAAAGGGCTTTGGCCACAAAAGACAGCATAAAGATTAAGCAGCAGACAGAACACATGCTCAGTCTGCAAAACAATGCCGAGAGAAAGGCGGCTGATGCGCAAGCCCAAAACAGGCTCGTGATTGCCATATCAGCCGTAATGGTTTTTGCAGCGGCTGTAATGATATCCATGCTTGCATATAACCGCCGAAGAAGAAATGCGACAAAACGACAAATTGAGGACATAAGCAGAACTACGGAACAATACAGACAGAAGATAAGCGAACTCGACAAGGAGAAAGACAAGAACGAAAAGGAAATAGAGAAACTGAACAAGAAAATTGAGAGTCTGAAAGAAAGGAGAATGACTATTCTCGGCCACGGACGCACGCTTTACGATGAACTGGAAAAAGGAGGTAAGACCATAACATGGAAGAAGGACGACTATGAGGCCGTGATTGAATATTACAGGACTATAGACCCTAAAACCATAGAAAGTATAGAGCGTAACTACAAAAAGCTGACTCCATATAACATTTTCCTGCTGATAATGATTAACAACGGCAAAACCAACGACGAAATTATGCAAACCACCGGCATATCATACAGCGCACTGAGAACAATGAAACACAGAATAAATAAAGTGAAGAATGAAGAGTGAAGAACGAAGAAACAGTGTTCGACGTTAGTCAATTCAAATGCATAGTAATTGCCAATAAAATCTATACGGCAAAGCTATTGAATTCTTCGTTCTTCACTCTTCGTTCTTCACTTAAAACTTTCTATCTCACGCAGTTTTTTTACGGCTTCGCCAACGGTATTAATGCCCGTAACCATCATCATGCGCTTGCCGGCCACTTCCTTCAGATTGCATGTCCGCGGATTATGACCGATATAGTTTAAGATGGTGTCGAACACGTTGCTGCGATAATATGCGCTCATGGGGTTGCTCACAAACTGCATACGCATCTGTCCCTGACGCAGGATAATCTTTTCACAGCCAAGGCGCTTGCCTATACGCCTCAGCGGAACAACATGCATAAGTTCTTCACCCTCGTGAGGCACAGGACCGAAACGGTCGACAAGACGAGAACGGTAAGCGTCGAGGTCGGCATCAGTCTGAATGTTGTCAAGCTCACGGTAAAGGAGCATACGCTCGCTGCTGCTGGGCACATACTGGTCGGGCAGATACATCTCGAGGTCGCTCTCAATGGCGCAGTCCTCAACAAAGTCGTCACCCGTAAATGTCTTGCCCTCGGCCATCTCGTCCTCATACATATCGCTGAACTCATCGTTCTTCAGCTCGGTTACGGCCTGATTCAATATCTTCTGATAAGTCTCATATCCAAGGTCTTCCATAAATCCGCTCTGCTCGGCTCCAAGCAGATTGCCGGCTCCGCGGATGTCGAGGTCCTGCATCGACAGGTTAAATCCGCTGCCAAGTTCAGAGAATGTCTCGAGAGCCTCAAGCCGGCGACGGGCCTCCTGCGTAAGCACCGACTTAGGCGGAGCAAGCAGATAACAGAATGCCTTGCGGTTGCCACGGCCGACACGGCCTCGCATCTGATGAAGGTCAGACAGTCCGAAGCGGTGAGCATCGTTGATAATTATGGTGTTGGCGTTGCTTATGTCTATTCCGTTCTCAACGATGGTGGTAGACAGCAGCACGTCGTATTCATAGTTCATGAAGTCCATTATGATCTTCTCGAGTTCCTCGGGCTTCATCTGTCCGTGACCGATGGCCACACGCGCGTCGGGCACATACTTACGTATCATGGCGGCAAGCTCAGGCAGGTTGCTTATGCGGTCGTTAACGAAATACACCTGTCCGTTGCGGCTCATCTCAAAGTTTATTGCATCGGCTATCACTTCCTTGTCAAAGGTGTGCAGCTCTGTGCATATAGGATAGCGGTTGGGCGGCGGAGTCTGCATTATACTCATGTCGCGCGCACCCATCAGCGAGAACTGTAGCGTGCGCGGTATCGGCGTTGCCGACATGGTCAGCGTGTCTACGTTCACTTTCATCTTGCGCAGCTTCTCCTTTGTTGCCACACCAAACTTCTGCTCCTCGTCTATTATGAGCAGTCCTAGGTCTTTAAACTTCACGCTCTTGCCTATCAGCTTGTGCGTGCCGACAATGATGTCAATCTTGCCGTCGGCAAGGTCAGTCAGCACCTCACGAGTCTTCTTTGCGCTGCGTGCGCGCGACAGATAATCAACACGCACGGGAAAATCCTTCAGTCGCTTTGAGAACGTCTGATAGTGCTGATAAGCCAGAACGGTGGTGGGCACAAGAACAGCCACCTGCTTAGAGTCGCACGCAGCCTTGAAGGCCGCACGCACAGCCACCTCGGTCTTGCCAAAGCCTACGTCACCGCAAACAAGCCTGTCCATAGGCCTGCGGCTCTCCATGTCGGCCTTAACATCGTTAGTGGCCTTCAGCTGGTCGGGCGTGTCCTCATATATAAAACTGGCTTCAAGCTCATGCTGCATAAACGAGTCGGCACTGAAGGCATAGCCCTGTTCGTGTCGGCGCGCCGCATATAGCTTTATAAGGTCGCGCGCAATGTCCTTTATCTTCTTCTTGGTGCGCTCCTTCAGCCTGTCCCATGCCCCAGTGCCGAGTGTGCTCAGGCGTGGCGGAGTCTCGCTGTCGCGACGCTTGTATTTTGATATCTTGTAGAGCGAGTGGATGCTCACGTCCACCTTGTCGTTGTTCTGATAAATGATGCGTATCACCTCCTGATAGCTGTTGCCTGCCGGCACACGAACCAATCCGGCAAAGCGTCCGATGCCGAAATCCACATGCACGATATAGTCGCCCGGCTCCATCTCCTGCAACTCTTTCATGGTGAGCGCCATCTTACCACTGCGTGCGGCGTCAGAGCGCAGACTGTATTTGTGGAAGCGGTCGAATATCTGATGGTCGGTAAAGAAGCATGCCGGCATACTGTTGTCGGCAAATCCTTCATGCAGGGTCTTGTCAACAGGCAAGAACTCTATCCTTCCGGCTTTGCCTTCGTCTGCCAGCGTGGTGAAGATGTCTTTCAGGCGTTCATTCTGCTTGGCGCTGTCGGCAAGGATATAAAGTTTATATCCGCGCAGCATATAGTCTTCAAGAGCCTTTGTCAGCAGGTCGAAGTTCTTATGGAACAGTGGCTGAGGCGTCATGTCAAACTTCAGCGTTGCCGCCGGTGTGCCCGTCGGCTTGGTGCCCATCTCCATACGTCTGAAACCAGAAGCATCGGTCATAAAGCGTGCTCCGCTTATCAGCATGGAGTCCGCCCTAAGCTCCTTCATCACGGCCTGCTGCTCCATCTCGGTCAGTCCCTCGAGACGTTCTTTCTTAGCCTGCTGCGAAAAGCCGTCATGATAGGTGCGGTCTATAACGTCGCGCACATACAGAATGTCTTTAGCCACAATGATGGTGTCTTCAGGCAGAAAGCGCATGAACGGCACTTTCTCATCGGTCAGCGTTGCCAACTCGGGCACTATCTCTATGCGCTCGCGCTTGTCGCGCGACAGCTGGCTCTGCACTTCAAAGGTGCGTATAGAGTCTATTTCATCGCCGAAAAAGTCGATACGGAAAGGATATTCGCTGCTATATGAGAACACGTCGAGAATGCTTCCGCGCAGGGCAAACTGGCCCGGCTCGTAAACATAGTCAACCTCTGTAAAGCCAAAGTCGCGCAGCGTTCTTTCCAGTTGTATAACGTCGTGCGTGTCGCCTGTGCGCAGCAGCAATGTGCGTTCGTCAAGTTTTTTGCGCGACACAACAAGCTCGCTCAACGCCTCAGGACATGTAACCACATAAAGAGGATGGCCCTCAAGCGGCGCCGACAAGCGGCTGAGCACCTCGGTGCGCAATATCTCGCTGGCCGGATCACGCTGTCCGTACTTCACCTGACGCCGATAAGATGATGGAAAGAACAACACGTCTGTGTTGCCCATTATCTGTGTAAGGTCGTGATAAAAATAGCCGGCCTCCTCGGCATCGTTAAGAACAAAAAGACACATAGGACTGACACGGCGTGCGGCCGACGCAAACATCATTGGAGCGGCCGACGCAACAAGTCCCTGCAGGAAAACGGTCGTAACAGACTTGTCTTCCAGCAACTTGACCAGTGCCGCAACCTGCGGCGACTTGGCATATAAATCAGAAATTTCCTGTATATTCATCGCGAATCCGCTGACAAAGATACAACATTAAAACGAAACGTGAATACAAATCGAAAGAAGAATGCAAAAGAACAATTCACAATTAGCTGCGCTGAACTTCGTTTCATAATTTATAATTGGCTGCACTGAACTGCGTTTCACAATTTAATTAAAACGAGCCATGTTTCTTAGCTCTTCATCCTTAATAAAAAAGTTTCCGCCATGTCAGAGATTCATCACCTCATTTCATAGCGGAAAAAATTGTGAAACGTGGTTCGGCGTAGCCAATTATGAATCACCATCGTATCTTCCGGCCATCCTGCGTATCACCTCAGCAACTTTTTTACGGAAACTTTCGGGCGATACCACCTCTACATCCGAGCCGCGCGACAATATCTCCTGTATCAGGTCGCACGTAGGGCGCATATAATACTCAAACACCGAGTAATCTTCGGCAGTCTCAACTTCCTGCTGCGAATGATGCAAAGGTTGGGAGCGCATATACGACGCATGCATTCCATACACCTTCAGACGGATTTTTACCGGATTGTCGTCACTTATAACTATGCCGAAGCTGTCTTCAAAAAACTTCTCCGGATTAAAGTCCTTGGGATAGACAAACTCCTTGTCGGTGATGTGCATATCTATTATATGGTCTAACGCAAATGTGCGTATAGAACCGCATTCGACACATTGCCCCACTGCATACCAATGCTGCTTGAACAATTTTACGCAATAAGGTCTAAAAGTATAATATTCTGTCTCTTCACACCAGTAACACCTATATTCGAGCCGTGCCTCATGGCCGTCGCGCATGGCTTCAAGAATCTTTTCGAGATGCACTTTGTCCGAAGGCATATATTCAAACAATATGCGCTTGTTGAGGTTATACCCGTCTACAAGCAGATTATTGACCGAAAAGGTGTTCAGCAGCCAGTTTCGCAACCCGTTGTTTTCCAGGTCGTCTACATTCTCGATGTAATAATAGTAGCCTCCTTTTCTGTTGCATTCAATGTTTATGTCGAAAATCTGTTCTATGGCCGCACGCCAGTTGTGGAATGTCCTTAAAGGTATGTCCTGCCCGTCGCTCAGGCTCGACCTGAGCCACCGCTCATTGATTTCCTCAAACGTTATTTTTCGCGAGCGGTAAATTACATCAACAAGCCATATATACTTGTCGAATAGGTCTTTTGTCATAATTAATTGTCTATTTATTTTTTGGTTCTAATATCAATACACAACCGACATCAGCCGTAACAATAACGGCTGACACCGGCAACACAGCATCAACAACAGCCAGCTATTTATTATTTATACGCCAAGCTACAAGCCGCAACGTACAAAAAAATGTAAACCGCAACATGCCCGTGCCCACAACCATGCAGACAATACTGCAGCCTGTGTACGCCAAACATGCTTATTCATAAGAAACAAAAACCCACAGCCCACCCATTTCTTTCGATTGCAAACAATATCTTACCCCAAAACAAAACCTATCGCTTCTTCTAAGCATAAGCTTATCATTATGCAAATAACAAAGCCCCGCAACATACGGATATAATCACAGAAACTGCCTCAACGGCATCATTATCCTGCCAATATTGTCTGAAATCAAGAAATTACACCATGACATCACCTAACCAAAAGTCCAATTAAGTCTTATATTTCCTAAAAAATATTTTCTTAATGCTGACTCATTTTTTATATATGTGTTTGAAAGTATCATACGAAGTTATTTAATTTTTGTGCAAAAATAAATGCCACTTATGCCAAACCGCAGCATAAGCAGCAAAAATTTTTCGATGAATTATATGTTTTTAATCCATGTCAAGTGTTTATTTTTAGCTTTTATGTGACGTTAACAAAAACTTTATTTAAACCCGAACCGGTCAACAGACCGCATATGGTTTGAATCTACAGACATATTGATGTCTTCTGATGTCTTAATTATTTTCTATTGCAGCCCATTTTTCTTGAAATAGCCCGACAAACCTGTTAAAAAGCGACAAGCCTTCAATATAAAAATACAATCCGGCCAAATTCAAACAAGCTCGATTGGGTTTATGAATAAGCGATGAAATAACGTCTGAAAAAGAAGCATCTATGCCAACCATATTTCAGTATTATTCACCATATACATTCCACCAACTATCATTTTTTAAAGGATTAATAAGGTCGTCTTCTGATAATAAGTCTGAAATATTTATTATTTTCTCTACAGCAGACTTAAGTTTCTTTTCCTTAAAATCAAAACGCCTCTCCTCTTCCTTAACTTTACCCAAAGGAAGGTAATAATAACGCTTCACGCTCAACACCGTTCCCCACTTGCTTTTAATAACTTCCTCTTGCATAAGTCCGTCTTTCCATGTGCTTATCAGTGTATCCGTACTATTTCCAAACTGTAGCGAATAAATATTTGCTCCATTCAATCTCTTGCATGAAGTTGTTATCTTAACATCATCAGGATAATTAGGATTAGGGTGACACACAGTCTTGATCAATTGCCCATTCTGATAATACTCTTCTGTCGTAGGCTTGAAATCAACAAACCTTTTTATGAAGTAATCGCCATTACCTTTCTTTAAAGGAACCACATCAATCTTTAAGTAATAAAATCCCCCGTTTATATCACTTTCCCAAAAACATACGCATGGATCAACGCTTACATTCAGTTTATAACCTGTCGGAGCTGTTATTTTTTTACCAGACGCCCTGTCTTCCGCATATCCCTCATTACTATATTCTATTTCAGCCAGCTTATGACGGCTGGTGTCAGGTCTGCTGAAATCAAGGCTGTCTATAGCAAGCCTGAAATGCAGGTATGCGCTGTCGCATCTTTCCTCCGTAAAGTCAAAATCTCTCATTAAATTTATATCAAACTGCAAAATATATTTCAGGCGGTCCTTATCGTCATATCCATACACAATACGCTGCGGTTCGTTTTCTGATGCCGCAGATATGGTAGCCATGAGCCTGCCGTCTTTGTCTACATATTTTATGAGCCAATTCTGAGGAGCCCACTGCAGCATACTCACGGCATAAGACCCGTCTGAATAAGTAACCGAATCGTAGTCCATAAAGCCTGTCTTCTTTATACAATCAGAATCTTCACGCATATCCGTATGCATAAGGTTTGTTATCTCTATTTTATTATCCAAACTGCACGCTGCCGTTAGCAGAAGCACTGAGAACGCGACATACAGGGCATAAATGTTGCATTTCATAATAAAATCTGAAATTAGTGTGTTGTTTAATCATTTACTTAACGAGCCGACAAGTATTTCATCAGCTTTAAATATAAGTTGCAGACCGCATCATAAAGCTCTCCGACATCTTGCCTGTACGCACAAATATAAATCGTGTATTTTGGTTTGTCTGTCGGGAAATAGCCGCACAGTTCCACCTTATATTCAGCAACCGACTTAGGTCCTTGCGGTGTGGTCACTGTGCATATTGTGCCTGTTGGAGTTTCGTCTGACAAATTTAGCTTTTTGAGATTTTCCTTATCCTCAAAAATATTTCTGATGCCTCGAATGTTTTTGGGGGCAGCCATCTTATCCTGTATCACCTGAACGAGACCATTTACAGACATAAGCTTAACCATCGTGCCGCCATTGACTATTCCGTTTATATATTCTATCATATCCCACGCAGACATCTTATAGCCATATCCCAGCGAAGTCCACACAATTTCTGACTTGTCCTTATATTTCTTTTTGGGAACATTCAGTCCCGTAATCCTTATGCCTTCGGTTAAGCTGTCTACATTATTTTTGTATGCCAAAGAGGCCGCCTTATAAGTCGCAATGTTCGACTGCTGCACAAACGCGTCATGAAAGGTCATCCTGCCGTGCCTGCTTTCTGGCATATCATTCAGTTCCCTGCCATACACTATGCAAGAACCGTCATAGGTGTCGATGGTGTCTCCGGTGGTTATTCTGCCGCTCTCCAATGCTGCCAGCCATGTTGCCACCTTCTCCAGACACGAATATTCATTTCTGCGGAAGTTGTCCATAATATCGTTATCGGTACACCCCACCTCACTTGCCGCCATTATATAGCCTGTATGGGTATCCACAACCATGATCAAACCGCTGTCGGCATGATGTTCATCTTTCAGGCATGCCAGCACACTGTCTGTATATTGATTTATCGCAGGATCAATAGTCTGACAACCGGCAGTCTTACTTCCCTGACAAGCACACATAAGCAATGTGACAACAGCGGATGCCAGAGGTTTTATCGATTTTCTCAGATACATTTTGTTCATAATAACTATTGTGTTGTTTAAATTAATACCAGACGTTAAACTTATTTTTGATATTATTTTTTTCACAGAACTTCATCAGATTACCAATAAAAGTATTACGGTCCGTTCTAAAACCGAACTCCAATTTTAGTTTTTTGATGAAGTCTGAAGCCGTTGAAGCCTGCATAAGATTATATAGTTTCAAAGTGTTTTCCCCGTCAAACCCGTATGATGCTTCCACGATGCCGTCGCGTCGGTTATAGTCCCACTCCTGAAAGTCGACTTTATGGACGGTCAATCTTCCGTCCTCAACTGTTGCTATCACAACACAGAACAGAGTTCCATTGCGCACAGATTTATACAATATACGATGGGCATTCTTCATTGTGGACTATTTTTATTCAACTATCTCATATTTTGTGTATTCCGGAAACCACTTGTCAAGCTGTGCTTCGGCCTTGGCTTGTGTCTCAGGAGTGATATACTTTGACATTTTTCTGATCAGCACCGCAAGCGAAACCGCCTCATCCAGCCAGCCGACGACAGGCAGCCGGTGAGCGTCAAGAAGGTCTATCGGCAATATAAGATACGCCAGCGAACCGAATATTGCCAACTTGTCCTTACGTGGCGTTTTATCACTGCGCATGACATACCACATAAGCAACACGGGACGGGCTGCCGAACGTCCTGCTTTTAAACTCCAGTCACGTATGCCATCCCATAAAGCATCAGTATTCAATCTGAAAATATTCATAACAACATAAATTCTTTGTTTTATCTATATAGAGTAACAAGGCATCAAGAAACTATCATTCTTCATCATCATTTTTAGTCAACCACTGCCTGGATCAGAATTGCATTACATCCAATTTAGCATAAGAATAATTATGATTGAAAAAATCATGGTCCAAAATATTCTTATCTTTATGTAGTAGTAACCAAGAAAAAGAAAATCATGAACCTTAGGCATGAACAAAATTAAGAATTAAAATCTTAACCGACAAGCAATCTGATGTTTTTTTAACGACATTTTTTTGAGCATCATGGTTTCACACATAGCTTGCCTATACTCTGCCCCGACATTCTGCTATTTGTTCATCTTTTCGTTCACATATTTAGTCAAGTCTACAGCCTCATTCCTCATAATAATATTTGCCGTTGCGCAGACAGTCGCAAAAGATTATCTTGTTGTCATTATATCCGCAGCGCTCCGTAATGTCGTCAACGCGGTTGTGGCCAACAATCTGCGTATATCCATGCAGCGGGTCGGTCAGTTCGCTTATGTCTGCCCAGAATATTCCTCCGATTTTGCCTATGCGTCCTCCCCTGGCATGCCCAAGGCGCAACATGGCGTTAAACTGGACTGACTCGGGATTATTCAGCTGATGCGCTATAGGCTGAGTAAGGTCGCCCTTAAAGTCGTCTACAAACCAGCTGTGCTGTATGCCGGCATGCGTAAATATACGGTTGCCCTGCTGATAGGCATACTGAAACAGCTCTATGTTGGCGTTGAACATAGCCTCGGCAAACCTCTCTATCTGAAAGTCGTAGCGCGAGCCGGGCAGAGCCCTGTCGCAGAAATAATGCAGGTCATGGTTGCCGAGAAGCAGCACCACGTCGTCCATGCGCCGCTTCTTAAGTTCTATGATGTCACGCAGGTTATCCAGCTGTTGCCTGCGCGTAATGTATTCATACGGGTCGAGATAGTCACCCAGAAACACGATTGTGCAGTCTTCGTGCTCATCAACTATGCTTCTCCATTTTTCAAGACCGTGAACATCTCCTATGGCTACAATAGGTTTCATTTTTCTTCTTTGTTTAGCAATTACACACTCGACTTGTTTTCTTATTCCGTCTTTTATTCATTCTCAGTATATGTGCCACAACATTGCAGTATCACAATATCTCTCTTGCAATCCATGCACAGGCCTCGGCATCAGCAAGGGCATTGTGGTGCATCGTGAGGTCGTATCCGCAAAGGGCAGCAACAGTATGCAGCTGATGATTCTCTGCACAGGGAAAAGCCCTGCGGGCAGCGGCAAGGGTATCGTAAAAGCAGTAGTCGGGATAATCCATCTGATAAACCTTGAACGCGGCTTTAAGGCAGCCCTCGTCAAAGCCTTTGTTATGAGCCACCAGCGGCAGCCCCTCAATGAGCGGCTCCACCTGCTTCCACACCTCGCTGAACACCGGTGCCTCCTCGGTATCTTCGCGCGTCAGGCCATGCACTCTGCTGCACCAATAGGTGTAATAGTTTGGCTCGGGCTGTATAAGCGAGTAGAACGTGTCGGCAATCTCACCGTCACGCACAACCACCACGCCCACGCTGCACACCGAACTGCGCTCGCCGTTGGCCGTCTCAAAATCTATAGCCGCAAAATCTTTCATCTACACAATACTTGTTTCTGCCGCAAATTTAGCAAATTCTACACTTAAAACATAAGCTATTTAGTTTTTTAACTCATACAGTTGTAAAGATTTATTTTCTTGTTTCCGGTTTAGCTGTTAATTCTATGCGTTATATCATCGCCCTGTCGTCATCATCCGCCGCCCCATATTCAGGCTCTGTCTCTGCCGCCATCATGCCGCAGTCGTCTTCCGGCAGAGAGTATCTCACGGTGCGGTCGCCCAGATATATATGGTTCAATGTGTATTCGAGCGACGTCAGCGTCTGTTCACGCCTGTCTGTCTTCAGCTCACACTCCCACACCGTCATGCAGTGCCATCCCATGGCGGCCAGCTCCTGCTGCACCCTTTTGTCGCGCTGCCTGTTGCGGTTTATCTTGGCTGCCCAGAAGTCAACGTTGCTCTTTGGCATCTTGAAATACTTGCACCCTTCATGTCCATGCCAGAAGCAGCCGTTCACAAAAATGCACGTGCGATACTTGCGCAGCACTATGTCTGGATGTCCCGGCAGGCGTGGATGATTCAGCCTGTATCTGAATCCGCGTGAAAACAGATACTTCCTGACTATCATCTCCGGCTTTGTGTTTGCCGAATGTATGGCGGCCATGTTTTTGTGCCGCTGCTCCTTAGTACATCTGTCCATCCCCGCCCCTTTTCGTCAACTGTGTGCTGCCGTTTTTGTCCGGCATAATGCCGTAAGCCTTTCAGCACGCCGTTATGACATGTACGGGTTTTCTGCCCTTACTTGTCTAACTGCAAAGATAATATTTTTTTATTCTTCATCAAAGACATCCGTACTTATTTTCTGACGGCAATAAAACAAAACTGCCACAAATGTTCTCATCCATATAAGCCTGCATAAAAAGCATCATAGAAATTAACGGCAAAAAACTGAAAGGAAAGTGCATATTCTTCATTAAGAAACAATCAGAGAAAGAATCTCCATAAAGAAAACTGTAAGCAAAACAATGCGTATATGTTTCAAATCATTAACCTATCGTTTACGGTCTAAAAACAGGCCACTTATGATGCAGAAACGGCACAGTTTTTACCGGCAAACATGCCGGTATTTATGGCTGTCAACTACAGTCAACATTCCAGCCTGTACATTTATGCCGCTGATACGTTTTTCTTATGCCGAGTTTAGGTTTACATTAAAACAAAATCGTTATAAAGATCCGGTCTGTATTTTTTACATTGAGCGGTTCTTCGTCAATTTTTTTGCAGACACTTTATAATTGGCTAACGCCGAACAGCGTTTCATAATTAGCTGCGCTGAAAACGAAGTTCGACGTTAGTCAAGTCAATGTTTTACTACAAGAAATAGGAAGTAATCGGATTAAAAAATTAGCTACGCTGACCTTCGGTTCTGATACTCAATTCCGGCAGATTGCAAATCAGCCGGCACATTACCAAACGTAGTGCTTGCGAATGGAAACCACATGCACTTGTTTTTCACTTTTAATTTTTAATTAGCTAGCGCTGAATTTCGTTTTCCCTTAGCACCTTGCGCCAATAAAAACAACATAACGGCTGAAACCATTAATGCACAAAATTGATAAAACTATGTACGGCATAATTACCGATTACAGTTTAACACCTTGAATTGCTCATTTTCCTTTTTCGCCACATCCGAAAAGAAGGTTATGACATGCGGATAGAAGCGCTCAAAGTTGCCATATTTATGCTGTTTCTTCTCATATTTTCTCAGCAGACTCACCAGTTCAGGCATCCATCTGAAGTTGCGCTGAATCTGCTCCGACAACTCCTGTTTCACTTCTTCCGGTTTATAATCATTGTCCAACATATAACAGATTACGGCTGCGCGCACCAGCGATTCGTTTATCATTGTCTTCCAGTTGCCGTATGCCTGCTTCGCCATTGCCCATTTAGACAGCTCAAATATGCCTGTTGCCGCCTGTTCCATATCTTTCACATGACCGGGATATCGTTTCTCGTCAAGCAGATAATTTACAAAGGAGTGATTAAACTCATGCACAAGCGTAGGCAGATAGTCCTTGCTGTACATCGGCTTGTCTTCCTTATCAACATAATAGCCCACAACGGCAAACACTTCTTTCTTGTTGCCTCTTACGTGTCTGTTAACTCCATAGTTTCCACCGCCGTTACAAAAGCCAATAATCACAGAAAATATTTCCTGCGGCTCTTTACCATAAAAGGCAGAATACCAACTTGTATCAAGATACTTTATCACATTCTTACGATAAGCATCAAGTCCTTTTTCATAGAGGGTTTTATGTGCATTGAAAAAGTCGTTGAACCTTGAATCTTTATAAAAGTTGCCGAGTTGTGTCAAAAACTCCGTCTTGTTCACCTTATCCCATCTCTTTTCCAGCGTCGGCACTTCTTCGTCTATCAGCGAGAACGTGCCGCTCAGGTTATTAATATGTATCGCCATAGACATCACGGCATCAAAAGATATGCCGTACTTGTTTCTGAGTTCTTTCATATACTGCACAGCCGGATGCTTCGTCTGACTCTTAAAATGTTCATCCATGTCTTTTATATATTGCCCTGCCATATCCATCTTATATTCAGGATATCCGGCCATGCGCGCCAATATGCTCATCAGTTCAACATTCTCATTCACCTCTGGTTCTATTTTCTGCGCTTTTGCGACAAGCGCATAAGCACAGAAAAGCAAAATACATAATATTGTTGTTCTCATAATTTTAGATAATTATTTATGCCGTTATCGTACCATTCATCATACATACCCCCTTTCAGGTGTTTTCAATAAATTTTTCAAGCCATTTTTTGAACAGCTCCAGATGACATTTCCATGTACAGTTATTTGTATTTACAGGCAAAAATAATTTAATATAACCATAACGGCAAGAAAATAGACTTTTATTGTAATTAATTTATTATTTTGTCAATAACATTCTCTGTAACTACAGATAAAGTATTCACACTTAAAAGATACCGGAAATAAAGAACGAATTAAGAAGCATGCCAACTTTAACAAGGTGATAAAAAATAAAATCAAACATAAAAACTATACCTTATGTGAACTAAAGTTATTCATTTTTTCAGAAACAAATCATAGTATTTAACACAAGAACTAGAATCATGATTAAATACTTTCATTTTGTCTTACAATTCATAATGCATCATTTTTTAATACGATCTTATTTAATTTCTAATTTGGCTACAAAATCATATATTTTATGTACATTTGCAGTCATCATAAAAAACATATTTTTATATGAATCTTATACGTCTCAGACAAATAAATTAAAATAACATGAAAAGATTTTACGTTAAATATATTTTTCTGATTGTATTACTTATATTACCTCTTTATGCTAAAGGACAAAAGTATAATTTTATGCCTATTGATAAAGAATTTGACTCCATTGCAAGTAAATTATGTCGCATGGATTTTGAAAACAATCGTGTTAAAATAGAAATAAAAGACCTTGACAAACTATATAAAATTGCTGAGGAAAAAGGGAACAAACAATTAAAAGCCCGAGCTTTATTTTGGAAAGCCAGGACTATACAGATGAATGCATCGGCCCAACAATGCATACCTTTATTAGAGCAAGCAAAAAAGCTTTGTTCAATCAACTATGACTACGACATGGCATGCATTAATTACCAATTGGCAGGAAACTATGAACGCTACGGAAGATATCTAGAAGCATATAACCTGCTAAAATCAACCATACCTGTTTTTCAAAAATACGAAGATCATTACTTTCTCGGTAATGTATATTTACTTTTTGTACAATTATATTTAGATATTAACGATCCTGAAAACGCCAAAAGCCCACTTATGCTTGCAGGCAAAGAATATGAAAAAGTAAAATTTCCTCTTAACAGAATATATTTTTTTCAAGCTTACTTTGCTGAAGGAGAAAAAAAGTTACAACTATATAAAAAATCTGTTGAAAGTGGCAAAAAAGACTGGGGTATGACATTTCAAGCATTAACGAATATAAGCATGCTTTTCCTCGAAAAGAACCAAATTGACAGCGCAGCTATATATGATAACCATGCATTAAGCATTTTGGAAAAGAATGCTTACGGAAATCTTATTTTTACCACGCTATATAATATTAACCACATAAAGGTTCTATATGCGCAAAAGAAATACTCTGAGGCCTTGACATTGCTTCATGAGCAAGAAAAAATTACAGAAATGTTAAAGGGAGAACAGTTTCTAACCGAAATATATGAAATGCTATGGAAGGTATCAGACAAACTTGGTAAAAAAGATGAAGCATACAAGTACCTTGAGAAATACATGAACGAATATAAAGCAAGAGAAACAGAGATACGAAATCAGGACCTGCCCAAGGCTAAGGCAAGAGAGGCAATCGCGCGAAGCAACGACAGAATAAACCTACTAGAAAAAGATGCCGAGCTAAACCGTACATTAATGTACGTTATGATTCTATCTATAATTATTTTAATACTTGTCGCCGTATCTGTATTTGTATATTTATACCAACGCTATAAAATAAGGAAGATAGAAAACCGAGAATTACGAAACAGCTTACAGCAAGAATCACTTATTTACAGTATAAACCGACAAAATTTTGAAAGAGACATAAAACAAAAAGACTGCGAAATAAGTTCATCAACATTACTTTTAGCAAACAAGAACGAAGTGTTACAACAGATAAGTGACATAACAAAACGATATTCAGAGCAAAACCTGATACCAACGGATTATGTCAAGCAAATTAATAGTGTCATTGGCGACAGTCTTAAAAATGATGACGAATGGTCTCGTTTTAAACTTCATTTTGACTCTGTTCATCCTGGATTCTTTGTAAAGTTGAAAGAGATAAGTGCAGAACTTACAGAAAACGATTTAAGATTATGTGCGTATGTCAGAATTGGCATAAGAGCAAAACAGATAGCCGGTATGTTGTCTGTAAGTCCAGACAGCGTTAACAGCAATCGCTACAGATTAAGAAAAAAACTCGGCTTACAGCACGGAGAAAGTCTTGATGATTTCATACGCAAGATATAACATCTTACTTACAATCCGGCACTATAATAAAAAAGGCACTATAAAATATTTTGCATAAATGGACAAATTTTCTATAGTGCCTTACAACAAATACGTCTCAGTTATTCAAATATAACAATGGCATTATTATTTTAAGATTTTCTTACCCTTGTGAATATATATACCTTTACCTGGATAATTCACACGCATGCCATTAACATTATAATACGCATCATCTTCATTTGCGACATTATCATACCTTACTGTATAAATATCGGTTGTAAGTCCATCAATGGCTACCTTATCGGCGTTATCAATTATTCCATTCTTATTTATCAACAACACTATAAGCTCTGTGTTTTTCTTTTCAAGCACATTCTTTGGTATCTCAAAAGAGCATGAATATGAAAAATGGTCTCCTTCTTTTATTGTTTCCGGTATAACTCCAGATACACCATTATAATCAGGATATATTGTTCTTGCCACATCATTATACCACATCTGATCTGCAGGAATCGTTGACGGAAGGTTTTCAAATCCGCCCATCTCTCCCATTGCGTTATCTGCATAATAATTATTCTGCTCATATCCTGTCGGTTTTCCTTCCGGAACACCAATGTCTTCATTGGTACGATGTACGTTGTTTTCAACGAGAACGTATGTCAAACGATAATCAGCCTTATCTATGTCTGCAGCAAAATAAATGTCCGTATTTGCAATAATCCCATTTGTAGCCTCATCATACGAAGCATTAAGCTGTATACCGCAATTATTTGTCGAATTATCCATAATCTGCTTATAATATGTTTCCATATCTCCCGGATCAATCGAATACATTGTATTTCGGTTATACACACAACGAGGATACCCAGAAAGATTACATCTTGAGAAAAGCAAGTCATGATAGTCTTCAACACCAAATGACATCGCATCTGTCCATGCTGCACTACTGCAGTGAATAGCGATGCCGATGAATGAGTCCGGATATTTTTCGTTCATCTCTTTCATTGCCACAATACCTCTTACACAATAACCACACCATGTTCCGGTAACCTCTTCTGACACAAGTTTTCTAGGATATGCAGACACACGCCCTTTTACGCCAGTGCTGTCTGTGCCGCTCTTTATCCATACTTCATATTCAGAAGTCTGATTACGCGAGATATTAAATTTCTTGTCTAGGACGAAATCTGTCTTTTTGCCGGGCTCCAGTGTTCCGTCAAACTCCTGTTCATAAGTTTCACCGTTAATTCTATATCCTACTTTATAGGACGTTATGCTTTTTTCCCCTGTGGCAAAAACTTGTCCTGATACAGCCACATCACCATATTGCTGTATCACACGTCCAAGATTTGTCGTCAATCCGACATTAGACTCCACACCAACAAAGATATCATCGACATAAAGACAATTTTTATCCTGACTGTCGTTAACAAAAGCTATATATACAGTTTTTCCTGCATATGCCGAGAGATCTACAACATGTTCAGTCCAGCTGTAGCTTTCTTTTGAAACTTCAAACAAAGGCGCAGACTTGTCAAAGTCTTCAACTGCAGTTCCTTTTTCTGATATATATATTTTATATCCGTCACGATAATCCTTGTCACTAGCTCTCGAGCGCCATGAAAGCACTGTCTTTTCAGATTCTATTGCTATGGCTCCTGTCACCATCCAGTCGTCCGATTTTCCTGCGTTTTTATACCAAGACGTGCTACATGCTACCATATTGCCATCATTGCCCTCCTCGTATGCAATCCATGGAATTCCAACAGTAAATCCAAGATTTTGCATATCCGTTGATGGTGTACGTCCGTCAACATCATGCAAAGTAAAAGCTGACGGCATGCCTTCATCAAACCCTGTACTAAAATAAGTAATCTGTGCCTTCGCACTGCCTGCAAGCAGTAAGGCCGTACATGCAATAATAACATTCTTCTTCATGTTCATAATATTTAGGGTTAATATGTTGCTACTTTTCTAACAGAATTTCCTTTCTTAATGATATAAACACCGGGAACGTTCATATTTTCAACCTTTCTTCCATCGATGGTGAAAATACTTACAGGTGTATTGTCTAAACCATATTTATCATTATCGGGCATCGTTATAGCCGATGACTCGTCTGTATAAACAACCACTTCTTCAGAGAATGCCGATTCAGCATCACGGCTTACAGCTTTTACTGCAAATGCATAATATGATTTTTGCTCCAAATTCTTGAACGTATAATAAAGTTCTTTCACGCCATCAACTGTAACAATGTCTGTATGCAGGAAGTCTGTATCTTCAACTTCACCCTCAATTACTTCAGGCTCGCCGCTTACCTCAACCACTTTGGCGTCAGCAAACAATCCCTCGTCTTCACCTCTTACAATTGTTATAGAATCTATTGTGGCACGTCCTAAATTAGTGGCAAAAGTAACAGGTGTTTTTGAAATACCATTGTTGAAACGGAACAAGTATGTACGGCATACGCTGTTTATTCTTGTCTTGCCGCTCATTCCATTTGCGCTGACGCTGAAAACAGGCGTTTCACCAGAAGCAGCCTTTACCGTTACTGCCACCGCGAAATTACCGTCATATCGTTTAAGATTCAACACTGGTGTGATGAGCATACCGCCTTCTGAAACATTTCCAATCTGACACCAGCCGCCTGCCTGATAAACCTTACTTCCTGTCCAACCTTTTTCAGTTACATAATCATCAATACTTTCACTTATATCTGTAGAATTTGCTGATTCAGAAGTTCCTGATGTCATCATGGAAAAACCTTCCTGCAAAGCGACCTTCTGTTCAGACTTATATCCCAACTTATAAAGGTTGACCACATAGCTGCTTGCATGTTCAACCATATCCCAAGATGCCGTAAAACTATCATTGCCATTTACATCCGCCTTGATATTTTTTGGCGTTTTAAGATGGTTTGACATAAAATTGAATACAATAGTCCCATTATCATCACTTATGTCTGTAATCCATTTATCTAAGGTTTCCCCCGTATATGGCAGTGCAGCCGGAGTTGAAATGTCCGTAAAACTGTTATTAGACGAAATAGGATACAAATCCTTTTCTTCTGTATTACCACCTGCAATCGCATTATACGCAAGATGATTATCTGCAGGAACTAAATGGAATCTCGGGTGTGATGTGTCGTCGTTAACGCTATTGTTATTCCATACATTTTCATCATAGTCAACATGCGTTATCATAAGTCCTCCTGACGGGATATATCTGTCCCAGCCTTGCTGCTGACGGTTCTCCATGAGATAGAATTCATTTTCATTGCTTGTTGTAAGTATATATGCAGAGTTTGTCTCTGCCAGATGCCCCATCGTAACATTGTCTGTAGGTTCAGTCAGCTCTACTGGAGTCAGCCAGCCCAAAGTCATACGTTCAAATGCATTATATGACGGAGGCGTCTTGCCGTCATTATTATAAGGGCCATACTCCATTATATCATATGAACCAAGTTTATAATCCGTGGCATCTAATGTGTTATAATGATCCGCAAGTCCCAGCACATGGCTGAATTCATGACAAACTGTGCCTATACCTGATGATTGCACACCACTGTTGCCGAAAAGTTCAGACGAGCAGGCATACGTATCAACCGTCTTGCCATCGAGATTCAAATTTATGTTATATGCAGACAAAAGATATTTATGTGGCCAGATTGTATTAGAGCCGCCGCCGGCATGCTGCCCATAACCTGCATAAATAACATATACCATGTCCACCTTTCCGTCACCATCACCATCATATTGCGAAAAGTCTATATCATATTCCGAGTCTGCCAACTGACATGCCTCTTTTATCATAAGGCCTGCATTTTGATCAGTTGTCATAAAACTGTCACTACCATAATATGCCGTATTGTGCGATAGTTTTATAGGACCTACGATATCAAAATGTGGTACGAATACCCCACTTGACTGTGCAATGTAATAGTCTCTCGCAGAGCCTGTAGATCCATTGTCGCTAAATCCGCTTTCATTGAGCATACGGTCATGAAAGTCCTTGTCAAGAGAAAAATCCTTATCTGCAAATTCTACCAAAAGTACAAGACAACGTCCCTCTCCTATAGTAGGATAATTTCCCACTTTAAAACGAGAGTTGCTGCTATTCTGCTTCATGGCCTTATTCATTCTGTCAGGCCTTGATATATTATTTATCAATTCTGTTGCTTTTTTCAGCTTGCCTACATATCTTATTTCTGTAAGAGAGCGCATATCTGGATTATGCGCCAAAGGCGAATCCTGAATTGTCAGCATATTTTTATCTGTCAAGCTTGCATACCTGTATCCTCCGTCCTCGTCCTGCTTGAGCAGATATCCGTCAGTGCTTATGCATTGATGCCAATGCTCATCACCATTTATATAAAAAGTGATGGTTGTTCCGTCTGGCTGCAAAGCATTTATCGCACCACGATATGCCGGCACTGCTTCCATTGTCATGACATAGATGAAAGCAATGAATAAAAATTGCAATAATCTTTTCATAGTTCTATTTTTTTAACGTTTAACTGTTTGCAAAGTTACTAATTTAAGATGACTTCATGATAGCAAAATATCACAATTTTTCAGCTACAACGCTTAAAAGTATATAGATAAAAACTGACAGCGGCCATTTTTTATACATTTTGTTACAACAAACAATGTTTTTTATTTATCTTTGTATTGAAAAAATCAGTTAACTGATATAGTATTAATTTAAATTTTAAACACATGAAAAGCAAATTACATTATTATCTTGTGACATCGCTTTGCGTGTTATCTGGAGTCTTATGTCAAGCTTTTGCTTCAGATGTCAAGACGGTTTATGCACTATCAGACAACGAAGAGTTTGGCAAAGGTATCTATACATTTGAATTGAGTGATACCCTCAAAAACGTAAGTCTGTTTCAAACAATGACCTACAATATGGTCTGTGGCGGACAGATTGTTGACAACACCTATTATTATTTTGAATACGAACAAGTTTATAATGGTATCAAAGTCCACGGTCTTTGGGCTTTTGACATGGAAAGTAAAACGCAGAGACAGATTGCTGATTACGGTGGCGTAAATAACGGACAAGCAGTAAGCAACTTTTCGTATGACTATCAGAGCGGAACAATGTATGGCCTTAATGGCTTTAATGGTGGCGACGGTCTTGTTAAGCTTGACCTCGAAACCGGTACTATAACAAATGTAGGAACCTTAACTTATGACGTCATCAATTCTGCTGCACAAGCATCAGACATAGAAGAACACATGCACGTGATGACATCTACCTATGACGGAGAAATGTATGGCATAAGCTACTGGGGCTCTTTATACAAAATTAATCAGCACACATGCGAATGCCAATATATAGGAACACTTGACTATAACCCAGGTGATGCCTTCATGTATAGTGGTGACTGCCTGTTCTATGACAACGACAGCGGACAACTTTATCTAAGATTCACCACTTATAATTGGTCTACATCATCATGGATTTACGATGCAGTCATGATTGACACGAAAACAGCACATGTAACTCCATTTGCGAAGTTTAAGGACAACAAGGAATCTTCTCTAATGGGTATATCCGTACCATTTACAGTTGCTGAAGCCAGCGCTCCGGCAAAGGTACAAAATCTGAGCATCACAAGAGGCCAAAATGGTGCGCTCACAGCAACACTTGAGTGGGACAACCCGTCAAAGACATATGGCAGAGGAGGCACACTCGAGGAACTTAGCTATGTGCTTGTGCTGAGAGACGGCGTGAAAGTAGACTCTATAGTCAACCCGACAATAGGCGGCCATCAGACATGGACCGACAACAACATCACAGAACGCGGATACTACACATACAGAATTGTCCCCGGAAACAGCATTGGCCGTGGAGACAGAGCCAGCGTTGGCTCATATGTAGGAAAAGGAGATCCTCTGGGAGTTACCGACATCAAGCTTATTGCTGACGGCAACAATGGACAGCTGTCATGGACAGCGCCTACAGAGGGCAAGCTGAGCTCATATATCGACGTAAATACTCTGAATTATGATGTTATCAGATTTAAGAACAGCAGTCTTGAAGGCGAAAAGGTTGCTACAGCAATAAAAGAGACATCATTCACAGACGAGACTCTGACAGAAATGGGCAGATACACCTATGCCATAGTTCCGCATACAGACAACGCCACCGGCGACAGCGTAAGGTCAGAGACTGTTATCCTCGGACCAGCATACACAAGCCCTGTTACCTTTGAATTTAACAATGTCGACGAGTTCAAGCTATGGACAACTATAGACGCTAACGGCAATTATGACACATGGAAATGGTCTGACGGCATGTACGGTTCTATAAAAGGAGCTATCTGCTCATATAATTATGACGAAATTGCAGCTGCAGACTGGCTGATATCACCGCGCGTAAAGCTTGAAGCAGGCAAGAGATATAAGGTTACATTCGATGCATTGCCCGGAAGCAATAAAGTAACGGAGACACTGGCCGTATCATTCGGACAAGGAACAGACATAGCTTCACAGGACAGCATCAACCAGTTTGAAATCGTATCAGATCAGGTTGTAAGCCTGCGCGCAAATCTTCCTGAGATTAAAGCTACAGGAGAATACAACATCGGTTTCTTATACCGCACATATTACGCAAACTATAAGCTGAGTGTCGGCAATATACAGGTAAGTGAGGACCACGAAGGATATGTTGAAGGTATAATAACCTGTAACGGCAAACCCGTAGCCGGAGCAACAGTCATCACTAATGGCGGAGAATTTAAATCTGTTACAGACAATGAAGGCAAATACCGTCTGGAATATCTCCCCGAAGGAAACTACAATATAGACGTACAGGCCTTAGGATATGAAAATGCATCAGCATCAGCATCAGTAACCGAACACAATGTTACTCAATGCGACATCGAAATGACCGCACGGCCTACATACAAGATCAGCGGTACTGTTGTCGATGTTGCAGGCGAACCGGTAGCAGGTGCAAAGGTTGTTCTGAGCGGATACGACAACAAAGAGACAGAAACAGCCGTTGACGGAACATTCAGCTTTGCTGACGTATTCAAAGACGGTAACTACGCTGTAAGTATAACAAAGAATAAGCTTCTCGAGGGAACTAAGAACTTTGGAGTTGAAAGCGACACAGACCTTGGTACAATAACACTTCTTGACAACCAGAAGCCAGCCGGCAAGGTTACTGTCATTGAAGACGGAACCTCTGCTAATGTAACATGGAACGCTCCTGCCAACGACGCAGTATTGCAGCGCATTGACGACGGAACCCTGACCACATCAGTTGGAATTGGAACTGCAACAGAAAATTCGATGTTCGGTGTTGTAAAACGCGAACCTTCAAGCATACACGGAGTAGAATTCTTTGTCAACTCAGCTTCTAGTATGTACAGCGTACGTCTGAACATCTTCGATCTTGACGAAAACGGAGAGCCAACCGACAAGTTGCTCTACCAGAACACCTATGTACAGGCTACAGACGGACAGTGGAACTCATACACACTGCCAGCTCCAGTAGACGCCCCCAACGGCTATTATCTGGCTATATCTAACTCTAATTACGTTGGCATGACTGTCGGCATTGACGGTGCCGGAGACAAAGAGAAGTATCCTTTCGTGGAAGGCGTAAACTGCTTCACTGCTGATTATACTACGGGAGAGTATCTTTATCTTGAAGGACAGGCTGACGAAAGATTCCACAACAACTTCCTCATTCGTCCTATAGCCGCTCCGTTCACAGTGCCTGAAGACTCTACAGAATTCAAGTCTGCTGCAAACAATACTAAACGTTTCGTATACAGAAACAGCGCTGACAACAACGCTACTTACGTTGAGCTTGAGTCAAGAGGCTGTGATGTTCAGCCTAATCTTGATGAATCTCCAATGATGAAGACTCCGCAGAGCCGCATACGCTATAATGTCTACAGAATGAAGTCATCAGACATTGCCAACGAGGCAAACTGGAAGTTGCTTTCTGAAAATCAGCAGGCACGCAGTTATGAAGACAAAGACTGGCAAAGCATGGAACAAGGCGTTTACGCTTATGCGGTAAAAGCGGTATACACAGGTGGCTATCTTGCAACAGCGTCTGTTTCAGACACTATCGGAAATAAAATGAACACAGATCTTACATTCCGTATAACTACAGATACTCCTGAAAATGAGGCTTACGGCGCACATGTCGTTATTTCAGACGGAATTCACCAGTACACAGGCACTGCCGATGATGCAGGAGTCGTTGTGTTGGAGAATGTATGGAAGAGCGTCTATGACATGAGCATCGTCCTCGACGGCTTCAACACGCATACTGATAAGATAAATGTAAGCACTGACGACTCTTACGAATTTGCATATAACATCACTGAAAATAGAGTTAAGCCTTACAACCTGATAATTGAGGAGGGTGCCAACGGCAATGAGCGCGTATTTATGTGGAATTATCCTAACGTGTTCTTTGATGACTTTGAAAGCCATGAAGACTTCGCAATAAACTCTCCGGGCGCTATCGGATGGCAGTATATCGACGGCGATGGTTGCGAGACTGGCGGACTCATGGGATATGAATGGCCGGGTATATTTGAGCCTATGGCATACATGGTTTTCAACCAGAGCGCTACTACGCCTTCATCTACAGATATATCTTATCTTGCACCATACAACGGAAGCAAATGCCAGACAGCATGGGCTTCTTATGGAGACTCTAATGACGACTGGATGATCACTCCTAAGCTCTACTTCAAGGAAGACTTCAAGTTCACATTCTATGCTGCAAGCGCAGACTATTCTTATCTTGAAAACTTTGAGGTTCTGTATTCAACAACCAATATGCAGCCGGAAAGCTTTGTAAAGGTACAGGAGGCAACTGAGGCACAGAGCTATTGGATGCAATATTCATATGACATACCAAAAGAAGCCAAATATGTGGCAATACGCTGCATATCAGACCAAAAACGCGTATTCCGCATTGACGATGTACGCTACGGACTCGCAGATGCATTGGCTGCACCAGCTTACATAAGCAGAAATACAGGTTATAAATCTCCGTCTCTGCGTTCTCCTTCTTTAGACGGTTTATATGAGGTTTACCTTGACGGCAATAAGGTTGCTCAACAAGATGCTACTACATACACGTTCACAAACCTTAGTGCAGGCAATCACACTGCAGGCGTGATAGCATCTTACACTTCAGGAAAGACAGAAATGAGCACTATCGACTTCTCTGTTGACGCTAGTGGCATTGTTTCTGTTGAGAATGGCGGCTTTAACATCTCTGCTGACGGACGCTCTATTACTGTTAACGGAGAATACGACTACATCGAAGTATTCTCAACAGGCGGAATGGCAGTCGCTGCCACCGAGGTTGCTCCAGGCAGTTACAGCCTCGGCAATGTTCCGGCAGGTGTTTACATCGTTAAAGTTTACATCGACGGTAACGTAAATACAATGAAGTTTGTCGTTAAATAACAATTTCACAAATAGTTTTCATAGGGGTTGTGCGCAAAATAGACACAGCCCCTATTTTTCATCCAAATTGCTTATTATAATCCGGTCTGTATTTTGGCTTTACATTAAGCGGATTTTCGTAAGATTTTTCTTGATATAACGGGCTATGTCAAGAAAAAGCAAACAATAAGACGGGCTGAAAACATTAATGCACAAAATTGAAAAAGAGATGTGCGGTCTAATGACCAAATTACATTACATCTCTGTTACTGCTGTACAAAAGTTTCGTTTTCTGTTTTATTTCTTAAATTTATTACGCTATCTTTGCAGCATCATGAGATGCCGCTGCCGTCAGCATCACTGAAACAATGGCTCTTGTGCAACAGAGCCGCGAACGAAATAAGTCAGACAAAAGAATATACACTGAAACATGGGAAACATAAAAAAGACATTTCTCCACAAGACATTACGCATAGCAGCATTATTTATTGGCGGAATAGCCATAGGCTTCGGAGTTGGTTTCGTCATAGGCAAAATCATCAAGCCTGCGCTTCATGCCGACATATCAGCCGCCGACGTGTTTCTCACGATACTCCTGGCAGCGATATTCTTCATCTTATCTTTCATCATACACATCGTCATCCACGAAGCAGGCCACATGCTTGCTGCCATGGCGCGCGGCTGGAAGTTTCTGTCGTTTATGATTATGGGCGTTGTTCTGAGCCGTCGCGACGGCCGTTTCCGCCTGTCGCGCTTCAGCATGGCCGGAGCCGCAGGTCAGTGTCTTATGCTGCCGCCCGAAAACGGCGACACGCCCTTCGGCATAGCCCTATATAATGCTGGCGGCGTGTTGGCCAACCTTCTGCTCACGGTGATTGCATCTGTCATTATGTTCATTCCGTCGGCACATCATTCGCTCGTCACAACGGTCTTTCTGCTGTGCATCATCATCTCCGGACTGTATCTCATTGTCATGAACGGCATCCCGAACAAGCTGGCCGGGCTGCCCAACGACGGTCTCAACATGCTCAATCTTCACAAAGACGAGTTTTCCACGATGGTGTTTCTGCGCTCCATGCGCCTCATCGGTTATCTTATGCAGAACGACACATCACGGCTTGAGGCCATGACATACATGTGCGACGACCGCGACATCAACTTCAGCAACCCCATCCACGTTATGGCTCTTTCGTCCGACTTGTCGTTAGCCATGCTGCACATGGACTTCGGCAAGGCCAACGCCATCATGCAGCGCGCCGAGCCGCACATGAGCCGGATGATTACTATCTACCGCAACGAACTGACCTTGGAGCGCATTTACCTCACGCTGATACGTCCCCACTATCCTGAAGACATCAACAGGCTGCTGGACAAGTCAATCAGCAAATACCTACAAGTGCAGTCTGTCTTCCGTCCTTCAGCCCTGCGCGTTCAATACGCCCTCGCCATGATACACGAGGCAGACAGCAGCAAGGCCGAAAAGATATACAAGAAGTTTCAGCATGTCAGCCGTAAATATTACATTCAGGGCGAAGCAAAATATGAGCAGCAGCTTGTTGATTTTGTCAGAAGCGGCAAATATCTGCAACAATAATCTTTCACGCGGGAGATAGGTTAAAACCTGTTTTTATCAAAAATAAATAACCATAAGGTCATTAGCAGACATCATCAATATGAAATGCTCCTCATCTTGCCCCAATTTACAGAAGTCTTACCATTCTTGTTCCAAAGACATTCCCTCACTGTTATGACCCGGCTTTCTGTATCTATGCATACCACCTGATATGAAAACAGGCTTTCATCGTCTGCCGACAACTCTCCCTTCATCGGCGAGTCAACCCTGAACACAGGCAAGGATATGCTTCCCTCCGTGCCCTTCCAGTCATAGAATTCATTATAGTTGCAGTCTCCGTGGAAATATGCCTTTATCTGAGGATGAGACTTAAAAAAACTCTCCAGCCTGTTCCAGTTGCCAACAGGCCTCATGTCAATGGCATTTACGCTACACGTATCGCCCAACAGATTTTCAAATTTATCCTTACTATTTATGTCATACGGAAAGTTAGGATTTGTAAAGTGTTTGGCATCAGCCTCAACCGGATCATGTGCGAAGAGTATTGTGGATGTTGCCGGGTCATCTTTAAATATGCTGTCTAACCAACTACGCATAAAGCCGTCCGGCCATATCCCCACAAAGGCAAACCGGAGATTGTCTTTTATAAAAGTGTAATGAACTTTATTGGCTGTATAATCAAAAGACGAAATTTTCCGACTGCCAAATTCCGGCATGTTATGATTGTATATTTCTATAGCACTTGTTTCATCCTTGGCAGGTGTAAGTTTCTTCGGATATCCTATGGCATTTGATATGTCATGATTACCGGGAACAAGATATATGGGACATCCGAGTGTTTCTATCCAGTCTTTTTCAAACTGCCTCCATGATGTGCATGCCTGCCACACCCCATCATGCATTCTGTTCGATATATCGCCAGTACACACAACAAAATCCGGCTCGCCAAACTTTGTTCCCTCACCTACTCCTCCATCAGAGGGCAAATCAGTTTTATTGAGCAGATAAAACGACTTCACCATCTCGCCAATGACCTTATAGGCATCAACCTTCTCTCCTCTAAACTGTCGCTTTATTCCGTAGTGAAGGTCAGAACAATAAATAAATCTTATCTCATGGCCGTTTGCGGCAAATGCACTGACAACACCTACGAGGCATACGAAATAAAATAATATTATGCGTCTAAGTTTCATAATAACTTTAACTATTTTCAAAATTCAACCTGTAACTGCAATCAAATTATAATTATGAATCAGTCCGTAATTTTAACCATCTCTATTCTTCAGGCTCAGTTGCGCAGATTTATCATCAATCAATTACAGGGCCGTATAAACGAGCCGGCCATTGATTCGTTCCGACTTCATTACATAAATCTTGCTTACAGTCATGCTTTCGCTCTCCACGTCGATGTCAAGAGGCATTTCCGACGGCTGGCGCACAAGGGTGATATGCGGACTGAACTTACCCTTTGCATAGTCAATGCCGCGTTGGTCAAGATTGCGTCTCAGCTGTTGCGCTATAGCCTTCACCTTGTCCTCGCCTTCTATGCCGAGCCACACCACCCTGCTTCTGCCGTTAAAGCATCCCATCTTGCCCGTTCTGATTACAAACGGCTCAAACTTAACGGCATCAACAGCGGCCTTTATCTCCTCCACCCTTTCCGTCTCGCCGATAAATGCCAACGTAAGATGCAGGTTATCCGGCTGCGTATAGTTGCCCCTTACTCCATATTCCTTCAGTCCGTCCTGTGCATCCAATATTGAAGACTTGAATGCTTCAGTAAATCGTATTGCGATAAATATTCTCATGTCATTATAATTTTATACATATGCCGGCAACGCATGATTGCCTTTAAATTGTGATCTTATCAGTTTTATCCACGTGCGAATACTTGTATTATAGGTAAAAGTAATTTAATATAACCATAACGGCAAGAAAAGCAGGTACCTATTGGGATTATTAGTACAAACGGCTATTAGGAATAAAGCATCCTAATCTTTACACTTCTCGACAATGCTATTCATCCATTCTGCAAATCGCGGGCATTTTTCTATTATGGCCTCTATTCCTATTTCCAATGCAATAAGATTACCCTCAAGCACCTTGTTGTAGTCAGGTTTTATTGCCAATAGCCGTTTAGACGGCGCACCTTCAGGAGAAGAGTTTATGTTCTCAGGATTGTCATAAGAAGAAATTATTGAGGCTGTCTTACTTGCATGCTCGTCTGAAAAGTAAAATTCAAAACCTTTGTTGTTTGAAAACAAAAGAGCCTCGAACTCATGCAACTGTATGTAAGAAAAGAAACGCGAATCGCACACAGAGTCATCAACAGCATTTTCCAAAGCCTCAACACATTGTGTTTTATCCTTAACAGCCGTACACTCTGCATAATTCGGCATATCATTAGGCAGTCTGAAGAAATCGATTAAAGTAGTAACAACAAAGTCTGTCTGCGATGACGCTAGCAGCATCTTTATAGTATTATACAGATGCAGATAGTTAACCATGCCTCCACGTCCGCTCCTGCTTGTGCGTATCAAAACGGGCGTGACGCTATATATTTCAGACTTCTGCAAATATGGAGCAATAAGACTGTTGACAAACTCTTGTTCTGTCTGCCCTTCCACAACGATATACAAACGTTTCACAGCTGCCCTCCTATCATGTTTTTCTCCCACAGGTCACTGATAGTGAGATTATAATCGTCCATCCATTTTTTCAATTCATCACCTGACAAATGACGGAACACCGACTGGCTGTCGGCACGGTCTACCACAATAATGTCGTCAACATCAAAGCAGTTGACAAGATTTGTTGACTGGGTAGACAAGATTATCTGACTCTTTACAGAAGCACTTTTCACCATCTCAGCCAACTTATTGATAGCAGCAGGATGCAGTCCGAGTTCTGGTTCGTCAATAATAATAACCTCAGGCTTTTTCGGCTGCAACAACAACGTTGCCAAAGCGATAAAACGCAGCGTGCCGTCAGAAAAACTGTATCCGTCGAGATACATATCCGTGTCTCTTTCCTCCCATTCCAGACGTATCTTGTTATTATTGTTGGCGTCAGGGCGAAGCTTAAAGCCTTTAAAATAAGGCGCCACGGAACGTACAACACCCTCGATAAGGCGAAAAGCCTTTTCGTCGTTTTGCATCAGGTAATACAGATAAGCAGCCAGGTTTGAACCGTTATCACGCAAACATTCATTGTCGTTTATGTTGCAGTCACCACGCATAGGAGAAGTGAAGCTTGTATCGTGAAAATGATACACCATAAAACTTTTTAAATATGTCCTCAAATAGGCCGCTCTCCATTTAGTGTTATATGCCAACGAAGATTCTTCCACGGCAGAATCCCATAATGTTTTGTTCCACTGCGGATAATCTTTTATCTTGCTTTGATAACAATTAAAATAGTCGCCGGTATTCTCAAGATAGCCTTTGTTCGACTGTGCCGGCTTTATCTCAAAAAAGAAAGCATTGGTATTATCAAAATCTATCAATCCTTCTATTGACGCGGATTTCTTTCTTCCATGATACAACAAATTATCTATACCACCCTTTGACAACGTATAGCTTCCAAACCTTTGTTCATAGATAGCCTTAATCAGTTCAAAGAATGAAATAAAGTTGCTTTTGCCCGCACCGTTTGAACCAATGAGCACATTAAGTCTGTTCAACGGCAGCGACAAGTCTCTTATCGACTTATAATTCTTTATCAAAACTTGCTCTATCATATTTTTATCTTAAATTCAAGATTTTCCGCAAGCCAATGCATGCTTAACTGCAAAGTTAGCATTATTTTTTTAAATCAAAACCATATATCAAGATTTTAGATTCTTACGTCTAGTCAAACCTTGACAATATTCTGAATTAATGGAGCATGATTACCCGTATTCATTTGTAATTTTACTTATTTTTCTTATCCAATTGTAGAATCTATGGCATTACACCTTTTTCCTTTGATATTCCTTTTTTCAAAAGAGCTTCTGCTTCATCCGAGTTCACAAAATTATTTTTCAGTACATCGGGATATTTCAGTGCAATTTTCAATTGTTCTATGCCTTTCTTTATAAGATAATCGTTTGTTATTGATAACACTCCTTGGTAATAACAGAATATAGCTTTATCATCGGGATATATCTTTTTCCCGTCTTCTAATATCTTCCATGCCTTTTTATATTGCCCGAGTTTAGGTAAGACATTCAATGAGTACACTCTTCTCCAATACAGTGTTTCATGTTCTTGTTTCAATTTTTTATATCTGTCCAGACATCGTTGCAAGTAGTAATCTGCCTCTTTCCATAAGCCAAGTTTATTCATCAGATCTCCCATAACGCCTAATGCATTAGGATTAGAGTTTTCACTTTCCAAGGCCTTCTCATAATAAACGCGTAATTTGTCTATTGATTCTTTTTCGTCTTTTTGAATGGCCGTCCACAAGAAAGCAGAAATGCATGAGCCTGAAACTGGTAATTCTTGTTTATAAAGAGTTCTGTTATTTTCATTTATGCTTGTAAAAGTCTCCCATAAAGGACAGTCCGAACGTTCTATGGCAGCGTATATACTGTCTATATTGTAATATTTGTCATACAAGCTTGTCAAGGCTTGCATAATCCCTGCCGGAATTACAGACATATGGTCTGCTTTAATACTGTGAAGCTTAACGTCATATTTCATTTTCTGAAAGTTCTCATACAAATTCCGGCCAAAAGTCTGTCTTTCTTCAGTATCATCCATAGCTGTAATTATGCGGACACTCGGACTCTTTGTCTTGTACTTGGTTTCAAAGCCAGGCATCCGTTCCATCTTTTCAGGCGAGAATAGAATATATGACGTCATATTATCATTCCCTGCATCGATATAATAGTTCAGATAGCTTGCCGTATATGAATGGCCAACTAACGTATTAAAACCTGATGTTGGAATAATTCTGTCTATTTCCTTTGCCAAATCGGTATTAACATATTTATAAAACATTTCTCCGCTTGAATCAAGACTGTTGCCGGACAAGTCGTATCCTACATCATTTCTATTTCCGGGAGTTGAATAGTCGATTGCGACAACTGCCGTTGGAGGAATATAGTCAAAGGTCTGTAAATAAACGGCTGTCGAAGCGATCACATCAAAGGTATAATCTGCATCCAGGACAAACAGCACATTATACTTTACATTTGGATAAGCCGAAGCAGGTAAAGCAATCCTGAAAGAACGTGTATCATTATAAGTTAATGACCTAAATGAATATTGTTTCACATCCATTATGTTCTGTGATATGGCGATATTACTGAGAATAACACACAAATATAAAAGTAGAAATATTTTTTTCATAACTCATATCTTAAAAAATTCATAACAGCCCATCAGCTGCGGTATAGATAATTATATTATTTTCTTCCATACTTCAGTACATTAGAGAACCTTTATATTCTTCATCCCAATCAAGTTGCAATAGGCCTTATTCTCCCTGGCGCTTTTTACTTTTTAAAGTCATTGTCTGCCAGAAAGAACACCAAGAAGCCGGAATCAATGCTTTTATATAAACAATAACCAACGATGACAAAGTTATAGATTTTTTCTGTATTGCGGATGCCTTTTGCAGAACTTTTTTTGACGCTCTAATAAGGAAACATACGCTGATTACATCAGCAGTCTGCCGTTATCGTTCCACTCACCATAAAGAACGCCTTTTCGGGTGTTTTCTATAAATTTATCAAGCCGCTTTCTGAACAGCTCGGGCTGACGTTTCTCTATAATGATTATGTTTTTCTTACCATTGTAAAAACACCTAAAAATTTAATTTGAATTCAAATTTTGTAATTTTTCTACAAAAACACGCATTATATTTTTTATATATAAACTTTATTCCTATCTTTGCATTATGTAACAGATAAATTCAACAAGTATGATAGCAGAATTCACCATTGAAAATTTTTTCTCAATAAAGTCTCCACAAAAGATAAGTTTTGAACCATCATCAGACACTTTTATGTCTGACGAGTATTCATATGAAGTTAAGGATGGTGTAAGGTTGCTGAAATTGGGTATCATCTATGGTGCTAACGCTTCCGGCAAGACTAATATCTTGAATGCTGTGGAATTTTTCAGAATGCTTGTTCTTAGGATGCCAAAAGACCGGAATGAGAAGACAGGGGTTGTTCCTTTTATGCTGGATGACACGTCAAGAAATGAAAGGACGAAGATGTCTATGGTATTCTATATCAATAAATCGAAGTATATCCTTACTTTTGAATTGGACGCAAAATATATCTATTCTGAGACATTGATTGTTTACGACTCTGTTCGTCCTACCAAGTTATATAGCCGCAGTTATGACGCAACAACAGATTCCACAACAATAGATTTCGGCGTAAACCTGAAAATGCCACGGAAGAGTCAGGATGTGATTTCCGGCAACACTATCAATAATTGCAGTGTGCTTGCCGCATTTGGCAAAAGTAATGTGGAACGCACAAAGTTGAACGATGTGTACGATTACTTTGCCAAACAGGTTAAAGATGTATTGGCTCCTGGTATGCTGCTTTCGGGATATATAAAATCACGATTGGATAAAGATGAAACAGGAGATTTAAAGAAGTTCATATTAAACTTCCTGAAAGCATCTGATTTCAACATAGAAGATGTTGTATTGCACGAAGAGGAAGAACTGATTACTCCGGAATTGGAGCAACTGATTCAGAATGCCCCTATTGATAATGAGGCAAAAGCTGAAATGCTTAGAAAGGGGAAAATTACAAATGAAGAATTGACTTTCAAGCATAAGGTTGGTGACAAACTATACGATTTGTCTGAAGAATACGAATCCAATGGCACAATGAGATTTTTAGGAATGGCAGTAATTCTGAACTTCTTGTTGAAGACTAATCGGTTTGTATCAATTGACGAAGTAGAAACAAGCATCCATTACGAACTGCTGGCTTATTTTATAAAAGTCTTTTTAGCAAACAGCGAAGGAACATCTCAAATGTTACTGACAACACACGACATCAATCTTCTTAATGAGGATTTCATTCGTCGTGACACAATATGGTTTACGGACAAAGACGAATATGGCGAGACTAAAATAGTACGTCTTTCATCTTTGGGTCTTCACAAGAGTCTTTCCCCGTATAATGCTTACAAGCAGGGTAAATTAGTTAAGCTTCCGTTCCTTGGCAGTCAATACATCAACCTTAACGACTAATGATATGAGGCGAACAGTGACAAAGAGTATCGCCATCATAGGCGAAGGAGAAACCGAATGGTTCTATTTTGATTCATTGAGGGTGGCGTGTCGTTATCCTTTCAAGGTCGCACCTGATTTTCCGCAGCATAGCGACATCAAGCATATACTGAAACTGGTTGAATCGTATTTGAACAAACAATATGATTACATCGTATGCCTGTTTGATATGGATAGGTTATTTCAGTTTCCCTCTGAAATGCAATTGTATCAACGGGCAAAGAAAAAGTATAGCGCAAAGAAATATGCCGGTAAAGTGATGTTTGTAGAAACGAATCCATGTACGGAATTTTGGTTCTTGCTTCACTTCCTGCCCAGTGTGGTTTGCCGACGATATGAAAGTTACGACCAACTGCTTCCTGAATTGCAGAAATACATGCCGGGATATGAAAAGACAAAGCGATATTTCATACGAACTAATCTCTATAAATACTTGACAGAGAATGGAGATTTGGAACGGGCAATGGTAAATTCAGAAAAGTTATGTCAATTATGCCAAGAATCACCTGAAGATTTGAAGGCATACTCTGAGATTCATAATGTGATAGAACTATTAAATGGTAAATTATAAGTTATGGACAAAATTTATTTATATAAGACTGCTACAAAATCTGTTTCATATGATGAAACTCATTGGTATATAAACGATAAACCGCAAGAGCAAAAGGAAGGCGACGGAATCGCTGAATTCAAGTCAAACGCAAGTGCAGAGGCTTTCCGTCTTGTAACGAATGATATCATTCGTTACACAAGCCATTTTAAAAATATCGCTGTCTTAACAGCAGCAGGAACATCTATGGAAAATGGAGAGAATGGAGGAAAAACACGAACAGAACTATGGGATAGTTATAAGGAGGAAATCAATGCTATAGGAAATGTTCTTATGAAAGATGAAGGATACTTAAAAAATAAATGTGCTGCAATAATAAAAGCCCAAAATATAGAAGATTTTTTATCATTCACAATTTTATATGAAAAATTAAATGGAGAAATAAAAGATACAAATGGTCATTCTTTAAGAGAAAATTTGGAAAAGAAAATAGCAGACGCTTGTCGACTGAAATTAGATGCAACAAATAAGCATCATCAAAATTTTATTAGGAAGTTGACAGCTCGCAAGCCTTCAGACCCACGGGTACAATTATATACAACAAACTATGACACGCTGTTTGAGCAAGCAGCACAAAAAATGAATTATACAATAATTGACGGTTTTTCATTTTCCTATCCTCGTATATTCAATGGAACTAATTTTGATCATGACATTGTATTTAGAGAACACACACGAGTTAAACAAGAAGAAAGTTTTGTTCCAAATGTGATACAATTATTCAAATTGCATGGAAGCATAGATTGGGAAAAAACTGGTGATAATATATATCAAAAAGAAAAAGCAGAGCATCCTTGCATTATATATCCTGCGAGTGAGAAGTATGAAAGCAGTTACGAACAACCTTATTTTGAAATGATGGCTCATTTGCAAACCACATTGCGAAAAGAAGGAACATTATTGATAGTTGCAGGCTTTGGATTTCAAGATAAACATATCCAAAATGTGATAAAAGAAGCTGTATTTCAAAACCCTAATTTCCATTTGCTTATAGTATGCTATGGAATGAGAAAAAGAACAAATGAAGAAGAAAACGGAAAAGAAGAATGGATAGATAGCGGAATTACTCATAAGTTAGTACCAGAATATGTTTCTGAAGATGGAAAAGTTATGCCTAACGTTACAGTTATTTTTTCTAAATTCAAAGCCTTTGTAGAGAATTATCCAGACAACGATTCATATAACATAAATCTACAAAATCAAGATGAAACCATTTGATCATAATAAGTTTGTAGGATATATTTGTGAAGTAACTCCACAATATGTCCGAATGCAAATTCCTTCGGCCAAACTTTTGCACTCCTTTTATTTTAATGGAGAAATATATTTTGGCGGGTCTGTTGGCAGTTTTGTCATTATTGAAGGTCAAGAATATGGATTCCTTGGTCGAATTTTTGAACAAAGTCTTCCTCAAGGTGAAAGAACAGAAATAACGGATAAAAACATTAACGAAAAAGACACGATGTTTCATCCTATAGCAAAAATTGAATTACTTGCTTTGTTCGATGTGTATAAACCTAAAATGATTTATAAAACAGTCTCACGCTACCCATCAGTAGGTGCGAAGGTCTATTCTTGCTCTGATGAACAGATGGAGATGTATATTTCAAAGTTTGGTGTTAAAAACGATGAGCTTGATGTACCTTTAGCGCCATTAGGAAAGTTGACTTCAAATGATTCATTGTGCAATATATCCTTAAATTCATTGTTTGGTCGTCATTGCGCAGTATTAGGAACTACAGGGGGTGGAAAAAGTTGGACAATTGCAAAATTACTCGATCTTATTTCTTCTCAAACTTCTAATAAATCTATACTTATTGATGCGACTGGTGAATATAACTCTATCAGTGAGAACATGGAAAGTATTGAATTAGGTACAGGGAAGTTTATATTCGATTATAAAAATTTGTCGATTGACGAACTATATTATTTATTGCATCCTTCTTCTAAAACACAAGTACCTAAATTAATGGAAGCTATAAGATCATTAAAAATGGTTGCTATAGATGACAAATTAGAATTATCTCCATATTATATTAAAGATGAAAAGGGACAACTTGTTAGAGGTAATATTATAAAAGCAGAAAGAGAAAAAAGATGCTATGAAAAGTTTTATTATAGGCATATTGTAGAAATTGAAGACAAATTTTGCAATTTCGATTTCAATATGCTTGCTCGCCAGATTACAAATGAATGTATTTGGGATACAAGCCATATTCCTACTGTTTGGGGTAGGAAAAACGAAAATGATGTATCAAACTGTGTAAGTCTGATATCTCGTATAAATAACGTAATGTCTACTGCTGAATACAATAAAATATTTGGGTTTAGAAAAACATCCTTACCTGATGCGCAAGACTTAAAAGACGGAATTAAGAACTTCCTAGAAAGCGATAAAAGTATATTAAGATTAGATTTTTCTAAAGTTAGTTTTGATTATCAAGTAAGAGAAATCCTTGTAAATGCTATTGGTAGCTATTTATTGAATGAAGCACGTGAAGGTATCTATAAAGAAAATCCAATTGTTATTTTTGTAGACGAGGCTCATCAATTTCTAAATAAGAGTGTTACTGACGAATATTTTTCAGCTAAACCTCTTGATGCATTTGAACAAATATCAAAAGAAGCTCGTAAATATGGATTATTTTTATGCATAGCAACTCAAATGCCTCGTGACATACCATTAGGGACATTAAGTCAAATGGGAACATTTATTGTTCATCGTTTAATTAACGAACAAGATAAAAAAGCAGTTGAAAGTGCCGCATCTGCAGCAAATAGGAATATACTCTCTTTTCTTCCTATATTGGGAGAAGGTGAAGCTTTAATTGTTGGAGTTGATTTTCCTATGCCTATCATTGTGAAAATCAATGCCCCGCTGAAAAAGCCTGATTCACGAACCCCTAAACTTAAAAAACGATTAAATTAGAATCTCAATGCAGACAAATCATTTACCAAATCAACCATTTTATTGGAGAATATAATAATCGATAGAAATAGCCTAGAAGTATAATTGAGTTGATTATATTCTCTTTACTAATTGTTGAAATCATTTATGATTAGTGATGATTTGTTGGTAAAATGGCATAGATTCTATTATTCACTCGATAGAGTGCGAAAAGGAAACAAATACGAGGATAAGTATTGAATTCTTACCCTCGTATTACGTAGTTCCCTGCCATGTCCATGTTATATTCAGGATATCCGGCCATACGTGCCAATATACTCATCAGTTCAACATTCTCATTCACCTCAGGCTCTATTGTCTGAGCCTTCGTGTCAAGCGCGTAAACGCAGAAAAATAAAATACATAATATTATTGTTCTCATAATTTTAGATAATTGTTTACATCAGCAGTCTGCCGTTATCGTTCCACTCACCATACATAACGCCATTTCGGGTGTTTTCTATAAATTTGTCAAGCCGCTTTCTGAACAGCTCGGGCTGACGTTTCTTTATCTGGATGGTGTCAATGCGCACACGCTTATACAGCTCGGGCAGGCGGCAGAAATTATGCCACACCACAGGGTCCGACTTCAATTCTTTCATTACATCATCGTCTATCACAAAGCCCTTGTCCGTCATATCCGGCAACACGGCTCTGCCGGCATCTGTCATCAGTCCGAGCCGTTCCATCCTGCGACATCTTTCCTTGTTCAGTTCCGACCAGTTGCTGCGCGGCTTTCTCGGGCACAGCCTCTGTGCCGTCACCCCGTCTGCCAGCTTCTTTGTCGTGCTGTCTATCCATCCGAAGCACATAGCCTCCTCTACAGCATCTATATACCAGAACGTGCCGTCGTCAACAGGTCTTCCACGCTTCACCACCACCCAACATTCCGGCTCCTTATCATAATTCTGCATCAGCCATTCGCGCAGTTCATCACGAGAATTGACGTTAAGCAAATTATTTATTGTCATATACTATCTATGTTCAAACAAGCAGACTGATATCAGCTTTAGCATGTAATTATTTATTGAGAATGCCTGTCGCAAATTTATAAAATTTTCCGTAATACAAAAAACTTTTGCCTACTATCAATAATAACTTTAATCCCCTCGAATTCGAGGGGATTAAAAGCATAATTATATTATCAAATAAACTATTCACCTAATCTAATCCTAAATAAATATAAGAAAAGTGCTTCATTATTGATTTACTCATTATGTTTCAATTTCTCCTTCAGTGCCAACCCTTTTGCCGTAAGGCGATATTTTTGATTTTGGCTATTGGGTTTATCGGGTATGGTTGGTTCTATATAGCCTTTGTTAATGGCTGGAACCAAATAATCTGTTCTGAAATAATCTCTATTCTTAATCGACAACAATTCCTGTAATTCCGAACGTCCTTTCTCTCCGACTAAAATAGAAATCAGTTTTTTTACTTGTACACTTGCATGGTCACTTGCATGGTCATGAGCAACATCATGAGCAACATCATGAGCAGTAACAGGAAAAGTTATGCGAATAAAATTGTCGGTAAACTTGAAACATTCTTCTCCGTATGCTTTCAGAATGCGAGGAATGCCGGAGCCTAACGACTCGACCAATTCCAAATCACGGTAAATTCTCATCAACTCCTTGTTGCGTGGAATTAATATACCATTGAAAAACTCCTCTTTGGAAAGAGACTCAGGCAAGCGCCCTGCTGATGTTATCTCCAGTCTGTCGGGAAATATCTCAAATTTAGGTGGCACCTTTTGCCCTCAAATCGGTACTTAACAATTTTATGATTTTATCTCCCCAACGGCTCTCCGCATGAAGCGTAACAATATCTTTTCCCAACGACCAATAAAATTGCAGCATCTCACTATTCACATGGGTTGCTGCCTTTATTTGGCTATGCTTATACCTCTGACTGAGATTCTCTATCCAAGAGGCGTAATCCTTATCTATGTTTGCTAAATGAGTCATGATAATTCATTTGCTGATAATTTATAAAAATTTTCTTTTGATGGTTGTACTTGGAATAGATGAATATGAGGATTTTCTTTTTTGAAATGAATAATTCTTTGCCTAATATTTTCTGGACACTTGTATCCTAAATATATAGCATTTATCATTGACGGATTAACATCTAAATATTTGTATTCATCTAATTTCAAAGAATCATCATACCAAATAATTCTCCATTCTTTTTCATGTTCATAAGCTTTTGATTTTGTCAACAAACCACTTCTTACAATACCTCTATTCGCTATATATTCTTCTTTATATTCAACTTTATCCATCAAAGCATATTCATTATCGAACTTTAAATCTGAAAAATTATATTCAAGACATATTCCTTTATGAAAATCACCGTAATACGACCATTTAGAGGCATCTAAATAATATGGTTTTTCGTCTACAACTCCAAAACAACCAACCCGTAGTCCATTAAACAAAGTTATATCAGGAATTCCATTTTGGGGATTTGCTGTAATTGGACAATCCATAGGATCATTAAAACCTGATGGATGAATAAGTCTGATTTTATTTAAAATAGAATCTAAATGTTCTATATCAACACTTACAAACTTATAAAATTTACGTATTTTATATTGATCTCGTTTACTGCCTAAAATATGAGTTTTTATACTTTTCGTAAAATATAATTTAGACAAATTCCTATCCTTATTCCAAAGTAAGAATGCTTTAATATAATAACATTGTGCTAAATCGCAAATAGAATATTTATCTTCTTTCAAATAAAGAATTGCCTGATTTACCCAATGCAGAGCTAATTCTTTATTTGTACTATAGGCCTTTTTTGCGTTGCACAAGCAAATTATACCATTATCCTTATCACTATTATTCCAATTTGGTTCTTTCATATTCTTCACGGGTAATTGGAGTTTGAGGATCAATAATCAAAACTTCATCGTAGGTTAAGCCATAAAGACGATAAACCAAACCGTCGATTTGGCATTCTTCTTGCGAAGTGTCAGCATTTGGATTTGTGCGTTTGACTGTTAATATTTTATTAACAAGACTTATTATTGATTCTTGATTTTTAATTACTTTTATTCTTAACCTCTCTACAACTTCTTTTTTTACTTCAGCTAATGCCTCACCAACCTCCGGATTTAAATATCTAAAATAATAATTAATTAATTTAGAGTTTAATATTCCTAATATATATAATAAATTCGTTCCATTCTTGGCATTAATAACATGTGTATTTTTAAAGCATATAAATTTATCGGCATCATAAGTTGCGATTATAGCATCTCCTGTTTGGCGTAAAATGAGTTTAGGATTGTCGAAAATTTCTACTTTTCGGGGTGCAGCTAAATTATTTCCATATTTGAGCCATCTATTACCTTTCCAATAATTAACATATCTATTAATATCTGCTCCTCTTACTGCTTTCCTATATGTAGAATTTATCTGATATGAAGAATTATATATTTTAGATTTCATCATTTCTCTAGTTTGAGGAGGCGTACCTTTACCTTCCTCATAAGGAACAAGACCTGCATATATATTCACATATTCTCTTAAATAATGGCTGTTATTTTCTATTTTGGTAATAACAGATTTATCTTGAGGTGTAATGAAAATATTTATGGGAGCACCATCCATAAGAGCCCATTGCCATTGATCATGATAAAGTATTTGTATAGAATTATTCTTATGGTTGTAAACAACAACGTTTTTGTTCTTATCACTATAATTTTTTATGAGAACGACCTGTGTGTCAACCACTGCCTCAAAGACAGACTTATGATAATGCGAAATAGACAAGAGAGATGTATTTTGGAAAATATACTGTCGAATTTTTATTAGTTTTAAATTAATTAACCAGGTATTAGGTATGATATATGCGATTATCCCTTTGGGGAGAGTAAGAGAAACCCCTTTTTCAAGGAAAAATAAATAACTTTCTGGTTGATAATTTTGATGTTTATACGTAAGTTTAAAATATTCTTTTTCTTTTAAAGAAAATTTTGCTCCATACGGCGGATTACCGATAACAATATCAAAACCATCCTTTACCCCAAACATCCAGTCCAAGTCAAAGAAAGATGATGAAGTATTTTGGTCAAACATATCCCAAGATGCTAACTGCCGAGCTTCATCATTCCCAACAGCACCATTTGCATATAGCATATCAGCTATCTCCTGACGGAGTTCGTTAACTATATTCTTGTATTTACGCTTGGTACGAACAGTCTTTGCTCCAAAGATTTTGTGCTTGGCTATCTTCAGTTCATTTTCTTTCGCTTTTATTTCCTCGCTATCAAACAAAGACGCATCTTTCTTATCTAATCCAATCAGCGTATTAGCCGCAACAAATTTCGCTTCGAGGTTAGGAAGCGGACGTATACCAAAGTTGTCGGTAGGATCAGTATTTGTATTTTGATCTACTACCAATGAAATAAAGAAACGCAATTTACTAATCTGTATAGCTATAGGCTGAATATCTACGCCATAGATACAATTTTCAATCAGATAGAGCTTACGGGCATAGTCGGGGCGGTTAATACTTTCATCAAAACTACGCTCTATGTCTGCAATTAGTTCCTTTCGTTCTTCATTTGATGAATTGCGATAAGCTTCTGACGTTTCGTCAATGGCCTTTTGCAACATAATTTCCTTCCAAATCTTATTGTCAGGGTCAATACGGCTTAGGATATGAACCATCTGTTGCAGAATACCCATGGGGAATGCACCAGAACCACACGCAGGGTCGAGCACCTTACAATTATAGAGCGACAGCATAATCTGTCTGCGTTGGTTGTCTGTCAAAGAAACATCTTCATCAGTATATTGCATCAACTGACGATATTGCTGCTCCAAGTCGTCACCAACAGTGCGTTTAAGATGCGCCACCAGACTCTCGTCCACCATGTATTGAACAATCTCGCGCGGAGTATAGAATGAACCGGTCTGTTTGCGGGCCGTAGTCTGTGTTTCGGGATTATATGAAGCGAGCAGATTCTCAAAAACCTTGCCCAATAGTTCCGGGTCAAGAGACACTTCCTTATCGAATGGTGTGTTTTCCTCAACGGTAAAGTTATAACGCTTCAATATGTCAATAATACCACGGGCAGAAACTTTCTTCTTTTTCTTACTGCCATACCACTCTGAAAGATCTATATTCTTGCCAGCCTCTTCGCCAAAGAAAAGATAATCCGGCACAATCAACGATTTCTTAACGGCTTCGCGGTCGCTGAAACCATCATAATACAAGTCATTGTCTTTATCATCGAGGCAATCAAACAATCCACCATTTAAGAAAGGAACAGTCCGATTGGCTAAATCAACAAACAACTGCGGATTCTTAAAATAAGATTCATAACGCATAAGTTTGTTGTTGTCGTAGTCTCCACGTCCGTTTCTAAAATGCCGTTCCGACAGTTCTTTACTACCTTCAGGAGTAATAGGACTATTAAGCATAGCAAAGAAAAGATTCTGCAAAATTGCCTTATAATATTTGCTTTCACTCGATTTATAGAACAAATCCACTTTCGTATTTGGATTGAAGTCCTTTATCAGATTATCTGCAATGTATTTTTCGTCGAAAAACTCTTCAGGAATCAGATGGCGCTGTTTCAAGAACCAGACAAAGATAAGACGTGTAATCAGACGGATTGCACTTTCGCAGTTAAACTTATCATCATCGGTCTTGTCGTTAAGGTCATTTGGAAAACGTATGATTTTAATAGCCCATGCATACCAGTCGCTCAACTCCTGATAGAACTCTTTGGTAAGTACCTCTACAGAGAAACGGCTACGCAAATCATCAGGATCGACCACACGCCCTTTTTCATTAAGATATTTATTTGGAGTATAGTATGCAATACCCTTTCCCAAGAAATAGCTGTATCGCCTTGGGTTACTGTAATTTCGAGTCACACGTGCAGAGTTATCTGCCGCTTCGAGCGTAATTTCAATAAGTGAAAAACGATAATTGTCGTTATTGTCTTCCGGAACAAAGACAACCAAAGCCCTATCTTCCATTTCATCTGCAAGCAGGCGGAATGCTTCTTTAGAGAGTGAAACACGTGCATCGTTTTTTGAATTGTGCCTTACCTCATACACAACCAAATCGAGAGCAGCAGATGTTCCCAACTTCAGGGCATGTCGGGTATATGTCATTTTAGTTCTAAACTCCACAGGTGTTTCCGTATGGATAAAATCTTCCGGCAAGAAACTGTTTTGCAGGAAATTTACAAACTCTTGACGACTATATGCTTTATTGAATTCCATAATCAAATCTTTTATCTTTTTTATTTATGAGTATTATTGAAGTTCTTCGCTCAAAATCAAAGTTTCTTCTCCATCGTCCACTTTGTTTTGATAGCCGATGATACGTGCCAGATATTCAGCAGAAATTTTCAAGGGCAGTTTTGGCGCATCCTTTGGCATCAGTTGATTGATAAACCGTATCTCATATCCTGACAACGCATCGGCTCTCACCACTTGCGCCAAATCTTCAAGATAGTCTTTTGACAATGCTTGTTTCGACATCAATACTTTGATTTTAGCCAATGCGTTTATCTGCTCCTTCTCGTTTCTGTCCTTTACTTCGCTACTGAAGAGCGATGATTTTACCAGCTGATAGACTGCATCAAAATTTTTGCTCAAATCGAAAGGCTTCTCATTTATATCTGCTTCGAACAGCGAAATAGCCTCTTCTGCCGAAATCATGGCGGGAGGATTAGACGCATCTCCGATTTTGAAAACGAAGTCATCACCTTTGCGTCCGAACATCAGAACTCCTTTTTTCGGTTTGTTGACACTACGGGCTGTCCTTGCGCGGTGTGGCAACTCAAGAGCATTATTATAAACGTCTGTTCCTTTCAGACTATTCAATAACTTACGATAAGGTGTGTCCCAAGATTCCTCTTCATTTCGGGAAAGTTCTTTGCGATAGCGTTCCTTAAAATATGCCTGGAGGTCTTCTTCTTTGGTAAGAGCCTTAGTGTCCTCGCCCATTATGGCATGAATCATTGCCATTTTAAGGGTGGAAATCTCTTTTGTCCTCGTTTCCGCCTCACCAACATCTGTCGGGAAATAGTTGTATATGTAAAGTTGGTCAAAGACTTTTTTATTAATACGATTAATACGCCCTATACGCTGAATGACTCGTGTCGGATTATAAGGTATATCATAATTAAAAATAGCTCCGGCGCGGTGCAAGTTATACCCTTCGGATATGGCATCTGTCGCTACTAAAATACAGAAGTCGTTTTGCTGCAATGCAGGTTTCAAACCAGCATCAAAGTTTGCACGTATAAGATCCTTATTGGCAGAAGTAGCGTCAGCAGAAGTATATTTCATAGCCGGTAGTCCTGCATTTACCAAAGCCTTGCCCAAATAATTCACCGTATCAGCAAATTCTGAAAATACAACAAGCTTACGATTGGGGTCATTCTTCATTTGCTTGCGGACAATGCGTATAAAAGAATCCAATTTGGGGTCAGACTTTATCATATTGTCCTTGCCAAACCATTGTTCCTGTAAATTTTTCAACAGCTGAACATCAGCCTTGACATCAGTTACAAAACTGTCTTTCACATATTTCATGTCTATCTCAAAGAATCCTCGGGCTTCGTACTTTTCGAAAAGTTCCTCAATTTCTTCCATACCGTCATCGCTGGTGTCATAGAAAGCTGACACATCCGGCAGGTTTCCTTTCTTGAATACTGGTATCTTGCGCCTTTGATCAATCCATCGGAGCATGTGTTCGGAAGACTGAATCATATATCCCAATGAAGCCTTAAACGCCGCTACCGAACTCTCGAAACGAGCTACAAGCAGATGGCGCATAAAGCTTGATATATTTGTCTGTCGTCCAAGCAACAGATTGAATTTTACTCCAGTTTTATCTTCAAGTTCCTTAGCCAGTTTATCTTTTGACTCTTCTTTTATATATAAGACAGGTGAATAACGGGCAGCCTTAAAACGGTAAACATCATCACTGCTTCCCTCTGATTTATTAATCCTGTCAAGAGTGGTCATATATAAATCTTTCAATTCACTCAAATCATATTCCAGTTCTTCAGGATCATTAGGCATCACCAACTGTATGTTTTGCTGTTTCAAATCATCGGCATATTCAGGTATGCCCTGCAAATCAAGACGGGAACGGCGAACGACCAATGGACTGATAATAGAACGAATTTTCTTGGCCATATCATTGACTTGCGTTTTTATTTCCTCATCTGTCTTTTTGCCTTCCCTTTGCTCTTCACGCAATTTTTTATACTTATTTATCAAGTCTTTAAATGAAGCACCTAAGTTCTCGACAGTCTTCAATGTGGAGTTTGTAGGTATCTGGAAGAGTTTTATTAACGCATAAATATCGGCGGGTTGGTTGTTGAATGGAGTAGCCGTCAGCAACAACACTTTATTGCCAAAGCAAAGATTATGCAGCAGGGCATAGTCCTGCGTGTATTCGTTGCGGAAACGATGGGCTTCATCTATTATTATCAGGAACTGCTCACCATCTTTAACCAACTCTTGATAATGTAAAACTGCATCCTCAATCTTTCCGGCACTAAACACAGAAGCAGTAAACCCGAACTCATCACGATAACCTTCCCACTGCTTATACAAATGCGGAGGACAAACTATGATAGTGCGCAATCTTAGATTACGCGCAATGGTAGAGGCAATAACACTTTTACCCAATCCTACCACATCGGCAACAATAGCACCATTATGGTTATTCAACGCATTAATAGCCATCTGCACTGCATCGGTCTGATATCTTAAATTAGAATACCTACCTTCAGTAATATCATATGGAGTAAGCAGATTTTCAGATGTTGGTATGTTGAAATATTCTTTAAGGACTCTGACATACATGAGATATGGCGAGTATATTTTATCGTACCATATACGGGCCATCACCTTATTATTCCATTCATCCAGATTGTCTTTACTTGCAACAACAACAGAACTTTCCCATAATTCATCAAAAAGTTTCTTGCCCTCCTCGTAATCCTGCTTGTCATTGAACCGGGCATTAAGTTCTAACCGACCCTTCAATCCTTGATATGAAAGATTGCTGGAACCTGTAATCAAGACACCTGGCAACTCTCCTCCTTCATTCATCAAATCGTTATAAGCAAAAAGATACATTTTGGAATGACACGGGTCGAGTGTCTTACGAATCTCTAATGTTCCGTCCAAAATTTTCCCATAGAACATTTTAAATTGTTCCAATTTTTCTGCCGTATCTAGAAAATCAGAATCATTGAATATATGGACAAACTGTTTATAGTATTCTTCTTTAAGAATATTTCGAGAAATGATTTCAGTTCTTATGGCCTCAACTTCCCGTATATGTTTAGATATGTGCAAATCAATATCCAATCCGACTAATATCCTTATCTGTTTGTCTTTAAGGTTTTCAGATAACTGGATATAGCCGGAATAATAGAAATAGCCGACCAATATATCCACTGCATCTGTTTTAGGCAAGATACCATTGATAATATCCGATAAGAATTTTTCTTTATTTGTTATAAAACTGCTGCTCATACTATCATCCGTTTAATTTGCTATGGATGGCATAAACTCTTTAGAGATACTGACACCCAATAGTTTCGTTACATTCAAATCCCGATTTTTTACATCCACTTCGCGGATATAATCGCCCAAGCGTTTGTAGTTTGTCTCACTCATAATTGTTCTTATTAATCAGGTTTACAACTACTTTCACCATCACGTCCTTTTCTTCCGTGCGGCTTTCGGCTATCATCAGCGTAAGGGCAACAAGAGTGTTGTCGGCAATGCGCTTCGTGCCGTCAGGATTATAGAGAATGCCGTTACCTGCCATAAACCATAAAAAGAGAGTTGCAGCAATGCGCTTGTTGCCGTCGCTGAACGAATGATTCTTAGTTACAAGGTAAAGCAACATGGCGGCCTTTTCTTCTACTGACGGATAAAGGTCTTGCCCGCCGAAAGTCTGATATATCTGCCCTATGGAACTCTTGAACGAATCGTCTTTCTCATGGGCGAACCACTGGCTGCCGCCGAATTTCTCCTTCAGTTCTTCTATTGCCTTCATGGCTCCTTCGTAGGTAGCATGAAACTTAGCTTCGTTAGTGGTCTGCTCCACAGCCAGCTGCTGGTAATCGTACTTGTCCAAAGTATCAAGGGCATAGGCATAATCGGCAACCACTTCCACCAGATTGAGCGCATCATCAGAAGTCAGTGCCTCTTGTGCCTTGACTGTTCTGCCCAATACGTTAACAAGCTGCTTCAGCTCCGTATAGCGTTGTTCTGTCAGGGCCTTATTGACGGCATAGCCTTTTATTAAATATTCTTTCAGCACTTTGTTTGCCCATATACGAAACTGCGTGCCACGCTGGCTTTTTACACGATAGCCCACGGAAATGATGACGTCCAAGTTGTATAACACAATATTCTTAGTTTGCGTAAATCCCTCTCTACGACCATAATTCTTGGTATGTGCAAAATTTGCACATGTGGTCTCACGCTCTAATTCATGTTCCTTATAAATATTGCTAATGTGGCGTCCTATAACGGTTCTGTCCTTTTGAAACAGTTCTGCCATCTGTGCCTGTGAAAGCCACACAGAATCTCCATCCATCCTGACATCCACGGCGGTCTGCCCATCGGCAGTACGGTAAATTACAATTTTGTCATTCAAGTCCATAGCCCAACTCTTTAAACAGGTTCAACAACTCCTTTCTGCTTTCCTCCTCCTGTTTCAGCAAATCTTTCATTTCGGTTTGCAGCTCTTTCATCTTTGTATCGAAGTCTACGCCTTCGTCACGGCTCTTGAACTCTATATATCAGCTGCACTATCAGAAGTAACATCAGTAGGATTTCAAGCGGCGCACACAAAGAACAAAGATATAAAAATATTTTGTAAATACCACATCGTTCAAAAAATTTTTTTGAATCAAAAATGCCATAATCCCAAATCTGTTATTAGTATTCGGTCTGTATTTTTGCTTTATATCGAGCGGCTTTTTGTTGGATTATTTACAGGCACTTTTATAATTTATAATTAGCTAACGCTGAACTTCGTTTCATAATTGGGTTAGACCGAACTACGTTTCATAATTAGCTTGCGCCAATAGAACCAAAAAGGCGGGCTGAAAGCATGAATAAATAAAATTGATAAAGCTATGTGCGGTCTGAAGGCCGATTGGGGATTATACCGTTTCATGACAAAACTTATCTAAAACAACAATAACAACAAATACTTTCCTGCGTTTTATATCCACCTTATTATATCCCCAAAACAAACCTATGACTTACGCATAAAAAACCTATGACTTTTGATGTAAAAGTGGCCGAGTTACGAGGCAAAACTCAGCCATTAACAGTTTAGAAGTAAATGCATTGAACTTACTTAACAAGAAGCCATATACAAAGACGCAATCTTTCAATTTAAAACATAAAACAATAGAAATGCTTACGATTTTTCGAGACTATTTTTATAACGCAAATGTATGGACGTGAAAAGGCGACCAGACTGGGGAGCTGACAAATATTAATGGGGCTATTGGGAATAAGAAATAACGCTCATGTCAATGTTACGGACTACGGTGCGGCTATGGTTTATGGTATTGCGATTGATAAAAAGTCATAAATAATGTTACGCAAAACGTGATGTAATAAAGCAAATTGACTGAAAAACGTCATTTTAAAAGGCAAGGACGAAAAATAATGGCTCCGTTGGCAAATTTTTATTTTGTAGTTATGCCAATTTGCATTATCTTTGCATAAGATAAGCTGCATCTCGGCATAACATTCAAGCAAGCTTAATGATTCTGCTCTCGATTTGCATTATCTTTGCACATAAGATAAGCTGCATCTCGGCATAACATTCAAGCAAGCTTGATGATTCTGCTCGCGGTTTGCATTATCTTTGCAATAAGATAAGCGGCATCTCGGCATTACATTCAAGCAAGACTTGATGATTCTGCTCTCGATTTGCATTATCTTTGCACATAAGATAAGCGGCATCTTGGCATAACATACAAGCAAGCTTGATGATTCTGCTCTCGGTTTGCATTATCTTTGCATAAGATAAGCGGCATCTCGGCATAACATTCAAGCAAGCTTGATGATTCTGCTCTCGGTTTGCATTATCTCTGCAATAAGATAAGCGGCAGACAGGACTGACCGGGGAGACAGGACGCACGGACACGACTGAGAGCTGCTTTATCTGAAGAAGAAGACAACAACGTTGAAGGCTCCATGACGACGCCAGCCGGAGGGAGACAAGACATATATAGCACGCATAAACAAAAGACATTCAGGACATGAACAAAAGCGACAGCATAGTCATTATACCTACGTATAACGAGAAAGAGAACATCGAGAAGATTATAAGGGCGGTGTTCTCGCTTGAAAAATGTTTTAATATTCTCGTGATAGACGACGGCTCGCCCGACGGCACCGCGGCTATAGTTCACCGACTGATGGAGAGCGAGTTTGCCGACCGTCTGTTTATCATTGAGCGCAGCGGCAAGCTGGGCCTGGGCACGGCATACATAACGGGCTTTAAATGGGCCCTGGAACACGGATATGACTATATATTCGAGATGGACGCCGACTTCAGTCACGACCCCAACGACCTGCCGCGCCTCTATTCGGCATGCCACGACGAGGGCTACGACGTTGCCATAGGCTCGCGCTACGTGAGCGGAGTGAACGTGGTTAACTGGCCTATAGGACGCGTGCTGATGAGCTATTTTGCATCTAAGTATGTGCGCATGGTGACGGGCTTCAAGGTGCACGACACCACTGCCGGATTTAAGTGCTACAAGCGCCGCGTGCTCGAGACCATAGAGTTGGACAAGATACGCTTCAAGGGCTACGGCTTCCAGATAGAGATGAAGTTTACGGCATACAAGATAGGCTTCAAGATTAAGGAAGTGCCTGTGATATTCGTCAACAGACGTGAAGGCGTGTCGAAGATGAGCGGCGGCATATTCGGCGAGGCTTTCTTCGGTGTGATGCGTCTGCGCTGGGACGGATGGACACGCAAGTATCCTAAGATTAAAGACTGACAGCAGGAAGGGACATGCAGCAGGGCCGCAGCCCTGCTGCAACACCATAACCGCAACAACGCCGAACGGTCAGCAAGGACGCAAGGCGATACAGACATAAAGCGCAAGCCGCGCAATATCAGAAGACGAGCGAGGGGAATGAGCGCCCCGGCTTATCAGACACGACAACGCTCACCGAGGCAGACAAGGCTGCCACAGATGCAGCAGGCATCACAGACAGGTTAACCGCAAATATTATTCTAACGAAAAAACGATAAAAACAACTAACAATGAGATACATCTACCGAATATATCAAATATGCATCGCGCTGCCGATAATACTCGTGCTCACCATACTTACGTCGCTCACCACGAGCGTGGGCTGCGTGCTTGGCAACGGTCACTTCTGGGGCTACTATCCGCCTAAGCTGTGGGCAGCAGCCATACTTAAGGTGCTGTTTCTGCCGGTAAAGGTTGTGGGACGCGAGAACCTGAAGCACAACGAGTCGTATGTGTTTGTGAGCAACCATCAGGGCTCGTTCGACATATTTCTGATATTCGGTCATCTGGGACGCAACTTCAAATGGATGATGAAGCACCAGCTGCGCAAGATTCCTCTCGTTGGCTTTGCCTGCGAGATGTCTCACCAGATATTTGTAGACAAACGCGGCCCGAGCAAGGTAAAGGAGACATACGACAAGGCGCGCCACACGCTGAAAGACGGAATGAGCGTGGTGGTGTTCCCCGAAGGCTCGCGCACGTTTACAGGTCATATGGGTACGTTTAAGCGTGGCGCCTTCATGCTTGCCGACGAGCTTCAGCTGCCCGTAGTGCCGCTGACCATCAACGGCTCTTTCGACGTGCTGCCAAGGACAAACAAATGGTTCTGGGTGAAATGGCATCCGCTGACACTGACCATACATAAGCCGATATACCCAGAAGGACAGGGTGCCGAAGACATAAGCAAGCGCATGGACATAAGCTATAAGGAGATTATGGCCGGCCTGACTCCGAAATATCAGGGGTATGTGAAGAATCCGAATCAGTAGATTCGTTTTAAGTAGTTAAAGTAGTTAGAGGAGTTATCGCCAACGGAGTTGGCTAGGAGTTAAAGTCATATGCTAACGTAGTGCGTGTTTAAGTGAAGAACTAAAAGTGAAGAGTGAAAAATCCAAATGTTAGCGTAGTACGTACGATAATAACCAACAAGGCTATTATGCCGGCTAAAGGTTGATGCTAACTTATAGCCCGAAGGGCTACACTTAAGTAACCGTGGGTGATACACCCACGGCCTGTAACAAAACAAACTATGAGCACCCGAAGTGGTGCTATATCGGAGCAAATAACGGACACAAAAGCAAACAAGTAAGTAACATAAAAACAAGAATAGCACCACTTCGGGTGCTCGCATTACCAGGACTTTAATCCGTGGGTAATGACCCACGGTTACCAAAGTTAAGCCCTTCGGGCTACCGGCAAATTAAGCCGCAAAAGCGCAATGAAAAGTTAAAAATAAAAAACTCTTGTGGATTCGAGTCGGAAGTTAAAGTAGTTAGAGAAGTTATCGCTCACTAAGGTGAGCTAGGAGCATATTTAAGTTAAGAACTAAGAGTGAAGAGTGAAAAATCCAATTGCAAACGTAATGCTTACAAGTAGAAACCACAATACATTTGGATTTTTCGTTTTTCATTTTTAACTTTTCACTTTCGTAAGACGCACTACGTTGCTATTGTGCCGGCGGATCTGTGCTTTCGAGGCGGGAGTTAAAGTAGTTATCGCTCACTTAGATGAGCTGGTAGTTAGAGTCAAATGCCTTGTTGATTCTTATCATAACTTCATAATCACTACGTTTGGTAATGTGCCGGCGGATCTGCAATTGTCGTGCAAGTGAGAGCAGAAGCAAATCTCATTTGGTTATGCCGAGCGCAGCCGACAATCAATAGAATTAATCCGCCGGAATATAATATAAGGATCTGAGATCCGCTAAAAATACCGCTGCCTTATGAAGTGAGTAATGAAAAATTTAATGCTATGTTTGCATTAAAAGTATGAGGTGATGCTAAATAGGAAGTAATCGGATTAAATAAATCCTGATATTCATTTCCGGCAGATTGCAAATCAGCCGGCACATTAGTCTTGTTGCTACATAACCGGCGACACGGGGCTAATGTTCTGTCGGATATGCTATCCGACAGCAAAAAATATAAGGATCTTTGATCCGAGACTCATACCTATTAATCAAAAAATAGGAAGTAATCGGATTAAAAAATTAGCTGCGCTGACCTTCGGTTCTGAAGATTGCAAATCAGCCGGCACATTAGTCTTGTTGCTACATAACCGGCGGCACGGGGGGATCTGCGCTCCGCCGGAATATAATATAAGGATCTGAGATCCGCTAAAAATACCGCTGCCTTATGAAGTGAGTAATGAAAAATTTAATGCTATGTTTGCATTAAAAGTATGAGGTGATGCTAAATAGGAAGTAATCGGATTAAAAAATTAGCTGCGCTGACCTTCGGTTCTGATATTCATTTCCGACCGATTGCAAATCAGCCGGCACATTAGCCTTGTTGGTTCTTATCGCACGCACTACGTTAGCTTTTGGATTTTTCACTCTTCACTCTCCTTATATTAGATTCCGGCCGATTGCAGATCAGCCGGCACATTAGCCTTCTTGGTTCTTTTCGCACGCACTACGTTAGCATTTGGATTTTTCACTCTTAACTCTTCACTTCCGTCAGGCGTTTTTCACTTTTAATTTTTCATTTTTATTTGCGCTTTTGCGCCTGCTCTTCACTTAAGCTCCCTTCCTGTGCAGCGTAATAACCGATATCTCGTGGCTTGCTCCGAAGCGGAAGGGGATGAAGCCGCCGGTGCCTACAGACACGTTGATGGCACGGTTGCCTTCATGATACAGACCGCCCCACTCTCTATACATCAGTCTGGCCGGCGACATGCCGAAGACGCTGAACTGCATGGCGTGAGTGTGACCGCTCAAAGTAAGCTGCGCCTTGCTGCCGGGCAGGATTTCCTTGCGCCACAGACGCGGATCGTGAGCAAGCATAAGCACAAAGCTTGAACTGTCTACTCCGGCCATCGCCCTCTTAAGGTCTGTGCGCTTAGGCTCACCGCCACGGCCGTCGTTCTCAACGCCTGCAACAATTATCGAGTCGTTGCCGCGCTTAACGGTCTTGTTCTCGTTGAGCAATAGCGTCCAGCCAAATTCACGCTCACGACTGATAATCTCACGCTCATTTGCCACCTTAACAACGTCGTCGGCCTTGATATAGTCAGAATAGTCGTGATTGCCGAGAACAGAATAAACGCCGTCCTTGGCGCTAAGGCTGCTCAGAAGCGGAATAAACTCGTAAAGTTCCTCGGGCGACATGTTCTGCAAATCGCCCGTAAACACTATCATGTCGGCCTTCTGAGCGTTGATGCTGTCGACAATACGCTCAAACACCTTCTTGTCCTTTCCGCGGTAAGTGCCGAGATGGGCATCGCTAAACTGCACTATGCGATAGCCGTCGAAGGCCTGAGGCAGGTCAGCAGAATAAAAGTCTTCATAGCGTATGTCGAGCTTCCGGAAGCCTATGGTGCTGCCGTAGACCACGATATATATCTGACCTATGGCCAGCAGCAGTCCGACAAGGTTGCCCCAGTTGTTCTTTGTGTGATGATAGCGGCAATGTCCCCAGCCGAGCAACGAGCATACGGCGAAGATAAACTTGGGGATGGCCAGCACACCGAAAAGAAACAGATAAACGTTGAGCAACTCGATGCGCTCAGGCGCAAAATCGCGCGAGAACGTAAGCACCAGCGTATAGACAAAGAGAATGATACCCGGAGTCCACCACAACAGGCGCTGCCACCACAAATATTTGGTCTTACGGCGCAGCAGTCTTCTGTCGATGTAGATGTCAGACAGGATTATCATCAACACCAAAAGCACGAATATCCTTGCAATCATTTTTTCAGAAGATTAATTTTTAACTAAACATCAACTACAGCCCATTATCTGAAGGCTATCTCCTCACCACGGCAAGAGTCGAGGAAACATCCGTCGTCGTAGACATGCACGCCGTTGCAGAACGTGTGAACCACACGCCAGTTGAACGTATGTCCCTCCATAGGGCTCCATCCGCACTTGCTCTGTATGACGTCTTTCGTAACCGTCCACGGACTGCCGGGGCGCACAACAACGACATCGGCCTTATAGCCCTTGCGGAGAAAACCGCGCCCGCGCACATCAAAAAGGCGTGCGGGATTGTGGCACATAAGCTCTACGAGCCGTTCTATAGGCAGCACATTGCTGTCGACAAGCTCGAGCATGGACACGAGCGAGAACTGTATCATGGGCATGCCTGATGCCGCACGGGCGCATCCGCCCTGCTTGTCGGCCCACTGATGGGGGGCATGGTCGGTGCCTATTACTGATATGCGGCCGTCGGAGAGTGCACGTCTCAGAGCGTCGCGGTCGGCAAGTGTCTTTACAGCCGGGTTGCACTTTATCCTTGTGCCAAGCGTGGCATAGTCGGCATCAGAGAAAAACAGATGGGCAACCACAGCCTCAGCCGTTATATCAGGCATGGCATCGTGCCACGGCTCAAACAGCTGCAGCTCGCGAGCCGTTGTAAGATGAGCCACATGAAGACGCGCACCATGCTTGCGCGCCATGCTTACAGCAAGCTCTGTAGACTTATAGCAAGCCTCCTCGCTGCGTATCTGCGGATGCAGGGCCACGTCGGGATCGTCGCCGTGAGCGGCCTTTGCAGCAGCCATGTTGGCATTGATTATGCCGGTGTCCTCACAATGTGTCATGACGGGGACACGGGCTTCGCTGAATATACGTTCGAGAGCCTCACGGCGATCCACGAGCATATTGCCCGTTGACGAGCCCATAAACAGCTTTATGCCGGGCACACGATGAACGTCGAGCCGGCTGAACAGGTCGACATTATCGTTGGTTGCACCGAAGAAGAACGAATAGTTGACGTGGCTCTTTGCCGCCGCCAATGAGCGCTTCTCTTCGAGAGCCTCGAGCGTGGTGGTCTGCGGCACGGTGTTAGGCATGTCGAAATAAGACGTAACACCACCATAGGCCGCAGCACGGCTCTCAGAACTTATGTCGGCCTTTGCCGTAAGGCCAGGCTCACGAAAATGCACATGGTCATCGATAACGCCCGGAAGCACGTAGCACCCCGAAGCATCAACCACCTTATCAAAAGGTTCACTGCCAGAAATAAAATTGTCTTGGAGAATGTCTGATATCAAACCATTCTCCAAGACAACCGAGCCACGGAACGACTTTCCCTCGTTGACCAGCGTGGCGTCTTTTATCAATAATCTCATAATATCTTTTAAAGCCCCTGTATATGTTCCTTTTTTGCGGTTAAGCCTGACGCCTTTGTCACTCTGCTCCCTCAACAGCCTCGCTCAGAGAGTCTTCTGATCCCGGCTGTGCCAGTTCGTTGGGCGTAGGAGGCGCCAGCGTCGGGTCGTCAGTTCCGTCGGGCATTGCCGTACCGTTCATTATAGCCTGGTTCTGCTGTGCCTTACGGTAATAGTCGCGCACGTAAGGATCGTTCTTGAAGTTGTCAGTTGCCTTGCTCATTATATCCTCAATCCAGGGTGAAAGCTCGGGATATCTGTGGCCGGCTGTAATCATGAAGAACACGCCCGGACCCAGCACGTTGTCGAAATTCTCAACGATGAACGACGTTACGAGCTTGTCTTCCTTCTCAACAATCTGTGCAGCCTTCTGCGACAGTTTTGCGTTCACCTCGTTGATGTCGTGTCCGTCCATTATGGCCTGACTCTGCAGGTGGCCCAGTTCGCCAACTTCGCTCTCCAGCTGGTTGTACTTCTCGATAAACTTAAACAGCTTGTCGTTAAGCGGCGTTCCGCTCACCTTCTGCTGCGTGTTGTCTATCTTTATCTGTATTTCGCCGCTCTCGAGCACCACCGGCATAAGGCTCTCATCGTCCATGAAGAGAGTTGCTATACGCGTAGAATCGAGCGCCCCCGAAAAATGAAACTGTCCGTGAACGATGTCGCAAGAGTCGATATTCTTCAGGTCGTCGCCTTCATAAACCTTAAGAAACAGCATGCGGCCGTCTAACGTAGGAACATTAGATGAACCTTGAATGTTGTAAGAGTTTACACACGACGTAAACACGGCAAAAGCCCCCAGAAGAGTTAAAAGAGTCTTAACCATAACCTTGTTTTGTAATATTAGCACAAAATTACAACGTATTATCGATGTAAGAAAAATTTTTCATGCAATTTAAAATAAATACACTGACTTTTAGAGTTTTTTTGCCTCTTTAGCCAGCTCGCCTGATATTCTGTGAGTTGTATAAATCTCAAGCATGGCAGCAACAAGGAGCAGGAGCACCCAGTTGTTGTGAACATAAGTGACGTAATTGAAGTATCCGTCGGGCGAAAGCTTGAGAAACAGGGGCAGCAGCAGGCCATAAGAGTTTTCGACCATCAGCAGTGCCGAAAGAATAAACAGCACGTCGCCCGTAACCATGATACGGCGCAGACGCCTGATGGTGAAGTTGTTGCCGCTGTAGGTCTGCATCATCTGCATAGAAGCAAAGAACAAGGCACCCACAAGAAATATCCACGAAGCCATGAGCATCGTGCCAAAGACATAAAGTCCGGCACCGGCCACCATGAGCACCGCACCCGAAAGCAGAACAATAGTCTGCAGTTTATTTAGCTGTTTCATCGTTATCTGTTACTGGTTTTTGGTCATCACTAAGCACGAATATATCCTCGTCGTCGGCTTTCATAAAGTAGTTCTCGCGAGCTATCTTTGTGATGGCCTTAGGGTTGCGCTTCAGTTCCTTTATCTTCTGTTCGTCCTGCTCATACTGCATATTGTAGGCATCAATCTGCTCCTTCAGCTCGCTCACGAGTATTCTGTTGCGCACATGCTTCAGCAGGCTGTTCTCATCGAGGAACCCGACAATGAGGACACCGAAAATTATCACAATCCAATATTTGTTGTGACTTATAAAATTCAGAATAGGATATAAACGTCTGCTCATTAAATTTACACGGTTTCGTTACGCAACGGCAACAGTACACACGACATATAAACGGGCTTTAGCCGCCGTAACGCTGCATATTTTTGTGCAAAGATAATGCAAGTTGGGAATATAACAAAATAATAAAGGTCTTTTAACCCAAATCAGTCATTAGGATTCGGTCGGGATTTTTGCTTTATATTGAGCGGATTTTCGTTAGATTTTTCGCAGTCATAGCGGGCTATGTCAAGAAAAATCTGACTAAAAGACGCCAATAGAAACAAAAAGACCGGCTGAAAGCATTAATGCACAAAATTGATAACGTAATATGCGGTCTAATGACCGATTTGGGTTAAATTGTAATAAACAAATGTATCGCGTGGTGTCATTTTGAACCGGCATATACGTCTGTCAATGATACAATGCTGTAGATACGGCCGTATTTAAGTTTATTTGAAAGAAAAAGCGCGTATTTACATCGCACACCAATCTTCAGCGGCAACAATAAATACGGCAAACGGAAAGACGGACATGGACCGGCATACACTAAATAATGCCATAAAAAGGCTGGAATAAAGGGGAATACTGACGACAACGCATCAGATATAAATCAACAATACAGCTGAACCATAACGTCTGCTTCAAGACAAATCAGAAGCGCGTGAGCTGCAGCGTGGCATAGTCGGAGCGCAATACAAGATTGTCGCCGTCTGCAACCACCACATCAAAGGTTGTCTCAGTAGAATTGATTCCGAACGGCAGCAGGTCTTCCACGGTAGCGTCAACGCCGTTGTCGCTCGTAGCAGCCCTCTGCTTAAAGTCTTTCATCACCACCTTTGTCTCGCCGTCCTCATATCCGAAGCGGCCTATGTATGTGCCATAGCCGTTGGGGCCCTGCTTCTCGGACACCTCAACCACGTATCTCGTTATGCTGTAATAAAGGCGCGTACACTCGTGCATGCGTCCGTCGGCCCTCGTCTCAAAGCGTTCCAGTTTCCAAAATCCTTCTATATCGCTGTTTACAGGCTCCTTAAAGTCGCAGCCCGCCATAGTCAGAGCCATGACGGCAGCAACGATCCATCCTATTATCTTGACCATAAAACTCCTGTTTTGGTTATTGTTATCATGCAGCCCATGCTGTCGCCTATATAGCTGCCCTTGTCGTATCCGCAGGCCAGTCTGAAGTTCCATCCCTCAGCCTTGCGCGGACTGTATGCCACTTCTGCCAGCGTGCTTCCCTGACGCATCATGCGGTCGAGCGGCACCTTGTATGTTCCCCAGTGGCGCATGTACGACAGCAGCAGGCGATACGACCACTCGTCAGACGGATTGCCGCCAATGCCTATATGGTGGGCCTTTACGCGGTTGCTCCTGAACATATTGGTTCCGTCGGCATTATATATTGGTCCGGGCAGAAACGGATGGCCCATTCCCATACCCCAGTGTTGCCAGTTGTAGTCGTGGTTATAGTAGTTGTCGCCGCCGCTCATCTGTATCTCATGAAACGAACCGCCAACACCGTCATAAAGCAGCGGTCCGGTCTGATCGGTTGTGCACAGCCCTTCCCACAGCAGAGTTGACACAAAAGGATTCTCCGGCAACGTGAGTTCCACGCCTATATGTCCGTCTTTCCAGCGTCCATACTGCCACGTTAGCTGCGAGTGGTCATCGAAATAATGCTCGTAATAGCATCTCAGCTTCCATGTCGGCGCCGTATAGTTGAGCGCAAAGTTCCAGCTTCCCACATGGTTGCCCTCCACGTTCTGCAGCGTGCTCTCCTGTATAGGTATGATGGCCTTCAGATATTCTTTTATCCCGCCGGGCATCTTTGCCACACACGTTGTGGTTCCGTCGTCATTCTTGCGCCACTTGCTTCCGCCAAACTGCGCCGCCTCGATCATTCCGATTTCCATCGTAACTGGTATCTTCTTTGGATTTCCCACTCTAAGCATGGCCGACTTGCTGTGATATATCACGCCTCTGGTGAACGTCTCACCTGGCTTAACAAAATCCGACCGCCAGTCGCCGTCTGTCAGCCATCCGTAGCCGAAATGAAACTTGGCAGCCACCCATCCTTTGGTGTAAGGCAGATTCTGATATTCCTTCACCTCAAGACGCACCTGCGGCACAGGACGTGCCCCTGGACCTTCTACCATCATGCCGCTGCTTAGCCTCATGTTCTTGTCCAGCGGAAAGGCTTCGCGCTCCTTGCTGCCTATGCTCAGCGTTATATTGCGCCATGACACATCGACAAAAGCCTGCTGAACGACAAAGTCTGAAGTCTGATTAACGGCTCCGGCCAAGTCGAGTCCTGCCTCCAGACGCCAGTCGGCACCCAACTTTCCGGCATAGTCTACACCCGCTCTGAGATATCCGCTGCACGGCTCTACACCAGACAGGCCATAGCGGTTGGCCGTAAACCACATAGGGGCATAGTCGCCCGTAGACACATTGGCAGACGTCTCCAACTTATATCTCAGCGTGTCGCCTCCGGCAAATGCCGCGGCAAGAGGCAACATACTCAGCAATAATAACAGTTTAAGCGATTTCATCAGAATTAATCTTTCACCTTAACTAAACACCTTGATGCTCTTTATCTAAAAGGCATGCTACATATTATAAATCTAGTTATACCGTTGTCCTGCAAACATCCATGAGCCTTCTTTCGCAAGTATTAAGGCAATTAACATGCCCTTTCTTACCAGACATGGCACAGTTGTCCTATTGTTACAATAAGTCAAGATATGCAGGAATGGTTTGAAGGACACCAATAATCTAGTTACATTTGATTTTCAGGGCGCAAAATTACAATAAAAAACCTGACAGATAAAAATATTTTTGTTAAAAACATAGTAATATTTTTAAAATATACGCACTTGTCTGCTTGCATTTTGCACACTCAACTTAACATAATCGGGACACATTCTGCTCACGCACATTACAAAATGCAATATGGCGACACAACACAAACGGCACAAGCTAAATACTATACTAAAATAAAAGCAGCCACAAACAATGGCTGCATATAAGACAAAAAGTGCGCAATGCGGCATAACACCTTATGCCGCGATTGCGCAAAAGCTATATTTATTACTAACATCTAATACTTTCCGCAGGCTGTTTGCCGGCCTGTGGTCAGAAGCCTATTTCCTGCCCTCGGGCAAACACGCGGCGTATCACAGGCGACGTGTAGGCATAAGGGATGTAGTCAATCGAAGGTATCGGCTCTGTTATAAAGAAGTTAGCCACTTTGCCCACGGCTATCGAACCGTAGTCGCGGCTGAGCCCCATAGCATAAGACGAGTTTATCGTGGCGGCATTGATGGCCTCTGCAGGCAGCAGTCTCAGCTTGATACAAGCCAGAGACACAATAAACTTCATGTCGCCCGATGGAGTTGATCCGGGATTATAGTCGCTGGCAACGGCAACGCCAAGTCCGGCGTCAACCATCTTACGTGCCAGTGCATAAGGCAGATTAAGGAAGAACGACGTGCCGGGCAGCACCGTAGGCATAGTGCCACTGCCGCGCAGCAACTCTATCTCCTCTTCGGTCATGCTCTCCAGATGGTCTACAGACAAGGCATTGCGCTTCACGCCTACCTCTACGCCGCCCGACGATGCCAGTTCGTCGGCATGTATCTTGGGCAGCATTCCCCATTTTGCTCCGGCCTCAAGTATGCGGTCGGTCTCTTCTGGGGTAAAGAAGCCTTCGTCGCAGAACACGTCTACATAGTCGGCAAGATGCTCGCGCCCTACCTCTGGTATCATCTCCTCTACAACAAGACGTACATATTCGTCCTGGGTGTACTGGCGTCCTACTGCATGCGCACCAAGGAAGGTAGACACCACCTTTATAGGTGCCGTCTCCTTTATGCGCCTTATCACGCGCAGCATCTTCAGCTCGTCTTCGGTGTTAAGGCCGTAGCCGCTCTTTATCTCAACGCAGCCCGTACCCTTCATCACCACCTCGCGCACACGCCTCATGGCCTGCTCATAGAGCTGGTCCTCTGTCATGGTGTGCAGCAGGTCGGCAGAGTTGAGTATGCCTCCGCCGCGTTTGGCTATCTCGGCATAGCTCAGGCCTCTTATCTTGTCGACAAACTCGCCCTCGCGGCTTCCCGCATACACTATGTGGGTATGCGGGTCGCACCATGACGGCATCAGCGTTCCGCCTTCGGCGTCGACAACGGTGTCTGCAGCAGCTTCAGCATCCGTCAGACCGTCCATCGTGCCGAATCCGGTTATCAGTCCGTCTTCGGCAGTCAGATAGGCGTCGTTTATCTGCTCCAGCGTCTGCATCTCGCTGCCCTGCAGCCTCAGCTTGCCGTGCCGGTCTATTCCGGCCAGTGTCTTTATATTCTTTACAAGCAGTCTCATCGGCTTGATTATTTTACGTTTTCCTTAGTGTCATGCTTATTCGGCATGCTCTCTCAGGAAGTCAATAGAGTTCTTTATGTGAGGATACATCACTTCGTCGTTCACGATGAACGGCACTACCTTGCGGTATTCATCATGCAGCTTCTCGATTACAGGCGACGACTTCAGCGGACGTCTGAACTCAAGAGCCTGAGCAGCATTAAACAGCTCTATTGCCAGCACACGCTCAGTGTTGAGCACCACCTTATAGAGCTTTATTGCAGCGTTGGCACCCATGCTGACATGGTCTTCCTGACCCTGGCTCGAAGGTATGCTGTCTACTGATGCAGGCGAGCACAGATTCTTGTTAAGGCTTACTATTGACGCAGCTGTGTATTGTGTAATCATAAATCCGCTGTTTACGCCTGGAGTTGCAACGAGGAAGCTTGGCAGGTCTCTTGTGCCCGACACGAGCTTGTAGATTCGTCTTTCTGATATATTAGCCAATTCGCTCAGTGCCATTGCAAGGAAGTCCATTGGCAGTGCGATAGGCTCTCCGTGGAAGTTTCCGGCAGAGATAATCAGGTCTTCGTCAGGACATACAGTCGGGTTGTCTGTTGCCGAGTTGATTTCAGTGTCGATCACTGACTTAACGTATGCCATTGAGTCCTTGGCTGCGCCATGAACCTGCGGAATGCAGCGGAACGAATACGGGTCCTGAACATACGATTTGGGCTTCTCTATTATCTCGCTGCCCTCAAGCAGTTGCCTCATGTTTGCGGCTGTCTGTATCTGACCCTTGTGAGGTCTTACCTGATGTACGGCGTCTGTGAAAGGAGACACCAGTCCATAATATGCGTCGAGCGACATGGCAGCAATCTTGTCAGCCCATTTGCTCAGGCGTTCGCCCTGCAGCAATGCCCATACGGCAAACGAACTCATGTTCTGTGTTCCGTTGAGCAGAGCCAGACCTTCTTTAGATCCGAGCTGTATCGGCTCCCATCCGTTCTCCTTCAGCATCTCTGCTCCAGTCATCACCTTACCCTTATACTCTACGTCACCGAGTCCTACGAGCGGCAGACAGAGGTGTGCCAGAGGCACAAGGTCGCCGGATGCGCCAAGTGAGCCTTGCATGTAGACAATAGGATAAACATCGTTATTGAAGAAGTCAACAAGTCTCTCTACGGTATCAAGCTTGCAGCCTGAGTATCCATAGCTCAGCGACTGTATCTTCAGCAGCAGCATTATCTTTACTATATCGTTAGGCACGCGGTCGCCTGTGCCGCATGCATGCGACATCATCAGGTTTATCTGCAACTGCGAAAGCTGGTCGTTGCCGATAGACACGTTGCAGAGAGAGCCGAATCCTGTTGTTACGCCATAGATAGGCTTCTCTGTCTCTTCTATCTTCTTGTCGAGATATTCACGGCAGCGTACGATGCGCTTGCGTGCGTCTTCACTAAGTTCGAGTTTATAACCTTTTTCTATTATCTCACCGATACGTTCAATCGTGAGATGTTCTGCTGATATTTGGTGAATCATTGTGTATTTAAATTTAAAGTTATGTGTGTGTTTAGGAGTTAAAGAAGTTAGAGTAGTTAAAGGAGATAAAGTCATATGTCTTGTAGACACACAATTATAAATTATAATTCATAATTGACTAACGCCTAATCTTGTTTCATAATCAGGACATTGTTTCTTAGTCCTTAATTATTTACTTAATTACTTCAAGGCATTTGACTTTAACTACTTTAACTCCTTCTAACTACTGAATTTACTTCACTGCGTTATCTATTATCTCATCATCCACGAAGTTAGGCATCGTAACCTTCAGGTTCGGGGTGCGTTCCATTTCGCGTTCAATACTGTGTATAGAGCCTTCGTTGCGTGCCCAGCTGCGGCGTGCAATACCGTTGTTTACGTCCCAGAACAGCATTTCGCGTATGTGGCGTGCGCTGTCTTCGCCTCCGTCTATCATCATGCCGAAGCCGCCGTTGATAACTTCTCCCCAGCCTACTCCGCCACCATTATGGATAGATACCCATGTGGCACCTCTGAACGAGTCGCCTATAACGTTCTGAACAGCCATGTCGGCACAGAACTGCGAACCGTCGTATATGTTACTTGTCTCACGGAACGGAGAGTCTGTTCCTGATACGTCGTGATGGTCGCGGCCAAGCACTACCGGACGTGTTATCTCGCCCTTCTTTATTGCCTCGTTGAATGCCAGAGCTATCTTTGCGCGGCCTTCGGCGTCGGCATACAATATACGTGCCTGTGAGCCTACTACGAGATGGTTGCGGCCGGCCTCCTTTATCCAGTGGATGTTGTCTTCCATCTGGTGCTGTATCTCCTCCGGTGCTGTCTTGCATATCTCCTCGAGCACCTCTACAGCCAGACGGTCAGTTACAGCCAGGTCTTCGGGCTTGCCTGATGTACATACCCATCTGAACGGACCGAAGCCGTAGTCGAAGAACATCGGACCCATGATGTCCTGAACGTATGAAGGGTATCTGAACTTGCCGTCGGCAGCCATGATGTCGGCTCCAGCACGCTCTGACTGCAGCAGGAATGCGTTTCCGTAGTCGAAGAAGTACATGCCGCGCTCTGTCAGCTTGTTGATTGCAGCAACCTGTCTGCGCAGAGATGCCTGCACACGCTCACGGAACAGTTCGGGATTCTCTGCCATCATCTGCTTCGACTCTTCAAATGTCATGTCAACAGGATAATATCCTCCTGCCCATGGGTTGTGCAGAGATGTCTGGTCGCTACCAAGGTCTACCTTTATGTTTTCTTCTGCCAGACGCTCCCACAGGTCAACCACGTTGCCCACGTATGCCATAGACACAGTCTTGCGCTCCTCTACGGCCTTTCTTATCGCCGGTATCAGTTCGTTCAGGTCAGAGTGCAGTTCGTCCACCCAGCCCTGGTCATAGCGTTTCTGTGCAGCCTTAGGATTAATCTCGGCAACAACGCTGACCACTCCGGCAATGTTTCCAGCCTTAGGCTGTGCACCTGACATACCGCCAAGACCTGACGACACGAACAGCATGCCGTGTATGTCCTTGCGGCCCGGTTCTTTCTTCATCTGCATGCGTGCAGCGTTTAGCACGGTTATCGTTGTACCGTGAACGATGCCCTGCGGACCGATATACATATACGATCCGGCTGTCATCTGTCCATACTGGCTGACGCCCAGTGCGTTCATGCGCTCCCAGTCGTCTGGCTTTGAGTAGTTAGGTATCACCATACCGTTTGTAACAACCACTCTCGGAGCATTCTTGTGCGACGGGAAGAGTCCCAGCGGATGACCTGAATACATCACGAGTGTCTGCTCGTCTGTCATCTCGCTCAGATACTTCATAGTCAGCAGATACTGTGCCCAGTTCTGGAATGCGGCACCGTTGCCTCCGTATACGATAAGCTCATGAGGATGCTGAGCCACTGCCGGGTTCAGGTTGTTCTGTATCATGAGCATGATGGCAGCAGCCTGTTCCGACTTGTGCGGATACTCGTCAATGCTGCGTGCATACATGTCGTATGTAGGTCTGAATCTGTACATATATATGCGTCCGTAGTCGCGCAGCTCGGCAGCAAACTCCGGTGCAAGTGTCTTGTGGAATTTCTTAGGGAAATATCTCAGGGCATTGCGCAGTGCAAGCTTCTTTTCGTCTTCTGTAAGTATCTCCTTACGCTTTGGCGCATGGTTCACTTCTTTGTCATACTCACGCGGCTCCGGCAGCACGTCTGGTATGCCGGCACGTATCGCCGCCTTAAATTCCTCGTTTGTCATAATATTTAGGATTTTTCTGTTGTTTATTCGTTATGTTTCTCCCGGTCTTGCCTCAATCAGTTACCGCTGATTACTCGCTCAACCATCTGCATTATCTCAGCCTCCTGCTTTGTAGCCTCAGCCATCAGCGCCTCAGCCTCACCTATAAGAGCCTTGGCTGCATCCTGGTCTTTCAGCGACGAAGCGTTTATCTTGACGTTCAGTCCGGCACCCATCACGGCTGCTCTTGCTGCCAGTGCGCCAACGCCTGCGTCAGATACGCTGTTCGGGTTGCCGGTCTCTACCATTGCCCTGCACAGTTCGAACACCTGTGCCGATGTCTTCATTGTCTCCAGCGGCACCTGTGCAGCAAACAGTGTTGCCTTCTGTATGGCCTCTGAGCGCAGCTGCTTCTCTTCGTCTGTTCCTTTCGGCATTCCGAAGGCTGCCATTATGCGGTTAAAGGCCTCTGTGTCGTCGTCAACGAGGCGCAGCAGCTCTGTCTCGAGCACCATGCCCTTGTCTGCCCACTGGCTGAACTCGTTCCAGCGGTCGTCCCATCCGGGCTTGTGTGCCGACAGGTTAGCCACCATCGTTGCCAGTGCAGCGCCCAATGCTCCCATGTATGCAGCTACTGATCCGCCGCCGGGTGCAGGAGATTCTCTTGCTGTCTCGTCAGCAAATCCCTTCACTGTCAGCGCTGTCAGTCTCTTTGCCTTCTTCTGGTCGGCCTCGAGCAGCATTTCCACAACCTTCTCCTCGGGTACGAACGGACGCAGGTCGTCGAGTCCCATCGACTTCACGGCTATGTTCATTATGTCTTCTTCAGGAATACCTGTCGATCTGTGCTGTTTCTCAAGGAAATACTTTCCGGCGTCTACAATAGAGCGTTTTGGCACAAGACCAACGATCTCTGTTCCCGTAACTCTCAGTCCTCTGTTCTGAGCGCAGCGGCACACTTCGTCGAATGCCACGTGCAGCGGCGTAACGTTGATGTTAGTTATGTTCATAGACACCTGTGCGATGCCGTATTCCTCAATAAACCATCCTATGGCCTTTGTCGACTTCAGCGTACCGGGCTGCATTATCGTCTTTCCGTCTGCGTCTTTCTTCACCTTGCCTGTTATCGGGTTGCCTTCGCGCACCGGTCTTCCCTTCTCTCTCACGTCAAAGGCCACTGCGTTTGCCCTGCGTGTAGATGTGGTGTTAAGGTTAAAGTTTACGGCAATCAGGAAGTCGCGTGCTCCTACAGCCGTACATCCCGTGCGTGCCACGCCCTCGTCAAAGGGTCTTGCACCGAAGTCGGGAGCCTTGTCGGCGTCGCCCATCTTCTCCGGCAGCGCCTCATACTCACCGGCTCTGCACACGGCCAGATTGCGTCTTTCAGGTTTCAGAGCGGCCTCTTCATAGCAGTAGCATGGTATCTGCAGCTCGTCGGCAATGCGCTTTGCCAGTTTTCTTGCCAGCTCGGCACACTCTTCAAGAGTTATTCCGCTTACCGGCACCAGCGGCAGCACGTCTGTAGCGCCCATACGCGGATGAGCACCATGATGTTTGCGCATGTCTATAAGTTCACCGGCCTTCTTAACAGCCTTGAAAGCAGCCTCGACAACAGCCTCGGGCTCACCAACAAAAGTAACCACCGTGCGGTTAGTAGCCTCACCCGGGTCAACATCGAGCAGTTTTACGCCGCCGGCTTCCTCAATCACATCGGTAATCTGTTTTATAACATTCTTGTCGCGTCCTTCGCTGAAGTTGGGCACGCACTCCACAATCTGTTTTATCTTTGCCATAGTATTATTAAAATATTGTATAGTTTCTTTATGTTTTTCTTATTAGATGCATGGCAGAATGTTGCTGCCGGCCGTCGCCTCAAAGACGCCACAACATGCCGCAAACCTTCTCTCTGCCTTTACAAAGATAGGATTTTAGAATAAAAGTCGCAAAAAATATGGGTTAAAAATACAAAGATTATTTCATTAAATTTTAAGGCCGGCCGCCGTCACATGCCGCCTTAAAATATCAATTTAAAACAAAAGACGGCGATATCAAAACACTATCCTCATTCATTCACAAAAACAGCTTTAAACATTGCAGTTTACAGCCACGATTACTTACAATACGCCATTTCGTCTTTCATCATACATTTATGCCGCCAGACGCCATCAGTCCTCACATTTTTAGTCATTTTTCAGCGCATCATGTCCCGCCATCACGCCCTCACATCTGACACATTTCTCATTCCTCGCCCCATAATCACACAAAAATAAACGGCTCTTCATCCGAAAAGCCGTCAACATCATATAATAACATAACAATTTGCATCCCGTCCCCGTTCGTCATACCATCCATGTCATAAGGGTATTTTTAGCGGATTAAATAAATCCTTATACTCAATTCCGGCGGAGCGCAGATCCGCCGGCACATTAGCAAACGTAGTGCGTCTTACGAAAGTGAAAAGTTAAAAATGAAAAACGAAAAATCCAAATGTATTGTGGTTTCTACTTGTAAGCATTACGTTTGCAATTGGATTTTTCACTCTTCACTCTTAGTTCTTAACTTAAATATGCTCCTAGCTCACCTTAGTGAGCGATAACTTCTCTAACTACTTTAACTCCCAAAAACAATAGCACTGATCCGCCGACACAATACCATGTCATTAGGAATCCAAATGCTAACGTAGTACGTGCAACAAGAACCAACAAGGCTAATGTGCCGGCGGATCTGTGCTCCGCCGGAATTGAATATAAGGATTTATTTAATCCGATTACTTCCTATTTAGCATCACCTCATACTTTTAATGCAAACTTAGCATTAGATTTTTCATTACTCACTTCGTAAGACAGCGGTATTTTTAGCGGATTGAATAAATCCTTATATTTAATTCCGGCAGATTAATTCTATTGATTGTCGGCTGCGCTCGGCATAACCAAATGAGATTTGCTTCTGCTCTCACTTGCACGACAATTGCAAATCAGCCGGCACATTAGCAAACGTAGTGCGTGCGCTTCGTCGATTATTGTCAATTGTATTACATTGAATAGAATCAACAAGGCATTTGGCTTTAACTACTAGCCAACTCCGTTGGCGATAACTACTTTAACTACTTTAACTCCAAATGATTTAACTTAAACTAGTAGTTCTTATTATCAATATACACCTCAAGCAGCTTCGACACGCGGTCTTCGTTGTTCGGCACCACGTCCATGTCGGCAACGCAAGCAGGCACGAGGCAGCTCATGCCCTTTGTCAGGTGCACTTGCTTTATCTCAGGCTCCTCGCCTTTCCACGACCTTATCACGATGTCGCTGCTGCCCTCAAGACACATATACACCACGA
>ERZ857693.119-NODE-119-length-109901-cov-6.119394_pt1 | contig 109901 bp, 95 predicted proteins | sample MGYA00519765_ERZ857693 | MGnify/ENA primary metagenome ERZ857693 (study PRJEB31778, sample SAMEA3449354) | human gut metagenome | biome: human gut; feature: human-associated habitat; material: faeces | place: United Kingdom | collected 2010/2012 ... | reverse complement strand
ACGGGTATGGTATCGGCTATTGATCTTGGTGTAGCGCATGATATTCACCCAAAAAACAAACAGGAAGTGGGAAGACGGCTGGCTCTCCTGTCGTTGGCAAATACTTATCAGAGGGGCACGTATGATGTACCGGCTTTTCAGGAATACCGTATTTCGGGAAATAAACTGATACTTAGTTTCGATTGTGAGGTGAAGACTGCGACAGGTGAACCCAAAGGATTCATTATTGCCGGACCAGATCAGGTGTTTTATCAGGCAACTGCTACTATCCAGGGAAAAGAGGTTATCCTTGAATCACCGGAAGTGGAAATACCCATTGCGGCACGTTACGGATGGGCGGATAATCCGGAGTGTAATCTTTATGGAACTGCCGGACTTCCGGTTGCTCCGTTCCGTACTGATAAATAAGAAATGATTGTAATAACATTAAATAAATATACCGTGAAAGTAAAAGTTATTTTTTTATTCTGTCTTTTGGGCATCTCCTGTATGTTGAAGGCAGCTGACAAACCTATTATTAAGATTGAAACAGATTGCACAAGCCTGATTTTCCAGGTGGGAGACAACGGTCGTCTATACCAGCGTTATCTGGGTAAAAAACTGAATCATGAATCAGACTTTGTCTACTTGCCGCAGGGAACCGAGGTTTATATTACACATGGGGCAGAGGATTATTTCGAACCGGCTATTCAAGTGCTTCATAATGATGGAAATCCATCTTTATTGTTGAAGTACGTAGAACATAGTAGTAGCCGACAGAATGACGGAAGTGTAGAAACGGTGATTACTCTAAAAGATGATAAATATCCTGTGACTGTGAAATTGCATTATATAACGTATGCTGCGGAAAATATCATCAAGACCTTTACTGAAATCAATCATCAGGAAAAGAAAACGTCAGCTGATAAACATGGCATCCCCAAAACTAAAAAACCTGTACCGTTCCTGTACTGCCACTTCATATGCATGCATGATTTTTTCTTTCCCTGCCAGCGCAGATACCAGCATCAGTAACGTGGACTCCGGCAGATGGAAATTTGTGATCAGGGCATCGATACATTTGAACCTGTATCCAGGATAGATGAATATCTCGGTCCAGCCGCTTGTTGCTTTTACGATTCCATCCTCTCCTGTTGCGGATTCCAGTGTACGACAGCTGGTAGTTCCCACCGCGATCACTCTGCCACCATTTTTCTTTGTGTCATTGATCAATTTTGCCTGATCTTCCTCTACAATATAGAATTCAGAATGCATATGATGTTTCTCTACATCATCCACTTTAACAGGACGGAAAGTTCCAAGACCTACATGAAGGGTGACATGCGCGATGTTCACACCCATCTCTTTTACCTGCTCCAGAAGTTCCGGTGTAAAATGTAATCCGGCAGTGGGTGCGGCCGCAGATCCTTCGTGTTTTGCATATACGGTCTGATAACGGTTCTTATCCTGTAACTTATGTGTGATATACGGCGGCAGCGGCATCTCCCCCAGCTGATCCAGAATCTCCTCAAAGATTCCTTCATAATGGAACTGGATCAGACGGTTTCCCTCATCTACCACATCGATGATCTCCCCGGTCAGTAATCCTTCTCCGAAATCGATCACGGCTCCCGGGCGGGCTTTCTTTCCCGGTTTTACCAGACACTCCCAGATATCATTCTCTCTGCGTTTCAGCAGAAGAATCTCGATCACAGCTCCGGTCTCTTTTTTATGTCCGTACAGTCTGGCCGGGATTACTTTCGTATCATTTACCACCAGACAATCGCCCGGTTTCAGATAATTCAGAATATGTTTAAAATCTGTATGCTCCAGTTCCCCTGTCTCTTTGTCCAGGTGCATCAGTCTGGAGGAAGAACGGTCTTCCAACGGATCCTGCGCAATCAATTCCTGGGGAAGATCATAATAAAAATCTGCTGTTCTCATTTTCTCTAAACTCCTTTATTTTTTGCTTTTCACACTATAGCACTTTATGAAACTTCCCGCAAGTGGGGAGTTCCTGTCAGCAGATGCTTTCTCTGCATTTTCCTCTTATTATCACTTCCACGAGATCCAGTTCCTGATTCAGGATACAAAGATCCGCATCGCACCCTTCCTCAATCTTTCCCTTATCTTTCAACTGCAGAATCCGCGCCGGATTGGCCGTGATGGTGGAGATGGCAATCTCCAGAGGAATGTCTGCTTTACATACACACTCTTTGACCTCTTTCAGGAGACAACTGGACTGTCCGACGCCCATTCCAAGGAATTCTCCTCCGGCCGTATACATGGGCAGGCTTCCCTGACCATCGGAAGAAATGGTGATGTGTTTCGGATCCACCCCTGCTTCCATCATCCGCCGGATCCCGTTGCATACTCTGACTTCATCACAGATAGTTTCCCAGTAATCGATATCTTCGTTGCCGGTAAAATCAACATTTCCACCATTCTTTGCATATTCAGTGGCCTTACAGAACAGTTTCTCGTTCCGGTTGATATGAGTCGGAAGAATCTGAGAGGCCGGTATCTCGGTCTCTGCCACCACGCGCTCGATCAGATCCATGCATCTCGGACTGTCCCCGAGATGCACATTGACAACACCTGCTTTTCCTGAAAGAACACCTCCCAGTCTCGTATCCGCCACCACACGAACGAATTCTTCAAACGTCGGCTGGGAAGAACGATGATCGGAAATGGCGATTTCTCCGGTTCCGATGATTTCCTGAATCATCATGATATCTTTTGTGATGCTGTCCGTCAGTGTGTGCACCGGAATCTGATAGCTTCCGGTATAACAGTAAGCTGACATTCCCTGTTCACATAACCCTTTTGCTTTTGCCACCAGCGCGCACATATCTCTTCCGATACCGTCCGTTCCAAGACATCCGACCACTGTGGTGACACCGAACTTTGTAAGCCCTTCCACCGTCGCTTCCGGTGTGCGGTTGGCAAAACCGCCCTCTCCGCCACCGCCAAGAATATGCACATGGCAGTCAATAAAACCCGGTGTCAGAATCTTTCCACTGCCGTCAATAATATCCTCCGCTGTGAGATACGGTATCTCCGGCATGCATCCTGCCTCTTCTATCTTGGCAATTTTATCTCCGATGATCAGCACATCCTTGTTTCCAAGATGTTCCGGTGCATATAGATTGATATTTTTAATTAATTTCATACGTCTGTAATCCTTCCTGCAACATAAATATTAAACGCTTCCTTTCAACAAAAAGAACAAAAAGCGTGTAGTGGAAAATAATTTTCCATCTACACGCTTTATTTTACAATAGATTCCCTTTTCCTTCAATCTGTTTCCGTGAACAATACCATCATCAGAATCCGATTCCAACCGCGATCAAAATCGTGATCACAGCACCGATCATCAACACACCCAGGTATTTCCACATGAACTTGATCCAGCTGGACCACTCGATTCTGGCAATAGCCAGAGAACCGATCAGACATCCGGAAGTCGGAACAATCAGATTGGTAAATGCATCTCCCAGCTGGAAAGCAAGTACCGAAGTCTGACGGGTAACTCCCAGCAGATCTGCCAGCGGAGCCATGATTGGCATCGTGACTGCTGCCTGTCCGGATCCGGATACCACAAAGAAATTAAATACGGACTGAAACAGATACATCAGCACAGCTGCTGCCGCACCGGAAAGTCCTGCCAGTGCTTTGGAGATTCCATACATGATCGTATTGATCACGGTTGGAGTTGTCGGATCGGAACCACCGAGTACCTGCATGATTCCCTGCGCCATGGCTACAACCAGAGCCGCTCCGATCAAATCTTTTGCACCATTTTTAAAAGAAGTTGCAATATCATTCATCTTCATATCGTTCAGATGGAACATCACGCCGATCACACCTGCAACGATACCCATGATAAAGAACTGTGTCGCGATCTCAGGCATATAATATCCTTTTTTCATAACACCCCAGACTACCCATACAACGGTAACAGCCAGTGTAAGCAGAACCAGAATGTGTCCGATCCCGAAAGAATGACCATCATCGATACCTGTTTTCTCGTTCTGCTCACGGAAATACTGATCTGTCTTATAAGCAACCGAGATCGTCGGTGTTTTTTTCACTTTCGCTGCATAAAACATGGTCATTCCACAGCCGAGTGCAGTAAATACCACCCACATCGCCATACGGAATCCCGCACCGGAAAACACATCAATACCGGCAATTCCCTGTGCGATACCCACAGAAAACGGGTTCATCCAGGAAGCACCAAAACCAATCTGTGTTGCCACATAAGTAACCAGAACTGCAATGACCGTATCATATCCAACCGCAACAAACAGTGGACACAAAATCATGGTAAACGGAAGTGCTTCCTCTCCCATTCCAAAAACAGCCCCGCCTAGAGAAAACAACACAAAAAGAACCGGAATCAGCAATTTTTCTGCCCCTTTTGCCTTGCGGATCAGTCCGACCAGTCCCGCTTCGATGGCTCCTGTCCGAATCATGATACCAAACGCACCACCAACTACCAGCAAAAATGCAATGATCTGAATCGCAGAATCGCTGACAATTCCATTAAACATGTAATTAAAGAAACCACTTTCGCCGTCACCACTGAATAAGGTAACCCCTTCTGTGACTGCTTTTCCCGCATCGTCTGTCAGATACTGGAAACTTCCATCTTTAATTACCGTACGGGTCTTCTCCACCCCGTTCATCATGTACGTAACATCCTGTGTTTCGTAGTAGCCCTTCGGAACAAAGAACGTAACGATCGCAGCAAGGACAACCACAAAGAAAATAATAATGTAAGTGTCCGGAACGCTAAACCCTTTGTTAAATGATTTCAGGCCTTCTCCTTTTTTCTTGCTCATACTTGAGTATCCCTCCATTTTATCTTTACATCCCATAATGGACATGCATACACGATTGTACCACAGAAGTACAAAGAAAGTAAGCCATAAAAAGAAAAAGCTGAAAGTTTACAGTACTTTCAGCTTTTTCTGTCCACAAGAGTTTTATCGTATCCGAAGCATCTTCTCCATCTCTTCTTTTGTGCAGGATGTTCCTGCATATCGCGCTTTCTCATAAATCTGTGCAAATACTTTCGCATCGGCATCCCCCAGCTCCATGTGACCTGCAGTCTGGGTTGGTGTCCAGGCACTGTCCGGGGATCCTTTCAGTTTTTCGAGAACTTTTTTCCGATAGTGCTTTCGGATCCTTCCATCTGCAGATCGATTCCAGAAAAGATGTTCTTTCTTTTTCCGGTTCAGATTTTTCTTTTTTTCAGCTGCCGGTGGTGGCAGTAATCGTTCGATCTTGTCTCCGTTTTCCTCGGTCTTTTCATTAAAACGCAGATACAATCGATACAGCGCCCGCACTCCAACAAAAACGCACACAAGCACCAGACTGATACCGATCATCCAGCCGATCAGATCCAGCAATTTGTACAACAGTTCCAAAAACCACGGAATCTCTCTGCTGGCAGTCGCCTGCATCATCTGGTTCGTCTGCTCTGCTGCCATCGTTCCCTCTTGCACCGGTGAATTCGGAATCAGATGCAGCAGCCAGCGTATCACAGTTTTTAACGCCTGACCACCCTTCCGGATCAGCTGATCAATACCCAGATAAGGAGCTGCGATCATGGCCACCGCCGTAACTGCGGAAACCAACCACATCATCCCCTGGTTGATCTTAGCCAGCCGCCGTACCGGAAGTCTTTCCAGAGATGCATGTGTTTTTAAAAAAGAATCCACCTCTTTCAGGTTGATATGGAAATTACAGAGCAGATAATATAATGCTGCAAGAACCGGAGCAATCCGAATCGCCGTATCCGACACAAAATGCTGACCAAGAAAATACAGAACCAGAGCAATTCCAAGCCATGGATACGACGGAATCTTCAACCAACAGGTTTTCTTTGATGCCCTCCCATAAAAATAGGAAAATGCCGCAACAACTCCCAGAATTCCTGTCCAGATTCCGCAAACACCACTTCCTGCAAGCATCACAGACCCTCCGATCAGAAGCAACGTAACGATTCCGAACTGCCAGAAATGAGTTGCTTTCTTCTCTGCCAGAAACAGGCCTGCATTTAGCGGAAACAGCAGACATCCCACCAGTACAAACGGTTCGCTTCCATGCCCGGATATTACCACTGCACACGCATAGATGGCAAATAAGATCAAAAATCCATGACACAGCTCCAGAAGCATCAGTGCCGCCTGTCGTTTGGTTATCTTCAACTGCTTCATTTTGCCACCTCCCATCGAAGTGCTGTCATATTTCGGCTGTCCGGAAGTTTCCATTCCATATCCTCATATAAGGTAGCGATCCATACACCGGTTCCTCCTTCGTTCAGAAGCCTGCAGAATCCGTCATAACAGCTCTCTCTCTGATTTTTGGAAATCATCACATAGGTCCGGTTTCCCCTGTTTGCCTCTTCCCGTAGACGATCCAGGATCACTTCCATGTGTTCTGCTTTCTGATCCAGATCCAGCCGTGTCAGTCCTTCATACAACGCACGAACCTGCTGTGGTCCGGTACCCGGTTCCAGGCTGAAACATGCTTTTGTCTTCAGATCTCGTCCATTGGTACGGATCCCCGCAGGAATTCCATTCTGCAACAGACGGGAAACCAGGGCTGCTGCCAGCCGGATCCCCTCTTCGTGGATCGCATCAAATTTCCAGATGGTCTCGTCTTCTACATCCAGCAAAACCACCACTTCCTGTGCAGATGTGGAATCATAGAGATTGACCATCCACTGATCCGTCCGTGCAGATACTTTCCAGTTAATCTTATGCATCGGATCTGTCGGCTGATATTCCCGGATTCCCCGAAATTCAAAAGGATCTTCATACAGATTCTTCCGGGACAGCACACTTCCCATTATTTTCTGAAAGGGGATCTCAAGCCTGGTCTCATCCACCATCCGCGGATACACATAGAAATGATCCGGCGATTCCAGTGTTTTATAGAATTTTCCATTCATCAGCGGACTTCTTGTCACCAGTTCCACCTGAGACAATTCATAATATCCACGCCTGGAACAGTAGAATGAAATCGTCCTGGTAATTTTCTGATAACTGCCTACCGAAAAGATATCTCTTTTATAACATTGATCCGAGACACTTGTATTTTCTCCGTCGGCAAACCGAAGATTCCGGTGCATCTGAAATCCCACCTGCAACACAGGAAGAAACAGCCATTTTCTGTTATAGATGGTTTCCGTCAGTATGGCATCCCGCCCTTCCAGAGAAGGTTCTTTCTGAAATTCCACACGTGCATCCAGATGTTTTTCCCACAGATGCCCGTAGCTCTTCACCAGCACAGCATTCATCACAAATGCACCGATCAGTACTACTATAATGATCATCTGCTATCTCTCCCATTCTTCTGTCGGCACGCTCACCTGACCCAGAATCTCCTCAATCTTTGTCTGACCGGTAACTGCCCCGCCAAATCCTCTTGACAATACCAGACGATGTGCCATGACAGGACCGGCTACTGTTTTGATATCCTCCGGCACCACATAGTCTCTTCCCCGGATCCATGCATACGCCTGAGATGCCCGAAGAAGCGCCATCGTTCCACGTGGACTCACACCGGACAGAATCTCTTTGTCTTTTCTTGTCGCCTGTACCAGATCTGCCATATACTCCAGCAGAAGTTCATGTACATGAACCTTCTTTACCTGCTCCCGCGCTGCCAGAATCTGTTCTTTTTTACATACTGCCTGCAATGTTTCATACGGCTGATCCAGTATAAAACGCTTTAAAATTCCCACTTCTTCTTTCTTATCCGGCAGTCCCATTGACAGTTTCATAAAGAAACGATCCAGCTGTGCTTCCGGAAGGGGGAAAGTCCCTGTCGTTTCCAACGGGTTCTGGGTTGCAATAACAAAGAAAGGTTCTGCCAGTTTTCTTGTCACCCCGTCTACCGTCACCTGGCGTTCCTCCATACATTCCAGAAGACTTGCCTGAGTTCTCGGAGTCGCGCGGTTGATCTCATCTGCCAGAATAATATTGGCAAATACAGGACCCGGGCGAAACTGAAATTCACCTGCCTGCTGATTATAATAGTTCAGTCCAGTGATATCCGATGGCAGAAGATCCGGTGTAAACTGAATACGTCCGAAATCAGCATCCAGTGATCTGGATAATGACTTCGCCAGCATCGTCTTTCCGGTTCCCGGTACATCTTCCAGAAGTACGTGTCCTCCCGCTGCCAGTGTGGTCAGTACCAGATCAATAGTCTCCTCTTTCCCGACCAGAACCTTTCCGATATTTTCTCTTAACGCCTGCACCCAGGCTCTTGACTGTTCCATGCAAAAAATCCTCCCATATAAAGTCTTCAGTCAGTATTTATCGGCATTTTGCCTGATATTTCTTCCTGTTTTTGTAACACTTTCGTCACTATTGAACGAATAGTTACATTATAACTTTATATGAGAGGACTTGCAAGTTATTTATGCCACACGGATCATACCGGAAATTTCTTTCACAGTAGACATTCCTTTTGCCACTGCCAGTGCATCTTTCAGATTCTTTTCTTTCACTTCATCTGTGATCACAACGATCTCTGCATACTGGTCTTTCTTTCTTCTCTGGATAACCTGTGCCAGACTGACCCCACTGTTGCCGAACACGCTGGCGATATTTGCCAGGACACCCGGACGGTCTTCCACGAACATACGGATGAAGAATTTGCTGCTGATCTCGTTCATATGTTTGATCGGAAGGTTCTTATAACAGGTACATCCGATTCTTCCACAGCAGTCATGCAGAATATTTCTTACAATATCAAAGACATCACCGACTACCGCACTCGCTGTAGGCAGTTCTCCTGCGCCACGGCCGTAGAACATCGCGTCCTGCACCGCATCTCCCTGTACAAATACGGCATTGTATGCGTCATTAACCGATGCCAGCGGATGATTCACATCGATCAGCATCGGATGGACTCTCGCCTCGATTCCTTCCGGTGTATTTCTAGCCACGCCAAGAAGTTTGATCACGCATCCCATCTCGTTGGCATATTCGATATCCGTTGCCGTGATTTTGGTGATTCCTTCGGTATATACATCATCAAAAGTCACTCTGGAATTGAACGCTGCACTGGCGAGGATCGCCACTTTTCTTCCCGCATCCAGACCTTCCACGTCCGCTGTCGGATCACTTTCCGCATAGCCGAGATCCTGCGCCAGTTTCAGAGCATCAGCAAACTCCATACCGTTCTGGCTCATCTTGGTCAGGATAAAGTTAGTCGTACCGTTCACGATACCCATAACTTCAGAAATATGATTGCCTGCCAGACACTGTTTGATCGGGCGGATGATCGGGATTCCGCCGGCCACTGCTGCTTCATGGAGAAAATCTTTTTTGTTCTTTGCAGCGGTATCTAACAGAATGTGACCGTCCGCTGCGATCAGATCCTTATTTGCCGTCACGACATTCTTTCCTGCCTCCAGCGCTTCCAGAATATAAGTTCTCGCCGGTTCGATGCCTCCGATCAGCTCGATTACAATCTCAATCTCCGGATCGTCTACAATCTCTTTCCAGTTATTCGTAAGCAGTGACGGATCGTCTGTCTTCTGAGCCGCTTTCTCTATATTCCGAACCAGTATCTTCTTCAGTTCCACTCTGGCTCCCAGCTTTGAAACCATCTCTTCCTGCTGCATTTTTAACACTTTATATACACCACCACCTACGGTGCCAAAACCAAGCAAAGCTGCTTTAATGACTCTTTCTGCCATATCCTTTTTCTCCTTTTCCGCCACAGAGGGCAACATCACTTTTCGCCCATTTTACCACACTAAAGTGAACTTGTGAAGTGCGAAGTGTCTGCTACACTGAAATTTCTCCGAATTTTCCTGCCAGACACTACTGTTTCTGAATTTTCTCTTGCATTTTCACCTGTTCTGATACATAATAACACCAAGACAACCTTTATATTGCTGACGGGGAGCTGGTGAAAGCCGGCTGAGAGGAGACGTGATTCCGTTTCGACCCGAAAACCTGATTTGGATAATGCCAACGTAGGAAAGATATACCGGATAAAAGAGTTAGACATACACACACTGTTTCTTTTTTCCATCAGACAGATCACAGGATCCTTACTCAGGTAAGGGTCCTTTTTACTTCGCTCAGTATATCCGGCTGTCAAAAGCGATACATCGGGGACACCACCTTGTACCGCTGTAAAAAAGACAAGATCTTATGATTTTGTTCAGCATCAGAAACCCGGAACCTGCTTTCTGATGCAGGCGTCAGCAACTACTCCTATATATTGTCCGGACGTATGGATTTTTGTTCTGCATGGATACGTCTGTGTTTTGCTGACGTCAAAAACAGATACTTTTTTATTATGTATGTGAAAAGAATGGAGGCAAAACAACATGAGAAATTACACCACTCAGATGGATGCGGCACGCAAGGGAATCATCACACCCGAAATCAGCCTTGTAGCCGAAAAGGAACATATGGATGTCAGTAAACTGATGACGCTTGTTGCAGAAGGTAAAGTAGCGATCTGCGCCAATAAAAATCACACCTGTTTAAGCGCGGAAGGTGTGGGAAGTATGCTCCGCACAAAAATCAATGTCAATCTCGGTGTTTCCCGTGACTGTAAAGACTATGATATCGAAATGAAGAAAGTAATGAGCGCTGTGGAACTCGGTGCCGAAGCCATCATGGATCTTTCCAGCCATGGAAATACCCAGCCTTTCCGCCGTAAACTGACAAGTGAATGTCCGGTTATGATCGGTACGGTTCCTGTCTATGACAGCGTCATTCATTATCAGCGTGATCTTGCAACTCTGACCGCAAAAGACTTTATAGATGTGATCCGGATGCATGCGGAGGACGGTGTGGACTTTGTCACTCTCCACTGCGGAATCACACGAAAAACCATCGAGCAGATCAAAAAGCACAAACGAAAAATGAATATCGTCAGCCGTGGAGGAAGTCTGGTTTTTGCCTGGATGAGTATGACCGGAGAGGAAAATCCATTCTATGAATATTATGATGAAATTCTTGATATCTGCGAGGAATATGATGTGACCATTTCTTTAGGTGATGCCTGCCGGCCGGGATGTCTGGCAGATGCAACCGATGTATGCCAGATTGAAGAACTGGTCCGTCTCGGAGAACTGACAAAACGTGCATGGGATCACAATGTACAGGTTATGGTGGAAGGTCCCGGACATGTTCCTCTGGATCAGGTAGCTGCCAATATGAAAGTCCAGCAGAGCATCTGTATGGGAGCTCCTTTCTATGTACTCGGACCACTTGTCACCGATATTGCTCCCGGATATGACCATATTACCGCAGCCATCGGTGGCGCAGTTGCTGCCATGAATGGTGCTGCATTCCTTTGTTATGTAACACCAGCCGAACATCTGGCTCTTCCAAATGTAGAAGATACCAAGCAAGGAATCATTGCCTCCAAAATCGCAGCTCATGCAGCTGATATTGCCAAAGGAATCCCCGGCGCCCGTGATATAGATGATAAAATGGCAGATGCACGTCGTGTGCTCGACTGGGATGCCCAGTATGCCTGTGCTTTAGATCCGGAAACTGCCAAATCCATCCGCGCCAGCAGAATGCCGGAAGATGACCACAGCGATACTTGTAGCATGTGCGGCAAATTCTGTGCTGTCAGAAGCATGAACAAAGCCCTCGCCGGAGAATATATTGATATTTTGTAACTCTTCAGTAGTCACTGTACCGCGAGGTGTTTTGGCTCGTAACTGTGAAGGTACTGAACAGTTATAATATTTTGTGAAACGATCACTTTTTAAGAAATCGTGTATTTTTCATTTAAAAGTGATCGTGATGAAATTATAAAACGCCACGAAGCGCATTGGATCTGCTGAATATCACCAGATCTTCTTGCGTTTCGTGGCGTTTTAACACGTTTCTTTATTTACTTTTTACAAATGTAAGGATTTATTTGTAGTTTACGATCTGTCCGAATTCTTCTTTAAGGGAAGCGCCTCCAACCAGTCCGCCATCGATGTCTGCCTGAGCAAACAGGTCTGCTGCTGTTTTGGAGTTTACGGATCCACCGTACTGGATACGGATCTCTGCTGCTGTAGCATCATCGTATACTTCAGCGATGCACTCACGGATCTTACCGCATACTTCCTGAGCCTGCTCAGTAGTAGCTGTTTTTCCGGTTCCGATTGCCCAGATTGGTTCGTAAGCGATAACGGCTTTCTTTGCCTGATCTGCTGTCAGACCCTGGAAACCAATCTTAACCTGCTGACGGATGAAGTCCATGGTTACACCCTGCTCTCTCTGTTCCAGAGATTCACCACAGCACATGATAGGTGTCAGTCCATGTTCGAATGCTTTGTGCATTTTTTTGTTGATATCTTCATCTGTTTCTCCGAAGTATCCTCTTCTCTCGGAATGTCCCAGAACAACGTATTTTACGCCTGCATCTACCAGCATGTTCGGGGAGATTTCTCCGGTGTAAGCACCTTTTTCTTCGAAGTACATATTCTCAGCACCAACCTGGATGTTAGTTCCTTTTGCAGCTTCTACTACAGGAACGATGTCGATAGCAGGTACGCAGAATACTACGTCTACTTCGTCATTCTTTACCAGTGGTTTCAGAGTTTCAACCAGTTTAACAGCCTCACTTGGAGTCATGTTCATTTTCCAGTTACCGGCAATAATTTTTTTTCTAGCCATGTTACGTTTCCTCTTTTCTTGTATCCTTTCCAGGATCTGATTCTTATTTATCGTTTGCTGCTGCTACACCTGGCAGTTCTTTTCCTTCCAGGAATTCCAGGGAAGCTCCACCACCGGTAGAGATGTGAGTCATCTTGTCACCAAATCCCAGGATATTAACAGCTGCTGCGGAATCACCACCACCGATGATGGTTGTAGCGTCTGTCTCAGCCAGAGCTTTTGCTACTGCTGCGGTACCGTGTGCGAAGTTCGGCATTTCGAAGCATCCCATCGGTCCGTTCCATACTACAGTCTTAGCATCTTTTACAGCGTCTGCAAACAGTTTTTCTGTTTCCGGTCCGATATCCAGACCTTCCCAGCCATCCGGAATCTGTCCACATGGAACAACTTTCATGTTACAGTCGTTAGAGAATTCATCACCGATTCTGTTATCTACAGGCAGAAGCAGTTTTACACCTTTTTCTTCTGCTTTTTTCTTCATATCCAGAGCATACTGCAGATAATCATCTTCGCACAGGGATACACCGATGGTACCACCTTCTGCTTTTGCGAAAGTATAAGCCATACCACCGCCGATGATCAGAGTATCTACTTTATCCAGCAGGTTGTTGATTACGGAAATCTTGCTGGAAACCTTTGCTCCACCCAGGATAGCAACGAATGGTCTTTTCGGATTGTTTACTGCATTGCCAAGGAAATCGATCTCTTTCTGCATCAGATATCCAACTACTGCAGTATCTACATATTTTGTAACACCTACATTAGAGCAGTGAGCTCTGTGAGCGGTTCCGAATGCATCATTTACGAATACATCACACAGAGAAGCCAGTTCTTTGGAGAATTCGTCTCCGTTTTTGGTTTCTTCTGCACGGTAACGGGTGTTCTCCAGAAGGATTACTTCGCCGTCATTCATAGCTGCTACAGCTGCTTTTGCGTTTGGTCCTACAACTTCCGGATCAGCTGCAAATTTTACTTCCTGTCCCAGCAGTTCGCTCAGTCTTACTGCAACCGGTGCCAGAGATAATTCTGGTTTCGGCTCTCCCTTCGGTTTGCCAAGATGAGAACACAGAATTACTTTTCCACCATCAGCAATCAGTTTTTTGATAGTAGGAAGTGCTGCTACCAGACGGTTCTCGTCTGTGATCTTTCCATCCTGCAGAGGTACGTTGAAGTCGCAACGAACCAGAACTCTTTTGCCTTTTACGTTGATATCATCAACAGATTTTTTATTAAGCATTGGCATATGCCTCCTTTTTATTATTCGCACATCTGTGCAATTACAGCCGCAGCTGTATAAAAAAGGAGCCCGGTCCAAAGAGACCGGACCCCCAATGAGCCTATGGATTATGCATTCAGCAGTTTTCCGAAGTGTTTGATTGTTCTTACCATCTGGCTTGTGTAAGAATTCTCATTGTCATACCATGAAACAACCTGTACTTCTGTTGTACCGTTTTCCAGTGGCAGAACCATTGTCTGAGTAGAATCAAACAGAGAACCGAATCTCATACCAACGATATCGCTGGATACGATTTCGTCTTCGTTGTATCCGAAGGACTCGTTAGAAGCTGCTTTCATAGCTGCGTTGATCTGATCAACTGTTACGTTACCTTCAACAACTGCTGTCAGGATAGTTGTGGATCCTGTAGGAGTTGGAACACGCTGTGCAGAACCGATCAGTTTGCCGTTCAGTTCCGGGATAACCAGACCGATAGCTTTTGCAGCACCTGTGCTGTTTGGAACGATGTTAACTGCAGCTGCACGGGATCTTCTCAGATCGCCTTTTCTCTGCGGTCCGTCCAGAGTCATCTGATCTCCTGTGTAAGCGTGAATTGTGCACATGATACCGGATTTGATCGGTGCCAGGTCATTCAGAGCTTTTGCCATAGGAGCCAGGCAGTTTGTTGTACAGGAAGCTGCAGAGATGATATGATCATCTGCTGTCAGAGTTTCATGGTTTACGTTGTAAACGATTGTTTTCAGATCGTTTCCAGCCGGAGCGGAAATGATAACATGTTTAGCACCAGCATCGATATGAGCCTGAGCTTTGTCTTTGGATGTATAGAATCCAGTACACTCCAGAACTACATCTACACCGATTTCTCCCCAAGGAAGTTCAGCTGCATTAGCTTTTGCGTAGATTTTGATTTCTTTTCCATCAACAGTGATAGAATCTTCACCAGCTTTTACTGTGTCAGCCAGAGCATATTTTCCCTGTGTGGAATCATATTTCAGTAAGTGTGCTAACATTTTTGGGGAAGTCAGGTCGTTGATTGCAACGATTTCAAATCCCTCTGCTCCAAACATCTGTCTGAATGCCAGACGACCGATACGTCCAAAACCATTAATTGCTACTTTTACTGCCATGATTTTCATTCCTCCTAAAAAGTAAATAAAATTTGTGAGGTTTCTATAAGATTGTTAAAGAAACATCAACCTGTAATTATTCTACCTAATTTGCCTGAAAAATTCAAGCATATTTTCAAATTTTCACCAAAACTTTTCTGAATTCCGGTTTTCCCTTTCTGAACACTGTATAAGAATCGAATCCACAGTCAGACAGTAATTCCGGAAGTCGGTCAAATCCATAGCCCAGATACTCCGGCACATGACCGTCGGAACCGACTGTAATCAGTTCTCCGCCCATTTCCCGGTATCTGCGGATCACATCCGGGTGGGGATTGGTAAAGCCAAGCATTCGAAGACCTGCTGTATTTACTTCCAGTGCAATCTGATGACTGATCAGATACTGCAGGATCGCATCGATTTCCTGTGAAAATCTCTCATAGGAATAATATCTGTCTTTCTCTTTCCCGTAGCGCACCGCATAGTCCAGATGGCCCAGTGTATGGATCTTCGGTGCTCTTTTTAAGTTTTCCAGAGTTGCCCGGAAGTATTCACGATACGCCTCTTCATCCCCCATTTCTTCATATATTTTTCCAAAATAAGGGTCTTCTCCGTGGATCAGATGCATGGAACCAATGACGAAATCAAAAGGATATTTTTCAATGTAGGCCTGCTGGCGTTCTTTCAGATGCTCCTGCATGCCCAGTTCCACACCAAGGCAGATGCGGATCCGGTCTTTGTATTCTTCCTGTAGCTCCAGTACCCGTTTTACATAGGCATCCGTATCCAGTTCGAATTCTCCCTCCGGATAATCCATATCCATATGATCTGTAAAACAGATATGATCCAGTCCCAGTGCGATGGCACGTTCTACCTGATCTGTGATTTTTGTCTCGCTGTCCGACGAAAATTCTGTGTGGATATGACAGTCTGCAGTTATTCTTCCTTCATATGGAATGGTTCCTTTCCGGCTCGTCATACAATGGTTCCCCCTCCCAGCACATACTCTCCCTGGTACAGTACCAGTGCCTGTCCCGGTGTCACTGCCCTGACCGGAGTATCAAAGTGGCATTCCAGTAAATCTTCACCGATTCGTTTTACTTTGCAGGTATCCCCTCTGTGATTATAACGAATCTTTCCGAGAGCTCCGATCTCTTCCGGAATGTCTTCCACTGCCATAAAGTTCAGGCGGTTTGCCCGCACAGTGGTCGTAAACAGATCTTCGTTACTTCCAAGAACCACTTCATTGGTTTCCGGGCATATCTTCTGTACAAATACCGGTTTTCCAAGTGCGATATTCAGTCCTTTTCTCTGTCCAATCGTATAACGGGTGATTCCTTTGTGACGTCCGAGAACTTTACCGTCTTTGTCCACAAAATTGCCTTCCGGCACTTTTCCCTGACCGTACCCGTCGATAAATCCTGCATAATCGTTATCATCCACAAAGCAGATCTCCTGAGAATCTTTTTTGTGTGCGGTCGGAAGTCCGATCTTTTCTGCCATGACACGGATCTGGTCTTTGGAGTACTCACCTACCGGCATCAGTGTCCGCTTTAACTGTTCCTGTGTCAGATTGTACAGTGCATAGGTCTGATCTTTTGCCGCAGTCACAGAATTGCGGATCGCATATCTGCCGTTTGGCAGCTGCTCGATTCTTGAATAATGTCCGGTGGCAATATAGTCCGCACCGATGGCAAGACTTCTTTGCAGCAGGGACTCCCATTTTACATAGCGGTTGCAGGCGATACACGGATTCGGTGTGCGGCCGTGCAGATACTCGTCCACAAAATAGTCCATGACATTTGCCTTGAATTCTTTTTTGAAATTCATAACATAATATGGAATATCAAGGATCTGTGCCACTCTTCTGGCATCGTCAACGGCAGAAAGGCCGCAGCATCCCCCGTTTTCTTCCTGGATCAGCTCCGGCTCGTCCTGCCAAATCTGCATGGTTACTCCGATCACATCGTAACCCTGTTCTTTTAACAGCCAGGCTGCCACAGAGGAGTCAACTCCTCCGGACAGCCCTACAACTACCTTTTTTTTCATTAATATTCTTCCTCTTCGGTCTCCCCTTCACTGATATCGGACTTCGGTTTGCTTAAGCCTTCGATCTTGATGTGATGTTTCTCCGCATAATCCCACAGTGCTGCGTGGATGGCTTCCTCAGCCAGCAGGGAACAGTGTACCTTTACAGGCGGCAGTCCGTCCAGTGCTTCCATAACAGCTTTATTAGTTACTTCCAGTGCTTCCTGAATAGTTTTTCCTTTTACCAGTTCAGTGGCCATACTGCTGGTTGCGACAGCTGCACCACAACCGAATGTTTTGAATTTGCAATCCTGAATGATACCGTTGTCATCGATATCCAGATACATTCTCATGATATCTCCACATTTTGCATTACCTACGGTACCTACACCGCTGGCGTTTTCGATTTCCCCGACATTTCTCGGATGCTGAAAATGATCCATTACTTTTTCACTATACATATCTATATTTCCTCCGTATATTCGTATGTTAATCTTTTTTATTATTTATTCTGTTTTTTCATAAAGTCTTCGTACAGCGGAGACATGCTTCTCAGACGCGCTACGATACCTTTGATCTGCTCAACAACAAAATCTGCATCTTCTTTTGTGGTTTCCTCACTCAGCGTCAGACGCAGAGATCCGTGTGCGATCTCGTGAGGCAGCCCAATGGCCAGCAGTACATGAGAAGGATCCAGAGATCCGGAAGTACAGGCGGAACCACTGGATGCACAGATACCTGCCATATCCAGCATGATCAGCAGAGATTCTCCCTCGATAAACTGGAAGCTGAAGTTTACATTGTTCGGCAGACGCAGTGTTGGATGTCCGTTCAGTTTGCAGTACGGGATCTCTTCCTGGATCTTTTTGATCATGTAATCTCTTACTTCGATTTCTTTTGCGGTACGTTCTTCCATGGTACGAAGTGCACGTTCTGCTGCCACACCGTATCCTACGATACCCGGTACATTTTCTGTTCCGGCTCTTCTTTTTCTCTCCTGAGCACCACCATGAACGAAGGAACGCAGTTTCAGTCCTTTGCGGATATACAGACATCCGATACCTTTTGGTCCGTTGATCTTATGTCCGCTGGAGCTTAACATATCAATATTGCACTCATCTACATTGATCGGAATCTGACCAAATGCCTGTACGGCATCTGTATGGAATAAAATACCATGTTCTTTTGCAATAGTACCGATCTCTTTGATTGGCTGCAGAGTGCCGATTTCATTGTTTGCTGCCATTACAGAGATCAGGATGGTCTCCGGTGTGATAGCCTTCTGCAACTGATCCAGATCTACAACACCATTTTCATCCACATCCAGATATGTGATCTTTGCACCCTGTTTTTCCAGCCATTCACAGGTATGCAGGATCGCATGATGCTCGATTTTGGTAGTGATGATATGGTTTCCTTTTGATTTATATGCTTCGTAAGTAGCTTTCAGTGCCCAGTTATCGGACTCGGAACCGCCTGCGGTAAAGTAGATGTCATTCGGGTTCGCTCCGATGACAGAAGCTACTTTTTCTCTTCCTTCTGTCACTGCTTTTTTGCTGATTCCTGCCAGTTCATATACGCTGGACGGATTGCCATAGTACTCCGTAAAATACGGGAGCATCGCCTCTACTACTTCCGGTGCAACTTTTGTGGTTGCCGCATTATCCAGATAAATAATTTTCTTCATGATGATTTTGCCTCCTATCCCTGACAGCCTGCAGGCTGTACCTGTCCTTTTTCTTTCAGTTTTTTACTCTCTTCCACCAACTGGTTGAGATACATGGTATCCACTGCATGAGTAATTCCTTCGTTGATGCGCTGCCATACATATCGCGTCACACACAGATCTGCATTTTCGCAGCCACCGTTTCCTTCTTCGCCGTTTGCCGGACAGGTTACTGCCCGCAGATCTCCTTCCAGTGCACGAAGAATATCTCCAACCGAGATACCGATTGCCGGTCTTGCCAGCTGGTACCCTCCGTTGGCTCCCCGGATGCTTTTCACCAGTCCTTCCTTTTTCAGACTGGCCATCAGCTGTTCAAGATAACGCTCGGAGATGTTCTGCCGATCCGCTATACTCTGTATAGACACCGGTTCTTTTTCACTATATACAGCCAGATCGATCATCGCTCGGAGACCGTATCTGCCCTTCGTTGATAATTTCATGTTGCCTCCCTTCCGGAAGTTTCCTTTGGTCTTTCAGATTCCCTAGTAATCTACTGGGATATGACCCTTTGTCAATATAACACGACTCCCCGGTTCTGTCAAGGCTGGCAGCCTCATATATTTAAAAAAAGCCCCGGAGCTTGTTATGTTTTCTTCTGCGAAGCATCCTGTCCTCACCGGTACTGCCATCCTCACCTGTGCGGGTATCTTGAGCCGCCTGATTGGCTTCTTTTATAGGATATTCCTATCCCGCACCATTGGTGCACAGGGTCTGGGAATCTACCAGATGATTTTCCCGGTCTATGCCTTCTGCCTGTCCGGTGTCTCCGCCGGCATTCAGAGTGCCTTATCCCGCTGCTGCTCCGCCGCTTTATCCAAGGGAAATCCGAGAAAGGGATGGGTATTTTTCCTGAGTGGCAGCGGACTTTCTGTGGGACTTTCACTGATCGTGTCCTTTTTTCTGTACACCCGCGCATCCTGGATCAGCCTTCATATCTTACATGAGATCCGATGCTGTGAACTTCTACAGCTGCTTGCTTTCAGTCTGCCCCTCTGTTCCATACACACCTGCATCCATGCCTGGTACTTTTCCACCCGCCGAACCACGGTTCCGGCTGTATCACAATTACTGGAACAGTTTGCCCGGGTGGGTGCTTCTTATGTCATTTACCTGATTTTCCTGGAGCAAAACCTTGCTCCGACACCGATTCTCGCCGTTGGCGGCATGCTTTTCGGAGAACTGGCGGCATGCTTCTTCTGCGTTGTCTGTCTCGCTTTCCAGAAACCTTCCTATAAAGGCACTACCGACTTTCGCGTCCGTTCCTGCCTCTGGGAAATCCTTACCTTATCCGTCCCGCTCACCCTGAACCGCATGCTCGTCAACCTCTTACAGAGTACCGAAGCCATCCTCATCCCAGGAAAACTCGAAGCATCCGGACTTACAAACGCGCAGTCCCTCAGTCTGTATGGCGCACTGACCGGTATGGCATTACCCTTTATTTTATTTCCTTCTGCGATCACGTCCGCCCTCTCCACGATGCTCCTCCCAACCATCGCCGGACAGCAGGCAGCCGGAAAAGAAGATGCCATCATCCGCTCTACCGAACAAACGATTCAATACTGCCTGTGGCTCGGCTTTCTATCAGGAGGAATCTTCTTCTTTTTCGGAAAAAAACTGGCACTGATCTTCTACAGAAACCCGGACGCCGGCATCTTTTTACAGATTCTGGCATTTCTCTGTCCTTTCCTTTATCTCACCGCCACTCTGACCGGGATCCTGAACGGCCTGGGACACACCGTCCAATGCCTGATTCAGAACCTCGCCGGCCTTGGAATCCGAATCCTCTTCGTGACCTTCGCAATCCCCCACATGGGAATCCGCGGCTACCTCTTCGGACTGCTTTTAAGCCAGCTTATCATTACGGGATTAAACCTGATCTTTTTACATAAAAGTGTAAAATTTCGATTTCCGGCAGTAGAATGGATCGTCCTGCCCTGTTGTGGAATGATCCTTGGATGTGGATGCGGTCTGTTTCTCTACCACATACTGTCTGAAATGAAAATGAGTGGATATATCGCACTGTTCGGAAGCGTTCTTATAACCGGAGGAATATTCCTGCTGATGATGAAATTATTCAACCAAAAAACTTCACACTAACCATGTTTATCTTTCATATCAGAAAACAAGTTATCTGTAATATACGAACTTTTCAGATTTACTCTGTGCCTTCTTTTTCACACCATTCACAAACGACTTTTCATTTACCTCTAAAAGCACATAAAAATATATTCACGAAAATCAAAATTGGTCCACCGGACCAATTATTGATATGCAATGCAACAAAAGTCGAGATAAAATACGCTTCGCGAATTTTACTCGTTATTGCAACAGTCACCAGTCTCTCATGCAAGCATAGACTTTAGCTCGTTGTTTGCCAAAACCAGTGGCTGGCTTGTGATCCATGGGTGGACAACACTTTTTGGGCGTTCAGGGCAAGCTTTGAAATCCAGCACTTACGTAGACTTTGGCGCTGGTCAGCTGACCAGCGTCAATTAGTCGAAGTTAGTGATTAGTTCAAAGTTGCCCTGCCCAAGTTGTCCACCCATGGATCGCAAGCCAGCCACGTCCCCTTAGCCAACTACTCTTATTTTTTTGTTTTTTATCCTAACAAAGCTCCGCAATCGTATGCAGCAACTCTCTCGAATCCTCCCAGCCCAGGCAAGGATCCGTAATCGATTTTCCGTACACGTGATTCTCACATCCGATCTTCTGGCTGCCCTCAACCAGATAACTCTCGATCATCACGCCCTTCACCAGCTTCTTAATATCCCCGGAAACATTTCTGCTGTGAAGCACTTCTTTCACAATACGGATCTGCTCCTTAAACTGCTTGTTCGAATTCGAATGATTCGCATCCACGATCGTCGCCGGATTCTGCAGATCTCTCTCATTATATTTTTCCAGCAGGAACTGCAGATCCTCATAATGATAGTTCGGGATCGCATTGCCATGTTTATTCACTGCTCCGCGAAGAATTGTATGAGCCAGCGGATTGCCGTCCGTCTCAGCCTCCCAGTTTCTGTAGATAAAGTTCTGTTTGATCTGTGCTGCCACAACAGAATTCAGCATCACAGACAGATCCCCACTGGTTGGATTTTTCATACCCACTGGAACATCCATACCGCTTGCTACCATACGATGCTGCTGATTCTCCACAGAGCGAGCTCCAATAGCAACATAAGAAAGAATATCATCCAGATATCTCCAGGTTTCCGGATACAACATTTCGTCGGCTGCTGTCAGACCCGATTCCTCGATGGCACGCATATGCATCTTACGGATAGCGATCAGACCATGCAGCAGATCCGGTTTCTTCTCCGGATCCGGCTGATGAAGGATCCCTTTGTAACCCTCTCCGGTTGTTCTCGGTTTGTTTGTATAGATTCTCGGAATCAGGATCAGCTTATCTGCCACTTCTTCCTGTACCCTGGACAGACGGTTGATATATTCACAAACTGCCTCTTCGTTATCTGCGGAACAAGGTCCGATGATGACCAGAAACTTATCGGACTCTCCGGTAAATACTTTTCGGATCATCTCATCTCTCTCCGCTTTGATCTGTGCCACTTTCTGTGTCACCGGATAATCAGCTTTGATCTCCGTCGGTGTTGGCAGTTTTTTCAACAGTTGAATACTCATAATAATTTCTCTCCTCTTATTTCCTCGGGTGTGCTTTGGTATAAACATCCCTGATTTTATACACATTCATATTCAGATACATCTGCGTTGTCGATATATCCGAATGTCCCAACATCTCCTGCACACTTTTTAAGTCTGCTCCGTTCTGGATCAGATGTGCAGCAAACGAATGCCGCAGAGTATGCGGCGTAATATCTTTCTCGATCCCGGCAGTCTGTGCATAGTGTTTCAGTACTTTCCAGAATCCCTGTCTGCTCATCGGTTTTCCCGAACAATTTGTAAAAAGCACTTCGCTTTCCTGCTCCTTCAGGAACCCGTTCCGCACTGTATGCATATATTGCTGTAATGCCTTTTTTGCCTGGCTTCCAAAAGGGATCACCCGCTCACTGTCCGTATCCCGACAATTAATATATCCCATCGCCAGATTCACATCCGACATTTCCAGATGAATCAGTTCACTGACCCGGATTCCGGTGGCATACAACAGTTCCAGCATTGCCCGATCCCGCAATCCTTTCGGCGTCCTGTCCGACGGCTGACGAAGAAGCAGATCCACTTCCTCCACAGACAAAATCTGTGGCATCTTTTTTTCTACCTTGGGCGGATGCAGATGATCTGCCGGATTATTTTCTATGAGATGCTCCTGATACAGATACTGGAAAAACGCACGCATGGAAGCTACGCTTCTCGATACCGTAGACGCTGCAAAATGATTCTTTTCCAGATACAACATATAAGAATTCAGACTGGTTTCCGTGATATCCTGTACCCGGGTAATCTGATGTGCTTCCTGAAAATACTGCATCATTTTCCTCAGATCTCTCTCATAGGACACCACCGTATTGCCGGACATTCTTTTTGTATTATGTAAATAAGATATAAATATTTTTATCTCTGTTTCCATATTTTCCCGTGTCCTCATTGTATAATGATAGAGCAAAAACCTCACCTGTTTTTGCATGTAAATTTATTATAACTGTGTTTTTTCAGAAAAGCAAACCCTTATTTTTCAGATTTATCTCTACATTTCCCAATTTTCATCCAAAACTACAACATATCGAACGCTTAAATCTTATGTCTACCATATCTTGTAAAATATTTTCTCAGCATAATCGTCCCAGAATCCATCTCATCCATACCGGATTAATATATGCTTCAAAAACAACACCTGAAAGACACAGAATCATTGCGATCAAACCGGTCAAAAAATAGATTCTTATTACTTTTACCGGTTTCTTCCAGATATTTCCCCCTTCTTTGTAAATTTTTGTCATCAACAGTGCAACTGCAGGAAAATATACAAAAGCCTGTGGAAATAAAGAACCTGCAAAAATCAGGAATCCCTCCAGTCCAAGTTCCAGAATCAAAAGGCTTCCCACCGCACCTGCAAGAAATCCCATCCAGGCTGCCGCTGCCACCACAATAAAGTGCGCGGCACCTGTAAGTCCCGTCAGTATAAAAAACAGAACTGCAAATATTCTGTTTTCCAGAAGATAACAGAAATATTCTGTTGATTTTCCTTCTTTCTTTTTAATCTGCGTCAGTGCATACAATTCTAATATCTGATTTTGTCCGTTTCGACACGGATATGCAAGATTGGCAAACAGGATCCCGCCTGCCATTCCAAGAGCAAAACATCCGGCAAGGAATCCCAGCACTATCCACATCTCCCGCTCCCAGATTCTTTTCATTTTTACCCCTCCTATGTATCCTATGATAGAAAAGACCCGTTTAGTATGATAAGATAGACGTATCGCAACTGTTCGGTTTTTAGTAGAATACTATCTTCCGGATAATTACCAAATAATTTTATCAGCAGGAGGAACTTTATATGAATCAGACATCTCAGCAACCGTCTCTGAAAGAAAAGCAGTCCCACGGTACACGCCTGTTTCCCTGTGCTTATTATCATTTTTGCAATCCCAGTCACCGTCTTCGTGTCCGCCATCACTGGCATGAGGAGGTTGAAATCGTTTATCTTCATCACGGTTCTTTCAAACTGGATATCAATATGGAACCTTACGGAACTGACCGGGAATGTTTTTTATTTATTAACAGCGGAGAACTTCATTCTCTGCGTTCCCTGAGTATGGAATTTGATGAACAGGCAGTTGTTTTCTCACCATCTATGCTCCTTTTCCAGGATTATGACTCGATCGATGAATCCATTTTACTTCCACTGACGCAGAATAAGCTGACATTTCCCCGTTTTCTCGATCAGACCAGCCCCTTTTTTTCTGCCTTCCGCAGCTGTTATCAACAGATCAGTCATATTTTTTCGCAAAGCAAAGAAACTCTGATCACCGGCGAACAGATTCTTACGGATGATGTCATCTCTCAGCTGCAGATCAAGGCAGGGATACTTCAGCTCATCGGGATTCTCATGGAAGCCGGTTTGATGTGCCAGTCGCCCAGAACAGAAAGTCAGAAGATCACAGCCATCAAAACCGTGCTTTCTTATATCACGGATCATTACCATGAAAAACTGTATGTACAGGATCTGGCTTCCCAGGTAAATATGAACGAGCAGTATTTCTGCCGCTTTTTCAAACGTTCTATCGGGAAAACTCCCATCGATTATATTAACGATTACCGTTTGAATAAGGTCATCCGGCTGTTAGAGACAGGTGATGCACAGATAACAGAAATCTGTCTGGAATGTGGATTCAATAATATGGGGAATTTTCAGCGACTTTTCAAGCGCAAAACCGGAATCACTCCTCTGCAATACCGAAAATTATATCTTTCCAAAAAGTCAGAATAATATACTTTTTAATCAGTTTTTCGGTGGTTTTTCTCCTCAGCATTGTCTATAATGTCACTAAATAATTCACAGGCCATACACAAGGAGGATTCTACAATGTTAGAGAAAAAATGGTGGCACGAAAAAGCCGCATATCAGATTTATCCAAAAAGCTTTTACGATACCAATGGCGACGGTATCGGTGATCTGAAAGGTGTGATCAGCAAACTGGATTATCTTAAAGATCTGGGAATCGATATTATCTGGCTCTCCCCGATCTATTGTTCTCCACTGGCAGATCAGGGATATGATATCTCCGATTATTATGATATCGATCCAAGATTTGGAACCATGGAGGATATGGACGAACTGTTAAAAGAAGCAAAATCCCGTAATATGTATATCGTTATGGATCTGGTTGTCAACCACTGTTCCGACGAACACGAATGGTTTAAAAAAGCCTGCGAAGATCCGGACGGCGAATACGGTAAATATTTTTATATTGCAGATGCCAAGGATTACAAATTACCAAACAACTGGCGTTCTTATTTCGGCGGTCCTGTATGGGATCTTCTGCCGGGACACACCGACAAATATTACATGCATGTCTTTCACAAAAAACAGCCGGATCTGAACTGGGAGAATCCCAAACTCCGGGAAGAAATATACAAAATGATCAACTGGTGGCTGGATCGCGGTGTAGCCGGCTTCCGTATCGATGCAATCATGAACATTAAAAAGCCGAATATTTATACCAGCTATCCTGCAGACCGTGATGACGGGCTGGCAAGCATCGATAACATGCTTCATGATGCGGAAGGTATCGATGACTTTCTGCATGAGATGAAAACAGAAACATTCGAAAAACATCAAGCATTTACTGTAGGTGAAGTATTTACCGATCGCCCGGATGCTCTGGAAGCATTTATCGGAAACAATGGTCACTTCTCTTCCATGTTTGATTTTGCCGAAACCATCGCCGGCAAATCCGATGACGGATGGTACAAATGCAAACCGGTTGTATGGGGTGAGGAATACAAAAAAGCTGCTTTCGGTACCCAGAAACGCCTGGGGGATATCGGATTCATCTCCAATATCATCGAAAATCATGATGAGCCTCGCGGTGTCAGCCACTATATCCCGGAAGCAGACGTCAGCGACACCAGTAAGAAAATGCTTGCCGCTGTCAACGTTATGCTCCGCGGACTGCCTTTCATCTATCAGGGACAGGAACTTGGTATGACAAATGTTGTTTTCCACTCCATAGATGAAATTGATGACTGCAGCACCCTCGACGAGTATCAGGTAGCACTGGACGCCGGACTGACTCCGGAATCCGCTTTCAAAGCTGTTGTTCCTTATAGCCGTGACAATGCCCGTACTCCATTCCAGTGGGATGCAACTGCTAACGCAGGATTTACCACAGGAACCCCATGGCTGAAAGTGAATCCGAATTATACCGATATCAATGCCGCTGAACAGGCGAATCGCCCGGATTCCATGTATCACTGGTACAAAGAGCTGATCGCCCTCCGCAAGAATCCGGAATACAAAGATGTGGTTGTATACGGCGAATTTGTCCCATACAAAGAAGAACAGACCAATCTGATGGCTTATTACAGAAAAGGCACAGACAGAACTCTGCTGGTAGTTGCCAATTATCAGCACGATGCTCAGGACGTTGTTCTTCCTGGAACTTACAAAAAAGTGCTGATGAACAATCTGGACACACTGGATCTTAACGGAGATATCCTTCATATGCCAGGTTATCAGGCAGTAATTTTCGAGATGTGATGATTCCGATACGTTCTGCGCAGATCGTAATGTAAACCAGGAACCGATACTGTTACATTTTCAAAACTGACGGGAAAACAGTTTTCTGTTTCATTCCCGTCAGTTTTTGTATCAAACAGTTACCTGTCTGCCGAATAATCATCGCCCTTTATCATTCTCTTTCTGATATGTTTGATATAATCCCACAGACCTGCCTTTTTTACAGATTTCGCAGCCACTATATCCGTTTTGCCAATCACCTTTCCATCCAGCAAATACTGTGCTTCGCCAACGATATCTCCTTTTTTTACCGGTGCTTGCAGATTCTTCATATACACAATCTTCTTTTCTATCTGTGAAAGATTTTTCCCTTCTGTATCCAGATACCGGAATTCCCCTGTATACCGGCATGACACCTCCGCTTTCACGCCTCCTTTTATAGGTACCGGATCCGGATTTTTCCTGTTTTCATCCAGATAAAGATTACACTTTCCAAATCCATAATCAAGCAAGGCTGCCGCATCTTTAAATCGCACCTTGGCATCCGGCGCACCCATGACTACCGCAAGCAACGTCATCTCTCCCCTCTGTGCAACTGCTGATACACAATATTTTGCCACACTGGTACTTCCGGTTTTCAGACCAACGCACCCTTCATAACTGCGAATCAGCTTGTTGGTATTGGTCAGGCAGAATTCTTTCTCTCCCTGTGCCGTTCTGTGGATAATATTTTCCATCCAGATAGAGGAATACTCAAGGATACGGGGAAAGCGGGTAATCAGTTCTCTCGAGACAATTGCAACATCAGAAGCCGTGGTATAATGTTCCTCGGAATCTGTAAGTCCGCAGCAGTCCTCAAACTGTGTATGTAGCATGCCAAGCTCTCCGGCTTTTTCATTCATTCTTTTGACAAATTCTTCCTCGCTTCCCGCAAGATGTTCTGCCATTACCACGGATGCATCATTTCCCGATGCAACTACAATACATTTGATCAGGGTCTCCACTGTCTGTTTTTCTCCCTCTTCCAGAAAAACCTGAGATCCCCCCATGCTTTTTGCATAGGCACTGGTTACCGCCTCTTCCTCCAACGTAATCTGTCCGTCTTCCAGTGCTTCAAAAATCAGAAGCAGAGTCATGATTTTGGTAATGCTTGCCGGACTTCGCTGTTCTTCTCCGTTTTTTTCGTATAAAACAGTTCCTGTAGATGGTTCCATAAGTACCGCTCCCGGTGCGCTGATCTCCGGCGCCGGCTGTACCGCACCCTGGATTTTCGCCGGACAGATTTCAGCCGTTATCAGCATCAGAAGTAATACCCATGTGGTAATTCTTTTCTTCATCGTCTTTGCCCGTTTCAGGTCTTTGTTTCACTATATGCCGGAACATCTGCTTTTTGCACGGGAATATGAACAGTAACCTATTCTTTACTTTTTTTATACAATTTGCTTGAGATTTTCTTGCTACTTTCTTTCTTTTTTTGTATAATAGTTATATTTATATGTCAGCTAAAGAAAATCAATAACTGTTCAGTACCCTAGAGCGTGTTTGAAAAAGGCTTTCTGCAAGATGTGCATCACAATTTGTGGGAGATTTTGTCCGGATGAAGGCGCCGTAGCGGGCTACGGCAACTGAATTCGGGCAAAATATGCCGCAAAATGAGGCGTGCAGATTGCGGGAATGATTTTTCAAACACGCTCTAGCAGTTACGAGTAAATATGCATTTCTAATCACCTTCGGTGGTGCTTGACTTGTATGTCTCGGGATCTTGGTAAAATACATGCCAGAACACCTTGCGGAATGCTACCTGCTGAATAGTACCGATAATTCTTACAGAATGAGAAACAACGAGGAACTTTATGGATACACCTAACACACAAAACAATACCAGCCGGATGCGGGAATCACGCAAACTGGAACAAAAACGGAAACGCCAGCAACAGGTCCGGCGTCAAAAGATATTTCTTGCCTGTTCCTGTCTGATCCTGACTGCCGGAATCGGTTTATTCGTCACACTCTATCAGAATCATCAAAGGGCCGCCGCCCAGGAGGCCGAACTCCGGAAACAGATAAAACAAAAGCAGGTATCTGAGCTGCAAAAACAGCAGAAACTGGAAAATAATACCATTCATTTTGTCGCCGTCGGCGATAATCTGATTCATCAGGGAATCTATGAATCTGCAGATACCACACAGACCGTATGGAATTATGATCACCTGTATGAACACATCCGGGATGATATCTCTGCCGCAGACCTCGCCGCAGTCAATGAAGAAAGCATCTTTGTATCCGATCACGCAAACATTTCTTCTTATCCCGCTTTCGGATCCCCTGTGGAAATCGGTGATGCACTTGTTACCGCCGGATTCGATATCGTGGAACAGGCAAACAACCATGTTTTTGACAAGGGAATCACCGGTATTACCGACACTATCCGATACTGGAAAACCAGTCACCCGGAAGTTGCTCTTCTCGGTATCCATGATTCCGCAGAAAGTGCCGGTGAAATCACTACCATCAGTTGTAAGGATGTTACTTTTTCCCTTCTCAACTACACAACTACAGTAAACAATGAACCTTACGATGAACTTCCGGATTATGCAGTTGATCTTCTCCGCACAGATCAGGTAATATCCGATGTCAAAAAAGCAAAGGAAATCAGTGATATGACCATCGCCTTTCTTCACACCGGAGCAGAATATTCCACTGAACCAGATACTGAGGAGAAAACATTTCTCCAGTTGCTGTTACATCAGGGTGTCGATATTGCCATCTGTGCCCATAGCCATACGCTACAGAATTTTGAGACACTGACAGATGACAGCGGACATCAGATGTTGGTCTATTACTCTCTTGGAAACTTTATTTCCACGCAGAAAGACCCTATCTGTCTCCTTGGCGGCATGGCAGATATTACCATTGTTCGGGATCCGGTCTCCGATGCTCTTTCCATCCGTAATGCTGATCTGGTTCCTCTGGTTACTCATTATAATCATGATCAGAATATCTATACCGTTTACAAGCTTTCCGATTACACCGACAAGCTCGCTGCCTCCCATGGTGTTCATGCCGAAAGCACAGAACCTTTCACTCTGGAAACTTTACAGGAACAATATAAAAAGGTGCTGACTCAGGATTATCACACCCTGGGTTAGCACCCGTTTTTTACTCATTCTGTGACTGTTCAGTATTCTCACAGTTACCTGCGGAATAGTTACCTCATTTTTCCAATATGAAAACCGACACGTTCTTTCATCTCTTCCACTTTTCTCGGCATTCTGTTCATTTTCGCTTTGAACAGATGCAACGAAAAATCAAATGTATAGATCACAACCACGACTGCCGCCAGGTTTCTGCCAAATCGAACAGAATAGCTGTCGGATACGAAGTTTACAAATCTCTGCAGGAAGCCAAACATAAAGATTGTATAGAATCCCCACGCTATAGTACTCTCCAGACAGATCACACCTTTATAATTAAAAGGTTTCTCCGTATAATCCCACCAGACCTGTCCAAACAGATTTCGCATAAGCACTGCCGTAATATATTCAAGCATCGTAGCAAGAACCGCGCCCGCCAGATAAAGCACCACATATTGGCCTTCCAGCGGACGAAGCATGCCATACACTGACAAAGCTCCTACTGCATAGATCGGACAAAAGGGTGAAAACGCAAATCCGCGGTTAGTTAGTTTCCTGTTACAAAATGACATATAGATGGATTCCACTACCCACCCCATGAAACTATACAGGATAAACCATTGGATAAAATGATACAGATCCGTGCCATACACTGCATGTGTCCACATAGAAATTTCCCCTCATTTCTTTTTCTGCACTTATAAGCAGATTTCTATTCTGCGAAAATTATATCATATGCCTTTGCAAAAGACTATACAGATTTCAAATCTTAAAGAAATTATAAGATTTGAAAAATATATACGTAAAAGAGGGATCCTGCTCGCAGTATCCCTCTTCTCATGGCTTACGCCAATGTGCACATATTAATTATATTTACGTTTTCTTGCAGCTTCAGATTTTTTCTTACGACGAACACTTGGTTTCTCGTAATGCTCTCTTTTGCGGATTTCCTGCTGAATGCCTGCTTTTGCACAGCTACGTTTAAATCTACGCAGAGCACTATCTAAAGTTTCGTTTTCTTTTACGATAACGTTTGACATAGTCTCACACCTAACCTCCCTCCAGTTGTAGATTGTGCATAATACAACTGTTTGGGTATTTTATTGCACTGGTAATTATTATAACAGATTTTTTTATTTCGTCAACTGGTTTTTTGAAATTTTTCCGGTTTTTTTGTTGCTTTTTCCGGACTGGATTTATTTCAGCTGTCCCTCTACCAGTTCTGCTACTTTTGCGATAGCTTCCGGAATCTTATCCGGGTTCTTGCCGCCGGCCTGTGCCATATTCGGACGTCCGCCACCGCCGCCTCCGACGATTGCAGCCGCTGCCTTGATCAGATTACCTGCATGTGCTCCTTTATCCATAGCACCCTGTGTTGCCATGGCAAGAAGGCTTACTTTGCCATCTTTGGCAGATGCCAGAACTACCACACCTTCACCCAGTTTTTCTTTTAGCTGATCGCCCAGATCACGCAGTCCATTCATATCTACGCCATCAACGGCAGATGCCAGAACTTTCACACCTTTTACTTCCACAACCTGATCCATAACATTTCCCAGAGAATCCTGAGCCATCTTACTCTTCAGAGATTCATTTTCACTCTGCAGTTCTTTTACTTCTTTCTGCAGATGTGTGATCTTTTCTGTGATCTCAGCAGGACTGGTCTTCAGTGTTTTTGCGATTGTATGCAGATTTTCTTCCATCTGACGATAGTATTCGATCACGTTGTTACCTGTCAGTGCTTCGATACGACGAACACCTGCCGCAACACCTGCTTCGGATACGATCTTGAACAGTGTAATATTCGCTGTATTTGCCACATGAGTACCACCACAGAGTTCTACAGAGAAATCGCCCATGGATACTACACGTACCTCATCGCCGTATTTCTCACCGAACAGTGCCATAGCACCTGTTTTCTTAGCTTCTTCGATACCCATGATCTGTGTGGTTACCGGCAGTGCAGCCTGGATCTCTTTATTTACCAGAGCCTCTGTTTCTGCAATCTCTTCCGGAGTCATTGCCTGGAAGTGTGCGAAATCGAAACGCAGTCTGGTCGGATTCACCAGAGAACCTTTCTGTTCTACATGAGCGCCAAGAACAGTCTTCAGGGCTTTCTGCAGCAGATGGGTTGCACTGTGGTTCTTACAGGTGTCTTTTCTTTCCTGCTCGTCTACTTTCAGTGTTACTTCATCTCCGTTGGAGATCATACCGGATTCCATCACACCTACATGACCGTATTTGCCGCCACGAAGTTTGATGGTATCTTCTACACGGAATACACCGTTTGCAGTGGTGATCACACCGGTGTCACCTTCCTGTCCACCCATGGTAGCGTAGAACGGTGTCTTTTCTACAAAGATGGTTCCTTTCTGACCTTCCATCAGGGAATCCACGATCTCTGTCTCTGTGGTCAAAACAGTTACTTTGGAGACAGCTTCCAGTTTGTCATATCCGTCAAATTCGGTTGTGATATTGCGGTCGATCTCATCGTATACAGTTGCATCTGCGCCCATATAGTTGCTGACTGCACGGCTTTCTCTTGCACGTTTTCTCTGCACTTCCATCTCTTCTTTGAAGCCGTCCTCATCAATAGTGTATCCTTTTTCTTCCAGAATCTCTTTCGTCAGATCGATCGGGAATCCATACGTATCATACAGACGGAAGGCATCGGAGCCTCCAAGGACGGACTTTCCTGCTTCTTTCATCTCAGCTTCCAGATCGGCGAGAATCTTAAGTCCCTGGTCAATGGTCTTGTTGAACTGACTTTCTTCGTTATGCAAAACGTTCAGGATAAAGGTTTTCTTTTCTTCCAGTTCCGGATATCCATCTTTGGATCCTTCGATGACAGTCTCACTCAGTTTCTCCAGGAACGGTCCTTCGATACCAAGAAGACGTCCGTGACGGGCTGCACGACGGATCAGACGGCGAAGAACATAGCCTCTTCCTTCATTGGTCGGCATAACCCCATCAGAGATCAGGAAGGTAGCGGAACGCATATGATCCGTGATCAGACGGATGGATACATCATCCTCGTGATTGACACCATAAGTTTTTCCGGCAACTTCACAGACCTTATTTCTCAGGGCACACAGTGTATCTACATCAAAAATAGAATCTACATCCTGAACAACAACAGCCAGACGTTCCAGTCCCATACCGGTATCGATATTTTTCTGTTTCAGAGTCTCATAATGACCTTCCCCGTCATTTTCGAACTGGGTAAATACGTTATTCCATACTTCCATATAACGGTCGCAGTCACATCCTACGGTACAGCCCGGTTTACCACAGCCGTATTTTTCTCCACGGTCATAGTAAATCTCAGAACACGGACCGCAAGGGCCTGCACCGTGCTCCCAGAAGTTGTCTTCTTTTCCGAAACGGAAGATTCTGTCAGCCGGAACACCAATTTCTTTATTCCAGATATCGAAGGCTTCATCATCCTCTTCGTATACAGACGGATACAGACGGTTCTCATCCAGACCTACCACTTTGGTCAGAAATTCCCAGGACCATGCGATGGCTTCGTGTTTGAAGTAATCACCAAAAGAGAAGTTACCAAGCATCTCGAAGAAAGTACCGTGACGGGCTGTCTTTCCTACGTTCTCGATATCACCGGTACGGATACATTTCTGGCAGGTAGCCACACGGGTTCTCGGCGGAATCTCTGCTCCGGTAAAATACGGTTTTAATGGTGCCATACCTGCATTGATCAGCAGAAGGCTGTTATCATTCTGGGGTACGAGGGAAAAGCTGTTCATTACCAAATGACCTTTGCTCTCGAAAAAGTCCAGAAACATCTGACGAAGTTCGTTTACTCCATACTTTTTCACTGTATGTTCCTCCTCATATTTATTGCTGTCAGAAGCTCCACGATTCCGGAGCTTTTCCAGAAACATTCCGGAGCTTCCACAATTTTTCTCTATCTTTCTACTTTAGCACAATTGTGATGCCCGTGCAAGTGACACCCTTCTTATAAGCAGATTTTCATGAATTTTTTCTTACCACGTTTTACAATAAGACCTTCTTCTGTAATATCTTCTTTTTTCACGTTGTAACGGATATCTGTAATTTTCTCTCCGTCTACGGATACACCGCCCTGCTCGATGGCACGACGTCCTTCAGAACGGGAAGTTACCAGACCGGCTTTACACAGCAGAGAGATCAGATCAATGGCTCCATCCTGGAAATCCTCGGCTGCCAGTGTAGTGGACGGCATGTTTGCTGCATTACCCGCAGAGAACAGTGCTCTTGCACCTTCCTGTGCTTTCTTTGCTTCTTCCTCACCATGTACCAGGGCAGTCAGTTCGTAAGCCAGGATCTCTTTTGCCTGGTTTAACTGGCTTCCTTCCCATTTATCCATTTCGTCAATCTGCTCTAACGGCAGGAAGGTGAGCATACGGATACATTTGAGGACATCGGCATCTGCCACATTTCTCCAGTACTGATAAAAATCAAACGGAGAAGTTTTGTTTGGATCCAGCCATACCGCACCGGACTGTGTTTTACCCATTTTCTTTCCTTCAGAGTTTAACAGCAGGGTGATGGTCATGGCACATGCGTTCTTTCCTAATTTACGGCGGATCAGTTCGGTACCACCCAGCATGTTACTCCACTGGTCGTCTCCGCCAAACTGCAGGTTACAGCCGTATTTCTGGTACAGCATGTAGAAGTCATAGCTCTGCATCAGCATGTAGTTGAACTCCAGGAAGCTTAATCCTTTTTCCATACGCTGTTTGTAGCATTCTGCGGTAAGCATACGGTTTACAGAGAAATGCGGTCCGATCTCGCGCAGGAAATCTACATAGTTTAATCCTAACAGCCAGTCTCCATTATTTACCATCAGTGCTTTTCCGTCAGAGAAATCAATAAAACGCTCCATCTGTTTTTTAAAGCAGTCACAGTTGTGCTGAATAGTTTCCTGTGTCATCATCTGGCGCATATCACTTCTTCCGGAAGGATCGCCTACCATAGCCGTACCACCACCGATCAGAGCGATCGGTTTGTTTCCCGCCATCTGCAGACGTTTCATCAGGCACAGTGCCATGAAATGTCCTACATGAAGGCTGTCGGCGGTCGGATCAAATCCGATGTAAAATGTTGCTTTTCCATTGTTGACCAGTTCTTTGATTTCTTCTTCGTCGGTTACCTGGGCGATCAGACCACGGGCAACTAATTCGTCATAAATTGTCATGATAAAATTCTCCTTTTCGTGTTTATTAGAAGGAAGTCATGGTCAAAAAACTTTTGACCATGACTTGATGCCCCGGATTGTTTTGCAGCTTTGCTGCTCTCACAATCCTGCAAACATTCGAAATCCGCTGATTTACTTCGTAAATCGCTGCTTTCTCATGTTTGACGATTTCCAAATTCAATAGCCTTTTCGTGCAAGCACGAACAGCTTTTGAGCTTGGAAATCTGGGCATCAAAAAACCTGGCCACGTCCTTTTTATAGGACGGAAGCCAGGTTCCGTGATACCACCTAATTTCACAGAAGGTTCGCACCTCCTGCCTCTGTAAGTACAGGTAAATCTATACTCTGACCCGTATAACGGAGGTCCTTCCGTTGCAGCCTACCAGCACGATGCGTTCGGTGCAAAGCTCAAAGATGTATTCACAGGAAGTTTCCCGCGGGCCTCTCACCAACCGGCGCCTCTCTGTACGGATGCTTGCTGCTACTGGTTCTTATCCATGCATTTTCTTATGAATCAATCATACCTGTGTAGTATACAAATTTCTGCTTTTTTTGTCAAGGGGCTGATTTACCATCAAAGTTACTGTCCACTCCATTCTCAGTAACTATTTCCTTACTCTGCCTTTACCGGATTACTTACACTTACTTCGTGGTCATACCATTTTCCTTTGGTACCCACCAGTGCCAGATCAAAGGTTTCATCCAGTGCTTTTACCGGAACATCAAAGCCATATACTTCTTCTGTACTTCCGTCATCATAGGTGATCGTATCGGTTGTTGGCTGCAGAAGTTCTGCACCGTCTTTCTGTGCATCTGCTGCTTTTCCCACATACAGGTTTACGATATTCTTAGATACCAGGCTGATATGGATCGTCATTTTTCCGTCTTTTACTGTCAGGATACCTTTTCCGTCATTCGCTTCGTTAACATGGAACATTCCACTGTCTGTGTCAAATTCTGCTTCATAAGTACCATCTTCCAGTGTGCCGGCTGTTTCCTCTGCCTCTTCGGAACCAGCTGCGGATGCATCATTTCCATCCATTGCAGCTTTGGTATGTGCTACATACAGATCCTGGATGGCAGAGATCTCTCCCAGTCCTGCGATCTGGGTATCAATCTTGTCAAATGCTCCTGATGCCTCGAACTGGCTCTTCCAGGAATCCTCATCATCTCCGGCCATATCGTTATTTGCATGGTCTCCGGCTACTACCATCAGCGGACGAAGCACTACTTTTTTGTATCCCGCTTCTTTGATCTTTTCGATCACTGCTTCACATGCGGTATCTTCCGGCTCGCCTTCTACAGTTCCGATAAATACATTCTTGTATCCCAGATCGTTCATCTGGCTCTGCATCTGGCTGTAGCTGATCTTTGCAGTGTGAGAAGTTCCGTGTCCCATGAATACGAATGCGGTTCCGTCTGCCTCTGCCGCATCCAGATCATCATATCCTGCAGTTTTTACTGCCTCTGCTGTGATGGCTTCTGCTACTGCTTTTTTATCATCATTGACTGCATCGTCACTGTCCCCGACTTCTCCTAACAGTGGTTCTGCGATGGTTACGGATTCAAATTTATCTTTGTAGCTTTCTACTGCTTCTGTCAGCTCGTCATACTCAGCGCCATGCATCAGATGAGTCGGCTGTACCACCAGGTTCTTTACGCCATTGTCTACGGCACGCTGCAGGGCCTGATCCATATTGTCGATCTTCTCGTCATCACGGGCCTGTACATGGTTGATGATGATCTGTGCGGTAAAAGCTCGTCTTACGGACCAGTCCGGATATGCGGTCTGCAGGGCTTTCTCGATACCTCCGATATCTGCTGTACGGCTGTCATTGAAAGAAGTACCGAAACTTACTACCAGCAGTTCGTTGTCACCGATGTCATCTCCGTTTAACGGATCGTCCTTGGATGCATCACCGGTATCTCTTCCGAAGTAATCAGGGTCTGCATTTTCACCTTCTACCAGTTCTTTCTGTGCGTCGGTCAGAGCATCCCAGGCTTCTTTGGCTTCTTTACACTGTTCGTCAGTGTTGTCGTTTCTTTCCTGCACATAGATCTGATCGATCAGGGCTGCTACTTTATCTGCGGCCTCCTGGTCAGATGCACTGTCATCTGCGACTTCTTCGGTGGCTTCTGCCTCTGTTTCGGTTGCTGTGGATTCGGATGTTGTTTCTTTGGTGTCGCCACAGCCAGTCAGAAGTGTTGCTGTCATGGCTGCTGATAACATCAATACTACCAGTTTCTTTTTCATGTTAAATCCTCCTGTTCTCAGATATGAGTACATAAATGAATAAAAAAGAAAATCATAATTGATCCACCGGACCAATTATTAATGTCCAATACAAGAAAAACCTCCGCCAATTGGCGGAGGCACAGGTTACACAAGAATCAGCCAGTATGATTCTGACTTTCTTAATTTTGTACTGCCAGTCCCTCGTGGCCTGAATTCTCAGTTACCGAGCACAGTAACTGTTCTTATTCCCGTACTGCGAAAGGCAGGTCTCCCGACTGATCGCTCTGACACTTTGGCTCCCTTCCCGGTTTCCCAGTGGTTATTAGCTTCAACTCGCGAATTACGGTGACGAGCTCGTACCGGATTCTCACCGGTTTCCCTTTTCACCGGACATTTTTTCGTCCGGCACCTTACACATTTTATTCAGTTATGCTGTATTTCCTGTTTATTCTAGCACCGCTCCAATTACTTGTCAATGTTGCATCGTAACTGTTCAGTACCCTCACAGTTACGATGCAGTATGCATTTCTAATCACCTTCGGTGATGGCATTTTGACTTGTATGTCTCTGGATTTTGGCAAAAAACAGCCAGTCTGACCAGTCACTGAATAGCAGCTGATCGGACAGGCTGTTCCTTTTATTCATCTGTCATAACTTTTCAGTACCTTCACAGTGGGTGCTGAGCAGTTACGTATCTGATATGTTTTAGTTTGCTGTAGAAGCGCTCTTTCCATCAATTGCAGCTTTACTATGTGCTACATACAGATCCTGGATAGCAGAGATCTCTCCCAGTCCTGCGATCTGAGTATCAATCTTGTCAAATGCTCCTGATGCCTCGAACTGGCTCTTCCAGGAATCCTCATCATCTCCGGCCATATCGTTATTTGCATGGTCTCCGGCTACTACCATCAGCGGACGAAGCACTACTTTTTTGTATCCCGCTTCTTTGATCTTTTCGATCACTGCTTCACATGCGGTATCTTCCGGCTCGCCTTCTACAGTTCCGATAAATACATTCTTGTATCCCAGATCGTTCATCTGGCTCTGCATCTGGCTGTAGCTGATCTTTGCAGTGTGAGAAGTTCCGTGTCCCATGAATACGAATGCGGTTCCGTCTGCCTCTGCCGCATCCAGATCATCATATCCTGCAGTTTTTACTGCCTCTGCTGTGATGGCTTCTGCTACTGCTTTTTTATCATCATTGACTGCATCGTCACTGTCCCCGACTTCTCCTAACAGTGGTTCTGCGATGGTTACGGATTCAAATTTATCTTTGTAGCTTTCTACTGCTTCTGTCAGCTCGTCATACTCAGCGCCATGCATCAGATGAGTCGGCTGTACCACCAGGTTCTTTACGCCATTGTCTACGGCACGCTGCAGGGCCTGATCCATATTGTCGATCTTCTCGTCATCACGGGCCTGTACATGGTTGATGATGATCTGTGCGGTAAAAGCTCGTCTTACGGACCAGTCCGGATATGCGGTCTGCAGGGCTTTCTCGATACCTCCGATATCTGCTGTACGGCTGTCATTGAAAGAAGTACCGAAACTTACTACCAGCAGTTCGTTGTCACCGATGTCATCTCCGTTTAACGGATCGTCCTTGGATGCATCACCGGTATCTCTTCCGAAGTAATCAGGGTCTGCATTTTCACCTTCTACCAGTTCTTTCTGTGCGTCGGTCAGAGCATCCCAGGCTTCTTTGGCTTCTTTACACTGTTCGTCAGTGTTGTCGTTTCTTTCCTGCACATAGATCTGATCGATCAGGGCTGCTACTTTATCTGCTGCCTCCTGGTCAGATGCACTGTCGTCTGTTGCTTCTTCTGTGGCTTCTTCTGTCGGTTCTGCTTCTTCTGTGGCTTCTGCATCCTGTGTTGTTTCTGTTGTTGTGGATGCACTGTCATCCTTTGCTGTGTTTCCACATCCTGTCATCATGGACATGGTCATAGCTGCTGAAAGCATCAGCACTACAATTTTCTTTTTCATCTCATGGTTCCTCCTGTCTTTGTCCTTTTGAGATTGTGTACCACGGTGGTACAGGACGGCTCTCCGAAGAAGGTTGTCTGTGGTCTTGCCCGCATGAAACGTAAAAAACCTCCGTCCGGAGACGAAGGTAGTAGGTACTACATTTGGAATTCTTCTTATAGTTTCAGAATCAGTTTCAGGGATACCAAAACCGTTTAACGGTTATAGATGTTTCTTTCACCATAAGTGCCGGAAAAACCATTTTTATACAAGCAAACAGGTTTTTCTTTCGTACTGCCAATTCCTCGTGGCCTGAACTTTCGTTCCCGTACTGCGCAAAGGCAGGTCTCCCGGCTGATCGCTCAAGCGGTTCGACACCTTCCCGGTTTCCCAGTGGTTTTTGTCTTCCCTCGCGAATCACGGTGACGAGTTCGTACAGGATTCACACCTGTTTCCCTTTTCACCGGATTAACAGAAATCTTCTGTCATCCGACACCTTACGCTTTTCTATGTGGTCGATATTCGGTAATTTTTACCGTTATCTTTTTAACAAAACGAGTATATCATTCTGCATGCATACTGTCAATCATTATTCCGTGATTATTGGAAAAACTCATGGAAAAAATACACCGGATGCTATGCTGTCTGCTCCCACACCGTTTTTTATAATATGATTTCAAATATACTCCGTGCACACAGAAAATCCGCCGGCATGCCAGCGGATTTTCCCTTATTATCATTCTTTATTTGTGAAACAGTTCTCCTGCTGCCATCTTATCCGTAAAATGTTCCCTGCAAAACTGGATAAACGGTCCCATACAAAAAGCATACACCAGGGTAGCCAGTCCCAGGTCTCCTCCCAGAGCAAACCCGACAGTGCAACATACCACATCGGTACCGATTCTCACTGCGCGGAAGGGAAATTTTGTTTTCTCTGCAATTGTCAGTGCCTGTGCATCGTATGGAGATACCCCAAGTTCTGAAGAATAGTACAAAGCTGAAGAAATAGAAATCAACAGTACAACGATCAGCAATAAGATAACACGAACTGCCATTGAGGGATGTTCCCCCACCACTTTTACAACTGCTTTTCTGGTGGCGTCTGTAACAAATCCGCTGAAAAACAGATTGACAACCGTTGCAATTCCAAGTAATTTTCTATTAAAAATAAATGCTATACTCAGCAAAACGGCACACACCACAATATATACGGTCTGATATGTCGCATGAAAGGCATTGGAAAAACCGAAAATAATAACACTAAACGGATCCACTCCAAGTCCCGAAATCTTTTGAAGCCCCACAGAAACAGCAGTCAGTGCTATTCCGATTACCGCCATCGCGATACGAACCCCCAGATTATTCTTTTTTGTTCCCATAATAAAAGATCCTCCTTCTCTTCCTCTCTCCTGAAAATCAGATTTTCATCTGTTTTTTATAACAAAATCATTCTGAACTTCCTTTCTTGTGTTTTAACACAAAAGACAGTATAATAATTTCACAGGAATTCAGCTATCACAATATCTGCAATTTCTATAACAAAATCAACATAATCCGAGGTACCGCTTATGTCAACAAACTGTCCTGTCATTTCCACCCAGAAAAATCTGAAAGAAAATCAGCTTCATGGCAGCCATGATTTTCCGGTTGATATCCACATGGATTATTTTCCAGTGTCGGAAAGCGGGGAACATACCCTGTATGTTCCCATGCACTGGCATCCGGAAGTGGAATTTCACTATCAGCTTCAGGGATCTGTACGGATTCAGGTTGAATTAACTGAATATGTGCTCCACCCCGGAGAGGTGCTCTGGATCAATGCCAAACAGCTGCACGATTGTCATCCTGTGGGAAGTGAAACAGCAGTATCTCATACCATTATCTTTCACCCAGCTTTTATCTACGGTACCGAGTCCAATATTCTTTTCCGAAAATATGTAAAACCTCTGCTCGGTAATCCGGCAACTCCTGCACTTTATATACGTCCGGAAGATCCTGAACAGCAGATACTTCTGGATATTCTTTACAAGTGTGGAATTCTTCATCAGGAACAACCGGAAACCTGGGAATTGCAGATTCTCTCCCATCTTTCCACCACCTGGGGACTTCTCTGGAAAATGAGTCAGCGACCTGGTTTTACGATCGCTCCCGCCAAAAAAATATCCAGAGACAGAAAAACACTGGATACGTTTCTTACTTATATTCACTCTCATTATACCGGTAAAATATCTTTGAAGGATCTTGCAGATGCAGTCTCTGTAAGTCCCGGGGAGTGTGAAAGACTCTGCAAACGTCTTCTCCACCAGACACCGATGAATTATCTGATGACTTACCGTATCGAACAGAGTATTCCTTTGCTTGTCAATACCTCGTATACCATCACAGAGATCGCTTTACAGGTTGGGTTCTCCGGTGCCAGCTATTATACGAAAATCTTTCACCGTATCATGGGAATCACACCAAGCGATTACCGCTGCCGGATCCGTGGAGATCTTCCCGGTTGATATTGCTAGAGCATGTCTGAAAAATCATTTCCGCAATCTGCAAGCCCCACTTTGCGGCATATTTTACCCTTATTCGGTTGCCGTAGCCCGCTACGCCGCCCTCATTCGGATAAAATTTCCCACAAACTGGGACTCGCAGCTCACGAAAAGCCTTTTTCAAACACGCTCTAGTACAGCGTTTTATATACAAAAAAGAACATGTATTTTAACTATTAATATAATTAAAATACATGTTCTTTTTCTTTATGCAATCCCCGGGTCCACCAACAGATTGTCTCCATCCGCCGCGGAGGTTGCCAGATAATCGCACCGCTCGTTCATCTCATGGCCGTCATGGCCTTTCACCCAGATAAATTCCACCTGGTGTGGTTCTTTCGCCTGTAACAGACGTTTCCACAGATCCACATTTTTTACCGGCTCATTCTTTCCGCGTTTCCAGCCTTTTTTGATCCAGCCGTCGATCCAATGCTGGTTGAAGGCATCTACCAGATACTTGGAATCGGAATATAACTGAATCTGGCAGGGACGGTTCAGGGCTTCCAGACCCACGATCGCTGCCATCAGCTCCATCCGGTTATTTGTCGTCTTTTTATATCCTGCGGAAAGTTCTTTCTCGTGAAGATTTCCATTTCGATCGGTATAATGCAGGACACAGCCATATCCTCCCGGTCCGTCCGGGTTACCTCTGGCTGCGCCGTCGGTATAGATTTTCACTAACATAACAGTTCTCCTTTTATTTCCACACACCGGTTTCTTCAAAGTGTTTCGCGCTCTCCTGTGCCGCCTCGATAATCTTCGGATCATAACCGATCATAGCAAGCAGGCGGATCGCATTTCTCGTCATGGCTCTGCCGGTGCGGAGTTTATAGTCAAATACCACATCATTTTCCTGAATCTCTTCCTCAAAGTGATAGTTATCATACTCTTTTTCCAGGACATAGGACAGTTCGATATCGTGCGTTGCCGCCATGGCAAGAACTTTCGGTTTTGCCAGAGAATGCAGGATCTGTGAGGATGCGGCGATTCGCTCGATGGTGTTGGTTCCGCGAAGAACCTCATCCACGATACAAAGCACCGGTTCTGGTTTCTCACACTCTTCCAGAATTCGTTTCAGAGAACGGATCTCTACCATATAGTAGCTCTCGCCACCTGCCAGATTGTCCCGCAATGCCATAGAAGTAAGAACCTTCATAAAACTTCCACAGTAATCCTTTGCAATACAGGTGTGTACGGTCTGAGCCAGAATGGTATTGATCGCAATGGTTTTTAAAAATGTAGATTTTCCGGAAGCATTGGATCCGGTGATCAGCACTCCCTTCTGCATCTGTATGCTGTTTGCAACCGGATCGCCGATCAGCGGATGATACAGTTTCTCCACTTTCAAAGATGCACCCTCCCGGTCATTCACTTCCGCGAATTCAGGTTGGCTGTAATAAGGCAGACTCTCCCGGAACGAAGCAACCGCAATCAAAGCATCTAACTCTCCCATCGCCTGATACATATCTTCGATGGTAGATTCATTCCCTTCTACATGTTTCAGCATCGAATAAAACTTGATAAAATCCACCTGAAAGATAATGCGAAGATAGGAGACAATGATTGCTTCCAGACCGTCCTGTACAGAATTCGTCGAAGCCACCAGAAAAGCACCCCGGCGGAAACTTTTCATTTTCTTTCTGCCTGTTCGGATCCGGTCAAGATAGGTCTGAATCACCGGATTGTCCAGTTTTTCAAACTGATCCGCTGCCCGCAGAAGACGAAGGATACAGACAAAGCAGTTCAGATACGGTTCAATCCTTTTGGAATCCCGTGTATGAACCACCGCACTGACGCAGAGCATCAGAAGCAACAGAAACATACACGGGATCGGGCGGATCAGCGTAGCGACAATTGCCGCTGCCGAAAGTCCTGCAAGCAGAGGGTATTTTCCTCTTCCTCTGCGATCCACGTCTTTCAATGCATCGATATAATCCGCAATAGACATTTTCCAGATCTTTTTGACCTCATTTACCCGTGTCAGCACCTGAATCCGTTCTTCTTCATGGGTCTGAAAATATGCAATCAGCCGTTCTCTTTCATCCAACACGTTTCGATCCATCTGCGGCTGGCGCAATATCTGGTAAAGTACATCTTCGCCGCAGGAAGAAAGTGTATTGTTGATACGTATAAAAATTTCATCCATCTGCAGATCGTTCCAGGTGATATCATCGATCATAAACTGCTCTCCCTCATTCCGTTTCGCATAATGGGAGATGCTTTCCAGTTCCTCCTGGGTATATTCCCGATCCGGTACGGTTCCCCACCGCTGTTTCAGATGCCGCAGAAACCATTTGCGCTGCCGGATCTTATCCCAGATGATCATGGCAGCGCACAGGATCAGGATGCCCCCTGCCGTGAGCAGGGTTATCATCCATTCACTTTTCATTTATTTGATATCCTCTTTGATGAACCGTTTCATGCCTTCGCAGTTGCAGGCTCTGAACGGTTTCCTCTACTTACTCCTGTTTCAGGAATCCCTCAAAGATTCCCAGTGTCTCTTTGGTTGTCTCTTCGGTATGGGCATTGGATAAGAACATTGCCTCGAACTGGGACGGTCCCAGATGGATACCATGTTCCAGCATATAGTGGAAGTAACGTGCAAACTCCTCTGTGTCAGAAGTTTTTGCGTCTTCATAATTTTCCACATCCTGATCGGTGAAATAGATACATCCCAGAGATCCGATATGGTTGACTTTCCATGGTTTTCCGTATTTTTTCACCAGTTCTTTCATACCTTCATACAGCTTTTCTCCCATCTGGCTCATATGAGTATAGATTTCCGGATGATTTTTCAGGATTTTCAGCTGTGTCAGACCTGCGGCCATAGCTACCGGATTACCGCTCAGAGTTCCTGCCTGATATACATGGCCTACCGGTGCGATCACTTCCATGATCTCCCGTTTTCCGCCAAAAGCACCTACCGGCATACCGGCACCGATGATTTTTCCGTAAGTTACCAGATCCGCCTCGATTCCGAACCGCTCCTGCACACCACCGAATGCCAGACGGAAACCTGTAATTACCTCATCAAAGATCAGAACTGCACCATGATTCGTACAGAGTTCACGAAGACCTTTTAAGAAGCCTTCCTTTGGAAGTACCACACCCATATTAGCTGCGACCGGTTCCACGATCACGGCTGCGATCTGTCCTTCGTTTTCTTCAAACAGCATCTTAACGCTTTCGAGGTTGTTGTATACAGCCGTCAGGGTATCCTGGGTTGCTCCCGCCGGTACGCCGGCACTGTCCGGGATTCCTGCCGTCATCACACCGGATCCTGCTTTTACTAACAGAGCATCGGAATGTCCGTGATAGCATCCGGCGAATTTGACGATTTTATTTCTTCCTGTATAGCCTCTTGCGGCACGGATCGCACTCATCACGGCTTCTGTTCCGGAATTGACCATTCGTATCATCTCGATGGACGGAATATTTTCACAGATAAATTCCGCCATCTCCACCTCGATCTCGGTAGCCGCACCGAAACTCAGACCACTCTCTGCTTTCCGGATCACGGCGTTCAGAACTTCCTGATTGTTGTGTCCGAGAATCATCGGTCCCCAGGAGCTGATATAATCAATATATTTTTTGCTGTCTGCATCCACTACATATGGGCCTGATGCGCCCTCGATAAATCTTGGAGTCATCCCTACAGAACCATAGGCACGTACCGGGCTGTTGACACCTCCCGGGATAACTTTCACTGCTCTTTCAAATAATTCATCTGATCTGCTCATTATCCGATTCTCCCTTCGTCCATACATTTTGCCAGTTCTTTTGCATAATACGTCAGATAAATCTGTGCGCCGGCACGATAGGTGCTCACTGCCATCTCGCACATAATTCTCTCTTCATCGATCCAGCCTTTCTGTGCCGCTGCTTTCACCATCGCGTATTCTCCGCTGACACTGTAGGCTGCTACCGGAACGTTGGTCACTTCTTTTACTTTTGTGATCATATCCAGATAGGAAAGTGCCGGCTTTACCATGATGATATCTGCCCCTTCGTCCACATCAAGAAGGGCTTCTTTCACACCTTCCCGGCTGTTGTGCGGATCCATCTGATAACTCTTTCTGTCTCCGAATGCCGGAGCGGAATCTGCCGCTTCACGGAACGGTCCGTAGAACGCAGATGCGTATTTTACTGCATAGGACATAATTGGGATCTCTTTGTGACCGTTTTTATCTAACATCCTGCGGATCGCCAGAACACGGCCATCCATCATATCAGAAGGTGCCACCATGTCCGCACCTGCCTGTACATGGGAAAGAGCTGTCTTGGCCAGCAGATCCAGAGTGCTGTCGTTTTCCACTTCATGCCCGCAAAGCATGCCACAGTGCCCATGACTGGTATATTCACACAAACACACATCGGTAATATAATACAGCTCCGGGAATTTTTCTTTTCCCACCTGCAGCGCCCGCTGTACGATGCCATCCTGGGCATACGCCTGACTGGCAATCTCATCTTTGTGATCCGGGATACCAAAAAGCATCACACTTCCCACACCTGCTTTCGCCAGACGTTCCAGTTCATATGGCAGACGATCCAGCGTGTAGCGGAACTGTCCCGGCATGGACGGAATCTCATCTTCTCTTCCGATGCCTTCCTGTACAAACATCGGATAAATCAGGGAAGACTTGTCCATCCGGGTCTCCCGTACCATCTTTCTGATTGTCTCTCCTCCGCGGAGTCTTCTCGGTCTCTTTATCATATCCATGACTGTTCTTCCTCTTTTCTTCTGTCACTTTCTATCTTAGCTTGGTTTTTTTCTCTCTACCCTTTCAATTTTATTACCAGTTCCACCAGACTGTCAATAGATGCTTCTTTTGCGACTGCAGTTTTCATTCCGTATCGTAACGCTTCCTCCTGCGTCTGTTTTCCGATACAGGCTGCAAGAACTTTCGTATAATCCAGTCCCTCTGTGGCAGCTACAAAGCCTTTTACCGTTGATGCACTGGTAAATACGGCACAGTCGATCTTCCCGCTCTCAAACTGTCCTTTTTCATCGATCAGATCCTGATTCTCATAGAATGTATCATAAATTGCCACATCATCTACTATAAGGTCTTCTCTTTTTGCCAGTTCTTCGATCACTTCTTTATTGCCGATTGCCGCTCTTGCCAGTAATATCTTCGCTCCCGGCTCACATTCTTTTGCCATTTTTTCTCCCAGAGATGCCCCGTCGAAGACTTCCGGTATCAGATCAGGATACAGATTATGTTTCTTTAATGCTTTTTCTGTTCCTCTTCCGATGGCGGCAATTTTTATCTGTCCCAGTGCGCGGATATCTTTTCCGGCTTCCATCAGCAGTTCAAAGAAAATTCTTACACCGCTCGGGCTGGTGAATGCAATCCACTGATAAGTGTCAAGTTTTTCAAATACCCGGGAAAGATTTGTTCTGTCTTCCACCGGTTTCACACCGATCGCCGGAAGTTCCAGCACCTCGGCTCCCTGTTCCCGCAGTTTCTTTGCCATGCCGGAAACCAGTTCTTTCGGACGGGTTACCAGAACTTTATAACCGGCAAGCGGCAGTTTTTCATACCATCCAAAAGTATCTGCCACCTGACAGACCTGTCCGACCACAATAATTGCCGGTGTCTGGATCTTCGCCGCATCGGAGGCCTGTTTTAATGTATTCACCGTAGCCACTACTCTTTTCTGTCCCGCGGTAGTTCCCTGCTGTAAAACAGCCGCCGGTGTCTCCGGATCCATACCAGCTTCAAGAAGTCCTTTACAGATATCTTCCATCGCCGTGATTCCCATCAGAAATACCAACGTTCCTTTTGTCCTGACCAGGGCTTCAAAATCAATGTTATATCTTTCTCCTGCCCGTTTGTGACCGGTGATCACATGAACAGAAGAACAGAAATCCCTGTGTGTGACCGGAATTCCGTTATAGGCCGGAACCGCGATACAGGAAGTTACACCGGGTACAACCTCATATGGAATTTTATGTTCGCACAGAAGTTCCAGTTCCTCTCCACCACGTCCGAAGAGAAACGGATCGCCACCCTTCAGCCGTACCACCTGTTTTCCCTCCTGTGCTTTTTCCAGGAGGACTTTATTAATATTTTCCTGCTTCATCGTATGATGCCCGGCACGTTTGCCCACGTTGATCTTCTCCGCATTCTCCGGTACCATTGTCAGCACACCGTCACCTACCAGACTGTCATATACCACAACTTCCGCTTTTGCAAGGATGTCTTTTCCTTTGATGGTAAAAAGTCCCACATCACCCGGACCTGCACCTACCAGCCAGACTTTTCCCTGTCTACTCATTCTTCCCAACCTCCCAGATCAGTTTTTTTGCCAGATTCACACCCAGGGTCTCCGGATCTTCCAAAGAGCCTCGCATCGTTCCTATCTTATGCTTTCCGGTACTTTCCTGATAATACAGCCCTCGCAGGAAAATCTCATCACCTTCGATTACCGCATGGGCTGCTACCGGAGAGGAACATCCGCCATCCAGATATCGGACAAAGGCACGCTCACAAAGTGCTGCAATCGTTCCCTCTCTGTCTGCAAAATGCTCCATATACGAATAATCTTCTCCCTGTCGTCCCTGAACTGCAAGAATCCCCTGTCCTGCTGCCGGAATCACTTCATCCGGCTCATAATATCTGGAAATTCGTTTCTCCAGTCCCAGTCGTTTTAATCCTGCTGCTGCCAAGATCAGTCCGCTGTACTCTCCACCATCCAGTTTGTTCAATCTGGTCAGCACATTTCCACGGATACTTTTAAAGGTCGCTTCCGGGTACATCTGCTGCAGTTGCAGGATTCGTCTCTGACTGGAACATCCGATCGGTTTCGACAGATCCAGGTTGTCTGCACCTTCCGGAAGCACCAGCACGTCTCTCGGATCTTCCCTTTTTGAAAATGCCACGATCGGCAGTTCTTCCGGAACTTCCATCGGCATATCTTTCAGACTGTGCACGGACAGATCGCTTCTTTTCTCCATCAGTGCCTTATCCAGTTCTTTTACAAACAGTCCTTTACCGCCCACTTTATCCAGCGTCCGGTCCAGAATCTTATCGCCGGTTGTTTTCATCGTAAGCAGACGGATCTCTTTTTGCGGACATTCTTTTTTCAGATATTCCATCACCATTTCACTCTGGATCACCGCCAGACGGCTCTCCCGGCTTCCGATGCAGATGGCATTGTTTACCATAGCCTCGATCTGTTTTCGAAGTTCGGCAGTTCCTTTATGGTCTTTACCCGATCCATTGATGCCGATCACATAGGGATCTTTCCGGATCACTCCCGGAAAATGAAAATCACATTTTTCCTGATTGCTTGCTACATTCACAAGAGCCCCCAGACACTTTGCCACACTGTAGATTCCATTATTTAATTCGGGATCATTGGTGGCAGCCAACACCATCCAGGCATCATAAATATCTTCTCTCTGATATTTTCTGTGGAAAATTGTAATTTTTTCTTCTTTTTCCAACTCTTCCAGCTCTCCGGTCACTTCCGGTGCTACCACGACGATCTGTGGTTCAAACGAAAGTAAGGTCTTTACCCGTCTTGTGGCAATAGCTCCCCCGCCGATCACCACGATCTTTTTCTCACTGATATCCACAAATAAAGGAAAAAAAGCGCTATTCTTCATATACTTTTTCCAGTCCTTCCACACAATCTATAAACGCATCCGTCTCCAGGGTATCCCTCAGCCCGAAGATCATCTTCGTCACTACTTTTCCCGCTGCCGTATCGATAGATGCTTCCAGGTCTTTCCGCTCCTGTTCGCTCAGCGGAAGTTTGCCAAGAATCTTATGTAACCGGAGATTCAGATCCGTCACCGCGTCCTCTTTGATCTCCTGAATCCGCGGAATCAGCGCCCGTCCCTGATACCAGACATAAAAATCATCGATTTCTTCCTGAATGATGGCTTCTGCCTGTTCCATCGACTGTATCGTTGCCGCACTCGGTCCGCTCAGTTTGAAATCATCGATGGTATACAGTTCCACGCCTTCGATCTCACTGAGTCCCGGTTCCATGTCCCGTGGAACGGCAAGATCAATAAAAACAATCTGTTTTTTCAGTGACAGCTGTTCTACCTGTTCTTTTGTCAATGTATAATTCGGGCTTGCTGTGGCACTGACCACCAGATCACAGCCTGGAAGAAAATTGAGACGTTCTCCATAATTGATTCTGGAACATCCCATTGGGATCGTCACCACACCGCTTCGGTACTGCCGGACGGTAACCGTCACATCCGCACCGGTTCGTTTCAGAGACTGCGCCGCCAGTTTTCCCATCTCTCCGTTTCCGATAACCATACATCTGGCATCCGGAAGCGGGAATTTCCGTTCTTTTAGCATCTCAATCGCCTGATCCATCGCGGTTTGATTCGCTCTGGAGAAAATAACATTTGTCTTTACTTTCTTTCCGGCCGTCACCGCTTTTCGAAACAGCACTTCCAGTACATTATCCGTCACAAAGGCCTCTCTCGCCAGCGTCAGCGCATCCTTGACCTGTGTGATGATCTGATCTTCCGCCAGAATCATGGATTTTAACCCGCTGGTCAGATGAAACAGATGGTCCACGGCTTCTTCCTCGTTTCGCTCCACAAAATATTCCCCGTACTGGGTTGGATCCACTTCTTTTATCTTGCAAAGTTCTTCTAACAGTGTTCCGTTCCAGTCAGCCTTCGTACTCGCCCACAGTTCCATACGGTTGCAGGTGGACAGGATCACGCATCCCTGGATCCCCGGTATTTTCTTCAGGCGTTCCATGGCCGCTGTCGCATTTTTCTTTGTAAAGGAAAACATGGCACGGATATCTACATTCGCTTTATTATAATCGATTCCGATCATCGATATACTCATTTTTTGTTCCTCCCTGACAGCATTTTATCGCAACTGTTCAGTTTTCTCACAGTTACAGGGCAAAATGCATTACGAGTTATCATACCACATCTTTCGCTTTTAGAAAATAGTTACACGGTTTTTTCTACAGACAATTGACAAAAAGTGATTAATAAAGGTACACTACATACAGAGGAAATTATCACTATTGATGAAAGGAACAAAACCTTATGTCTAAAACAAGAAAAGCGATTCTGGTGGTCAGTTTCGGTACCAGTTTTCCGGATACCTGCAAAAAGACCATCGATGTGATTGAACAGCGCATCGGAGAACATTTCTCTGATTATAAGATTTACCGTGCCTGGACCAGTAAAATGATCATGGCAAAACTTCTGGAACGGGACAATATCCGGATCAACAACGTAACCGAAGCCATGGAACAGATGATCACAGACGGCATCACAGAAGTGATCGTACAGCCTACCCATGTGATCAATGGTATTGAAAATGATCTGATGAAAGAAGATGCTCTTGCGTTCAAAAATCATTTTGAACGCATCACTTTTGGTGATCCGCTTCTTACCACGCAGCAGGATCATGTGGAGATCGTCAATGCCATCTGCCAGGAGTTCTCCAATCTCCCGGCAGACTGTGCACTGATCCTTATGGGACATGGAACCAGCCACTATGCCAATGATGTCTACGCAGCGCTTGATTATCGTTTTAAAGATCTTGGATTTTCCAATATTCATCTGGCTACCGTAGAAGGCTATCCGACACTGGAAAATGTCACCCGTATGGTAAAAGAACAGGGAGCAAAAAAAGTGATCCTCACACCTTTCATGATCGTAGCGGGAGATCATGCACGAAACGATATGTCCGGCGATGACGAGGATTCCTGGAAAAACCAGTTCCGGGCGGCAGGATACGATGTGGAATGTCGTATGAAAGGACTCGGCGAATATCCTGCAATACAGGATATGCTGATCCGTCACGTCACCGAAGTCTGCTAGAGCGTGGCTAAAAAGAAGCGATATGCAAACTCCTACCATTGCATACCGCTTCTTTTTTACTGTATTCCCTGTTGTCCCTTGATCCTGTCGACCAATTTTTCAGAGAGATTTTTTATTATGTATTCAGTTTATATGATATCTCATCCCCGTTTTGTGGACCATGCAGAACAGTCCCATACACCGGTAGCCAGTCCTTCATAGAATTCCGGTTCGTGGCAGACCATCAGGATACTTCCTTTGTAGTCTTTCAGCGCACGTTTTAATTCTGCCTTTGCGTCCGCATCCAGATGATTGGTCGGCTCGTCGAGAACCAACAGGTTCGTCTCCCGGTTAATAAGTTTACACAACCGCACTTTCGCCTGTTCTCCTCCACTTAAGACACGTACCTGGCTCTCGATATGTTTGGTGGTCAGGCCACATTTTGCCAGGGCTGAACGAACTTCGTACTGGGTGTAAGAAGGGAATTCTTCCCAGATCTCTTCGATACAGGTTTTCGTGTTGTCCTGGGAAGATTCCTGCTCAAAATAGCCAATATACAGGTAATCTCCCAGCTGGGCAAACCCATCCAACGGTTTGATCATTCCCAGAATGCTTTTTAACAGGGTCGTCTTACCGATACCGTTGGCTCCGGTCAGTACCACCTTTTCTCCCCGCTCCATCTCCAGATTCAGTGGAGAACGGTTCATCGTATCCGATCACCAGGTTTTTCGTACAAAACAGCTGTTTTCCGGCAGTTCTTGCTTCTTTAAACAGAAACTGTGGTTTCGGACGTTCCTGCATCAGTTCGATCTTTTCCATCTTATCCAGCTTTTTCTGACGGGACATCGCCATGTTTCGTGTGGAAACTCTGGCTTTATTTCTTGCCACAAAGTCTTTCAGTTCACTGATTTCCTGCTGCTGTCTCTTATAGGCTGCCTCCAGCTGAGCCTTTTTCACAGCATATACTTCTTCAAAGTGATGATAATCTCCCACATAACGATCCAACTTCTGGCTTTCCATATGATATATGATATTAACCACACTGTTTAAAAATGGAATATCATGGGAAATCAGGATAAATGCATTCTCATACTCATTCAGATACCGCTTCAGCCATTCAATATGCTGCACATCCAGATAGTTTGTCGGCTCGTCCAAAAGCAATATATCCGGTTTTTCCAGCAGTAATTTTCCGAGAAGTATCTTGGTACGCTGTCCGCCGGACAGTTCCGTCACATCACTTTCCAACCCCAGCTCCAGAAGTCCCAGCGCCCGGGCCACTTCTTCTACTTTCGCATCGATAATATAAAAATCATGCATTGTCAGAAGATCCTGAATCGTTCCCAGCTCTTCCATCATCTGTTCCATCTCTTCCGGGGAAGCCTCTCCCATCTGATCACAGATGGTATTCATCTTTTCTTCCATTTCATACAGCCAGGAAAATGCAGAAGACAGCACCTCCCTGATGGTCATTCCCTTTTTCAGTTCCGCGTGCTGATCCAGATAACCTACACGCACATTTTTCGCCCACTCAATCTTCCCTTCGTCCGGCATCATCCGGTCGGTGACGATCTTAAAAAATGTGGATTTTCCTTCTCCATTGGCCCCTACCAGTCCGATGTGTTCCCCCTTTAATAACCGAAAAGATACATCCTGAAAAATGGCTCTGTCACCGAATCCGTGGGACAGGTGTTCTACGTTTAATATACTCATAAATGTTATTCTCCTGTTCTTTGGCATAAAAAGTGTCCCGCCATCTTGCGCAGCGGGACACCCTCTTAACAACTGCAAAATAAATTATATCCGATGATCATCAGGGCTGCTGCAATCAATACCGTCCACACACAGGTGGGAATCAGCAGCTGGATCAGCATACCCACACCGATCCAAAAAAGTACAAACCCCAGGACTCTCGTGATTACTCACCCTGCTTTTTCTCCTCTTGATTCAGTATATGCTCGATCTCGTCGGCGGTATTCGCATCGTCCTTGTCTTTTCCTGTAAATTTATCTGCCAGATCCGGAACCATGTCGAGGATCTTGGTGATTGCATCCTGATTCTTTACATTTACCAACTTCGTTCCGTTTTTATTGATCACCAGAACAGCTGACGGGGAAATTTTTCCACCCATACCACCTGCTCCGTTGTTTTTATTGCCTTCTGCAAATGCTCCGGCTCCCACGCCGAAAGATACATCTACCAGAGGTAAGATAATAGTATCTCCTATGGTAATCGCATCACCGACAACGGTTTTAGTGGTGATAAAGCTGTCCATTCCTTTAAAAAGTGCTTCTACTGTATTCTGAAAACTGTTTTCTGCCATAGCAAAAACCTCCTTTTATCTGATCTTTTTCAAAGTCTTTCGTACATCCGGGTTTCGATAGATCTTCCATGCCTGCCACAGCAGACAGGCTGCCACGATCCGTCCTTTCATCTGAAGCTGACCCTCCAGAATCTTTTCCTCAAATCTGGGATACACTGCCACGCCCTTTCCGTATAGTGGATAAGCGATCGCCACTGCACCCAGTATCTGTCCGGTCAGTGCCGGATCTTCGCATCCAAAGGTAATGGATCCCTTGATTTTTCGTGGCAGAACATGGCGGATCAGTTTTCTTCCTTTTTCTGTCAGAAAACGGAGTGCAGCCTGGGTACTATCTTCGTTCCACAACGTCCGCCATCGCTTAATTTTATCACAGAATCCCCGGAATGTTAACCTGATATTTGTAAGCTTTTTCTTTAGTTTTCCCGGAAATTTCAAAATCGAACCGACGATTTTTTTACATCTGTTCCAGAATCGTGACAGTTTGTCGGAGACTTTTTCTTTTTCCGGCTGTTTTCGTTCTGATGTCTTTAGTTCTGTCTCTTTCGCCTCCGACTCAGCCGTCTTTGATTTCTCTGGTTTCGTCTGCTTTTCTGTCGATTTTTGCTCTTTCGCAGCCGTTCGTGTCTTTTCTTCTATCTGTAACGGTTTTTTCTGCCTTTTTTTCTTCGCAGCTGTTCTTTTTTCCGGTTCATTCTTCTGCTGTACTGCTTTTTTTCTCCGTTCTTTCTGCTCCTGTACCTTTTTCTTTCTTCTCTTCTTTTTCCACTCTCTGACAGCCGCTCCGGCTTTTTTCAGTGGTACACCAAAAAGATAGCACTCCCAGTCCAGTTCTTTCTCCTGGTACTGTATTCGCAGATGAATCAGATGCAGTAACCATGAAACCTTCACTTTTCCATTTGCTTCGCTCCATCCCGGAGATGATTTTTCTCCCTCCAGACGGTATCTTACCGGAACAAACAGCACCGAAAACACAATAACCAATAACAATCCCAGTAACACCAGCAGGATGATTCCCAGAATTTTTAAAATTGTCAGTATTACATACATGATTCATCCTCCTGTTGTCTGCCGAGATAACGGCGGATGTCTCCGTTTTTCTGCATTTTATATGTAGCCTCGGCAAGCTGCCGGACCAGTTCCAGTGCTTCTCCATAGCCGCATGCAATTCCGATAATCTCCGGACATCTTCGATACACGGTTTTCTGCAACATTTGGTTGGCTCCTATAATTTCCAGCTGATTCTCCGGATTCTGTGCCAGAGTGATCAGGTACACCTCATACTGGGGTCTTCGATGTTCCACACGCCAGCGGATCCTGGTTGCTTTTTTCTTTGCCTGCTCTCCATAGTATAAGTTCTTCGACCAGTTCAGCATCCTGTTTTCAAAAACACCCCTTTCTTATGCGGAAAAGGGAGAGATCTTTCATCCCTCCCCATTTTTCAACATGTATTTATTTGTAACTATTCAGTAGCCACTGTACCGCGAGGTGTTTTGGCATGAATATGCCAAAATCCCGAGACATACAAGCAAAATGCCATCACCGAAGGTGATTTTAAATGCATTTTTGCACGTAACTGTGAAGGTACTGAACAGTTACATTTATTTTAAAAATACTTGCGGTTTCCCCAGAGATTAGATTTTCGCAAATCCAAATACTCGTTGTACGCCATCTCCAGAATCTGACGTTCATTGGAAAATTTCAGCAGATGGTAAGCCTCGTGAAATTTGTAATATCCGGAATCCACAAAATACTCTTCCCGTTGTGGTCTGCTGTGATAGCTGTTCGCTGACATCAAAAACCAGTGTACATCTTTTTCCACCACATCATTCTGAATATTGAAGCTGTACTGACTTTTTCCCACATATTTGATAATGGAAGCCTGTACTCCTGCTTCTTCTTTTACCTCACGGAGAGCCGTCTCATGATATTCCTCTCCTTCTTCCACAGTTCCCTTTGGCAGAACCCATCCTTCATACCTGTTTTTATAGCTTTTGTATAAAGTCAGGATTTTTCCCCGATATATTACCACTCCGCCACAGCTCGTTGCCTCGACCATTTGCAAATCCTCCTGTAATGCGTTGTGTATCTTTTTGCTGCTGTTTTCCAGCTTCAGCAACATTCTCACTGCCTAAAGTATACCTCTTTTCTGAAAACTCTGCAACCTTTTAGTTATTGTAATACGCATCAAAGATTTTCTGTGCGATCGGCACTGCCACTTCGCTTCCGGAACCGGATTCCTCAGCGATAACACTGACTACAATATCCGGGTCTTCCACATTGGAAAATCCAACAAACCATGCGTGCGGTGTGGTGCTGCTGGCATCTCCGTGTTCTGCTGTTCCTGTCTTTCCTGCAGCCGTATAACCTCTTCCGGAAAGTGCCGATCCGGTTCCGCTCTCCACAACACCAGTCATCAGTTCTGTCAGTTTTGAAGCTTCCTGTGTGGTCATCAGTTTTTTATAAATCTTTGGTGTATAGGATTTTACTGTTGTTCCGGTATAGCTTTCAATCTTTTCTACCAGATATGGTGTCATCAGATTGCCGCCATTTGCCACCGCGCTTGTCAGCATCGCCATATACATCGGAGATACCAGGGTATCCCCCTGTCCGATCGCAGTCTGCATCGTCAGCGCATCTGCACTGTTTGCCTCCAGATCAAAGTTACACTTGCGATATGGAAGATCGATCGAAAGCTGTGTATTAAATAACAGCCCTTTTACTGTCTCTACATACTCACTCCGATTCAGATCCACGCCAATCTGTGCAAATGCCGAGTTACAGGAATGTGCAAACGCACTTGCAAAATCTTCATGCCCATGTACGCTGTTATGATAGCAGTGGATCGTATACCCACCATTCTCCACTTCACCGACACAGTCAAAGGAAAAATTATCAAACGTATTATTCTGTCTCCAGTATGCCAGTGCCGTGATAATTTTAAAGGTTGACCCCGGTGGATACTGCCCCTGCGTTGCTCTGTTTACGAGAATCGAACTGTTTGCATCTGCATTGATCTGATCCCAGTCATCTGAGATCGTGTTCGGATTAAAGTCCGGTTTGCTTACCATGGCAAGAATCTTACCGGTATCCGGCTCCATTACCACAACTGCACCTTTCCGATCACCCAGCGCATCATATGCTGTCTGTTGTAATTTTGTATTCAGCGTTGTACAGACATTGTCCCCAACATTTTTCTGATTCTGAAATTCTTTCTGCACCTGTTCTGCTACATTGGCATGAGAGGTCAGTAACTGGGAGTTCATCACCTGTTCCAGACCACTGGTACCCTTATCCGAGTATCCCACAACATGAGCAAATACATTTTCATACGGATACATCCGAAATTCATTTCCATTCGCATCTGTTTCTGTACTTGCCAGAATATCTCCATCGGAAGCCAGAATCTTTCCTTTTGTTACCCGCTCCTGGTACGTTCCCTGCCGTTTGCTGTTATATGGGCTGTTCGCATATTCATCTCTCAGTTCCACGTTAAAATAAACCAGATAGCCGATCAGCGCTAGAAAAATCCCCACAAAGCAATAGGCAATGATCGTATATTCCTTACCAGTTGAGGCTTTTTTCTGTTTGTTCCTGGATTTTTTCTTCGAGGGTTTTCTCTCGATATCCAGTTCCTCCTGATAGTCCATTTCCTCCAGGCGGGTTCTGTTTTGGTGGTTTCTTTGATTTTTTACGTTTTTCTTTTCTCTTTCTTTCAAGTTCTTCACCTTCGTCTTCTCTGAGAATATACAGTCCCTGGATGATGGCAAACATCAGAATCGTACAGATTACCGAGCTTCCGCCATAGCTTACCAGTGGAAGGGTAATTCCTGTCATAGGAATAAATTTGCTGGTTCCGCCGACTGTCAGAAATACCTGAAATGCATACTCTGCACCCAGTCCCATCGCGATCAGCTTATAAAATGGTTTGCTCATCTGCATGGAAACATTGACAATCATCAGATAGCAGCTCATGCAGACCAGAAGCATGCAGATTGCAAAGATCGCTCCCAGTTCCTCACAGATCGCTGCAAATATAAAATCCTTGTCCACTACAGGTATGATATTCGGCATTCCTTTTCCAAGTCCCATACCGAACCATCCGCCGGCACTGATGCCGAACAGTCCCTGTGCAACCTGATATCCCCCTCCGACTTTATCATATACCGCAATGGGATCCTGCCATACAATCACACGCTGCCGTACATGATTAAACAGAAAATACGCCACAACCGCAGCCAGAGTGCCGCCGGCAAGACCTGCCAACGCATACCGTGCTTTCTTTGTTGCCACATACAACATGACAATATATGCCACAAAGAAAACGACCGCACTTCCCAGGTCTTTTGACACAACCAGAATCAGCACGTGAGTCGCTGCTACCACAGTTGTGATCACAACCCTCTTAAAGCCGGTATCTTCTCTCAACATACCTGCCACGAAAAATACAAAGGTGATCTTTACCAGTTCCGAAAACTGGAAGGTAACACCGCCAATCTCAATGGATAGCTTGGCTCCTCCGGAGATCGCCGCCATGGCAAGCACCACCATCAAAAGAGCAAGTCCCACGATTCCATACAGCCAGGTCAGATCCTTTAAGATTTTTACCTTTCTTACGATCACCGGTACAATAAACGAAAGTACCATACCGATAACCACGATTTCAAACTGCTTGACTGCCTTACCAAAACTCAGTCTGCTTAAGATCAGAAACCCGATACTCAAAAGCATACACATATTATTGACAATCAACATATTTCCTTTTCTGTAAATCACCCGATACAGAATCTGTACCACGACAATAAACAAAAACACTGCTCCGTACATCATCAGCATCTTCATATCGTTGTCCTGCAAAAACAACACCGTATATGCTACCAGGTTCATAAACAGCATCAGTACGATCTGTCTGCGCAGCACATTTTTCTGATCTTCAATATCCCGTTTCCGAAATACGGTAAAACAGGAAAATGTATAGATCATCATCAGAAGAATGATGAGATATTTGGATACTTCTGTGATTACATTTTCCACTGCATCTCCTCCACTTTCTGTCTATTCCACACCTCGCTGGAAATGTCCTTTGGTTGTCTCTTCTGTCTGCATCTGCCCATCCGGCTTCTGTCCTCTCAGATATACGTCCACAAATGCCCGGACAATCTTTTCTGTCTCCTGCTGTGTTTCTGTCGTAAACGAAAGACGATATGCCTTTACACCCAGTTTTTCTGCTTTTTCCTTTTCTTTCAGCAAAGAAGTTGGCAACGTATTGTAGATTGTATTATAACAGAACTCACAGCTACATACACCGCGGAATTCTTTCTGATATCTGTCTTTCAAAACATATTGTACACAGGCATGATTACAATGATCCATCGTTTTTTGCACACACTGCACGGAAACCATCATCGGTGTATAACCGTATACAGTCAGTTCACTGTTTTTATTGTTTCTGTGTACCAGTTCTTTTGCATTCAGTTCCAGCGGAACCGTATCTCCGAGAATTCCTTTTTTCATCCAGAACGCTTCTGCCCGGTTGTTCATTGTATAAATATTCGCATCCAGAACGATCCGGGAGGTAAGTCCCATCGCATCTAGGATTCCATAGCTTTCCATATTCCGCACCAGAAAGCCTCCAAGACCTTTCTGAACCAGTTCTTGAAAAGTCTCTTTCCTTCCATCAAGTTCCCGGTCTCGAACGATTCGCGGCAATGTAAGAAACAGTTCTTTCCCCTCTTCTTCCAATCTGTGAATCCATCTTTCCACATTCTGAACAAAACCAGACACCGGAAAGATTCCACAGTCCGCATAGATTCTCTTAACTCCATCTGTCTTTTCCACTGCTGCAAGCTGTTCTTCTGTCTCCACAGCAGCTGTGAGAAACTCCTTGGTTGTCTGTTTTTCTGTCTCCGGTATATCTTTGAGATCTCGTTCTTTTGCTTTTCGCTGTTTCCACGGACGAAGCATCTCTTCTTCCAGTGCTTCCAGCCCCTGTCGTCTCAGATGATTCAGCTGCTGCATCGGAAGAAAAATATCATCTCCCATAAAAATATCCAGTTTTTCAAATATAAACCCGGATCCTCCGGTTTTTTCCATCTGTCTGCGGATCCTTTCTTCCCCCAGCGGACAATTCATGGCTGTCTGCACAGTTTCCCCTTCTACTGTCACTCTGCAATCACCTGCCTGTACTTCCAGAATCGCAGGACATCCATTATACAGGCTCATGGTTCCCCGTATCAGAACCGGCGTCTTTTTGTCCATATATTCTTTCCGTATTCTGGTAAATAATTCTTCATTTCGAATGATACCGGCACTTTTTTCATTTTCAAGTGCCATCATGGACCGTCCGTTTCGCTGCTTGTAATAGCTCTGGTGAAAACCATCCCGGTTATAAATATCCCACAGCATCTGTTTGTCCTCTTTGGTGACGATCGGCCTTTTTTCCCCAGAAAGATACTTGTCCAGATATTTCCGGTAAACAGACACTACACCGGCAGTGTATTCCGGTTTTTTCATTCTCCCTTCAATTTTCAGGGAATATACGCCTGCTTCAATGATCTCCGGCAGGATATCTACCGTACACATATCTTTCGGACTCAACGCATACCCGGTCCGGTCATTATTCAGGCGTTTTCCGTCCCGATAAACCTGATAAGGCAAACGGCAAGGCTGTGCACATCTTCCCCGGTTTCCGCTTCTTCCTCCGATCATGCTGCTCATCAGGCACTGACCGGAATAACAATAACAGAGGGCTCCGTGAACGAAACTCTCGATTTCCATATGCGTGGCATCGTAAATTTTTTTAATTTCTTCCAGTGACAGCTCCCTCGCAGTCACCACACGGGTTGCCCCGGCTTTCTGTAAAAGCTTTGCGCTCTCCACACCGGTGATCGTCATCTGCGTACTGGCATGAATATGTAACCCCGGAAAATATGTTTTGACAAAGTCCATCACACCCGGATCCTGTACAATAACCGCATCCAGTCCCGCCTCGTAAAGCGGAGCCAGATATTCGTACAGTTCCGTTTCCAGTTCCCTGTTTTTCAACAGTGTATTGATGGTCAGATACAACTGTTTTCCCTTCAGGTGTGCCAGATCGATCGCCCGGATCAGCTGTTCCTGATCCAGATTGTCGGCATAGGCACGGGCTCCAAATTTCTGACCGCCCAGATAGACAGCATCCGCCCCGGCTTCAAATGCAGCCTCCAGAGCCTCATAAGAACCGGCGGGTGCCAGTAATTCTACCTTCATATACTCCTCCTTACAAAAAAGGCTATCGCAGATACTGCGACAGTCTTCTTTTCTATTTCAGCAGATTCTCCATATCCTGTTCCAGCTTCTTCACTTGCTGTTCCAGTTCTTCTTTTTCCTTCTTCAGATTCTCAACCTCGATCTGGGCTTCGATCAGATCGTGTTTCAGATCGTACATTTCCTTATCTTTCAGCTGGGAATCTTCTTCAAAAACTTCCGCCTGATGTTTTGCCTTGAAGTAATCATCTGCAATGTTCAGGCTGAGCAGTGTGTTTTTTGTTTCCACCGGCTGTCGGTTATATCCCGGCAGTTCGGAAAGCTGAGCAAGTTTATGATTCATATAAGAAGCCACACTCTGCAGATATTCTTCGCTCTCATATCCACTTAATGTGATGATCTTTCCTCCGATTAATACCTTAATTGTATTTTTTGCTGGCATTACGGCATTTCCTCCATTTTATGTATGCTCTGCATAAACAAACTACGTTTTTGCAGACAGTAATACCTCGTACTTTTACAGTTATTTTCTGTGATTTCTCCGAAGGTTACTGTTAGTGATTCATACCCCGCTTTACACATTATCAATATGTTCCGCCAGTATGACTCTCTTCTATTATAAACAAAATCCTCCAAAAAACAACCCCTTAGATTCCCAAATGATGATATGCCAACTCAGTTGCCACACGTCCTCTTGGTGTGCGATTTAAAAATCCGTACTGGATCAGGTACGGTTCATACACATCTTCGATGGTTCCCGCATCTTCTCCGATAGCTGCTGCCAGAGTATCCAGTCCTACCGGACCCCCGTTAAATTTGTGAATGATCATCTCCAGAATCTTCCGGTCTGTCTGATCCAGACCATACCGATCCACTTCCAAAAGTTCCAGTGCAAAATCAGCCACTTCTTTCGTGATCTTTCCATCATATTTTACCTGAGCAAAGTCTCTCACACGCTTTAACAGACGGTTTGCCAGACGGGGAGTTCCTCTCGAACGTTTTGCCATCTCTCTGGCTCCATCCGCATCGATCTCTACTCCAAGCACTTTCGCAGAATGCTGAATAATCGTCTGCAGTTCTTCCTCCGTATAGAACTCCAGATGGTGGATCACACCAAAACGGTCTCTTAACGGCGCCGTCAGAAGTCCTGCCCTTGTGGTTGCTCCCACCAGAGTAAAATGTGGCAGATCAAGACGAATTGAACGGGCAGTGGCACCTTTCCCGATCATGATATCAATGGCATAGTCTTCCATCGCCGGATAAAGAACCTCTTCCACCTGACGATTCAGACGGTGAATCTCATCCACAAAAAGGACATCCCCCTCCTGCAAATTATTTAAGATAGCTGCCATCTCTCCCGGTTTTTCGATAGCCGGACCGGAAGTCACTTTCATGTGAACTCCCATTTCATTGGCAATAATCCCCGCCAGTGTGGTTTTTCCAAGCCCGGGTGGTCCGTAAAACAATACATGATCCAGTGCATCGTTTCGCTGTTTTGCAGCTTCTATATATATTTTCAGATTTTTCTTTGCTTTTTCCTGACCAATATAATCATCCAGACACTGGGGACGAAGGCTTCCCTCGATACGGATATCTTCTTCCATCATGTCAGTTGTGATAACACGTCTTTCCATACTTTATTTTTCTCCATATACATATCTCTACTCACTATAGCTTACTTGTTCTTCGCCGTTCGCCAAGGGTGATCAGACTCCCTCTGGCTCTCTTGCGCTCATTATATCATCTTCTTCAGTGCGGCTTTTAGTAGGGTTTCTACATCCATCGTCTCCGCACCTTCCACTTTCTTCACTGCGCGGAGTGCATCCGTGTTCGGGTAGCCAAGTGCTACCAGTGCCTGTACTGCTTCCTGAAGCTGGTTGTCTCCTTCTGTCTCAGGTATTCCTGCTGCTGACTGATTTGCCAGTTTCTGTTCAAAAGCATCTTCCAGATCCAGTTTATCTTTCAGTTCCAGGATCAGTTTCTGTGCAGTCTTTTTACCGATACCGGGTGCCTTGGCAATTGCCGCCGCATCATCTGCCAGAACCGCAAACCGCAGATCATCCGCCGACAGTGCTGAGAGGATCCCCAGTCCTGCCTTCGGTCCGATACCGTTAACACCTAACAGTAATTTAAACACTCTCAGATCGTCTCTTGTCGCAAAGCCGTATAACTGCATGGCATCTTCTTTTACATTCAGATATGTATATATTTTTACTTCCTGACCAATGGGAATCGCGCCAGAAAAAACGGAACCGGGTACGAAAATTCGATAGCCGATTCCGTGATTATCTACAATAATACACTGGTCGTCCGCTTCCTCCAGTATGCCTTTCACGTATCCTATCATAATAAACTCCTTTTTTCGGGAACTGCCCCAAACAACAGTTCCCTTAGTCTACGTTCTATCATACCACAAGGTGGCCGACCTTTCAAATTATAATTTACGGATACCTACGGATTGTTCCGCAGCGTTACTGCTCTCACAATCCCCCAACCATTCGAAATCCGCTGATTTACTTCGTAAATCGCTACTTTCTCATGTTTGGCGGGTTCCAAGGCAAAAAGCTTTCTCGTGCAAGCACGAAAAGCTTTTCACTTTGTAACCCTGGTATCAGATGATACAATGTCTCGGACAATTCTCTTTGCAAAGTCCGCAATTGGTACACTTATCGTAATCGATATGTGCCACATTGTCTGTCACCGTAATAGCCTGTACCGGACAGTTCTTTTCACATTTTTTACAGCCGATACAGCCTTTGTCACAGGCATTCATAGTAGCCTTACCTTTATCCTGAGAGCTGCAGCTTACTTTTACTGTCTGCTCGTAAGGAACCAGCTCGATCAGATGATGCGGACAGACAGCCACACACTGACCGCAGGCTTTACATTTTTCTTTATCCACATGGGCGATGCCGTTGATGACACGGATCGCGTCAAAATTACACGCCTTTACACAGGTACCGTAGCCGAGACATCCATGATGACATTTTTTCTCACCGCCGCCCGGGATAAATGCCATAACCGAGCAATCTTCCACACCATCATATACATAATTATTTCTAGAGTTCTCACAGTCGCCCGCACATTTTACAAAGGCTGTCATGCGGCGTCCTTCTTTTATCTCTTCTCCCATGATAGCTGCAATGGCTTTTGCCACTTCGTTTCCGCCTACCGGACAGCCATTTACCGGTGCTTTTCCGGCTGCGATTGCAGCTGCCAGTCCGTCGCATCCCGGATATCCACAGCCACCGCAGTTATTGCCCGGAAGCTGTTCTCTGACGGCGATCTCTTTTTCATTAACTTCCACTGCAAATTTCTTTCCGGCTACCCCAAGGAGCAGTCCGATCACCAGTCCTGTGCCGCCTACCAAAGCCGCAGCAATAAGTATTCCTGTAATCATAAAACTCCCTCCTTAAATCATTCCGGAAAATCCGAAGAACGCAATGGACATCAAACCTGCGGTCAGAAGTACGATCGGCATTCCCCGGAAAGGTTTCGGTATATCGTTATATTCGATTTTCTCTCGAAGTCCTGCCATCAGCACGATGGAGATGGTAAATCCGACTGCGGTAGCAAAACCATTGACCGTGCCTTCCAGGATTCCGTAATTATTCTGTACATTTAACAGTGCCACACCAAGTACTGCACAGTTGGTGGTGATCAGAGGAAGATACACACCCAGACTCTTGTACAGTGCCGGCATCGTCTTTTTCAGGAACATCTCAACCAACTGTACAAGAGCGGCGATCACCAGAATAAATACGATGGTCTGCATATATTCCATTCCTGTAGTCACCAGCACAAATTTATAAATCAGACTGGTACAGAATGAAGAAATCGTCAGCACGAAGATTACAGCCGCACCCATACCTGCTGCCGTATCCATTTTCTTCGATACACCGAGGAAGGGACACAGGCCAAGGAACTGGCTCAGGACTACGTTATTCACCAATGCCGAACCGACGGCAATCATTAACAATTCTCTCATGACTGGGTTCCTCCTTTCTCAGCGTTCTTCTTACTTGCACACATATGATTGGTGCAGCCCGCACAGAGGCTCTCGTCGCATGCCTTCGGAGCTGCGGCAGGATCTTTTTTCATCTTCACACGGTTCTGAAGTGCCACCAGCATCGCAAGGACAAAGAAAGCTCCCGGTGCCAGAATAAAGATAGTAGCTCCACCGTTAAAAACAGTCATACCAAAGATCTTACCGGAACCGATCAGCTCACGGACGATACCGATGCTGGTAAGCCCAACGGTAAATCCAAGTCCCATACCGATTCCGTCAAACAGAGAACTAACTGGCCCATTCTTGGATGCATAAGCCTCTGCACGTCCCAGGATAATACAGTTAACTACGATCAGCGGAATATAGATTCCCAGAGAATCGTAAAGGCTCGGAATAAATCCCTGTAATAAGAACTGTACGATGGTTACAAAGGATGCAACGACTACGATATAAGCCGGCATACGCACACTGTCCGGAATCATTTTCCGGAGCATCGAGATCATCAGGTTGGACAGGGCAAGAATCACCATTGTCGTCATACCCATACCAAAACCATTTTTTGCAGATGTGGTAACTGCCAGTGTAGGACACATACCAAGCATCAGCACAAAGGTGGGATTCTCCTTGATGATACCATTATACAAACGTTCCAGAGGTGAATTTGCTTTCATCACTGATCTCCCCCTTCCATCACACGAAATGCACAAAGACCGGCATTGACACCGTTGGTCATGGCATTGGTCGTAACTGTGGCACCACTGATGGCATTGATCTCGTCATCCTGTGTTGCCCCGTTTTTTGTATACTGTAGTTTTTCTACCTGTTTTCCGACGAACTGATCTTTGAAAGCAGGAGTATCTGCATTCATACCAAGCCCAGCGGTCTCTCCTATGGACAGAATCGATATTCCGTTCAGGGTACCGTCATTTTGTACCCCCATGGAAAACTGGATATCTCCACCATATCCTTCTGAAGTTACAACGGTAAAGGCATAGCCAAGTGTTTCTCCGCTCTGGTCTTCCGCACGCATAACTTCTTCTATGGACTGTGCTTTATACCCTTCCTGATCCAGCTGATCCCGGATCGTCTGTATCAAGGTATCATCCATCTCTACCTCTTCAAAAGCTGCAGCATCTGTAAATACCTGTTCATAAGCCTCTGCTTTCGCCTGCGCTTCCTGTTTTGCAATCGGATCTTTTGTGATCTCATATACACCGCCAAGGGCCACACCTGCCACCAGAGTGATCAGTGTAAGGGCAAGGGCATCTTTGATAATCTTATTTTTCATGCTTCACCCCTCCTTTTCCAAATGCCGTCGGTACGGTCAGACGTTCGATAACCGGAATCAGCAGGTTGCCAAAAATGATCGCATAGGACACGCCCTCTGCGGAGGCTCCAAAGATACGGAACAGTCCGGTCAGACATCCCAGGATCACGCCGTATACCAGCTGTCCCCGTTTGGTAATCGGCGTCGTCACATAATCAGTAGCCATGAACCATGCTCCAAGCATCAGTCCACCGCCCAGAAGCTGTTCTAACAGATAATAGCCGTCTGCTCCATGTCCGCCGAACAAAATTACGAAAATAGCAAAACTTCCGATATATGTACACGGGATTCTCCAGTCAATAACTTTGAGAATCAATAAGAATGCTGCTCCGATCAGGATCGCCAGTGCAGAAGTCTCACCGATAGTTCCCTGTGTATTGCCAAGAAACAGGCTTAACAGATCTACTTTTTCTCCTGCTTTTACTGCTGCCAGCGGTGTGGCACCGGATACCGTATCTACCAGTTTTACCAGACCGCCATCTGCGCTGAAATTAGTCATCTGTCCGGTAAAGGATAACAGCAGGAAACATCTTGCTGCCAGCGCCGGGTTCATGATATTCTGTCCCAAACCACCAAACAGCTGTTTTACGATCAGAATAGCAAAAACGCCACCGATCACCGGGATCCACCAGGGAGCGGATGCCGGAAGGTTCAGACCCAGTAACAATCCTGTGATCACAGCACTTCCATCCCAGATCGTCAACGGTTTATGCATCAAAGTTTCATAGATTCCCTCTGTCGCCACACAGGTTGCCACTGACAGACAGACCAGCAGCAGTGCCTTCCATCCAAAGAAACACACACCTGCCACTGTTGCCGGCATCAGCGCCACGATCACCATTTTCATCAGATAATCTGTGGTCACTTTTGAACGGATATGCGGCGATGAGGATACATGTAATAACTCTCCCATATTTCACATCCCCCTCTTATTTTTTCTTTCTGTTGGCCATAACCATTTTTCTCATGGAACGGATCTCCTGTACCAGCGGTCGTTTTGCCGGACAGACATAGCTGCAACAGCCACACTCGCAGCACTCCATACCATTATATTTGACAAAAGCTTCTTCTTTTCTGTGTTCTGCAAAGGTTGCAAGTTTAGTCGGAAGCAGATGCTCCGGACATTCACTGACACACCTTCCACAGTTGATGCAGGCGGTAGACCGTGAACGGCTGACCTCATCTTTTGTCAGTACCAAAAGAGCGGATGTGGTTTTGGTTACCGGTACATGATAATCAAACATGGCAAATCCCATCATCGGACCACCGGAGATCACTTTCTCTACTCTACCCTTCAGACCACCTGCCGCATCCAGAAGTTCCTGAAAATCCATACCCACCGGTGCCCGGAAGTTAGATGGTGTATTCACACCGTCTCCGGTGACTGTTACGATCCGCTGCATCAGTGGCCTTCCTTCTGCCACTGCCTCATAGATCGACACCACGGTATCCACATTATCCACGATACATCCGGCATCTGCCGGAAGCATGGAAGAATTGATTGTCTCTCCGGTCACTGCATAGATCATCATACGCTCTGCACCCTGTGGATATTTTGTCTTTAATGGCTGTACTTCGATATTTGCTTCGCCTTCTACCAGCTCCTGCAGTTTTGCGATGCCCTCCGGTTTGTTGTCCTCAATACAGATATATCCTTTTGCACCATCAAAAAGCTGCAGCATCACTTTCAGTCCGCCGACCAGTTTTTCCGGCTGTTCCAGCATGATCCGGTAGTCGGAAGTCAGATATGGCTCACATTCTGCACCATTGACCAGAATGTATTTGATCTTTTCCGGTTCTTTCGGTGAAAGTTTTACATGAGTAGGGAATCCTGCACCACCCATACCTACGATACCCGCTTTCTGAATCTTCCCACGGATCTCGTCTTTGGATAATTGTGTGATATCTTTTGTTTCTTCAAACGCTACTGATTCGTACACTTCATCGTTTTCCACTATAATCGCATCACAGTAGCCTCCGGTTGCTGTCAAACGTTTTTCAATTCCCTTTACCACGCCGGATACCGATGCATAAACCGGAGCGGATACAAAGCCCCCTGCCTCTGCGATCATCTGTCCCGCCAGAACCCGATCACCTTTTTTTACAATCGGTTTTGCAGGTGCCCCGATATGTTGGGATACAAGATAGGCCAGTTCTTTTCCCGGACGGATATCCTGGATCGCCCGGTCTCTTGACAGCTCTTTCCCGTCATACGGATGGATACCTCCTCTAAATGTTCCAGACCCCATACACTAGTCCTCCCTTTTCATTCTTGCGCATTTTGTCAGCTTTTACGCACTCTTCTTGTTCTGTTTACGGTTCTTTTTCAGAGTCAGTCTCCGACGCCGTTCAAAACTGCTGACCATATTCGGATACGCCCGGAGATGTCTCCTGGAGATATGACGGATACTCTTTTTCACATCCCCATACTTCTGTACAAACTCTTCGTATTTACCCAGGATATTATCTTTCGTTTCCAGAAGTCTGCTGTCGTTTGCACTGTAGCGCTCTACCGTCTCGCGGAACAGTTTCTTACGTTCTTCGATCATATCGTTCCACTTGCCAACCGGAAGTCCCATCCGGTAAACTTCTGCTTTCGCACGGGCTTCCTCTGCCACCTCATACAGTTTGGTATCTCGCAGATTCTCCTGGAATTCGTCCCAGACAACATCCAGTTTCTTCATCTTGCTTCGCAGATCGAAAGCTGCTGCTGCGGAAAATGCAAAATCCACGGTATATCCCGCCAGCCATATATAGACCAGTACGATTCCTGTTTTTCTCGGAACCATTTCCACCAGATCCCCTACAACCGGCTGAAATACATAAAACAGAATCAATGTGAAAAATCCCCATGCTACAGAACTGCCCAGGCAGATCTTTCCCTGAAAGTTAAACTTTTTGTCGCTGTAATCCCACCAGTTGGTGTGAAAAATAGCTTCCATCAGTACACCTGTCACATATTCCAGAATCGTGGCGACTGCCACCCCTGCAAAATAGAGTTCCAGGATGTTTCCTGCCACCGGACGTAAGATCACGTAGACGGTCACCGCCCCCACTCCATAGATTGTTACAAACGGTCCGGATACAAATCCCCTGTTTACCCATTTTTTGCTTTTGGCTGATACGTAACAGCTTTCCCAGATCCATCCCATAAAGCTGTATACAATAAACCAACTGAGAATATGATACAGATCAACTCCCAGAATCTCGAAACTCAATCCCTCTTCCTCCTTCTTTTTATTTATGATAAAATTATCATATCACTGTTACCATTATAGCTTATTATTTCTAAAAAAAATACTGTTTTTTTTATTTTTTTGTGTATAATATTAGATACTTGGTATGTTTTAGCTATTATTTTTGGTATATTTTGACAATTTATTAACACACTCACAGAAAGGACACTATATGCTGCTAAAAGATTACCCGGTGGTATTACCGGATTACATATTGACACTGGAAGAACTTTCTCCGGAAAACTGTCTGTTCTTTGATATTGAAACCACAGGATTATCCTGGAAGACCTCTCATCTTTATCTTCTTGGAGCTGTTTTTTATGAAAATGAAATCTGGATTCACAGGCAGTGGTTCTGCCAGAAACCCGGCGAAGAAAAAGAAGTGCTTCTTGCTTTTTCCGAACTTCTCTCCACCAGGAAACTGTTGTTCCACTATAACGGAACTACCTTTGATGTCCCTTATCTGATGCATAAATATACCTTTTATCAGCTGCCTGCCCCCTGGGAGGGAACCCGGCAGCTGGATCTGTATCAACTGTTTTCCCCCTTAAAAAAGATCCTGCATCTGGATCATATGCGTCAGAAAGATCTGGAATATGCAACCGGACTTTTCCGGGAAGACCTGTACAGTGGTGGGGAACTTATTGAAGTATATAAAAAATATCTGTTGAGTGGTGATGAGCACCTGCTTGAAATACTTTGTCTGCATAACAAAGAAGATGTAGAAGGGATGCTGAAACTTCTGCCGCTCTTTTCGATCCGTACTTTATGGACAGGAAATTGTCAGGAATTTATCACATGCACTCATACACCGGAAGGAAATTTGCTCCTTTCTGTGCAGCCTGAACATCCATTTCCTGTCAGCTTTGAAAAGGAACTACCCCACGTTGTGCTTCGCGTAACTCCCCAAAAGCTTCTCTTAGAGATCCGTCCGGAGGCAGGATGTAAAAAATTCTTTTATCCCAATTATAAAGATTACTATTATCTTCCAATGGAAGACGAGGCGATCCATAAGAGTGTGGGGGCTTATGTTGACAAAGATCACCGCGAGAAAGCAACGCCGGACAACTGCTGTAAAAAAGTAAACGGATGTTTTTATCCCCAGTACGAAGAACTTTTCACTCCGGCTTTCCGGGATGAGCGCAAGGAGAAAAGCAGCTGGTTTCTTTTACCGAAAGATTTTGATAAAGATCAGGAACAACTTCTAAAATACTTAAACCATCTGCTTCCTCATGTGCTACAATAAACATTTTTGAATGTTTGATTATAATATAGAAAAAATCCGCGATTGTCACACACGCAATCACGGATTTCGTTTTGTCATATGCATAAAAGCCACCCGACATACTGTTTTGCATATCGGGTGGCTTATCTTTTGCTTACATAAATTTATGATCTGTCAGATCTTTTTGTTCAGCTACAGATTACTCTTCCTCTGCTGCTTCTTCAGCTGCAGGCTCCAGAGCTTTCATGCTCAGGCTGATTTTTTTCTCTTCGCCGTTGAAATCAACAACTTTTGCTGTGATTACCTGACCTACGCTCAGAACATCTGAAGGTTTTTCCACATGTTCTCTGGAGATCTGGGATACATGCAGAAGAGCATCTACACCTGGTTCCAGTTCAACGAATGCGCCGAAGTCTGTCATACGTGCGATTGTTCCTTCTACTACGTTTCCTACAGCATATTTTTCATCTGCATTCAGCCACGGGTTCTGATCTTCGAACTTCAGGCTCAGTGCGATCTTATCTCCGTTGATATCTTTGATCAGAACTTTGATTGGCTCGCCGACTTTGAAGATCTTCTTCGGGTTTTCTACTCTTCCCCAGGACATCTCGGAGATATGCAGCAGACCATCTGCTCCGCCCAGATCGATGAATGCACCGAAATCTGTAACGTTCTTAACAACACCATCTACAACATCTCCAACTGCGATCTTCTCAAACAGAGCTTTCTGCTGTTCAGCTTTTGCTGCCAGTAACAGCTGTTTTCTGTCACCGATGATTCTTCTTCTTCTCGGGTTGAACTCTGTGATAACGAATTCGATTTCCTGATCTGCATATTTGCTCAGATCTTTTTCATAAGTATCGGAAACCAGACTTGCAGGAATGAATACTCTTGCTTCGTCGATCACTACACTCAGTCCGCCATTCAGTACCTGAGAAACTTTTGCTTTCAGAACTTCTTTGTTTTCGAAAGCTTCTTCCAGTCTCTTGTTTCCTTTTTCTGCTGCCAGTCTCTTGTAGGTCAGCAGAACCTGTCCTTCACCGTCGTTTACTTTCAGGACTTTTACTTCCATAGTATCACCAGGTTTTACTACAGTTGTAAGGTCGATAGAGGAATCGTTGCTGTATTCGTTCTTTGTAAGAATACCATCAGCTTTGTAACCAATATTTAAAATGATCTCGTCTTCTTTGACGTCGATTACTGTACCTTCGACTACCTCCCCATTTCTAATTGTTTTTAATGATTCTTCCAGCATTTGTTCAAAACTTAATTCTGACATGTTTTTGAACCTCCTCAATTATATTATTTGGGGTGGAAGCCCCCGCTGTAATACCTACGCAACCAATACATTGAAAAGGCTTAGTATCCAAATCAACAAGTGTCTGTATATAGTAAGTATTTTCACACTCTTTTCGACAAATCTCGTATAATTTCTGCGTATTGGAACTATGTCTGCCGCCAATGACAATCATGGTATCTGCTTCGCAGGCAATCTGCCGTGCTTCCATCTGTCTTTCCTCGGTCGCACTACAGATCGTATTTAAAACAACTTTATCATACCTCTTTTTTTCAAAAATTTCAACTAATTCTTGAAATTTGTTGTAATTAAATGTCGTCTGACTCACCACACACAGCTTTTCACCCTCCGGAAAGGCGAGATTTTCGGCTTCTTCATGGCTGGATATCACAGTCACCGGACCTTCACACCAGCCTTTGATGCCTTCCACTTCCGGATGAGTATCATTGCCAACAATAATAATATGGCGTCCTGCTTTACTTTCCCGCTCCACGATCTTATGGATCTTCCGTACAAACGGGCAGGTGGCATCCACACATTCCAGCCCTTTTTCTTCGATCACTTCGTAGATTTCTTTCGGTACGCCATGAGAACGGATCACCACAGTTCCTTCCATAAGATTTTTCAGTTCCTGTTCATTTTCCAGAACCCGGACACCTTTTTTTTCCAGATCCGTCACCACTTCTTCATTATGAATGATCGGTCCATAGGTGTAAATATTCTGTTTGCCCATGTTGACCTGTTCATATACTTTTTCCACCGCCCGTTTCACGCCGAAACAGAATCCCGCGGTACGGGCTACCAGAATCTTTCTTTCTTCCATATGCACCTCTTATGCCTGTTTCTTTTTCTCAAATTCTGCAATCACTGCCGCGGTCACTTCTTCGATTCCCATAAAAGACGCGTCCACCAACACTGCATCTTCTGCCTGGCGAAGCGGGGAGATCTCACGGTTCATATCGCGGTTATCTCTCTCGATGATATCCGCCTCGATCTGATCGAGTTCACCCGGCATTCCTTTTTCCTGCAGTTCCAGATATCTTCTCTTCGCACGCTCTTTTGCGCTGGCAGTCAGATAAATCTTGACTGTGGCATCCGGCAGTACCTGAGTTCCGATATCTCTTCCATCCATCACGACATTTTCTTTTGCTGCCAGCTGTCTTTGCAGTGCTACCAGTTTTTCTCTCACTTCCTTGATCACGGAGATCCTGGATGCGGTATTTCCTACAATTTCCTGACGGATCTCAGCGGATACATTTTTTCCGTTTAACAGTACCTGCTGTACGCCGTCTTCGTAAAGGATCGTCACATCGATATCCGGGCAGGCTGCTGCTACTTTTGCCTGATCCTGCGGATCAATATTCTGTTCCAGCACATACAGTGCCATGGCACGGTACATAGCTCCGGTATCTACATAAATAAAAGACAGTTCTTTTGCCACTCTTTTTGCGATGGTGCTTTTTCCGGCACCGGACGGTCCGTCGATTGCGATTGCATAACTCATATGTTTTCCTCTTTCCCCGGAATATTCCGTTTTTTTATTATTTTATCAAAACCACTTCATCCTCTGACAGTCTTATTGTCCTAAAATATCCTGCAATATCCTTCTTACCAAGCAGTTTTCTGCTTTTATCTTTCTGCCTCAGCTGCCGCCATTGCCGCCGCATGAGCCGTTGACCAGGCGATCTGCAGATTATAGCCACCGGTCAGTGCATCCAGATCCAGCACTTCTCCGGCAAAATAAAGCCCTTTTGTCTTTTTGGACTCCATCGTCTTCGGATCCACTTCTTTTACCTGAACGCCGCCTTTTGTGATGATGGCCTCCTGGAAGCCCCGCAGTCCGGTCACGGTAAATGGGAAGGCTTTCGTCTTTTCGATAAATCCGGCACGTTCTTCTCTGGTGATCTCATGCACTTTTTTTCCCGGTGCGATGCCGCCGAGATCCAGCATAACCGGAAGAAGTTTTGCCGGGAATAAAGAACCGGCCACGTTTTTAAACTGTTTGTTCTTTCCTTCTTCGAATTCCCGCAGCAGTCTTGCGTCAAGCTGCTCTGCGGTCAGTGCCGGTTTCAGATCGATCCTCGCCGTCAGATACTTCTTTTTTAACAGTTTTCCCACCTTTGCGCTGGCTGATAACACCAGCGGGCCGGTAATCCCAAAATGTGTAAACATCATTTCCCCGAAATCTTCGTAGACACATTTTTTTCCGTCATACAAAGACAATGTCACATTTTTCAGTGACAGTCCCTGTAATCTCGGAATATATTCCTCAGCCGTCACCATCGGCACCAGAGACGGCTGCAGATCCGTTACGGTATGACCACTCTCTTTTGCCATCCGGTATCCGTCCCCGGTGGAGCCTGTGGACGGATAAGAATTACCGCCAGTGGCAACCAGTACCTGTTCGCCCCGGATCTTTTCTCCGTTATCCAGCTGGATTCCGGTGATTCTTGCATTTCCGTCCTCTTCTTTTTCCACAAGAAGCCGTTTTACCCGGCTTCCCAGATGAATCTTCACACCAGCTTTCTTCATCTGCTGTTCCAGCGCCCTGATGATGTCTGAAGAATGATCAGACAACGGGAACATCCGTCCACCCCGCTCCATCTTTGTCTTTACACCTGCAGTTTCAAAGAAGTCGATCACATCGTAGTTCGTGTAACCGTAGACGGCACTGTATAAAAAGCGCGGGTTGGTAATGAAGGACTCAAACAGTTCCTCTGTGGCACAGCCGTTGGTAAAGTTGCATCTGCCTTTTCCGGTAATGAAAAGTTTCTTTCCGAGTTTTTCGTTCTGTTCAAACAGATGCACTTCCATACCATTTCGCGCCGCGTAGACAGAAGCCAGCATACCCGCCGCACCTCCGCCGATAATCAAAAATCGTTTCATGTTTTATGGTCCTCCTGTTCCGGGTTCAACATCTTGATCGTATCGTCCGCATGTTCCATCTCATCGTTGCTGTATACCTGATATTCGTCCCATATTTTCTCCATAGTCTCAAGGGTATGCACAACTTCTTTCTGCCGCTTCATACAAAGTGCCACCACCAGTGCGTTAACCACGCTCAACGGTGCCACAAGAGAATCGACGATGGATGCCATATCACTTCTCGCGATAAGATTGCAGGATGAATACAGATTGATCGGAGAATGCACACTGTCGGTCAGTGTGATCACCTTTGCATTCCGGTTGTTGGCAAACTCAATTGCCTTTAAGGTTCGCATGGAATACCGTGGAAAACTGATGCCAATGATTGCATCCTGATCTCCGATACGGATCATCTGTTCAAAGATCTCGCTGGCGCTGCTCGTCTGGATCAGACGCACATCGTCCAGGATCATATTCAGATAAAAACTCAAAAAGCTGGCTAAGGGTGCACAGCTCCGGATACCGATAATATAGATAGTTCTCGCAGAAAGCAGTGTCTCCACCGCCATCTCAAATGCCGCATGATCGATGTGTTCCATCGTCAGCTTGATGATCTCGATATCTGACTGAAACACCGTATCCAGGATCTCTGCTTCCGGTACATGCCCGTAGGTCACTTTCATGCGCTGGATCGAATTCAACTTATTCCGCACCAGCTCTTCCAGTGCCCGGTGAAATTCCGGAAATCCTTTGTACCCCAGCTGTGTGGCAAATCGCACGGTCGTCGACTCACTGACGCCCACTTCTTTCCCCAGTTTCGATGCCGTCAGGAATACCGCTTTGTCATAATTTTTCAGCACATACGCTGCCAGACGTTTCTGCCCTTTGCTGAAAGTCTTATCATATTTTTGAATCCGCAACAATAAATTATCTGCCTGTTCCATGCTCTTCGTCCTCTGTCGTATAATTTCAGTTTTTTATTATAGCATGATTTTTTCAAAAAGTGTACTATAGTTTTACAGGCATGGAAGTTCCGTCATTTTCCGGAGTTCCCATGCCTGCAGGTTTTGATTTTTATTTATTTTTGACTTCCAATGCTATAAATCTTTAACAGATTCTCATCTTCCGAACAGGGAAAATCCTTTTTTCTTATACGGTTCTTCTGTCACAGAAGTTACCTGATAACCTGTTTTTTCGATGGCTGCTTTCAGTTTTTCATGATCCAGAGATTCTTCAGAGATGATCTCTGTCTGTTTCTTTCCGTGAGAAGAGCTTACTTTCTTGATTGAAAATGCATTTCTCACCGCTTCGTTCACATGACTTTCGCACATGCCGCACATCATGCCGTCCACGCCAACGATTGTCTTTACCATTTTGTTTCCTTCTTTCTTTCAGATCTGTTCTTCACTTTTACTGAATGTTTTCCACCTGATATCCCTGGTCTTCCACCGCTTTTTTCAGAACCTCATCTGCTACTTCTGTCTCCATTGATACCACTGCGGTTCCTTTTTCATGGCTTACCTGTGCTTCGGTTACATGTTCCAGTTCTTCCAGAGTCTTTTTCACTCTTGCTTCACAGTGTCCGCACATCATACCTTTGATTGTCATTGTCTTTGTCATATTCTTTTCTCCTTTCGATGCCTCCCATTGCGGAAGGGTAACTTCATTTTTTATCTTATGATCTCTGTGTGAATCTTTCACTTTAAAAAGATTCAGGCGCAGAGCATTCGATACTACGCAGAAACTCGACAGGCTCATCGCCAGTGCTCCGAACATCGGGTTCAGTGTCCATCCGAAGATCGGGATCCACACACCGGCTGCCAGCGGAATACCGATAATGTTATAGAAAAATGCCCAAAACAGGTTCTCATGGATATTTCTCAATGTTGCACGGCTTAACCGGACAGCTGCCGGAACGTCACTCAGACGGCTCTTCATCAGTACTACATCTGCGGCATCGATCGCCACATCTGCACCGGCGCCGATGGCGATTCCGATATCGGCTCTGGTCAATGCCGGCGCATCGTTGATACCGTCTCCGACCATGGCTACTTTTCCGTATTCTTTTAATTTGCGGATCACGGCTTCTTTTCCATCCGGAAGGACTCCGGCGATAACCTGATCCACCCCTGCCTGTGCACCGATCGCTTTTGCAGTCTGCTCATTGTCCCCGGTTAGCATAACGACCCGGATACCCATATTCTGCAGTTCCTGTACCGCTTTCGGACTGTCTTCCTTGATCACGTCAGCAACGGCGATCATACCGATCAATACGTCGTCATTTGCAAAAAGCAATGGGGTTTTTCCCTGTTTTGCCAGTATCTGTGCCTGATTTTTTACCTGTTTTCCTACTGTCACCTGGCTGCTGATGTATTTCATGCTTCCACCGAGCAGTCTGTGTCCCTCCAGCGTTCCTGTCAGACCATTTCCTGCCAGTGCCTGGAAGTTTTCCACTTCTTTGGTGGAGATTTTTCGCTGTGCAATCTCTAACAATACAGCTTTCGCCAGCGGATGTTCGCTCTTCTTTTCCAGTGCCCCTGCCAGTTCCAGCAATGTTTTTTCATCATATCCTGGTTCGCACACAAGATCCGTTACCCGCGGCTCCCCGCTTGTGATGGTTCCTGTCTTATCCAGTGCCACAATCTGCACTCTTCCGGCTTCTTCCAGCGAAACAGCGGTTTTAAAGAGGATACCATTTTTCGCTCCCATACCGTTACCAACCATGATCGCTACCGGTGTGGCAAGTCCCAGTGCACACGGGCAGCTGATGACCAGTACGGATATACCTCTTGCAAGCGCGTAGCCGAAAGTCTGTCCGGCAAGCAGCCATACGATCGTCGTAACTACCGCGATCAGGATAACCACCGGTACAAATACACCGGAAACTTTATCTGCAATCTTCGCAATCGGCGCTTTTGTCGCAGCCGCATCGCTGACCATCTGAATGATCTGAGACAATGTGGTATCTTCCCCCACTCTCGTTGCCTCACAGCGGATAAATCCGGACTGGTTGATCGTAGCTGCCGATACCAGGTCACCCTCTTCTTTATCCACCGGGATGCTCTCTCCGGTCAGTGCCGCCTCATTGACTGCACTGTGTCCTTCCAGAATCTTTCCATCCACCGGAATACTCTCGCCCGGGCGAACCACAAAAATATCTCCTTTTTCTACCTGTTCGATCGGTACGGTGACTTCTTTTTCTCCCTTCACGAGAACGGCGGTCTTCGGTGCCATATTCATAAGGCCTTTCAGTGCATCCGTGGTCTTTCCCTTGGATCTCGCCTCAAGCATCTTTCCTACGGTGATCAGTGTCAGGATCATTGCTGCGGATTCAAAATAAAAATCCATCATATAATCCATGACCGCTTCCATATTGCCGTCCACCTGTGCTCTGGTCATTGCAAAGAGAACATACACACTCCATAAGAAGGATGCCATCGATCCCATCGCTACCAGCGTATCCATGTTCGGGGATCTGTGCCACAGGCTCTTAAAACCACTGATAAAGAACTTCTGGTTGATCACCATGACAATACCTGCCAGAAGCAGTTGTACCAGACCCATCGCGATATGGTTATCCTCAAACCACGCCGGCAGCGGCCATCCCCACATCATATGTCCCATGGAAAAATACATCAATACCAGTAAAAATCCTACAGATGCGATCAGTCTGCGTTTTAAAACCGGTGTCTCTTTGTCTTCCAGTGCAGTTGCATCGGCTCCGGACGGTTTCTTTTCTCCGGCTCCTTTTTCGGAGGCACCGTACCCTGCCTGTTCCACCGCCGCAATGATCTGCTCCGGCAGTACATCTCCTTCCACGCCCATCGAATTGGTCAGAAGGCTGACGGAGCAGGAGGTAACTCCCGGAACTTTGCCCACTGCTTTTTCCACTCTGGCACTGCAGGCGGCGCAGCTCATTCCGGTTACGTTGTATTGTCTCATGTCTTGCTTCACCCTTTCTGTACATAAATTTGTATAATAGCTTTTTTATTGATACCGGATTGCTCCGTACTTCGTACTCTTTTTGACCCTGGTATCATTTCATCAATTTCTGCAGTGTTGCCATCAGCTCATCCACTACTTCGTCTTTTCCCTCACGAATATCCCGGACAACACAGGAATGAATATGGCTGGACAACAACTCCCGGTTAAACGCATTCATTGCAGCGCTGACCGCTGCGGACTGAATCAGGATATCGTTGCAGTAGGCATCTTTTTCAAGCATCCCCTTGATGCCGCGAATCTGTCCTTCGATTCGGCTCAGACGGTTCATCAACTTCTTTCGCTCATCCTGGGAACGGGCTGTGGTCTTGCAGTGGCAGCAGCATCCGGTTTCTTCCTGTTCAATATTTTTTTCCGGTTCTTCACTTTCTTTTGCACACATCTCACATATTTCGTTATCTGTTTTTATAGATTCATCCTTTCGTGTAGGATTCTGTTCTTTCAATTGATCACCTCATTTATTTTTCATATACCCACGGGGAGTATCTTTACTATATACCCCCTGTGGGTATTTTGTCAAGGTACTTATTGTATAGTATTTCTCATTTTTCTGATTTTATTTTTCAGCATTCTGAAGCAACTACAAACTTTCACCTGTTACCCACGCAATATAAAAAAGAGCAACGGAACTCTTCTTATCCAAGTTTCCGTTGCTCCCGTATTTTTTTTTGCTTTCCTTCTACCACTCTATCTGCGCCGCACCCCAGGTCAGCCCCGCACCAAATCCGGAGAGAATGATCTTCTGTCCTGGCTGCAGCATTCCCTTTTTGTTCATCTCATCGAGAAGGATCGGGATACTGGCTGCGGAAGTGTTGCCGTACTGCTCCATATTCATCGGGAACTTTTCTTCCGGCACCCCAAGCCGCTTTGCCACGGACTGAATGATTCTGCTGTTAGCCTGATGAAGAATAAACCAGTCGATTGTTTCTATCTGAGTTTCGGTCTTTTCTGTTACCTGTCGGATACATTCCGGGACCTTTTTCACTGCAAATCGAAAGACTTCCTGTCCGTTCATCTGAATATATTCAGTTTCAGAATCATTCTCTTTCCATGGATTCTCTATTTTCCTTCCCGGGCAGGTAAGTACTTCACCGCTCACGCCGTCCGACCACTGAACAAACCCTTCCATTCCATGATCTGCCGCCGTTACCACCGCCGCTCCGGCACCATCCCCGAACAGGACACAGGTGGAACGGTCGTTCCAGTCGATCAGTTTAGACAGCACTTCCACGCCCACCAGCAGGATATTTTTATAAATCCCGGCACAGATATACGCATGTGCGGTATGCAGGGCAAATAAAAAACCGGAACATGCCGCACTCAGATCAAACGCCGCCGCGTTCGTAGCATGGATGGCTTTTTGCACCAGACATGCAGTACTGGGAAACTGAAAATCACTGCTGCAGGTTGCCACCAGGATCAGATCAATCTCCGATCCTTCCATCCCTGCATCTTTTAATGCTTCCTCTGCCGCAGCTGCTGCCATATCTGCTCCACTTTCCTTCGTTGCAATTCGTCGGTTTCGAATCCCTGTCCGGGAAGCGATCCATTCATCACTGGTATCCACCAGCTTCGCCAGATCATCATTGCTGACCACATGTTCCGGCAGATAACTTCCTGTTCCTATAATTTTCGTTGTCATTTATGTTCCTCTTCTTTGTTTTTATTTTGAACTTCAAATTATTATCTTTTCAAAGTATATGCCATCTTTTCATTTTTGTCAAGCTACATAAGCAATAGAACTGTGGCTGAAATGCAATGCAATAAAAAAGACCGCCGGCATCGCTCTGCTCTCGCAGAACAATACCGGCCATCTTCTTTCTTCATTTTTGGGTAGGTACCCCTCTCTCCGGGCTTACATAGGTGGATCCGCTTCCGCCGAATCTGCCTTTATTTTTCAGATACACATGTTTGATATACCAGAGGGTCTTTTCCTCCCCTTTCACTGCCAGCATCCGCAGCAGATATTCAATCTGTGCGCTGGTATCCGGATGAATGAACCACAGTCGGTCTTTTCCTTTCAGAAAATATTCCAACGGTGAGGCATCTGTATAGGTTTCCGGGTGATAGGTCCGTGATGCGCTGATCCGATCCATGATCATCTCGGCGATATATTTTCTTGGCATCGGCATACCGGCAAGTACATGCTCCGCTCCGATTCCGTAATCTACCCAATATTCAAAATGATGTTTGTTTCTTCCTTTGTGATGCAGCCAGGAAGTAGATACTCCGGTGGCTTCTCTCTCTGCATTGTTGGGGCTTCTGGTCCCCTGATAGTATTTTGCTCCCACCATGAACTCGGTAGGAGAATATTTCGACAGGTCATGCAAAAATCCCTGCTTATACAATCCCACCTTAAAACAATACTTCATAACCAGAAATTTATGGGATGTGATCGTCTTAAAATGTCCCCATGCGTTCATATTACTTATCTCCCTGTTTTTCTAAGATTTTGTGGGCAAAAAGTATTTTGCTCACTTACTCACATTTTTGATGAGTACGAAGGCAGAAACCTTCCTGCCGGCAAGCTTGTGTCAGGCTTTTGCCCCCGGTTCTCTGGCATCCCCTAATAATACCAGTATCGTCCGCGGTTTTACATAGATTGATTTCTTCTCTTCCAACAGCAGTTCCTCTCCTTTCGGGCAGACACTGCTTTTTTTCGAAGAATCAATCGCCAGATACCATCGCATCCCCTCCGGGATATCCGGCAGGGCAAATTTGTGTTCATTCCAGTGCATGTTGTAGATCACATAGATAAACACATCTTCTTTCCCTGTCATCTCTTTTGCATAACCACCACAGTACAGAATCCCGATCTGCCGGCTGCTGCTCTCCGTGTCTGCAAACCAGGCGCGTTCCGAATGATAGGAGATTTCCGGCCAGCCCAGGGATTTGTAATCGGTCGGGCGTAGCTCCTGTGGCATATGCAGGATCGGATGATCTTTTCGAAAACGGATCAGATCCTTTACAAACCCGGTAAACTGGCTGTAAGATCTGCCCTTTTTCCAGTCTATCCATCCGATTTCATTGTCCTGACAATATGCATTGTTATTACCCATCTGGCTGTTTTCCAGTTCGTCACCGCCGTATAACAACGGAGTCCCCTGTGACAAAAACAACAGCAGCATGGCATTCCTCATCTGTCTTCTTCGAAGTTCCAGAATCGACGTTTTTCTTGTCGGGCCTTCCACACCACAGTTCCAGCTGTAATTATACGCACTGCCGTCCCGGTTTTCCTCACCGTTCTCCATATTATGACGGGTATCATAACTGGTCATATCTGCCAGGGTAAAACCATCGTGGTTTGCCAGATAATGAACCTCACCGTGATCCTGGGGATTTTCTCTGGTATAATATAAGAATCCATTCACCTGATCCTCATCACCTCTGAGAAAACGGCGCATCACGCTCTGGAATCCGCTGTGACAGGCTGCCAGACGTTTTTTTCCGCCCAGTTTTCTTGCGATTCCACCCATATCATAGCCACAGCCAATCAGTTTCACATCCGCAAGTACCGAATCTCTTGCCAAAAGTTCCATCCAGACACCATCACCCATCAGGACAAATCCGTCCACCCGGTATTCCATCCGCCAGAACCGCAGCACTTCCAACACCATCTGTGGATCCGTCTCCACCGGAAAATAAAAATCCATCAGATACTCGATGCCAGCCTCATGAAGAGCGCTGAAAAAGCTTTTTAGCTCCTTCTCCGGCTGATTACTCTTACAGTAAGATGCCTTCGGAGCAAAATAATTTCCTTTCGTATATCCCCAGTAATTAAGTTTTTCTTCCTGATACCGTATCGTTTTATCATACCCATACCGGTCTTTTTCGCCGGTTTTTGACGGATATTCTTCAAAATCATACGACGGCATCAGTTCCAGCGAGGTAATCCCCAGTTCTTTCCAGTACGGGATCTTCTCCGCGAGTCCCTGAAACGTTCCCTTCGCCCGCACCCCGGAGGTCTTCTGCATCGTGTAGCCTCTCGGATGAACCTTATAAATCACCATATTTTCATAGGGAATCGGTTCCGCAAGGGGCATCACCTTGTATCCTCTCAGCACTTTTGCCGAGGTCATCACTTCCCCTTCCGCTTTTTCACCAAAACACGGTTCCCCCGTCACCAGTCTTGCCGCAGGATCAGTAAATGTTATCTCTCCCTGCCGGTACCGATACTCATACTGGTGCAGCCCCGGTTTTTCGACCATCACCGCATACCGTCTGCCGGTGCGATAAGTCTCATCCAGCAAGATACGCTGTTCTTCTCTCCCGTCCCTATAAAACAGAAGTTCCGGTGATTCTCCTGTTCTGGTATCCACAGCAAAATTATACCGGTTTCCTTTTCCGGTCACTCCCGGACGGGATGGATCACCCGGACTGATCTTCCAGGGTTTTCTTTCTGTTCCCATCTTTTTCCCCCTCTATAAACAAATATCCAGTTCTACCGGACAATGATCGGATCCAAAAATCTCTGTGTGGATCTTCGCATCTTCCAGCCGGTCTTTCAGGCTTTCGGACACACAGAAATAGTCGATCCGCCATCCTGCATTCTTTTCTCTCGCTTTGAATCGATAAGACCACCAGGAGTAGATTCCTTCCTGCTCCGGGTAAAAATAACGAAAAGTATCGATGAAACCGGATTCCAGGACTCTTGAGAATTTTGCACGCTCTTCATCGGTGAATCCGGCATTTTTCCGATTGGTTTTCGGGTTCTTTAAGTCTCGCTCACAGTGTGCGACATTAAGGTCACCGCAAAAAATAACAGGTTTCTCTTTCTCCAGTCCTTTCAGATATGCAAGAAAATCATCTTCCCATTGCATCCTGTAAGGAAGTCTGGCCAGTTCGTTCTGAGAATTTGGTGTGTATACGGTCACCATGAAAAAATCCGGATATTCCAGTGTGATCACCCGTCCCTCCTGGTCATGTTCCTCGATGTTGATTCCATATCGCACAGACAGCGGCTCCTGCTTTGTAAAAATCGCCGTACCTGAATATCCCTTTTTCACTGCATAATTCCAGTACTGATAATATCCCGGAAGTTCCAGCTCAATCTGTCCTTCCTGCAGTTTACTCTCCTGAATACAGAAAATGTCTGCATCCAATTCCTGAAAGCGTTCCTTGAATCCTTTCGTCACACAGGCCCGCAGCCCATTTACATTCCATGATATCAGTTTCAAACATCTGTCCTCCTGTTTTGTCAAGTCTGGTTTTATTATAACACACAAAAGCTGTCCAGTGAAGCATCCGATGGTCCGTGAAAGTGAAGTCCTTTTTTTCTGTATTCTTCCATATATTCCCAGATTTCCTCCGTCACCAGTTCTCCCGGATTGACCAGTGGTATTCCCGGCGGATACGGAATCAATGCTTCTGCCGCAATCTTTCCTTTTGCTTCCCGCCAGGGAATCCGTTTCTTTTCTTTAAAAAATGCCTGTCGCGGAGTATCGATCATCGGTGGAATCTGTGGAATCAGACGTGTCTCCGCATTCACAACATCCACATTGTTCTTTCCCGTCATTTTCCTGCTGATGTCTTCCAGTGCCTCCACCAGCTGCCTCATATCACTCTCTTCATTGGCATATGTTACAACAGCAACCACATATCGATCATCTGCCAGTTCCATACCGATCTTGTATTTCTCATAAAGGCGGTCTGCCAGCTGATAACCGGAAAGTCCAAGATCCGAAGCAGAGATCACCAGACGCACCAGATCCAGGTCATAGATAGCTTTTCCGCGAGATGCTTCTCCCACACAGGTAATTCCCGGAATCTTTTTCATTGCTTCTCTTGCCATCTGTGCCAGTGCCAGACCTCGTTGCAGCATCTCCTCCCCGTGAAGAGCCAGCTCATACCGGGCCGCATCCAGGGATGTCATCAGAAGATAGGACGGACTGGTACTCTGCACCATATGCAGACAGGCTTCCAGTCTTCCAAGATCCACCCGGTCACTTCCCACATGCAACAGGGAACTCTGGGTCAGAGATCCCGTCACCTTATGCATGCTCTGCGCGCACATATCTGCATCCTGAAGAATTGCTCCCCGGGGAAGTGTCTCCGTAGCTGTCCCTTCCTTCTGAAAATACAGATGGCCTCCATGTGCCTCATCTACCAAAAGCAACGCCCCGTGTCTGTGACAGATATCGGCAATGGACCGGATATTGCTGCACACACCATAATAGGTTGGACTTACCAGAAAAACAGCCTTACAATCCGGATATTGTCGGAATCCCTCTTCCACAGTCTCCGGATCCAGGCTTCCCCAAAGGCCGGTGACCGGATCCTGCTTCGGCATCAGATAAACCGGAACCGCCCCACTAAGCGTCAGCCCCATCAGTACGGATTTGTGGGCATTTCTTGCTACCATGATCTTCTCGCCCTCTTTTACCGAGGCAAGCACCATCGCTTCATTTCCACAGGTTGTTCCATTGACCAGAAAATAGGTTTTTTTTGCCTGAAATACCTCCGCTGCCAGCTCCTGTGCCTCCCGGATCACGCCTTCCGGTTCATGCAGATCATCCAGTCCCTCTGCCTCTGTCAGATCAAACCGGAAGATGCCATCTCCTGTCCACTGTCGCCAGCGGGGACTGATTCCCTTTTCGTATCGATGCCCTGGAATCTTAAAATATACCGGTCTGTTTGTTGTATAATCAACAATCGCATCCAGTAATGGTGTTTTTCTTTGTTCCATATTGTTCTCCTGCTCTTTTCTCACTGACTTTCTGTCCTATATCAACAGTCGTCCTTTTTTCTCATGCAATCATAATCTTTAACTCTTTGATAACATAATCAAAATTGGTCCACCGAACCAATTATTAATATGCAACGCAATAAAGAAAGAGCTCTCGCATCATTATCTTCTGCGACAGCCCTTCCTTATATTCCTTATGCATATCAGCACAATTATTCTTTATTATTTTACCAGTCTTGTCCAGCCGTATTTGTCTTCTTCTTTACCCCACTGGATGCCTGTCAGATAATCATACAGTTTCTGAGTCAGTTCACCAATCTTGAAGTTATTAATTGTGATTTCTTCTCCTTTGTAAACCAGTGCGCCTACAGGGGAGATAACTGCTGCTGTACCGGTTCCGTATACTTCTTCCAGTCTTCCGTCTCTTCCGGCCTGCATAAGATCATCTACAGACAGATGCGTTTCATTTACTTTGTATCCCCAGTCTTTCAGGATATGAATGATAGAATCTCTGGTTACACCAGGAAGTACTGTTCCTTCGATCGGAGCTGTGTAGATTTCGCCATCGATCTTGAACATAATGTTCATTGCACCAACTTCTTCTACATATTTTCTTTCACGGCCATCCAGCCACAGTACCTGAGAGCAACCATATTTTTCAGCTTTTACCTGACCGATAATAGATCCTGCATAGTTACCGCCACATTTTGTAAATCCGGTACCACCCTGTACGGCACGAACATATTCATCTTCAACCATGATCTTAACCGGAGCCAGACCTTCTGCATAGTAAGCACCTACAGGAGAAAGGATGATTACGAACTTATATGCTTTTGATTTGTGTACGCCCAGAGAAGACTCACATGCAAATGCAAACGGACGGATGTACAGAGAAGTTTCCGGTTCAGACGGAACCCAGTCTTCTTCTGCTTTTACCAGTGCGTTTACGGCTTCGATAAACATATCTTCCGGAATAGTTGCCATACACAGACGTTCATTGGAATTGATCATACGACGTGCATTCATCTCCGGACGGAATAACTGGATCTGGCCATCTGCTCTTCTGTATGCTTTCAGTCCCTCAAATGTTTCCTGTGCATAATGCAAAACTACAGTAGCCGGATTCATCTCAATTGGTCCGTACGGACGAATGGTTGCGTCATGCCAGCCAATTCCTTCATCATAGTCCATAGTGAACATGTAATCAGCGAAATATTTGCCGAAACCAAGTTTCTTCTGATCCGGTTTTTCCTGCAGTTCTTCTCTTTTAATAAATTTGATATCCATAATATCTCTCCTCCTGCTTTTCTCGAATGTATTTTTACATTCTTACATTCTGCCGGAGCCAGTCTGCTTCGACAACATATGTTAAGTATAAAACTACATTTTTCTCCCGTCAATAGAAAATCCATTGCTTTTTATGATTTCTTCTGTTAAAGTATACATAGATATAGTTGTTTTTTCTGCAATCTTTATGCTGATACAGAACAGCTACCATATTAAGAAAGAGTGAGGTTTTTATTATTATGAGTGATCTGGAAAACAGCGCATGCACCGGTTCCTGCGATACCTGCGGGTCCGACTGCAACCTTGATTTATCCAACCCGAATGCAACCGTAACCCTGACCCTGGACGATGACAGTGAACTGGTCTGTGCCGTCCTGACCATCTTCCCTGCCGGCGAGCATAAATATATTGCTCTGCTGCCATTAGATGAGAACGGCGAAAACCAGGACGGTGAAGTATTCTTATACCGTTTCTTCCAGGAAGAAGGTCAGCAGCCAACTCTCGAGAACATCGAAGACGATGACGAATATGAAATCGCTGCCGATGCTTTCGACGAACTGTTAGACAGTGCTGAATATGACGAAGTGGTTGACGGTAAAGAACTGTAAGAAACACCACGGTCACAGACCTTGGTTTGTGACCGCATAAAAATCCCGTACATGACAGAATCGTTTATCGATTTTTTGTCATGTACGGGATTTTTCTTTTTGTTCCGGTCGTCTCAGATAACTGTCAGTCTTTACCTTCTACTTTTTCACCGTAGACATAATAGTGTACCCACTCTCCAAGATTCACGGCATGATCGCCAATACGTTCCATATATTTTGCAATCATCAGTACGTCCAGTTCACTGCCGGAACTATTTGGATTTTTTGCAATTTCTTCCATCAGTTCCATTTTGATCTCTTCAAAAAGCCGATCCACCTGATCGTCCGTGGCAATCACTTCTGCTGCCAGTTTGTCATCCTTGCGTACAAACGCATTAACACTGTCATTGACCATCTTGGATGCAATTTTACCCATATGAAAAATCTTCGGATGCACTTCCAGCTGAAAATCTGTCAGATGCCTGGATACATCTGCGATATCTGCTGTCTGATCTCCGATCCGTTCCATATCCGCGATCATGCGAAGTGCGGAAGAGATACTTCTCAGATCCCCGGATACCGGCTGCTGGCGAAGCAGCAGTGTCATACACATGGCTTCGATATCCCTTTCTTTTTGATCGATCTTCTGTTCAATCTTATGTACACTGACCGCAATCTCCTCGTCTTTTTCCCGGAGTGCTTTCATCACCAGTGACATGGCCTCCTCACAGAGGTCACCCATCTCAATCAATTCTCCATTCAGCTTAAGCAGCTGCTCCTGATATGCCTGTCTTGCCATCAGCCAAACCTCCCTGTGATATAATCATCTGTCCGTTTATCTTGCGGTTTTGAAAATATGGTTTCTGTATCATTCATCTCCACCATCTCTCCCAGAAGGAAAAATGCGGTTTTGTCTGAGATTCTGGCTGCCTGCTGCATATTATGGGTAACCATAACAATAGTATACTGGTTTTTCAGTTCCAGTGCCAGATCCTCGATTTTCGTAGTAGAAATCGGATCAAGCGCACTGGTCGGCTCATCCATCAGAAGGACTTCCGGCTGTACCGCCAGCGCTCTGGCGATACACAGTCTCTGCTGCTGTCCACCGGACATACCAAGTGCACTCTTTTTCAGCCGGTCTTTTGTCTCATCCCAGATTGCCGCCTTTTTCAGAGAATCTTCCACAATCGCATCCAGTTCGCTTTTTTTACGGATTCCGTGTGTTCTCGGTCCATAGGCAACATTATCATAGATACTCATAGGAAACGGATTCGGCTTCTGGAATACCATGCCTACCCGTTTTCTCAGCAGATTGACATTTTTCATCTGGTTGATCGGTTCACCGTCCAGAAGCAGTGTTCCGGTGATCTTACATCCTTCTACCAGATCATTCATTCGGTTTAAGGACTTTAACAATGTGGATTTTCCGCATCCGGAAGGTCCGATAAATGCAGTAATCTCTTTTTCCGGGATATGCATGGAAATCTTTTTCAGTGCCTGAAAATCCCCGTAAAACAAATCCAGATCTTTTATCGTAAATTTATCTTTCTCCATTTTCTTACCTCTTTGTCAGTTTTTTCGCGATCCAGCCGGAACCGGCATTGATCAGAAGTACTACTACCAGGAGTACCACTGCCGTTGCATATGCCTGTTTCATATACAGTCCCTCGGACAACAATGCGTACATATGAACAGCCAGCGTTCTTCCCGAACTCATCAGTCCAGGTACTTTTGCGATAGTACCTGCTGTATACATCAGTGCTGCCGTCTCTCCTACCACACGGCCGATACCCAGAATCACACCTGATACGATACCCGGTACCGCAGAAGGAAGAATGATGCGGAAGATTGTCCGCAGACTTCCCGCTCCCAGACCAAAACTTCCCTCACGAAAGGAATCCGGTACTGCTTTCAGTGCTTCTTCTGTAGTTCGAAGAATCAAAGGCAGTATCATAATCGCCAGAGTGAGCGCACCTCCCAGGAAGGTATAACCCCATCTGAATGTTGTTGCAAATAACAGATAACCGAACAGACCATAGACGATCGATGGAATTCCGGAAAGCGTTTCCGCTGTGATCCTTACGAGTTTTACCAGTTTGCTTCCTCTTTTTGCGTATTCCACCAGATAAATAGCTGCGCCGATACCCACCGGAACTGCGATCAATAATACCAGAAGTACCATCAGAACGGTATTGATGATTGCTGGCATCATGGATACATTCTCTGTATTATATTCCCAGGCAAACATCTCCGGTGAAAGGTTCGGTATTCCACAAATGAGGATATAACCTACGATACAGACTGTGATCCCCACGGTAAGAAATGTGGCAATCCACATCAGAAACCGCAGCACCAGAGAAAATGGCTGTTCTTTGTAACTTTCCAGCTGACCTTTTATCTTTTCCATCACTGTCCGCTCCTCCTTTGCAGTGCACTGCAGCACAGATTAATGATCAGGATCAGTACAAATAACACTACTGCCGTTGCAATCAGTGCTTCTCTGTGAAGATCCGTTGCATATCCCATCTCCATAACGATGTTGGAAGTAAGGGTTCGAACACCCATAGCCAGGTTTCCCGGTATCACCGGCTGATTTCCGGCTACCATGATCACCGCCATCGTCTCGCCGATGGCACGACCGATACCAAGAACCACACCGGCAAGAATTCCTGACTTTGCTCCCGGAAGTACTGCAAAGAACACACTTCGTTCCCGTGTGGCGCCAAGAGCCAGGGCTCCTTCATAATAGGAGTCCGGAACCGCGCGGATACTGCTTTCTGCCACACCGATCACGGTGGGCAGAATCATAATTCCCAGCAGTATCGATGCTGTCAGAACACTTTTTCCGCTTCCTCCCATGAGTTTTTGCATGATCGGAACAATTACTACCAGACCAAAGAATCCGTAGACGATCGATGGGATTCCTGCCATCAGTTCCACTGCCGGTTTGAGAATTTTATATAATTTCTCGTTACAGAACTTTGCCAGATATACCGATGCGAAAAAAGCAATCGGAACACCGATAATAATTGCTCCTGCGGTTACATAGATACTACCCACAATCATCGGCAGGATGCCGAAAATATTGTTCATGGGTTTCCATTTTTCTCCCAACAGAAAATTCAATGGTCCAATCTTTGCGATTGCCGGAATTCCGTTTGCAAACATAAAGATGCAGATCAATACAACTGCCGCGATTGACACACATGCTGTCAGGATGAAAACACATTTCATAATGAATTCTCTTGCTTCCTTCATGTTACTCCTTCTTTCAGAGAAAAACTGTTCCGTCTTTCACTTTTCTATGGAATACGGAACAGTTTCTTTTCTGTTTCTGATCATTTACTGTACGTCTGCCCAGTCCTGCGTTTCTCCTGTGAAGATAGACATTACCTGATCACTGGTCAGCTCATCTACCGGGTTCTGTTTGTTCACGATAACTGCGATTCCATCCAAAGCGATCGGTGTTGCGGTTACACCCTGAGAAGTCTCTGTATCCTTCAGTTCTCTGGATGCCATTCCGATATCGCAGATTCCGTCGATGGCAGAAGTAACACCTGTGGTAGAATCGTTCTGCTGTACTTCGATTTCCACATCTGCATTCAGTTTTTTATAGCTCTCAGCCAGTTTTTCCATAACAGGTGTGACAGAAGAAGATCCTGCAACAGTTACTTTACCGGAAAGACCTGATGCTTCATATGCACCTTCATTGCCCTGGCTGATATATCCGTTATCTTCAACTACTTTCTGTCCGTCTTCGCTCATGATATATTTTACAAAATCAGCTGCCACCTCACTCAAACCATCTTTTGTTACAATATTAAACGGACGGGAAATTTTGTAAGAACCATCTTTTACAGTATCTACAGAAGCTTCTGCACCGTCGATTTTCAATGCTTTTACGCTGTCATCCAGAGATCCCAGAGATACATAACCGATTGCATATTCATTACCTGCAACTGTTGTCATCATAACAGAAGTACTGTTGGTGATTTCTGCTGTATCTGTGGTGTTATCAATTTTATTTCCATCGGTATCTTTTGTCTCGATACCGAACAGTTCGATAAAAGCTCCTCTTGTTCCGGATCCTTCCTCTCTGGATATCGGACTGATCAGTCCCGAGAAATCTCCTCCCTTACTGTCTTCAGCTGCCGGAGTGTCTGTTGCTGCTGTATCTGTGTTTTCAGACTCCTGTGTTGTATCTGTACCGGTTGTAGTATTGCTGCTTCCACATCCTGTAAAGATCATTGCGGATACTGCAACTGCTGTTCCCATTACTGCCCATGTTTTTTTCATAATAAAATTTCCTCCTAGTCATAACCATTCTTTTTCTTTATTTATCTGACAAAGAGAGTATAGAAAATCTATGTTAAAACCGAAAGTTGTCTTTCGTAAAATAAGTGTTAAATAAACCGGGACTTTGTAAAGTGATTTTACATACGCTTCCCCTTTCGGATCCGGTACACACAAAAAAAAGACAAGGATGTGTAAAAGAATTACACATCCTTGTCTTTATCATCACCGATATCCTCGTATTTCAGATCTTCCGCATATTCCAGTCTTCCGATATAGGTAGTATGGATAAACATTGCCGGTAACAGGACACTCGTGATCACACTGGACACAGCATCTCTGATGCTGTGTCCATCCCATAAAAGCACCAGATAATTTACCATGCCGGTAAAAAAGCCCAAACCGAACAATATGAGCCCCGTAGTCATCAGGAATCGTAGTCTTCGTGGATTCTCCCGGAAGATCACTCCCAGAATACCTACTATCAACAGACATACTCCATAGCTTCCGTAGATAATACACAGTACATTGGCCCTGTGCATCTGCGCCGGTGCAGTCGGTATATATCTGAGACCCAGACTCAGATACTGCACAAAATAAATACTGATATCCATAGCTCCTTTTAACATAAGAAGAAAAGAAGCTAAAAAAAGCCAGTTTCTCGCTTTCATCTTTCCTATCCCTTATTTTCCGGTGGTACTTCCAAAACCACCATTTCTCACTCCATCTGCATCGTCGTCTTCCGTGATTCCGTACTGCATGAAGATTCCCTGTACCATTCCTTCACTCTGTCCAACTTCCAGCGTTTTTCCTTCTTTGCTGTCATTGGTCAGCTTCATGAACATATGCCCTTCATTATCCGAATAAAAATAATCACTGTCAATGATTCCCACGGTGTTATTCAACTGCAGGCGATACTTGAAGCCAAGACCGCTTCGCGGATACAGGCACAGCACCCAGTCTTCTGCCATCTCCACCCGGACACCGGTAGGAATCTTTACCATCTCTCCCGGCGCCAGTGTAAAGCTGACCGGTGCAAAAAAATCATATCCGGCACTTCCCCTGGTGGCACGTTTTGGCAGTTTAATACCTTCATATATTTCCCGGATCTTTTCTTCCGGCTGTTCCCCGAAGGTATCTACCCAGTCCTTCCGGAACTGTTCCCAGCTTACTTTATGAAATTTTGCGATTCTTTTCATTCTTTTCTCCTTATGCGTGTAATACTACCAGACCTACTTCTCTGGATTTTGGTACATCGATCACCCGCTGATTCGGGCTTCCCTTCCATGGAAGGCTCACATCCCTGCGTTCCAGATCGAATTTGCCGTCTACTATCACATCCAGATAAGAAACAATCGGCAGATCCTGAATATCTTCCCACAGATATCCTGTATACAGCCAGATGTTCTTCTTTGGATATTTTTCCTTAATCTCTCTTGCAAAAGCCGTAACTTCATCCACATTCTTCTCATGAAGCGGATCACCGCCGCTGAAAGTGATTCCCTCTATATACGGTTTGTCCAACTGCTCAAAAATCTCCTGTTTTGCAGATTCGTCAAACAGTACTCCGCCTTCCGGATCCCAGGTAATCGGATTCTGACAGCCTTTGCAGTGATGGCTGCATCCAGCAACCCACAGAACCACCCTCAGTCCGTCACCGTTTAACATATCATCTTTCGTTATATCATGGTATCTCATAAATCCATTATATCCTTTCTCCAAATTTACTTTCATTCTGACAGCAGATCCCGGATTTTAGATCTTACCACATCGAAAGCCACATCGTTCATTCCACTGTTGACAACAATATCTGCCCGATTTCTCATCGGTTCCACATAAAGATAATGCATCGGCTTTACTGTGGTCAGATACTGCTCTACAATATTATCCAGATCTCTTCCCCGTTCCTTTACATCTCTGATGATGCGCCGGAGGATCCGCTCATCCGCATCTGCATCCACATAAATTTTGATGTCCAGCAGTTCCCGTACCCGTGGATCCGTCAGAAGAAGGATACCTTCCACGAGAATAATTTTCTTTGGTTCTATATGAAGCGTTTCTTTTGAGCGATTATGCTGACTATAGTCATACACAGGACATTCGATGCTTTCTCCTGCTTTTAGCTTTTTGAGGTGTTCTGTCAGAAGATCCGTCTCCAGTGAATCCGGATGATCATAATTCACTTTTTTTCTCGCTTCAAAGGGAATAGCATCCTGACACCGGTAATAATTGTCATGATAAATAACTGCCACATCATCCGGAAATTCATTTTTCAGGCGATTAGTAAACGTTGATTTTCCCGAACCGGTTCCTCCGGTTATTCCTATGATCGTACATTTCATTACGTATCGTTCCACCTTTGTGTTTATTTCCCTGAACAGTTTAGCACACCATGGCTTCCCACGCAAGGAAAAGAGCGGGTAAGCCCGCAGCGAAACCGAAAGGATACAGATGCCAAACCCGATGATACAGCAGGTGTAACAGGATCTTAGGCAGATTCCTCTGCTGCCTGTAGAGTTACAATGTTTAACTGATTCAAATTTTTCATCCTTCTTTTATCTTATCAAATCGAACATAATTTCACAACAGAAATCTCTTAAATTTAACCACTCTTTCATATGTATTCAGATTACTAAAAATGTGTATCGGAAAGATACTAATCCGTTTTGCATATAAAAACAGACCTGCTTACTTATATCTCTACAAGTATACAGGTCTGTTGTTTTGTCGTTTTGACATATTGTGGAAATACTACATCCCTTAGACTTATTAAAAACTTCGCAAACTTTTCGTTTCAGATTTTGGTAAAATTCTTTACCAAAATCCCTACCAATTCTGTACCCAAAAACCGTTGATAAATTGCGATATTTTACGAAACTTTACGATATCTGGATTTTTACTCTTGAAAGAGCAGAAACCCTTGATTTTCCTATAATTTCAGGGATTTTAAGAAGCAAGTTCGCAGTGGAAATTACATTCCCATCTGTTTTGCAACTTCTGCTGCAAAATCTTCTTCTTTCTTTTCGATACCTTCACCGGTCTCGTAACGAACAAAGCCTTTGATGGTAACGTTTGCACCATTTGCTTTTGCAACTTCTGCAACATATTTTTCTACTGACTGTTTTCCGTCTTCTGCTTTAACATAAACCTGATCCAGCAGACAGATTTCTTTCAGTTCTTTATTGATACGTCCGCTGATCATACCCTGAATAACTTTCTCCGGTTTCTGGGACTCTTTCGGGTCGTTCTGGATCTGAGCCATCAGGATTTCTTTTTCGTGAGCGATGTACTCTTCGCTTACTTCAGATCTGTTTGTATATTTCGGGTTCAGAGCAGCTATCTGCATAGCTACGTTCTTAGCCATCTCTTTGATTTCATCGTTTACAACGTCTGTTACAACATCAACCAGAACACCAATTTTTCCACCCATATGTGTATAAGAAGCTACAAAACCGTTTTCTTCTTCTACTTTCTGGAAACGACGAATCTTCATGTTCTCGCCGATTACTGCAACCTGCCCAGCCAGAGCTTCGTTTACAGTTTTGGTTGTATCGAATTTCCATGTCTCAGCCAGGAATGCATCGATATCTGCTGCTTCTGTTTCCAGAGCCTGCTCAGCAACCTGTGCAACGTATGCCTGGAATTTTTCATTTTTAGCAACGAAGTCAGTTTCAGCATTTACTTCTACAGCGACAGCTTTTTTGGAATCTTCTGCAACTTTCAGCATTACGATACCTTCTGCTGCGATTCTGCTTGCTTTTTTCTGTGCAGTTGCAAGACCTTTTTCTCTCAGGAATTCCATAGCCTTGTCCATATCACCTTCAGTAGCTGTAAGAGCTTTCTTACAGTCCATCATACCAGCGCCGCTGATTTCTCTTAATTCTTTTACCATTGCTGCTGTAATAGCCATTATGATTTCCTCCTAAAATTGAGTTTTTACAGTTACTCAGCTGCCGGAGAATACCTCTCCGACAGCTGAATGGATACAAAATCTTACTCTTCTACTGCCTCTTCAACAGCCTCTTCAACGAATTCTTCCTCGCCTGTTGCACCCTGATTTGCTTCGATAACAGCATCTGCCATTTTGGAAACAATCAGTTTTACGGCACGGATAGCATCATCGTTACCCGGGATAACATAATCCAGTTCTTCCGGATCACAGTTGGTATCACAGATACCGATCAGCGGGATTCCAAGAGTATGAGCTTCCTGAACACAGATTCTCTCTTTTTTCGGATCTACGATAAAGATTGCATCCGGGATTCTCTTCATGTCTTTGATTCCGCCCAGGTTTTTCTGCAGTTTATCCAGCTCTTTTTTCAGTGCGATAACTTCTTTCTTCGGCAGAACATCAAATGTTCCGTCTTCCTGCATAGCTTCAATCTCTTTCAGTCTAGCGATTCTGCTCTGAATAGTTTTGAAGTTAGTCAGCATACCACCTAACCATCTTTCGTTTACATAGTACATTCCACAACGCTCTGCTTCAACTTTGATAGCATCCTGAGCCTGTTTCTTTGTACCAACGAACAGGATTGTGCCGCCTTCTGCAGCGATGTCAGATACAGCTTTATAAGCATCATCTACCATTCCAACGGATTTCTGCAGGTCGATAATGTAGATTCCGTTTCTTTCTGTGTAGATGTACTCTGCCATTTTAGGGTTCCATCTTCTTGTCTGGTGTCCAAAATGTACACCGGCTTCCAGTAACTGTTTCATTGAAATAACGCTCATGATTTCAATCTCCTTTTTTGGTTTTAATCTTCCCCGTACTTCTCATTCTTTTCGAGACCTGCTTGCAGGCACCTTCTCGGAATCGGCACGGGTGTTTTATGCATCGTTGTGATTATAGCATAAGCTTTTTTCGGTTACAAGTCTTTTTTTTTATTTTCTTTTATATCCAAATAACCAGTATGTCGGAATCACACATAACAAAATTTCTATCATAACACTGCAAAGCATTCCTGCCGGAATCCGCTGCCACAGACTGCTCCAGAAACTGCTTCCGAAAAGGCTCCACAGATTTGCTGCTATATGTGCAACGATGCTGATCCACAAAGTTCCGGTTTTATCATAGATGATCGCAAGCATCACTCCCATACATGTTGCATAGAAAAACTGTACAACATTGCCATGATAGATACCGAATAATAACGCAGATATTGCAATTGCTGCCTGTGGTTTGACCCAGTCTTTCAGTCTGTGGAATACGATTCCACGAAACATCAGTTCTTCACAGATGGGTCCGATAATTCCCACTACCAGAATCATAAAGCCTACCGGCTGTCCGGAAAATGCCTGTTCAGACACCTCACTGTAGCCGGTAAACAGATCGTTCAGATGCAATCCATTGATCAGATCATTTAAAAACTGTCCTGTGGCAATTGCCAGGATGATCACACTGAACCAGATCACCGGAGGTGCCCACACAAAAGCTTTTCCTGTTCCACTGAATCCTTCTTTCCGATGCATCTGATCTTTTCGGTAAAACAGATACAGGATTATCGCTGCTGTAAGATCACCGATCAGAGTAACATATAACGTACTGTTGATCAGACGCTGTCCGGCACTGGCAGTCTCCTGCAGTCCGCCCGCCTGTATCAGATATACCAGATACAAAGCGATCGTCGCAAGCAGTGTGGCTCCATAATGAATCAAAAACGGATAAATCAGACGCCAGATCTGTCCGGCTGTGGAATACCGGAATTTTTTCTTTTTTTTCTCAGGTTCCGGCATTTCTTTTTCTTCTTTTTCCAGTTTCCGTGTCTCCGGTATTTCAGATTTCTTCACTTTTTCTCTGTCCGGAATAATATTCCGCACAGATTCAACATTTTCTGTAGTTTCTTCATCGTTCGGACTGGCAAGGATTCCCAGATCTTCCACACTGTCTGCGATATAGACAGCACCTGCTTTTTCCAGTTCTTCCCGGCTTCCGTATCCGTAGGCAACCCCGATGCATTGCAGACCACAGCTTATGGCACCCTGTACATCGTGACTCCGATCGCCTACCATAAGAACCTTGTCCCGTTCTTCTTCCAGATGCATCCGCCGTAAAGCCTCTTCAATAACCTCCGCCTTCTCCGTTCTTCTTCCGTCAAGTTCGCTTCCCACAATCGCAGTAAAATAATCTGCAATCTGAAAATGCTCCAGAATCTGTCTTACGTAGACCTCCGGTTTAGACGATGCCACAGCAAGGATCTTATTATTAATTTTCAGAAGTTCCAGTAATTCCGGAATCTTCGGATACAGACGGTTTTCAAATATTCCCGTTGTAGTATACCGTTCCCGGTAATATACAACTGCCTTTTCTCCCTCTTCCTCGCTGAGACCTGCATATTTCATAAACTGTTCTTTTAAAGGAGGACCGATAAAACACTGCAGATTTTCCGGATGTTCTTCTTTTTTTCCCAGTTTTTCCAGTGCATACTGCACACAGTTAATAATGCCCTCTCCGGACTCTGTCAATGTTCCATCCAGGTCAAATAATATTACTTGTGACATAGTTACGTCCTGCTCTCTTTTCTTTTATGCTCGGAACTGCTCATTACCTTCGCAGTTCCGAGTCAAAACACCCCGCAGAATAATACCTGCCGGATAGTTACTTATGCTCCATAATAAGCATCGATACCGTTGGCGATACCCTGTACCATTTTTGTCTGATAAGAAGTGCTTGCCATATTCAGATCTTCTGTACGATTGGTCATGTATCCCATTTCAACGATACTCACCGGAATGGAGCTCCAGTTGATGCCACTCATGGTATCCGTCTGCATTACACCCTGGTTTTTAGCTCCTGTAGCTGCACAGAAACAGTCTACTATTTTTCTTGACAGTGTCTGGCTGGCACTGATCACACTTTTTCCCAGATACGGATTGCTGTTGGACGGTGCCATCGTCAGTGCTCCTGCTACGGATGTATTATCAGATCCATTGGCATGGATGCGAACCAGAATATCTGCTCCCTGATTGGCAGCCATCTGTGCGCGTTCTGCATTGCTGATATTGACATCATGTGTCTCACGGATCATATAAACCTGATATCCACGTGCCTGAAGCTCATCTCTCAGTTTCAAAGAAACCTGAAGTGTCAACTCATACTCGTTTAGTCCGGATGCATTTCCATGAGTTCCGGATGCAACTTTAGGCTTTTTCTGAGATGCTCCGGGACCGATCGACTCTTTTGCACTGTTTCCTTTTCTCTGGTGACCTGCATCAATGGCAATAATTTTGTTTTTGGAACCTCCACCTGTTGTCGTGCCGGTTGTCTGACCAGGTACCCAGGCTCCGCTTCCATTAACGTAATAACTTCCGATCCAGGTGTTTGCTGCCATGGCTCCACTTCCTGTCAGATAATACCAGGTTCCTCCCAGATTCAGCCAGCCCGTTGCCATCGCTCCGCTTCCGTTCAGATAATACCAGGTTCCTCCCACATTCAGCCAACCGGTTGCCATCGCTCCGCTTCCGTTCAGATAATACCAGGTCCCTCCCAGATTCAGCCAACCGGTTGCCATCGCTCCGCTTCCGTTCAGATAATACCAGGTATTTCCAAGTTTCAGCCAGCCGGTTACCATCGCTCCGCTTCCGTTCATGTAGTACCAGGTTCCTCCCACATTCACCCAGCCGGTTGCCATCGCTCCGCTTCCGTTCAAATAATACCAGGTATTTCCAAGTTTCAGCCAACCGGTTGCCATCGCTCCGCTTCCGTTCAGATAATACCAGGTTCCTCCCACATTCACCCAGCCGGTCTCCATCCATCCTGCACCGTCAAAATAATACCAGGTTCCGTTGATCTGTTCCCAGCCTGATCTGGTATATCCTCCGTCACTGTGACGATACCACCAACGACCACCGCTGCTTATCCACTCATTTTTTGCCTGTGTTTTTCCTTCGATCCAGACACCATTTTCATCCACATAATAATTGCCGATCCAGGTTTCCTTCGCCTTTTCTCCTGCCTGGTTCAGATAATACCAGCTTCCGTTTTCTTCCTGTACCCAGCCTTCTGCATGAGCTTTTGTCGGAAGAATTCCTACCAGAAACAGCATTACAAATAGCATACCGATCATTTTCAGTTTTTTCATCTGGCATTTCCCCTTTCTTTTTTCTGTCACTTTTTCTTATTCTCAGGACGCAAAGTACTGATCAATTCCATCTGCTATCCCCGTCACCATCTGCTGTTGATAATCTGCTGTCTGCATCCGGGTATCTTCCTCCTGATTGGTCATATATCCCATCTCAACAATGGTTGCAGGAATACTGCACCAGTTCAGCCCACTCATCTCATCGGTCTGATACACGCCCTGATTATTTGCCCCTGTGGAAGCACAAAACGCAGTGATGATACACTGTGACAGTTTCTGACATTCAGCAATCATTTCCTGACTCAGATATGGGTTAGCCGTACTAGGTGCCATTGTAAGAGCTCCTGCTACAGAGGTATTATCCGACCCATTGGCATGGATGCGAACCAGAATATCTGAACCCGATTCCGCTGCAAGCTGTGCCCGCTCCGCATTACTGATATCCACATCATTGGTTTCCCGGATCATATAGACTTCGTATCCCCTTGCTTCCAGTTCATCGCGAAGCTTCAGTGCCACATCCAGATTCAGCTGATATTCCGTTACTCCTGTTGTTCTTCCGGTCGTTCCGGATGCCACCTTTGCTTTTGTCTGAGACGCCCCCGGCCCAATTGGCTCCTGTTCACTGTTTCCATTTGCCTGATGGCCTGCATCAATGGCAATTTTCCTGCCATTGCCTTCCGGAGTCGGTGTCGGTGTGACAATCTCCGCCTCTACGGTTTCTGCCGGTTCTTCTGTCCCGGTCATTTTCCTGAGATTTGAATCTGTCAGAAGAAGGTACTGTATTCCCTCTTCTTCTCCTACTATAACACTCTCATCCTGCAGTTTTTCCACAAAAGCCTGGTAATCTTTCTCGTTCTTTTTCAGATGCAGCAAAACAGCTGCCACATCTTCCTGCGTATATGCTTCTACCTGACCTTCCTGTGATGTATACCGGAGATCTGCGGTCATAATTTTTACATCATTATGTTCTACCGCCTTTTTGATCTCCGTGATCAGATTCTTTTTCTGTACTGCTGGATCTGTCGGATCATCCGTAGGCTCCGGTGTCACCGTCTGCGTCGGTGTTATCTGCGCTTCTTTTGCCTCCTGTTCCTGTTGTGCCTGTTGCATCTGTTCCATCTGCTTTCTGGCTTTTCCATATCCCAGGATGGCTGCAAGACCCAGGGCAAGCACCACGACCACAATTCCCATGATCATGATGTTCACTCTGGTTCCTGAAGGTTTTTTCATAATTGCTCCTCCTTCCGGAAATCACGCTTACATTCTTTCCGGTGCTTCAAATCCAAGCATATCGATACATGCTTCCAGAATATTTTTTACCAGCATCAGCAGAGCCAGATAGGATTCTTTCTTCGCCTGATCCTCTTCAGCCAGAATCTTTGTTTCATGATAGAAGCGGTTAAATGCATTTGCAAGTTCATAAATATAAGAACAGATTTTATGCGGTGCTTTCTCTTCATAAGCATTCGTGATCACCTGATTGAATTTGGATGCTTCCAGCATCAGCGCTTTTTCACTGTCACTTCCTGCCGCCAGAATCTTCAGGGTATCCAGATTACCGCCTTCTTCTTTATATCTGTTCAGGATAGATTTGATACGAACGGTTGTATACAAAATATACGGACCGGTATTTCCTTCAAAAGATGTAAATCTTTCAATATCAAAAATATAATCTTTGGATGCCTGGTTGGACAGGTCTCCGTATTTGATTGCAGAAAGTCCTACGATTTTTGCAGTCGCTCTTGCATCTTCTTCTTTGATGCTGCGGTTGTCCACGATTTTTTTATACATTTCTTCGTTGATATCACGAATCAGATTTTCCAGACGCATCACACCGCCTTCTCTTGTCTTGAACGGTTTTCCGTCTTTTCCGTTCATGGTACCAAAACCAAGGAACGTCAGTTTGGTATCATCTTTTACCATACCTGCTTTTTTGGCACAGCGGAATACCTGAACAAAATGCATCTCCTGACGTTTGTCTACCACATACATGATCTCATCCGGATTGTATTTTTCCATACGTTCCACGATAGTAGCAAGGTCTGTGGTTGTATACAAAGCAGCACCATCCGATTTTAAGATCATACACGGAGGTACCTCTTTGGTATCCGTCTCTTCTTTTACATCTACGACAACCGCACCCTGGTCTTCATAAGCCAGTCCCTGATCCTTCAGCTTCTGTACCATCGGTGCAATGGTATCCTGTACATCAGATTCTCCGTTCCACAGATTAAAGTCTACGTTAAGGTTTGCGTAGTTTTTCTTCAGGTCAGTAACCGATACCTGCAAAATATGTTTCCATAATGCACGATATCCTCTGTTACCCATCTGCAACTGATGGGTTGCTTCCAGAGCTTCTGCTTTATACGATTCGTCTTCTTTTGATTTTCCACTGGCTGCCGGATAAATTTCTTCCAGCTCACTGATGGTAAATGGAGCTTCTGTCGGATATTCTCCTTCGTAATCTTCCTGGAAATATACCAGTTCCGGTTTTCTTTTATGCAGTTCTGTGATGATCAGACCCATCTGCAGTCCCCAATCTCCCAGATGAACATCACCGATAACTTTATGTCCCAGATATCTTCCCATTCTCTTGATACTCTCACCGATGATTGCAGAACGCAGATGTCCGACATGCAGTGGTTTTGCAACGTTTGGTCCACCGTAGTCAAGAATCATGGTCTGTGGATCCTTTGCTTCTTCCACACCCATTTTCTCACTGTTTCTCATCTCTTCCAAATACTGCGCCATATATGCTCCGGATACTTTCAGATTAATGAATCCCGGATTAACAGCTTCTGCCATCTCGAGGACTTTACTGTCGGCAAGTTTTGCCACTACATCATTGGCGATCATGATCGGGGCTTTATGATATACTTTTGCACCTGCCATAGCACCATTACACTGATATTCACACAGGTCCGGCCGATTCGACAGCGTAACCTTTCCCATATTTTCATCATAACCGGCTTCTTTAAAAGCGGTCATTACTTCATTGGAAATCAATTCGATTATTGTTTTCATACTTTCCTAAAACTCCTTTGTTAGAATCGTTACATTATATCATGATTCGCACCTTCGGTGCTTGACGCTGCTTTCGCAGCTATCATGATCGCCATTCGCCGCTCCCGATGAACAAACTTCGTTTGTTCCCACTCGCTAACGCTCATTATATCTTATCACGGGCACACAGGCTGGTCAACTAAAAGAATTCACCCTGTCTGCCCCTCTATCAACTGTTTTTATGCAGACACGCTCCAGATTCCCCGCCCACATAAAGAAAGACAGAAGCGATTGTTTGTTTTTATTCCACGGATCACTTCTGTCTTTCATCTGCTATGCTTCTTCCTGTTTTTGTCTTCCTGCTTTGCTTTGTTTATAACAGTATTTCAAAATATCACTTCTGCGGACAATACCAATAAAATTATCCGCATCATCCAGTACCGGAACAAAGTTCTGCTTCATGGCCGTATCCACCAGATCCTCCATGTTACAGTTAATATCCACTGTCTGGTACTTCCATCGGAGAGGTACTCTGCTGATGCTGCAATCCTCCGCTTCCCGGATATTCAGAAACCATTTTTCCTTGATATACCGGAGCAGATCTCCCTCTGTTACAGTTCCCACATATTTTCCGTTCTTATTTAACATCGGAATAGCAGTATATTTGTGATATTCAATTTTTTCAAGTACCTGACGCAGAGTGTCATCATTTTCCACATAGGCAACTTCATTTTTTGGTGTTAAGAAAAATAAAATGTTCATTTACTATAAATCCCCCATAGAAATCTTTTTTTGAAATGACCGGACATTCTTCCCTTTCATTTCAGTTTTCCATTACCAGTATAACCCATTTTCCATCCGATATGGTGAATTTCGCGTGAATAATTTCTAATATTTTTCTTAATTTAATTCTGAACACTCGTATCCTTTTTCTACTCGTGACGAAGTGCATCGATTGGATTCAGATTCGCTGCCTTAATGGATGGAAGCAAACCGAAGATAATACCGATTGCCATAGAAAATACTACAGCCAGTACACTGACAGGTACGCTGATCGCCACCGGAGTCTGAGACATCTTCGATATCACCTGTGACAGGATCACTCCGGCGATTACTCCAAGAACCCCTCCGATACTGGTCAGCACAGCAGCTTCTGTAAGAAACTGCCATAGGATCCTGTTTTTTCTCGCTCCGATTGCTTTTTTCAGACCGATCTCACTGGTACGTTCCGTAACGGATACAAGCATAATATTCATAACACCGATACCTCCGACCAGAAGAGAGATACTTGCGATCCAAAGCAGCTGTTTGTTTGTGTTTTCACTGACTTTCTGCAGGTTCTTAACTGTTTTCAACAGATCCGCCGCCTTATAAGAGACATTGCCACTGTCAGCACCACTGCTGCCGGCACCGTCCATCATTTCCTCTTCAGAATCAATCATACCGGAACCGGTCTGTCCGGTTACCGCCTGATTCATAATGTCCTCCACTTTTTTTCCTACAGAACTCATCAGGTCTGTCTCACTAGCCATCACGCTGACTTCTTCCGGCTCATCATAATTATAAACAACCGGCCAGGTACTGTCCGGAATCAGCACGATTCCGTTGGTATTCTGATTATACGTATAGTAATCTTCCAGACTGTTGATCACCGGTTCGAAAGCATCTGACTTGCGGATACAACCGACTACGGTAAATGGTTCCCCACGGAGTTCTATGGTTTTTCCCACCGGATTGTCTCCCGGAAATAGAGTCTGCACTGCCACATCGTCAAGCAGCACCACTTTCCGGAACTCTTTAAAGTCACGTTCTACAAAATCCCTTCCATTTTGTATTACATAACCTTTTGTTTTCAGAAACTCCGCATCCACACCATACACACTTCCACTGTCCAGGCTGGTATTCCGATAGGTGATTCCGTCCGCATACCCTCTGCGGTTATAAAAAGTCGCATTCGCAACCCCTTCAAGACTGCGAATCTGTTCTTTCTGTTCATCGGAAATCACGGAAATATTATCCGGCAGACCATTGTCCATCCAGTACTCACTTTCTCCCTGGTAAAGCCGTACATCCACATTGTTGTTTCCTGCACCGATCAGATTCTGTTTGATCTGCTCGTTGGTTCCCTGAATCGTAGATGCGATGGAAATGATGGAAGCAATACCTATAATAATCCCCAGCATGGTCAAAAATGACCGCATCTTATGAGACCATATCCCCCGAAAGGCCAATCTGATATTTTCTAGCATTGTTGTTCCTCCCATCTGCCGTTAATAGTTATAAAGGTCATCAAGCGTACCTTCTTCTGTCTTTGCACCCTCTCTGACATCTTTTCCATAAGGAAATGTGATCTTATCATCCATACTCAGACCGCCTGTGATCTGATAACTGGATCCATACTGAATACCGCCAACCTGTACTATCTGTTTGGTCAGATGTCCGGTTCCGTCGTCCTTCATAACGTAATACTGGCCGTTTTCTGTCCGCACAAAAGGTTTCTCCAGATAGATTCCTTGTCCCTGTCCGTCGCCCTCATCCAGCAGTGTAAGTTCTGCCCAGCTGTTATTACTAAGTCCGCTTGCATCTGCAATGTATGCGGTAAAGGGATAGGAAGATGCATTGGCTCCGTCCTGTCCGTTATCGGATGGATACGGAGAAATTTCCCGTACTTCTGCGGTAAAGCTGACACCATTGTCATAACTGTATCCGCTCAGTGTAGCTCCCACTTTCAGTTTATTCATTTTAGATTCACTGACCGTTCCCTGCACATAAAGTCCTTCACTGCTGACCACCTGAATCAGCGGTTTTCCATCGTTGCTTTCTTTTTCGGGATCACCGACTGTTTTCACCACACCATTTAATGTACTCTTAATTGTCTGGTTATTCAGCTTTTTCTGGATATCTTTAATCTCAAGATTGGTCTCTTTAATATCCAGTTGATAATCCCTGATTTCTTTTTCTTTATCCTTGATCTGCTGCTGAATCTCTGCAGCTGTTCCTCCATAAGAAGTTCCTGCATCACTGGATCCTGTCGTATCAGAACCAGTATCGGTAGAGATCACTTTTCTGCTTCCACTTCCCATTACGCTGGTAACTGTCAGATAGTGAATGGAGGCACTGCTTTTCTTTGTGCTCATTCCATCCACGGTATTTTCCTGTTCTGCCGTTTCCTGAGGATTGCCGGCTTCCGGTGTCGGTTCCGGGTTCTCTCCGGGAGTAACTTCCGGCGATACCGATGGTTCGGTTGGCTTTTCTTCCGGATTCGATGGTTCAGGTGGCTCCGGACTTTCTCCCGGCTTTGTTGGCTCACTTGGATCGGTCGGTTCGGCTGGCTCTCCCGGTGTCTCTCCACTTTGCTTTTTACTCAGATCCACCAGATATTCCCCGTCCTCTTTTACATCCGCTGCAAAATCCCCATCTGCTCCGTTCTGTTCCCACGCCTTTATAAGATCACCATTTTCTTCTCGAACTTCAATACGAAAATATTTTCCATCTTCTTTTCTTTCCAGGAAAAAACTTCCTTTTACAATACCATCTTTTTTCACCAGATAGGTCAGTGGTTTTTTCTCTGTTCCATCTCCCTGATAGGCGCTGGCTCCTTTTTCAAGAACCGCTGCTGCTTTCAGATCCTCCGGCAGTTGACCATCACTGTCATCTGTTTCTTTTTCAAGATTTACCTGAAACCGGTCAGTATCCGCTACCTGAAAATCCTCTTCCGTAATCTTCTGTCCCCAGATTTTTAACAGTTCTCCATTGCTTACATCGCTCTCCCGGACCTCAATCACAAAGAAACACTGTTCCTCTGCCATTCGGTTTAAAAAGCTTCCCAGAATCACACCATCAGCAGCACACAGGAAATGATACGGTTCTTCCACCGTTCCCTCTCCCATATACGGTTCTGCCTCCGCTGTAAGCTCCTGATAAGCCTCTGCCGGCTCTTCCGGCTCCATGGACGGATCCTCCGGTTCCTCGCCCGGATCTTCCGGTATATCCAATCCCGGATCTTCATTGCCGTTATCACTGGACGGTTTTGTATTCTTTAATTTTGTAATTTCCCTGTTTGCTTTCTCTATGTTCAGTTCGATTCCCTGTTTTTCCAGTTTTTTCATTTCCAGATCCAGATTCTCCAGGGTCATATCATACGTGAGCAGATCATCGCCGACCTTTACCGTATCCCCTTCTTTTACATATATTTTCTTTACTTTCTGTGAATCTGCCAGATAAATATTCTGCGATACATCTGAAGTAATATTTCCTGACAGACTGTTGTCGGACCATCCACCGCCACCTGACATGTCACTGACTAATACCACCTTTACCGTACTCTGACTGCTTGTTTTCACCGCATATACAGTCACCCCTCCAAGCAGTAGTACTCCTGCAGCAATAAAAGCCGCAATCCATTTTTTCTTCATGGCTGCTCCTCCTTTTTCATTATGCCGTCGCGGATAATTACTTTTCTCTGTGCTTTCGCTGCAATCTCACTGTCATGGGTGATCATCAATACGCTTACTCCTTCATCGTTCAGGCTCTGAAACAGTTCCATAACCTGTTCTCCGGAAGTACTGTCCAGTGCGCCGGTCGGCTCATCCGCCAGAAGAATCTTCGGCCGATTAACCAGTGCTCTGGCAATCGCTACTCTCTGTTTTTGCCCACCGGAAAGCTGATTCGGCTGAAAATTCACTCTGTCTTCCAGTCCTACACGGGTCAGTGCCTGCAGTGCCCGTTCCCGCCGCTCTTTTTTCGCAACTCCCGCATAAGTCAGTGGCAGTTCCACATTTTCCAATGCAGTCTGTCTCGACAACAGCTGAAAGTTCTGGAAAACAAACCCAATCTTTTTCAGTCTCAGATCCGACATTTCATTTTCCGTACATTTGCTGATATCCTGCCCGTCCAGAAAAAGCTGGCCGGAAGTCGCCTGATCCAGACATCCTACAATATTCATCAGCGTTGTCTTACCGGAACCGGAAGGTCCCATAATGGCCACATATTCTCCCTGTTCCATCTGGAAATCAATATGTTTCAGAACCGGAATCACCATTTTCCCCTGAATGTAATCTTTGCAGATATCTTTTAACTCAAGAATCACTGTGCATCCTCCGTTCCTCCGATGACATCTTCGCTGCCATCAGCATTTGACTCATTCTGCTGCATCCCGTCTTCTGTGAGATCTTCCTGATTCGTCTCTCCGGAATCCACTCCATCCATATTCTCATCAGAAAGATCGCTGCCGGAATTCTCTTCTTCTGAGTAATCTTCATTTGAAAAGTCCATATCTTCGCCATCCGTCACCGGGTTGCTCTGCCCCATCTGACCGTTACTTCCCGCTGCAGTCTTCATACCTTCTTTTAATCCGTCTTCCGGATAAGTGATCATATCATCTTTACTCAGTCCATCTGCAATTTCATACTGAAAAAGTTCATCATCATGCTGTCCCAGTGTCACAGAACGTTTCTCCAGTTTACCTTTTCCATCGTCAACCCAGACATAGGGGTTGTCCGTATCTGCATCACAGATGAAAGATTCATCCAGCCAGATACCCGCCTTTTCCTCACTCTGTCCGTAATCGGCTTCCACATAAACATGCTGTCCAAGCATCAGCCCCTCAGAAGAATCCAGTTCTATATAGAACGGATAGGAATTGGACTGGGTGGATCCGTCACCACTGCTGAAATAATAGCCATTATTGGAACCGTTGCCCGGATTTTCCTTATCTACCGCACCCATCGTTCCTTTCCAGGTGACAGAATCATCTACTCTGGAATGTACGATTACAGCCTGCCCCGGCGTTACAGATGCGATATTCTGTTCGTTTACCTTACATTTAATTCGAAAATCTCCCATTGCAATTATGGACATGAATGCCTGGCTGTCTCCTGAATAAGAATTACTGTCCTGATTTCCGTTATTGATGGATTTGACTACACCATCAATCTCACTGGTAACCTGACAGTTCTCGATGGAGTCCTGTAATTTCTGAATCTCCACCTGTTTGCTTTTCTTTTCATATTCGCTCTGTTTCAGTTCCATCTGGGCACTCTGGATCTGCATTGTATAGTCAAGCTGTGCATCATTTCCTGCACTCTTTTTTTCCTTTTCCAGTGCAGCAATCTCATTTTGTTTATTTCCGATATTGTTATCGATCCGCTCCAGCTCCAGCTTTGCTTTTTCCAGGTCTTCCTGTGATTTTTCTGTATCATAAGAGAATAGCGGATCTCCCTTGGATACTTCCTGTCCGACTTCCACATAAATATCTTTTACTGTTTTATCCTGACTCTGCTGAATGTCCACCTGTTTCTGTGTTTCTACCACACCGGCAAAGCGATTCACTGCCCCGTTACCACTTCCCGGATTCATCAGATTATCTACGCTGTTTACATATACTACATTTTCCGTACTTCCATCCGATGATTTTCTGCCGAACAATGTCCACGCACCGATTCCGATTACCACGACGGCTGCAACAGCTGCTCCGATAAGAATAATTTTCTTTTTCTTCATGTCTGCCTCCTGTATCTGATAGGTTCTCATGGTTTCAGTATATCATAGTGCATTCTGCTCTTCCTTACTTTTTCTTTACATTTCTATGGACATTTCCGATAGTTACTGTTCACTCCGTGCCCAGCAACACGCTGCGCGATGCACAGAATTTATGCT